>Ga0179593_1499408_pt1 | contig 10855 bp, 15 predicted proteins | sample CZODoug2_1_08_16_FD_185931 | JGI IMG/M metagenome (GOLD analysis project Ga0179593, IMG submission 185931) | Vadose zone soil fungal communities from Angelo Coast Range Reserve, California, USA - CZODoug2_1_08_16fungal (PacBio error correction) | ecosystem: Environmental > Terrestrial > Soil >... | reverse complement strand
TCGACGAGTGAGTTAAGCTTCTGGTACTCCCTTCCTGAAAACGACTGAAACCTAAGCCCTCCCCCCTCCTCTACTCTCCGTAGGCTACAACATTGACTCGGCCATAAGAATTAACTCTTTTCCCCTCATTAGAGGCTGAGACACAAATTTTTTCGGTAAGACGCAAAATTATTCTTTTCTTATTTAGAGCTTTCAGTTCCGGTGCCGTTCACTCTCCCTCTAAGATTGCTCTCTCTTTGTTTCTTCGTTAGTCATCGTGTGTTTGAATATACAGAAGCCAGAGCCAGATATTCTTTTTCCTTGAAGAAGATTCCTTTAGGTTAGTAGCCTGTGTTTTGTGTTTCTGCTCCCTTCCTCTCTCCGGTGATCAATCTGACATTCCCCTGTAAAATTTTTCTGCCGCCGCCGGTTTTTTAGAGCTTTTATTTTCAGTATCTGAGCGCCGTCCTCTCAGAGTTATAGCTTGATTCAGAGTTTTCTCTCCACTTATTTTTTGGACTGCTTCGCCTCTTCCTTTTCCCCTCCCCCTGGAAATGTTACAAGGATCCCTCTCCGCCGCGTTCACTTGGTCTGATTGCTCCATGTCATACTCGTTTCTTAGCCGTTTCTCCCTTCTGCCTGGACCCTTAACACGCTTTCCCCCACGTTCTTCGCACGAATGCACCATCCTCAGCCCAGGGGGGCTAAACTCTCCCCCCCCCACTCTTTGTGGATTTTTTCTTTTCTTCCCGGGTAGTTGCAAGAGTAGACCACTTCTTTTTGTCCCCTTTCGCTACCCTGCTCGTCACTGGATAGATCGCTCCGGTGCCTGCCTCCTCTTATTAAAATGTCGTGTTCTGAGTTCAGTGATTTTCCCCGCGTTCTGTTGGTCGTTTCTTTCCTATAAGTATGCCGTTATGAATCACTCCTTTCTTCCGTAGTGGTTTACGATTTATACGGTCTTTGTCTGTCTTTTTTCGCACCCATGCGGCTTCCCAATCTTGTGGCTCCTTCCCCCCCTTTTCATATTTAATCCAGATATAGGTTATTTAATTGCTCTCAAACTCTTTCCTTATGCTGCCTGATCCTTATTGGAGCACTTCGTCTACAAACAATTCGACAAAGCCCTTTCAGACCCCCCTTCCCTCTCCAGCTTCAGCCTCTCTGCCCGAAACGATTAAAGGTCCCCGGTGCCCCGATTTTTACGGGCCAGAGCCTCGTTTCCACAAAATAAATAGGAATGTTTGCAAGCGATCATTCTTAAAAGGGGCTTCCCCGTTTTTCGAGTAAAAGTCCCTATGCCCCCTCCCCCCCCACACCGTATGATTCACGGACTATCTTTCTTGCCGCTCATTCCAGCACTCCCCCCTTCGATCTTAATGAGTACTCCTGGTGGTGTTTGATGCCTTCTTAAATTCACCCGGGTAGCCCCTTTTCCGAGTTACGATCCCTTGGCTCGTTTTGACTATTCTTTCTTACGAATCAATTGCCCCCGTCTGGGTCTTTGGTGACATCTTCCTACTTTCATCTCCGATCGGGCACTGCTTCTTTTTCTCACTTCCCGAGGTCGCCATGGTTTATCTCTTCCCGATGGTCCCATGCCGGCGACCCCCACCCCTCTAGCCGCTTCGCGTTTCCATGCAGCCGGCAACTTCCTTGACCTTGTCCTAAATGTCGTTGGACCGCCGCAGCGTTCACGCCGCACCTTTTTACCCCTTGGGATTTCCGTCCTTCGATATAGGAACAACCGCGCTTTCCCTGCGTGCGCGTGCGAGGCAATAGAAGTGCGCGCGGTTCTTCGTAGGCGTCGACAGAAGGAGTGCCCTAGCGCCTCATGGTTCCAAGCCCCACGCCCCCTCTTTTGGTAGGGTACTCTCCGTCCGTCAGCCTTTAATTTTCGGCGGGGTCTTCCGGCCCCCAAGGTCCTGCCCTTTCATTTCCCTCTCGTGGCTGACTTCGGACCTATGCCTGCTTGTTAGCGTTGGAGGCCTTTGTCGGTTGAGCCTCTCTTCATCTCTTCCCCCTTAGTTGGAGATCAACCTCTCCCCACTCTTGTTTTTCTCCCTTATCTCCCTCCTCGGCTGTGTTTCTCTTGCGTTGATCTAGCAGGTGGTTTGCACCAGCAATTCATATCCACCCCTCACGATTGCCTTTTCCACCGTCCGGAGTCCCCCTTGCTGATCCAGCTTTCTTCCTTTGACGGATGTGTCCCAACAATACGTTATCAGGCAACGATCTCCCCGACCACGCAATTTCCCGAGTGAGGAGGAACACTACTTCCGTCTCTCCCCAGCATCGTTCCTCCCCTAGTAGTTTTTGCCGAATAAGCACCTCTTCCCATCCGGAGCGCGCAGAGCATGCGACACGTCCCTCCGTTGGGGCCATCTTGGAGATGGGGGAGGTACATAACTGATGACCTTCTTGAAGGGGATCCACCCTTTCGCGGCTCCCCTCAGGATTGTCCCTTGTCTCCTTTCTCATTTTAACTTTCTACCCCCCCATTCAGTACTTGCGGCCCGGTTCTTATTTTCGGTTTCCGCCGGAATGATCGGAGAACCATTCGGAGATGGTTCACTGAACCCTCCCCCCCTCCCCGCTCTTCAGTGGACGCACTTCCTTTCTTCTTTTTGCTATAACCCCTCCTTCTGGACTGCGCCTTTTACATAAGGGTATCTCTCTCTTTCCCTCATACAGTTTTTTGTTGTTTCTAGATCCCCCTTTCCAGCCAGAAGTTTGGTTGATGCTCTCAGGTCCTCCCCCCTCTCTCTTCTTTCGTTCTCTTCTTCCTCCCCTACCTAAGAATGGCTCACACTTAAGATGCCTGCCTTTTCCTAAAACCGATCGGAACAAGTTACTTCTTTCCGCAGACTGGAGGACACGTACCCCATTCACACGGGGAATCCTCTTTTCGCCTTTCTCCCTTGTCCCCTTGCATTGTCTCTTTCGTTTATCGAATACCCAACTTCCGAGCATATGGCGACTTTTTTTACGTGTCGCTGTTGTCGTGTGCGGTCCTTTGGATTCGCTTCTTCCTGCCTAACGCCTTCGGCCACGTCGGCTTTTTCTTCGCGTGAGAGTATTTTTTCTGACGACACGACCATATTCAGAGACTCCCATTCCTTTGTTGTATGGGGTTTAGATCAGGGTGCCTGTTGGCGTTGTATTTTCCCTTCCTGAACACTTTGCTTCCGCCGCTCCCGAAGTGCATCCCCAATGTGATTTTGATCACCCGACTGGTTTGTCACCCGACCCACTTTGACTCTTCCCGCATTTTTCCCACACGAGCCGATAGGCTTCTTGGATCAACACTCTGTGGCTCGTTTCTCTCCACACCATGGAAGATGATAGAAGCTGCTTTACCCTTCCTTCTTTTTTGCGATCCCACGCTACACTCTGAAGCCCCTTTCGGTTGCAACTAGCCTTGCAACCAAGCTCCCCGGAATTGTGCCTTCAACGGTGTTGATGAACTCAAACTACCGCCCCTTTCGGTTCTTCTTCCTCGGATGGGACCCTTCACCTCGGGGGGGATTGCTTAACTCTAAGATTTAAAACTAGGCATATTTTCGCCTCCTTCCTTCCACCGGCTTCTCGCCTTCTCTTTTTTCTTCTTAGAAGGAGGCGCCTTTTTTTCTCCGCGACTTTTGAGATCGACTGCAATCCCATGGCCTGTTTTTTTTCCCAGAGCTGTCCAACGACTTGAGTTTCACAACCTCTGCTGCTGGATCATCCGACGGACGCTTTGTCTTGCCCCGGGCCTGGCCGCTCTCATACGCACTTCTCCCCCAGCCCTTTCATTTTTTCACTTACTTTCTCCACCTTTTTTCTACGATTTTCATTAAATGCGAATGGCCTATTTCCTTCAGGGTGCCATATCCGAATTTTTCCCCCTTCCTCTGCCCCGCGAAAGGAGGGATGTGCACCCTCTCTTACGCGCATCGTCCCTTTCCCACTGTAACACACTTCCCGACATTTGTGATAACGAGAAGCGGAATGGCCTTTTTCAGAGCTTCGTCGTCCTGTGGTTCGTTTCCTCTTGTATGTAGAGCCTACGGCCAAAAAAGGGGGGAGCCCGTCTCCTTCCCGTCGCTTCTAGGATCCAGCTCTTATATTTAGGCCCACCTGCGGCTGCTGTTAAGCGGCCCTCTCTGTGTGTCCTAGTTCTTATCGTTTTTGGCTGCTGAAGCTCTCGTTCATGGGTTCTTAGGTCGTCTTCAAGGCTCCTTTTTCGTCCTTTTTGTCTTCCGACGTTTCTGCAGCAGTTAATTTTTTCTCCGCCTTTCGTCCCCCCTGTTTTTTCGAGCGCCCCCGCTCCTCCTAGGACTGTTATTATCTTAAAGTCGCCACAAATCTGTGAATCTGCCTCCTTTTCTTCAACGTCGTCCACAGAAGGTACCCACAAGCGGTCCCCCCTCGCCCCTAAGATGGTTTCTTTGCAAGTCCGGACTTCACAGACTGGATTAGATGAAGTACGCCTGAAGGGTTCGGTACTCCCCTCAAACGGTGCTCTAGAAAAAGGCCCTGTTCAATCGGGAATGTCATATTCTTCTACGATCTCTCCTGGTATGTTTACCCGTTTATGAATGCTCCCACCACATTGGAACTCGCTCCCCCCTTCCTTCTCAAACAAGCTCCCCTCCCTTTCCTGTGTTTTGGCTGCTCTTCTCCACTTTCCGGCTCTTGTGCTTCTTTCTCGCTTGGTTTCGTCCTAAAGAGTTGACCCTGCCCTTTCCGATAGTTTCCGAGCAGGGGATACCCTTCTGCGCTGTTCATCTTCTTTCTCCCCCTTTTGCCCGCCCTTTTCTTTCCACTCTGAATGACCCGAAGAAATCCCTAATGGCTTACCTTCAGGCGAGAACATCGCCCTTTCCTTGCTCCCTGCGTCGGCGCGGGTTGAGCTGAGCTCAATCAGCTTCTTAGCCTGCGTTTTCACGATTTCCCCAGTTGGAATCGATTTCCCCTCGATCTCTTGCACGGAATTCCGCCACCCCCAGACATCCCGCGACTCGTCCTCACGGCAAGTCCTTCCCCCTCCGTTTTAGTTGACGGCGTACTACCCACGATCCCCTCGTCCTCCTGCAAGACTTATTTTTATCCCCTGGCCTGGGTCTTTTCTTGAGGACCAGTCCACTTTTGCGTTGGACGCCGGTCCAAGACGATCCATTTTTCGCCGGACCCTTCGCCTTGGTTCATCCCAGTAGATGTTCTTTTCGGATTGCTTACTTTCTTGGCAAGTACTTCTTTCATTGATTTTTTCTGCGCGGTTCGTTTTCAGGGCGTTCGAAAAGGGATCGCCCTATGCGATGACTTTGTTATCCTTTCTTCTTTTTCCCCCTCCTTTCCTCCCTTTGTTGGGGTCTCTCTATACTCCCAAGGAGAGATTCTCTTTTTAGCCGATTACCCTTTATCCATGTGCGCCGCTTGCACGACACTGCCTGAGTGCCTACTTATCCCGCAGACGACTTTGGGCTCCCCAACCCCTCCTCTCAAGCCCTCTCCCGCCGAGGTGGACTTGGTCTTCGCCCAGGTCTGCTCTGTTTATCCTCTCCACAAGCAATTGTCTGCAGGATTGACAGCGTCATCTCACTGTTAAGGTCTCCGGACTTGGAAGCCGCGATTTTTTTTCTCCCTTTAACCTCTTTTTTCGGTACCTTCCGCTGAATTCCGCTTGAAGAATGAATGCATTCTTTTTTTTCTCCTTGATGCTTTTTTGTGCTGTAGGAATCCTTTCCTCTCTTTCTTCTCGGTGATCCCACGGTAATGGACATTCTGAATGCCGCGCAGGCTCCAGTTCTGAGACAAGATACCGAATCCTCCTGCCGCGCAGCTTATCTGCTGAATTAAGTTTTTTTTTTTCTCCTTGGGATATCCGGACTTGTTTCTTTAGATCCCAGTCATCATGGAAATCATAGCGGGGAAGGATCCTGACCTCGCTCATTTCCCTTTTATCCCTGCATTCTTCCTTTCCCTGACTTGGCTTCCCCTCCCGAGCTCGCCAGGGGGATCATGATCGGACCGCTGTTGAAGGACGACACCCGCAGCGAAGAAGCCCGGTGAGACCTCCCTTTCCTCCCCCCCCTGGGGGGGGGGATCTTTTACTGCTTTTATCCGTTCCTTTCGACGATGGCGGAACCAGACTTGGTGTTTTATTATCCATTTACCGTTATTAAACGGTCAACGTATCATGATAGAATAGTAGCATGAAACAATTCCCTTTTCCTTCCCCTGTCCTTTTATCTGAGCCCGGTTTTGAAATCCCGCTTTCCCTGTTTTTTCGTAGATATGTATGAAGTTTTCTGCATCCCCAATCGATAAGTTTGGGCGTGTTTTCCCGCATTTTCTTACCGCTGGCTCTGTTATTAACACCAATGCGGATTCCAAGTCTTTTTAGTTTTTAACCCTGCCTATAATTCCCCGCTCTTTCTCTTCCGCGGTCATTCCTCCCCCAACCGCTTCCTTTGTCGTTATGCCTTTTCTGGTTAGCTTTTGTGTATCAAACACATTCAGACATGATGACGCATCTCATTCTAGGGAACTTCCCCTTCCCTCCGATGACCCTCACCCCCTCTTCCCTTGCCGGCCTCTTTAAGAGCCGCCCTTTCCCCCAAATCCCCCTTACTCTTCTCTCAATCCGGTTTTTTTTAAAGGAGCCGTTCCAACATAACATGCGTTTTCTCCCTTCTTCCCCTGCCCGATCCCAATTCTCCCCTTCCCGTGCTTCCCTTGCCCTGCCATCCGCGCCCCTCTCCTAGCCCTAGCAAGATTTTTTTGATGCAGTTATCCGAAATTCGGATATTGCGATGGTTCGCCCGATGAGTTCACTACTCCGCGGGGGCTCTCTTACTCGACTCGGTTTACGCCAAACTGGCCCGGCTTTTTTACTGACCGCCTCTCCCCTTCTTCTCACAGCGATGTTTTGCTTCCTTTCCCTTCTGATCCCCTCCCTCTTTATCCTTTCCTCGGATGGATAAGATGGCCATGCACTTCCCTCTCCACCAATCGAATCTTTCGGAATGAATTAACCTTCGTGGACGAAGCCGGGTGGACTCCTCTTTTTGCCACTGCCGCGCTTCACTCTCCTCCCCGTTTCCTCCATTGGGGATTGCAGTCGCTTTTCTTTCTTTACCCCCCCCCTTGTGTTAAGGCCTCTCCTTTCGAGACCATCTGAAGGATATTTAGTTAATGTCTCCCTCCCTCCCGATGCCGAGTTGAAGCCCGGTACATCTCGGTCCAAATCCCCAGGCACTTGAGTCGGCAGGTCTCCATTCCAGTAAGACTGTAAGGTGGTAGTTTCCTGAGGGCGGGCCACAAGTTTTCCTGCACTGCCGGGCCGTCTCGTGGCTAGCTCGCGTTGCAACGCAAGCTTCAAGTGTTTGGGTCCTCGCCCATTGGAGTCTTTCGCTCGATCATCGTCTGCTTTTTCAGAGAAACGATCCCCCCCAACCTCTTTTGATGACCGGAGGACCTTCCTCTTCTTGGATTCAGCTTTCCTTTTGCGTTTGCTGCTTTCCCCAAGCACGTCTTTAAAAATCAAAGTTCTTTCATGTCCCTTTTCTTCTTTCTTCCGGTGCTGCAGGGAGTTGATATTGAACGCACCCCCCCTTTCTCACCAGCCATGGCACCCTTATCCCTCCCCAGGCAATTTCGCCCCCGAGCTTTTTCTGGTGTTTTTTCCAAAATGAATCCAACATACCCCCTTCCCACCAGACGAGGTCCTTCCTCTTCCCCCCCTGTTGCGCCTCGGAGCCATCCCAAATCCGACGTCGACGAACCGCGCATTCCGTGACTCTTTATATTAGTCTAGGGGATCCCGACCTCTCCCAGTTTCCAGGGCGACCCCCCGATTCCCTTTCACATTTTTCCTTTTTTCCCTTTTTCTTTGTTCTCCCTTTTCTCCAACATTAGACTGCCCCGCACGTTGTTTAGGTTGATTCCGCCGGCCATTTTCCCCTTTCCCAATTTGCCGGAGTATCTGTGTGAAAAGACGTCTTTGAGTGGACGATCAACTTCTCTTTGTTTCTCATTACCGACTCGATTTCTCTTAAGTTTCCCCTCTCTTTCTCTCCTCTTGTGGTCGAGAGTGGTTTTCCCCCGTATCCTCCTGCAGACAGATCCAGCAGTTCGGGGTTGTAGCCCCTTATTCCTTTTTATTGTAATTGCGAATCAGGTTTTTTTCTGCAGTTAAAATCCCCCCTTCTCCTTTTAGCACCTTCTCTCCCTTTCCTTCTTACCTATAGAAAAGACGAATCCGTCCGCATACTAATGTGAGACACTCGTCCAATGACTTTCTGAAAAGGGGACCCCCCCCCCACCCCCCCCCCCCCCACCCCCCCCCCCCCCCCCCCCCCCCCCCCCCCCAAACCCCCCCCCCCCCCCCCCCCCCCCCCCCCCCCCCCCCCCCCCCCCCCCCCCCAAACCAACAACCCCCCACCCCTCTCCTTTTCGCCTTGTCTTTACGTAATGTACATTTTTCTTCTGAATTTTTCCCCTCCCCCCCTCCCCCTCTTCCCCTCCCTCGAGATGCGACATTGTCTGGAGCTTGGTTTTCGTGAAGCGGATTGTCTCTGTCCTTCAGAATCTATCCTGAGGATGTCTTCGGAGCGGGGCGCTTCTCTTCTCCACTCCCAGAACAACTCCCTTTAATGACAATCTTGTTTTCTTGGATTCTGTATTGTACTTCTTCAGCCTAACCTTTTTCCTTTTCCCGTTGACTCCTAGCATCCAATCGTGATGTGATAAGACAGAAGGTCCTTGTCCCCCCCCTCCCTCGACTCGCTTCCCCCTGGACATACCACGACAGATCGGCCATCCAGGAACACCCCCGATTTGTAGTTTATCCCAGAATATGATCTCGCTGCCTCCGGCCCACACTTCTTTTGGATCCCAACGAAGCTGCCCCCTCCTCTTCCTTGTTTTCCATCTCGATCTGCCGGCCACGAGTGTCCTTCAATGACTCCTCTTTGAAACCGCGACCTCCCTGGCTGCCTTGCGGAGGAGCATTTTTGTCTTTCCTTTTACCTCTTGAAAATCTTTCCCTGCTCCCCCATCGAAATTTATCCCCTCTTTTTCCCTTCTCTCGTATGATAGCTCCGGCGGCAGCATATTTTTCCTCGCTTTGTAAGAGAATTAATGCAATCCCCAATCTTGGAACGATTTCTTCCAAACTACCTTGTGAGGACCCCCCTTAGTCAATGCTGCCATCCTCTTTTTTCCGTCCTTTTTTGGGTGCATGGCCGATATCCTCCTTCCCCTTTAGAAACGAGATCTTGGTCGCTCAATCCGGCAGTTCCCCCTAACTTCCCCATTTGTACTTCTTTTCTTTTCCATTTCTTCCTCCGCCTCTCCCACATTGTGTCCAAGTGATTTTTAGAGTACGGCATTAGAGAAGCCAGCCGGGCCGATCTTGCACTCTTCTTACCCCCTTCCTCCTGAATTTTATCCCTCCCCCACACCCCCAGCCACAGGCGGGTGCCGCGACGCTGGGTTTTCCCTGCAGGGCCGTCTACTTCTCCGATACGGGTTTTTTTCTAGTGTGCACTTTTGCTTTTTAGACGCTGTGTGGCTTAAAAACCGTCGACGTCGTGACTCTTTCGAGCAGCCGTCCCTATTTTCTTTAAACGCTTTCTTTTTCCTTCTCACCTTCTTGGTTCCTGCGGTCGGTAATCGCTTCGGGAGTCTTTCTGTAAAGGAGTCGGTGGTTAGTTCAACCTCTGTCTGACGGTTTGTCTTCCGACTGTACACTCCTCCCTTGCCATCCCCCTCCATCTGCCGTTCGTTTTGGCTTGCAACGCGCTCGATCCTGGTAATTAGCAATTTTACGTTCCCCCAAATCTTTTAATCCGTGAACTTTTTCGGAACTCTTCCACGCCTTTGTTGATATCAATTTGGTCACCCGCGCACGAAAATTGGGAGGCTTCCCCTTACTGCCGGGCGATGGCCTCGGACTGCCAGACCCCCCAGAATGTTAACCTGCGTATGTTGTAACTTCCCCCCCCCCCTTTTGTCAACTCCACGGACTTTTCATTGATTACTGAGGCGCGATCCTAGGTTACTTTTGATCCTTTTCAGAGCGAATTTCCCCCCCCCCCCCTGTTGGGGGTCTTTTTTCTTTTCATTTCCCCCTGACTTAAACCACGACTCATCCACATGATGGTGGCGGATGTCGCCCCCGTAGGAAGTCATGGTTTTATTACTCGCAGTTTGGAGGAGTTCTGTCCCCTCAGAAGGAATCTATCGAAATTTTTTTCTCTGAGTAGATCACCCGGCGTCCATTCCAGCGAATGGGATACCAAGTCTTTCCGCGCGTAAGCTCTCTGGGTCTTTCCAGGGCTATGACTGTTGTACTCTAGACCCTCCCGTACGGAATATTCCTATAACCCCACTTTCCCTCAGATAAGATTTAGGCAGTCTGTCGAGAGAGGTAGCGCTGTGATTATATATTTCGCCTTGTCTCACGATTTTATTCCAACCATGCCCCCTAAGTGCTCCCTCCTATCGGCCCGTACCACTTTTCTCAATGCCCCCCCCGCCTCCCTTCTCCTCCCCCTTCCCTCTTCTTAGCCCAGTCAGTACGTCTTCAGTATTCCCTCCTGGCTTCCAACACTATTTATCCCATCCTCCCTTCTGCTATCCTTCCCTTGTTGTCTGGACTGAAACGTCGATATGCGACCTTTTTTTGACCTCCCTGATCCATTTTTTCTTTTTTTCCTCCTTTGACCGATTCCGGGTTGCTCATCCTCCTCTGATCGTGAAATGGCGGGTAGTTCTTTTGAGTCAACAGTACTATCCGGCTCTGATGCGTTGGTTGGGTTCCTTTGTTTTCTTCTTTTTTCTTGTTGAGACGGGACGAAAGTTATTAGTAATACTTTTTCCTCCGGTG
>Ga0179593_1485948_pt1 | contig 10855 bp, 10 predicted proteins | sample CZODoug2_1_08_16_FD_185931 | JGI IMG/M metagenome (GOLD analysis project Ga0179593, IMG submission 185931) | Vadose zone soil fungal communities from Angelo Coast Range Reserve, California, USA - CZODoug2_1_08_16fungal (PacBio error correction) | ecosystem: Environmental > Terrestrial > Soil >... | reverse complement strand
CTATGAGGCTACTGGGTTGATGCCCGGTTTAGAAAAGTCAGGTCTGAGCAGGCGACCAAGCCCCTGAAGCCCCTTAGTGATTAGTAGGTACTACCCTTTTGTGGAAAATGCAGACATGTTCGCCATAGAAACGGTCCAAGGACCTGCTCACACCCCTCCCAGTAGTCGCTGAGGTCCCTGTTATGCGACCGGCAGCCGCCCCCCACTTTCTTTGCGTTCGCCGGGGTCACTGATTTTTGGACTGGATCATTCCCTTAACGAAAGGGTTCTCACTGATATCGAGCTTTGCCCCAGCTTTTTAACAGTCCAATGCCCCGCCCCCCACGGCCGCCGGTTTCCTGTTTTTGAAGATCGCCATTTATCCTTCAAGAACTCCTGGGCTCCAATAAGGGAGTTTCCGCCCACTTAGGAGGTGTTCTTTTTTGGATGCAGGCACTGACTCGGGTTCGCATAAAGGTTCTTTGCCCGGTTCACTTGCTTATGAAACCGATCTGGGCCCCTATTTTTTGTGGTGGAACCATGTACCAGGATCGGGGTCAAGGAGATGACGGGCCTCCCCGAGTTCCGCCGCTGAGCGTCTTTCCAGGGCGCGTGCAGGTCTTGTTGTGGTCTGAAAGCCGGTTTCCCTCCTTGCCGGTTGGCAGCCTTCTCCGCTTAGTAGCAGGAAGGCCGCTACCCCCCCCGCCCTTGTTCGTTTTCGTTGTAGCCTCCTTTCTGACTCACCTCCTGTCGTTGAGGAATTGAAACTTAAGTACCTTCCTTGTCTGGAGTCCTGGGCCAGGTAGAGGAGATCCGGCGCGGAGTGCAGTGGGCATTATCCTTTCAAAGCCCACGGAGGAGATTAGGAGGAAATCTACTAAGGGCAGAGAGCCTCCCTTCAAAGCTGATCGTGCTTTTTGACCAAAGCATCGGTAACCGACTTAAGAAGGTCACGCTTTCCCGCGGACTTGATCTCTATTCATTTTGAATTGGGGAGCCACCGTTACGCGTCTTAAAATAGCCCTTCGACGGTTAATGTCACACACGGCACCTCGGTCGATTATTTCCACGCACCAGGACGCTGTTCAGAACTATTTTGGAGCTGCCCGCCCGGCGTCAGTGCGAATTTTGGTGGTGTCCGTTGAACGCCACTTTGACCCCCCTCCTCTCCGTCGATGTTTTTAGTCGTGGTTCTTGTCGCGCGCCACTGTAGCTTCGTGTCTAGGTTGCAGGTGCTCTTTGGTTTTTTTTACCGGCACGGCCTCTTGTGCCTTCCCTTTTTAACACGCCAGGTTCAATTCCCCCCCCGTCTAACTTTGCGCTCGACACCGCTCCGTTTGTCGGAAGTCAACCGTTCCTGGTGTGAGGGTTGGCTTGGCCCAGTTTTACCTCGGGCCCTTCTGGTTGGATTCTGGATCTTCCCTCCTCCTTATCATATCTCGTGTGCTCTTCCGCCTGAGCTGCCAAGCCTTTAATAGCCTTGGCAATCGAATGCATGCAATACATGCACCTTTAGTCTTTACTGCCGCGGCTCCAATTTGCGCCTTCTTGGGCCGGGTTTAGGGCGGTTTTCTCGAGCCACTCGTAAAGCAATGCTCCGTTCCCGGTTGGCCTTTTTCCCCGTCATAACGCACCCTCCATCCCAGACATTTTTGATTGCACCCAGGTTGCAACCTTTTTTTTCACCCCAGCATCCGGTTTTTTTGAAAATGGCCCGTCTTTTCTAAGGATTGAGGGGGTTGTTTGTCGCCATGTAGGATGGCCGCCAAACTCCGTTCCCCCGAGCCCCCGCTCGACTGCTTCCTCCGAGGAATTAGCTTGACAGACCATTTCTCAGTACGTCATCTACACCTTTCTTGCCGCCCATTTCCCCCTCAAGCGGGCTGCCTGACCACCGCTGCTTTCTTTCGTTGCTAGATATTCTTTTCGGTTCAGGTTCGTTGAGGGTAACCACAAGACCCTTTCTCAGAAGGTGTCTAAAGTGGTGTCAAACTCTCAACCCACCAGGGTTGGTGCCTCATGTTTCCCCTTGGGAGGTGGTCTGGGCGGCCATGGCGCGCCCCCCATTCTCTCTTTCCCCTCCTACTTGTTGTTGTTTTCTTTTTGATTGTGCGGCGACTCGTCCGTCAGACCCCCCTCCGTCAAGGTCCCCGTTTTCCCCCTTGGTGCTTTCCTTTGGTACACCCCCCTTTACGCCTTTTTTTTGGTCGGGTGTGACTTCCACCACTTCGCGACATCTCGTGATCATACTACGCCCCGCTTGCTGCCCCCCGCCTGGATGTGTGGCCAGAGTGCGCCCACTGTTGGGTAAACTGCTCGTGTATGTTTTACGCCGAGGTGCAAGACTGTAGGCGCGCATTTGATTTACCGCTCTCCCTCTCCTCGGCACAGGCCCGCCTGACTAGTCGACTCCCGAAAAGTTAGTGTTGAAAGTTCCTTTATTTAAGGAACCTGTTTGGTTTGTGCCCCAGCCTCCATTGGGGAATAACTTGGTGATTTCGTTTCGTTAAGTACCGCCAACCCTTAACTGTTTTTTGTCAGGCGTATTGAAACGAGTTCTTCCCTCCCGATACCGCCTAGCCCCCACGGGCTGTCCTCCCTGCCTTGGGTAGCGGGGACTCTTTCTCAGGCCTTCAAGAGAGGAATTCATTGCTGTCTGACTGCGCCGTTGCTGCCCAAGTTTTTCGGCGCTTCCATTCCGCCCCCTAGACTACAGAGCCTTTGATGGAGGGCTGGAAGAAAGACTCCGTCCTCCTCTCTACAAGAAAGGGCCTTTCCTAGCGCCTTTATACAGACCAGTGTACTCTAGTAGCGGCACTACAGGTGAGCTTGACTGGCTTTCCTGGACCCCCTCAGCTTCTCCCTGACATTTTGAACCGCATCTTTACCCGGTGAAACATCCCATCGTGCCTTCTTTGGAGAGAGGGCCCCTTGCCAGAAATTTCTTATAATTTCGGAGAGGGTAGTTTGGCGTTATCCCCCTTTGTCAACAAGACCCGTATACCGGCTGTCCCGGATATGCTCGCCCAGATTCTCTTTGCCCCGGCGCGGATAGTCAGAGTGTGAACCGGTGTAAAGAGGACTACACGGGCAGAACTTCTAGGGGCAGCTTGAAGATGACGGGACGCAATGACGACTAGAGTGAAAGTCCCGATGCTCTGCCTTATTAGGTCTTGTCACCGCGCGGGTAAAATAGAACGGTGAGCCTACGTGCCTGGCTTATACGCAGTATGTCGCCTGGGCTGGACGGGATCATCTACCATCGACGATACCTCTCCTGGCGTGCCGACACAAGTTCTTTTCCGTTTTTCTAAATGGATGTTCACCCGAACGTTAGTTCGTCCTCTTTTTTTTTGTAACCGACCGACTTTTTCACTTGCGGGTTAGGTTCTTTTATCGGATTTACCTCACCCGTTGCGTAGGCAGGCGCTCACCTTAGCCTCAGTTCCCCTGTCCCACCCGTTACACCTGCCCCTTTGACAACGAACAAACACCTGCACACCCCTACCACCCCCCCCCCCCCGCACCTCCCCCGGGACCCCCACCTCGGACCCAGCGCCTCCCCCCCCCCCTCCCCCCCACCACCCCTCCCCCCCCCCGCGCCCCCCCCCCCCCCCCACCCCCGGCACCCACCCCCCCCCCACAACGCCCCCCCCCCCCTCGACGCCCCCCCCCACCAGTCCCCCCGCCGCCCCCCTACCTTCCTACCGCCCCCCCCTCTCCCCCCCCCCGCCGCCGCGCCGAATACGGGATGATCAGACTAAATGAAGGTTGTTTGGGGTTGCCATATTTATGTTTAGTTTAACTTTTGGGTCCTAGGGCCATAGGTACTCGCATATAAGTGTTAAAAGGAGTTGGGAGGAGCTTGGAAGCTGGGAAACTTAATACGCGGGCTCATACCTGACTAGTCTTGTTAACCGACGGCCCTCACCGTTATCAAGGGTCTCCAGCTGACAAGGACCCCTGCCGTACGTCTCTCTTTTTTTTTTCCACGCCTACGGGACACTTTTTATCCAGGAATTGATTTTATTGAATAATGGCGAGATTTCCTCCCTGAAGAGGGTTCTAGTTGATTGGCCCTTCTTTGTCGTCACCGACCCTGTTGTGCCACCTTTGTGAGCGCATTTTTCCCCTCCCTGCCTTCCTCCGCAGCGATCAGTTCCCAGCGGCGAAGATAGGAGAACGGGCGACATCGGTCAGAGACTTCTCCCTTTTTCATAAGAGCGACTTTCCTGTCCTCGTGTTTCGCTGGACCCTAAGTGGCAAGGGAATGCCTAGGAACATTGTCTTTTGTGGGAAACCAGACTTTTGCCGGGAGCCTCGGACATCCTCAAGGATTGGGTCGCGGCTCTCAGGAACTCTCCCCGGGCCACACCTGCTCTCCTTCTCTCTATTTTCCTCTCGTTTTTGGTTTTTCGATGATGCGAAGACTCCTTTGTCTCCTGTGTCCTAGTAAGGTTATCCAGTGCCGAAGGCAGACTTTTTTCCTCGCGTTTACCGTTCCCCTTTTTTTACACCAGTTCACATGTTCTCAGGCATTTCTATCGAACGGTCCCGTGCATCCTGTTCCCTAATACCTTGACAACGTCGGCGCAGCGTTTCTTTTTCCATCTTCTACTCCGATCCCCTGGCGTCCCCCCCGTACCCCTCTTCATGTCTCCTCTGGTTTGAACTTGATTTTCTCTCCTGTTTTTCGCTTCAGAACGGGTCCCCGACTTTTGTTTTTAGCTGGCCCCCTTTTGCAAAACTGCTTCCCAAGGTACCTCCTCCCTTTACTGTGGGCTGGCTCCGTTTTCTCTGCCCAGTTCTTCCCGTTCCCACCCCCACAATTTCCTGATGGCTTTTTTTAAGGAGACCTCCCCCACCGTCGGGTGTTTTCATCTCGACGTCCTCGGTTATTCTAAACTTTTGCAGGTTCCCTCCCATTCCCCCGTCTGTCCCATCGCTGTGTGCACCTCTCTTTGACCCGAGGCCCGCTTATGCCAAGTGAACCAACCCCAGGATAGTGGCAACCCTGTTCGCTGCTATTGGTCCTCATAGTGCGGAAGGCCGTGGTAGGACAACGCGTCGTTTGCAGTTTGGGCAGGGTTCTCCCCTTGATGAAGAACTTTGCTTTGTACGCACCTGAATGTCTTTGTATTCGCAGCCCTTGCCGTCACTACCGCAGTAGCCTAGACTTCGCTTTACGAACCCCTCCCCGGGGCCCTCGGGCTTCCGTGGTGGGAGGAGATCGAAGCAACAGCCCTTTTGGCGTTGTCTGCGCCGTGAAAATAGGCCATTCCAAGGTGCCCCGGGCCCTGTGGCTTGTGGAGATAGTCCTGTTTCTGTTGCTGTATTATTTCAGTCCCAGCCAAGGAGTCCTTGCTTTAGTCAGTTTAAACTCTCTTAATTGCCCTTTCACTTTCTCTTTTGCACGAAGAGCTCACGAATCCCATCCGGTAATCAGAAGTTATTGCGGATAGTAGCCTAAGGGGGGAACTCCCAGAGGAAGCGTGTCCCCTAGTCTGTTTATAAAAGGTAGATTAAAAAGGACACTCGGAAGATGAGAGGCTTCAAACCGTATAGCTTACCTGTCGGTTTGCGACTCGTCTGGACCATGCTTTCGGTAGTTTCTTTTTTTCGTTTAGCCCCGCCCAGATCGACGTCGACTTCTTGAACTTTTTATATGCCATGAAGCGCCCCTGTCATCTTTCTTCATGTCCCTTTCCCTGTTGAACCCCCCCGTATGCCGGTTCCTTTCCTTATCCCAGACTTCTTCCGTAATTTTTTAAAGCAGTCATATTAACCGTATCCCTTGGCTATCGAAGATCAGTTTTCAGGGTAGGCGATCTTTCCCGAGGTGATCTCTCTTTGAAGTTCTTTTTACTACAGTCCTTCCTTGCTGTAACTGAGTCCTGTCATCATCCCGACGATCATCCTTCTAGGTTCCTTTGGTAGCTCTCCCCCTCCCGTTTCTCACCGTCCTGTTTTCTTCCTGTCGATGCCCGATACAGGAATCGTCATGACAGACCCTTCTTCGTCCTTAGTTTTCTTTACCCTCTTTCCTCTCCCCCCAAGGGTGCGCTTTCCGCCTCCCTAGGTTGTCTTTCATTTTTTACGAGACACTTCTCCCTCTGAGCCAGTTCCCTGGGTTTTCCGGGACTACGGTTTTTTTTTAATCCATCGAACCGACCCTAACCCGCAACGTGATTCCCCCCTTTGGGCCTTAAGGGGCACCCCATCTTTTCCCTTGTATCCCACTTGCCGTTTCCGAGGGATTTTCTTTTGCCTGTCGGTCTCATCCCCGCGGTAGGTCGTTTCCTTCCGGGCCCCCCATTGGTCCCGCATTAAAGGCGTGCCCTGGCTTGGGCTCCAGTTAACCCCAGGTTCCCCCTTCTTCTGAGCACAGTTATTCCGCCGCGTCCCCCCTCCCGCTTTGGCCCACCAGGCTCTTTTACGTTTTTTCTCGCATCTTTTTTCTTTTGGTAGGTTCGTGTTCGGTTCCCAAACGAACTCTTTCGAGCCAAGCCGTTCCCTGGTTTGTCCCCCCCCCTCTCCCAGCAAAGGGTGTTTCTAGTGGACATTCCCCCTGTCTGTGGTCTTGGCCCCGGCATGCTTCCTCGACGACCAGATATATATCTTTCCTCCTAACTTGGGGTTTTTTCTTTCGTTTGTTCGCGGCCTTTGATTCGAAAAGAACCCGTTCCCTTAAGTGTCAAATTCTTCCCTTTTTTTTTGTTTTTTGTTTGTTTTTTTTTTTTTGAATGTTCGAGTTTTACCCACCCATTAGCCTGATTTTTCCCTGCCTCCGTTGGGTGCCTCTCACACCGGTGACCCTGTCCATATCTGAGCAGGAAGTCACCCTCTCTGATTCCAATCTTTTTTGTAAAAGAGTCTTCATTAACGGGCTTATTCCTTACACCAGGATTTTTTCTTCTGTTAAGCCATCCGTTCCCATTAGGCAGATGAGGATTTGCACTTGGTTCCTTTCTTTCCCCCCTTCATGGAATTCCCGGCCGACCGCCCTACTCCTTCGTAAGGACTGTCCTTTTCTTTCACTGTTTAACGCTGTTTTTGCATTCGCCCCTCCCTTTGTGAAAACCCCGTTTTTGGTTATGTCTGTTCTTCCTGTACACGGCCACAAGTAAAATTCTGATGCCTTGATAGATCCTGCTTCTTTTATGTATACACGCCTACCAACCACAAGTAGTTTTTTCTTCGCTCTAGGGTCCCGTGTGTCTCCGGGTAGGCAGGTATCCTCCTGCGTCTCTGTTTTAATGCCCTTATTCTGATGCCCCTCGAAGGATCACCCTTGAGGTGAGCTCTTTTTCTCTTAAATATCAGCCCCTTAGCTATCCTTCTGCCCTATTCTAGCGCAACGGACTAGTAAAAAGATCGTTATGAAATCCTCACTTTCCCTCTACCCTCGGATTGGTCTCTCACCTTCCTGGTGCTCCGAGCTTAAAGTTCGCCTTTTCTCAGTTCATGCCTAAGGTCTCCCAGCATCTATTTCTTTTTTGCTACCCCGTTCAATTGCCCCGCTTTCGGAAACCCCCCTAGCCCATCGACTTTAGTTTTAACAGGACCTCCAACGGCCCCCTCTAATACCGGCGAGGTCCCCCCTTTGTTCGTGACCGTGGCCAAGACCCTTTTACAGTTTTCCTTAGAGACCCTTTCGTTCGGCGTCCTCCTTTGCTCGGCTCCTAGTGAGAGAGACCTCGGGAAGGTTTGCACCTTACCCCTGTTCGACGTTTTGTTGGTATGGTTCAGAATTCAGTGAAGTTTCGCCCCACTGAACCTTCCGATCTCATTACCCTTTTTTTTTCCTGATGTCGCGTCCCACAGGTTTCCCCGTTCGTTCCAGATACAAGAGGACCGCGTCCTTCCCCCATGCTTGTAGGTAGCTTTTTAGAATGGTCTGGGCCCTTTTTCTCCTCCCCCGCCCATAGAGCTCCTATTAATCAAGTACGAATCCAACGGGCCTGTTTGCATCTTTTTCCCCCCTTCTTCAAAGGGAAAGGCTGTTCTTCCTTTGCGGCTACACCACCCCCTCCTGGTACTTGTAGGGTTTCGGAGCATCGGATCGGTGATATACTTCCTTGAAGTTCTTGAAGCACCCGACGGCTAAGGTCTTCCCTTCTCGAACCTGTACAAAAATGGCACTGAAAGACTTCCATGGCTTTCTCCTGGAGTCCAAGAATTCCCTTCTACTTTTTTTAGCTACTTCGATCCGGGGTGAGACGGGGTCCCTCCCCGCATCGGACCATTCCGTAGTCGCTTTACCCGCCGACTTTGTTGAATTGTGCGGCCCCCCTCTTTCAGGGCCTGAGCCGCGTCCCCCTTTACCCGCCGACTTTTTTTTGAAAAGCAATTAGGGAAGCGTCCCTCATTTCTTTCTTGCTTGACTTTCCACTTGCGTCTTACCATCACAGAACGAGAGCAGGTGATTCCCCCTCGCCACGTTTTACCCGGCCCCTTTTTTCAAAACTGCTTCAGCTCTTTCACGTGGCCGCCTCCTAACGAGATCCGTCAAAGATGGCCGAATGCCGGCTCGAAAGTTCTCCTCCCCCCCCGTTCTCTCGGAGACATGCATTCATTGACCGTTCGTTTTTTTATCTACCGATTGCTGTCACCCATGTGGAGCTGATTTCCTCTTCCAAAGGTCGGCAGGTGGCCAAACCGTCACCCCACCCCCGGTGATACGCGGCAGTTCTACACTTGCTGGTCGCGTCATCCCCCCCCATTCCTCCCGCCACCCTTTTTTTTCCCCCCGGCTCGGCTCAATTCTTCTCTCTTTTTCTCCGAATCACGTTCTTTGGTGATCTCGCTTTCTTCAGACTTTCTGTTCCCCCTGGCTTTTTTCTCTCATCTGAGACTCTTCAAATCCCTTGCCGCTTATGCTGACGCCTAGGCGTTTCCCTCCACCATTTTTTTGGACACCAGTCTCAATGTTCGGCGCCGACCCCGCACATGTAATGCCCCCCTCTCTGAAGTCCCCAAACAAGAAAAAGTGTTCGTACGATGTAGCATGGCCTCCGCTTACCAGGCGCCCCTTCTTACGGCATGCGTCGCCGCTGGGGACCTGGCTCCGCCCTGACGGAGCGGAAGATACCAGATTTAGGAACGTGTTCTCCCTAATGACCACTCCTCTCTGGAACCCTTTTTGACAGTTAGAAAAGGACACAAGCAACTTCCCATTTTTCTTTGATTTCAGCTCGCACATTATTTTCCCATTACTGATCGCTGTTCTCATTCCGCACACCACTTTTCGTCTTGCGTCCTGTGTGTTTCCGCTTGGACATTCACCTAGGGTCTTTCCTTGCCAACCGTCGGGTTTCCTCGCTGAACCGCTTCTGGAAAGAGGCTTCTGCTGTAACGTTCCCACCCCTTCATCTTGGCAGTCTCCTTTTTTCGAAGTTAGTTTGCCTTCCAGTCTGGTCGGTAAGACATTGTACGCGTGAAGGCTGGGGGAAGGTGGTGGGGACATTGGTACGAAAGAATCGTGGGTCCGACCTGCCCGTAGTAGTTGCAGCCGGCCCCAGTCCCGCCCGTATTATCCCGATAAGCGGTCCTTTGAACCCTGAACTGTACCCACCTTCTGTTCAGTCTGTTGTTCTGTAGCCTCTCCTATTCAACGACTCCTTCTTTTTTGAGGCACTTTTACAATAAGCCAGTAACTTTTGAGGCGAGTTCACGGTAGGGTCTTCTTCTTAGAGATGGGCTCGATCCCCGCTGGCGGCCATGCTTTCTTCGTTTCAATCGACTGGACGGTGTCAATGTGCCCTTTTTTCTCCCACGATATAGGGTCTTAAGAAGCGACCTTGCAAGGTCACCATTCAAGTTCCTGGCGATCGTGAACAGTGGCAGGGTGGGGATGACGTGCTCCGTCTGACCAGCACTTTTTTCTAACAGGTAGATGTACACCCGGCCCCACCTCTTGCGAGTACGCGCGGAACCGGCTCTCTGCCCGCCGATTTGCTTGCCGCTTTCTTAAAGAAGCGTTTTCCCCGTTTCCCGCCACACCTCGTTTTTGAAGTTGGTGCCTTTTCCAAGCCCCAATTTTTGCGATCTGGTCCCTGTTACTGTGCCCCTGCTGTCCGGTTCTTTTTTTTCATCTAGCAGGCCTGCTGGTTTCTTGTCCGGAAATCCTCCTTGGTTACGCTACTTGACTTGAGCTCGAAGATCCCTTCCCCGGGTCTTTACCGGTCCTCCGTCTCCTGTTTGGACGTTCGGGTTCTCCCGGTGCGGTTTTCTTCTATTCCTGGCCTGATCCCGGCCGAATTCACTGCCGGCTTCTCTTGTATCCTCTTCTTTCGCCCTCTGGCGTTCATTCCGGCGAGGCTGACTCGCTGAGCCCTTTTCTTCGGACCCCTTGCGCAGGCTACCCGTTTTTTTATCTGCGGTGAGCATCTTTGATAGGCGGTCGCGGAGCCGCTCTACGCATGCACGCCCCTGTTCTGGTTGGCCGGGTATTTTCTCACCGACATAACTTCTTTTTCCCCCATGGGAAGGGGATTTTTTTTTCCCAAGCTCGGGTTTCCGTTCTTTACAACTGGAAACGTCTCGCGCTTGGCGGGAGCTTCGAATGGTCGGGTCCTCCGCGAGTGGCACCATTTTTTGAGGTTCCCCACAGCAGTCCGACGAAGTGCGGGCATTTCGGGTTTCTTTTTCAGACACGGCGGCAGTGGCAAGACCTACCCCTCTTATTGCGCCGCGTTGACTTCCCGATTGGTCTCCCCCCTAGAGGTGACGTCTTTTTCTCTTGGTTTATTTTTTTTGTGCGCGCGGTCCCAACCGTATCTCCAGCCGGTTTCCATGCGGTGTCCACCGCGACCCCTTCGACTTCGTTGTCCCCTCTTTCCTTTTCTTTTGGACAGGATCGCCTTCCGCGCGACAG
>Ga0179593_1321704_pt1 | contig 10855 bp, 12 predicted proteins | sample CZODoug2_1_08_16_FD_185931 | JGI IMG/M metagenome (GOLD analysis project Ga0179593, IMG submission 185931) | Vadose zone soil fungal communities from Angelo Coast Range Reserve, California, USA - CZODoug2_1_08_16fungal (PacBio error correction) | ecosystem: Environmental > Terrestrial > Soil >... | reverse complement strand
GCCTCCCTCGCCCCCATCCGTATTTCCGGCCCTGAACCCGGGCGCGAAGGCGTTGCAGCTCGCATGTCACCGAGACAGGGGTCGGCCATCGCTCACAACCAGTCCATGATCTGCCCATGCCGCATTGCGTGGGGCCGAGATCCCACCATTCCCTCGTAGATTCTCGGGCACTGGAGAGCCACGAAGAAAGGTGTTTAAGAGCCCCCCCCTCCTCACCTGAGGTTGACCACATCTCCTCCCCTTACTATCGCACACTACCCCTCCTTCTCCCCCTCGCCCCGAGCACATGAGCGAACAACCCACCCCCCCATCCCCCCGATCACACACCACCCGCCCCCTCACACCGGACGAGAAAGGGCCGCATCCCAGATACCCAGCGCACCCCCTAATGCGATGAGATAAAACCTCAACGCAGCCGCGCCCCCCTTTCCCGTGTCACCCCACGAAACGGAGCTCCCCGAGCCGAGTCACCCCGGTCTGCGCGGCGGTATCTGCTGGGTGCTTCTCAAGCCTACTAAGCCTGTCATTAAGATGATGCAAGATGACACGCATACTGACACATCCAAGTCTCGACCGCTTCGCAACTAATATATATGACTAAACCCCCACTCTTTATCGAACCCACCCCCCCGACCCAGGCACCACGATGGTGACCAAACAAACCCCGACCCAACGGTATTCTCACGGATTCCCCCTTCCCCCTACCTATGTTCCTCCCCCACGTCCCCCTCGGTTATTGTCGCCCCAACTGTTCCCTAGCGAAAGCCGCCCTCTGACTGGAGGAACCCTCCTAGTGTGTCTATGTACTGAGCTCTGACCGTTTGACAACGGCCCCAGCAGTTCAAGAAGCAAGTGAACAGGAGACGTAGAGAAGTCGGAAGCCTGGTGTCGACACCGCCCTGTCGCACACAATCCTCCCCCCCGGTGACTGCAACCCAGTCAGACCAGGCCCCTATTACGACTGCGGGAAAGGATTTCTTTTGGTGCTGCTTCCCAAAGACCCCCCATAGTTAGGTCCCTCGTCGCAAATCGCGCGGTGACAGAGCAGCTTTTGGGAGAATTGTACACCCTTCCGCACGTTCACAAAGAAGCTACCCTGACGATCCCCGGCTGGGTGCTGGGTCCACACTGAAAATACAGTCTTGTCCCCGAATCGTGGCCCGTCGCAGCAATGTGTAAAAAAACGGAATACCACTGAGCAACGGACGGAGTGCAAACCCCGATGAGTCTGTTAAGGACAGGTCCAAACTCCCCCCCGAGAGATGCGGCCGCCCAGCGCAAAGGAAGGAAACTGATTAGAAGGACCAACTATGAAAGACCTAGGCGATGTCTTTTTTTTCTCTGTGGAAAAATGGGGACCTGCCTTTTCTTTTTCCATTTGAAAATCCAAGACAGCCCACCTGTGGTTCCCTGCACATTTCCACAGGCGATTGGCCTAGTTCATGCTTTACCGCTTGGACACGGCCCAAACAGCGATCGGGGGGGGGGCTGGACGCGGAGGGACATGATCCCCGAGGGGCTAATGGTCATTGAGTGCGGCGGCGACCCAAAAGCACAGTGAACGACGATGTACCCCCTTTCTCCCCCCAACCCTCCCCCTCAGCCTCTTCCCTATTTTCCCGCGAATCTGAACAACATGTTCGGCGACGTTGGGTGGTTTTTGCCAGCGCCCTTCTAAGTGGCCGTCAGTCAGTGAGTGAGCCCGGTCCCTGTGGTTTTCCGACCTTTTTTAGCCCAAGCAAGACGTCTTAGGCCGCCTTTTTTGGGCGCTGCAGATCCCCACGCGACCCCTCCCCCCCCCCCAGCCGAGTACCACGGAAGTCCATCCCCTTGACTGTCTTTGCCGGTTCCTCCTTGCGGCCCCCCCACAGCTGTGTGTCATCCAAAATTTTCCTTTCATTTCCTTCGTAAGCTTCCTGGGATGCTCAAGATGTCTAGCTTCATGATTCTTTCTCTTCTTCCTTTTACACCCACTTGATTACCCATGTACTTCCTTTTCTTTTGTATTTTTTTATCGTCTTTTTGTTGTTTTTAAGAACCCCGGGGCATGCATGTGCCGAGTGGGCATGTTATGTTCTTTCCTGCATGGTTGCTCCCCGCTTCCAGAAAGTTTCTGTCCAGTTCCTTCCCCTCTAGAGCCCCTTTGTTTCATTCTTTGGTGCCTTTTTCGTACACGTGACAAGTCCGACTTTCCCCCTTTTCGGAGCCCGCCTGAATTTCCTGTGAAATCCAACCTCCCCGGTTGATATCCACGAGATCTTTTTTCCCCGTGGAATGTTTGTGACCCCTGAGCCTTAGTACTTTCTTCCTCTCTTTTTCTGAACGGTGTTCTTTATTTTTTATGTGCCCGATTTTTGCCCCTGTCATCTGTGTGTCGCGTCCCAGAAACGGTCCGGCGACCTTCCTTTTTTTCGTTTCCCCCAGGTGATTTTCTTTATGTCGCTTAACTTGGCACTTTCCCGTACGCTCATCCTTTGTTTACAAAGGTTTTTTTTCCTCTTTCCGGGTCTTTTTCCGTCCAATCTCCATGATTTTGTCTTTCTTTATTTCACAACCTAAAATGGTTACTTAAGTGCTGTAGGTTCGCCCAGGCAGTGGCCCTCACGTCACTTGACTTGCTCAACCCAACCCCCTCGTGTGCGTTTTTTTTTTTTTTTGTGTGCTTGGTTAGCGTTTTTTGAGTAATTTTTCCTGAACGTCTTTAGTCCCGACAATTAATCGCTGCCCTTTATGTCGGGTCTTGGTGTTTTTTTTTCTCTTTCTTGGGCCCCAATTCAACTTTCTCGATCCCTTTGACTTTTCTGGAATTTCTAATCCCTGATTTTGGGACATTTTTAGCCGCAATTTTTTCCTCTTGACGATGAAGTGTTAGTTACTTGTCCATTGGTGTAGTTGTTTTAACATTGGAAGTTCGCTCACCCCCACAATTGCCCTGGTCTGCACCCCCCCAGTATTTTACAAGAAACCCCACCGTCACGTCCCAGGCCCCACCCTTTTTTCACGTGAAGCCATGTACACATGGGCGCGTAAAAGTTTGACTGGGGGAAACTCCTTTTTTTTTTTTTTTCTTGACGGTTCCCTCCCTGTCGTGTTGGTCCTCCCTGCCCGTTAAGGCCATCCCTCTGTCTTTGGAGTTTGACGTAATCGCCATTCTTTTCCTGATCTTTGCTTTTTTTCCTCTGTTCCTGAATTTGATCATTTTGTACTTAGTGATGAGGATAGAAAAGGGCGTGCTTTCTTTTTTCCGTAACCGAGTTTCTGTTTGACGGTCTCTTCTCTATGAGTGGAACGGACTTCTCGGACAGTATCCTCCATATCTCTTTTTTTTCTCCTTAATTTGGTTTTTTTTTTGTTCCGTCTCTCTTAGTGTCGTTACGGCGTTCCTTTCTGCCTATTTTTTCCCCCTGGACGCGGTTCTTTTCATTCACGGGCCGAAAGTTCTATCTCCCAGCGGTTTGACGAAGAAACCTTTTTCCCCCTTTCTCCTGGACAAGCATCTTCCTGCATGGATCCGCGACTGAAAACATTTTTTTTAGATCAAGCTCCCCCCCCCCGCGTTTGGCCCCTCCCCTTCATTGCCCACCGGAAATGAATGGACTTCACTCAACTTTTCCCCAACACACACGCTTTTTTTTTTTTTTCCCGGTGTCTTTTCCCTTTCCCCCCTGAGCCTTTCGATGTTTTTTTTTCGTTACCCTTTTTTTCCTTGCATTTCCCGCTCTTCCGTGTGGACCATAACACCCGTGCGTGTTTCCTGCTCGGCGTCTCTTTGTCCACACCGTGTTTCGAGGTCAACCCCTTTCAGGATTGTTTTTCTCCCCCTTAGATCCTCCTACGCTGGTTTTTGACCTCCCCCGTTCTTCTCCCGCCCCAACTTACTACGGCGTCGATCTTTCGTTACTCTCTATTATGACCCATTTTTTTCCAGCTCAAACAAAGTTTTTGTTCCTTTTTTAGGAAATTTTCCTTCTCTTCTGACCTTTTTCCCTCTCCTGCCCCCCAAGGGTCTTCCTTTCTTTCCATGAAAAATCCCCCTCCTAATCTGGGGTTTTTTTTGCTATTTTTTCAGTCACCGCTTGGTGACCATCTTCCCCACCATTAGCTTTCGGCATGACTCCTTGTTCCTTTGCAGCCCATGTTTCTCCATTGCCCTGCTTTCTTGCCTCGACCTGTTCCTTCTTCAGCAGTTTTGAGTCCCCCCTTTAAAGTTTTCCCCTCCCCCTACCTGTCTCTTTTTTCGCTGTAACCCGAACCGGGCGGACCCCCCCGTCGATCCCACTTTTTCGGGGTCTTCCTGCAATTTGACTCTTCTCCTCCCCATGGTCTTGTTTTCCTTTTCCTGACGCCCCCCCTTTTAACCCCCCGTTGAAAATCCCTTTTTTTCTCTGACATGGTCACCTCCCCCCCCCCTCTTTTTCTGGATCATTTTTCAGTTTTGATTTTGGACGCTGACCCGGTGTTTTTTTACTGCCAGTTGCCAGATGTCTTCCCCTGGTTTTTCCCTCCCTGTTTTGTTTTCCCTAACTCTATCGCAAACATCCGTTTTAGTTCCCTATCTGCTCCTCCTGGAGTCTTGCTGATCCTTCTTTTTGATTTTCTGACCCCTGGTGCTGACAGTCCGGACTGCCAATCCTTCCTTATTCGTCTTTTTCTTGATGGGTTTCTTGTCGGCTTTTTTTGTCTCTTGTTTTGTCCACCTCGTCCCCTTCTTCTAGTTGGCGACTCTTTGTCGACACCCGACTTTTTCGGATAATTTAGTTCCAGTGTCTGGTTCAAATCCTGCCGTCCGTCAGTCCCCTTCTTCATCGTCCGTGCAATGCTGGTGAGACCACTTGAGTACACCCTTCCCCTTCTTTTAGCCCTCCCTCCCTGTTTCCCCGTTTTCAAAAACCCCCCGTGTTTTCGTTTAGCATTGACTCGGGCCATCCCGTTCAAATGTTTTCCCAAGTTGGCTGGCTGCTTTCCAAAGGACTCCGTACGGTTTTTCCCTTCTATCTCCTTCTGTCCGTCTCGGTGTTTCTTCTTTTCGTGAGGAGTTATTTTTCGGAGGTTTTTCTCCTCCTTGGCCGAGGACTACCATTGTACCTTTTTTTTTCTCCGGCTTCATTTTTTTTTCGTTGACGATCCTTTATTTTTTCTTTATGTCCCCCAACCAAGCAGTGCGCCTATTTGACGTTTCGTTTTCCTCCTGTTGTCACTGGGAGCAACATTTTTTTCTCGTCAAGTGCCTCTTCCTGGTCCTGCCCAGACTGTTCACCCCGGAGGCTCTGGGGCTGCTGATTGTTATTTTTTTTTTTTTTTTTTGCCCTCTTTTCCTTTATTCTGACGCTTGTTCTTTCTTCAACTGCGAATTTTTTTGCTTATAATTTTTTTCCCCCGTATGCTGTTTCACGTTCGAGGTCTTGCTGGGTCGGCTTTTGCTGATAGTGGGTGCCCCCTCGTCTTAGGGTTGTTCTCTCTTCTATTTTTTCTAAGAGTACTTTCCCCCCCCTCCCCTCTACTATGCTTTCCCCACTGAAGCACCCCCCCTGCGAGATGTTTTCAACTGTTATGGGATGAGAATTTCATGGTTCTTTCCAACAACGGACCTTGACTAGGTCTTTTCCCCGCTATTTCTTTCTTTTGCTGTTTCTCACCTTTTCTGAGACCGGTGCATGCTCTGGCTTCCCCCCCTTTGTGATTCTTTCTCCCAGATCGGGTCTTTTCCAGGTGTCTTGGACCCTTTTTTCTCGCTGGGCCCGGGCATGCCCCTAGCTCTTTTCATGCTATTGGTTTTGTTTCTGTTTTTGTACTCTGACCAGGTTCCTTCCCACTTCTCCGCGAGGTTTTCCCTTTATGAAAGATCTTTGTCTTCGAGAATCAACAAACTTCCGGCTCCCTCGTTTTTTTTTTTTTATTGGGGGACTTTTCTCTGTCCGAGCACCTCTATATTGCCAAGTGACCACAGCCCACGAAATGAAACATGCCTGTACGCCCGATCGCGTTTGTCGTTCAAGAGTTGTTCCCCCCCCTCGAAGATTGTTCCAGACCCCCAAGTAGCTTTTCTCGATCCCCTCCGGTTTCCTCGCGTTTTTTTCTTGTTTTTTTTTTTTTTTTTTTTAATGCCTCCTAAATCGAGGAACCCCCACCTTTGCGCTGCTCGAACTCTCCCTCAGTTTTTTTTGTCCCAACACCAACCGCGGACGTTTTTGTCCCCCCCCCCTCTTTTCTATCCTCTCCACAGCCCCGACCCCTCTTGTCCTTTAACCCCCTCTCTTCTGGGGTCCCAGGATGCGGATCGTAGGACCCTGTGGGAAACAGGAAACTCAAGTCCGTCAAGAGTCACCTGACGTCTTAGAATCAGGTCTGCACTTTGCTCGTAAATCCCGAAGTGGACATCATCCTTGTTTTTTTTTTATATGTTTCATCCTTTTTTAAAAACCATTTTCTTTTCTTTCCGCCCCGACTCGCGATCGCGGCTCTGTACTTACAATTCCAGATTCAGATTTTCTCCATGTTTCCACAAGTTTTATGGCCGACTCGTGCTCATTCTTTTTTTTTCCATAAACCCCAATCACCCCCGCCCCCCCGGATCGTTTGCCGGACCACCCCATTTCTTCCCGGACTGAGGTGAAAGGGAAGGACCCCCGTTGGATGATTGTAGTTAAGTGCCAATGGCGTGGCCGCTCAGGGAACCCTGTTTTTTTTACCAAGCCCTTTGCCGTCCCGATATCAGTTTGCCCCCCCCCCCTCTTGCACGTGCCCTGCACTCCCCTTTTTCAGATGTTCATGGGGTTTTCCGTCCTTTTCGTTTTTCGTTCCCAGTCCCTTTTCCGCACTGTGCCCCATACCCTGGACCAATTGAATCCCACGATGTGTCCCGCGTTTTTTCCGACGCCCCCCCGCGTGGTGTGGGGTGTCCTGTGGCTTTTTTTTTTTGTTTTGGTGAAAAAGAGTTTCATCATGTTTCCCTTTGCGTCTCCGCATGCCCACCGTTTTCCCGCTGATGCTGCACCTTTGCGCTCATTTTTTTTTTACTCTGACGTGGCCGATCTGATCTTTCCGCAGGCTGTTTACTTTTCCCTTCTCCACCCCTTCTGTCTTCGGGTGGGAATTTCCTCTCCACAACCCCCCCTCTGTCCTCGCAGCTGCGACACCCAGGTACTGTGCATTTTTTCCTTTCTGGATGGCCTTCTTCCTCTCGTGCCCCCCCCTCGGTGTTACCCCAACTCATTTTTCCTAATTTTTCCCCGCCTACTTTTTTTTCTGAAGATCGGGTGATCCCGTTTGGATTTGCATATCTCTTTCGGACCCCCCAAAAACCGGCTTTCCAATTTTTGATTATTCCTTTCTTTTTCTTCCCCCCCACAAACACCTTTGGTGTGTTCGACTTCTTTCGATTTCCTCCGCCATTTCTTCCCAGCCCTGACATCAGACCGGTCTTTTTTACTTTTTCATGCGTCGTGCCTCAGTTTTCGGGTTTTTTTGGTCGTTTGTCTGTGACCCCCCTCCTTGGTCCCTCCCACGTTGTTGCCGGCTGTCATAAAGAATTCTTCCTGTTGTAGGGCCCTTTTTTTCCCAAACTCGTTTGTTTTTTCTTTTGCTCCCCTTTCCGCATGTTATGTTTTACATGCAGAATAGGAAGTTCTTTTGCTTTACCTTCTTTTTTCTTTTTTTCTTTTTTTTTTTTTTGAGTTTTTATTTCTTTTTTCCCCACTCCATTCCCCGTTCATTCTTTTCGGTCGCACCTTAAATTTTTCCCCCTGCATCCCCCCCCTTTTCTCCACCCTTTCTTCTGGGGCGATTTGTTTTGAGATTTCTTTTTGCTCGAACCTTTGTGTTTGACATTCGGTTACTAGGGGATTTTTTTTTCTCTTCCCATACCCCAAGGATTTTGGGAACTTCTTGGGTTAAGGTTAAAATTTTGCCCGGAATGTCCTTGGTTTCGATGCCACTCGTCTTGCAATTATTGTCGCACCCCCCTAGTGGACCTTTCTTAGGCGTAAAGATTGGTTCATCCGTTTTCTTTTCCGCTTCTCACTCACTCGCGCTTTCCTTCGGTTCGTTTTTTCTTTTTTTGATGACTGCCTTCGCTCTTTCGCTTCTGGCCTCCCTTTCAGGGGGCGTGGCCTTTTTACGATTTCACTTTTTTCTTTTGCTCCCCTCCTGCTAGTTGGGCCGTCCCATTGAGTTCTTATGTTTTCCGAGTGGTGAACACCCCCCCCCTTCTCCGCCCACCCCAGTGGGCCTCCACAAACCCTTTTTTTTTTTTTCCCTTTGGATTCCCCTTCCAAAGACCTGTACCTTTCAGACCTAATTTTAATAAATTGTTGCACTTTCGGTGTTTCACCACTGTGAGGCCGTTCCATTGCCCTTTGGTTTTTCCTATCTGCCTGTCATTAAATTAATTGCTTTTTCCCGGGTCTGTTGTCTATCCCCGATTTTTTTCCTTTCCCCTTGATCCTTTCCTGCTATGTCGGTTTCACTTTTCTTCTTCGTCGCTTTTTTTTTTCTGAAACCTGGTCTTCGTGTTTTTTTGTGATCCTGAACCCCTTTTCTTTTTTCCGGGCAACTCTGAGTCTCATGATGAACGTTTCATTGATACTCAAAAGGACATTTTTTTTCTATATTTCTTTAATCCTCCCCTTTTTTTTTTTTAGAGGAGATCTTGCGCGTGTCGATCTTTCTTTTCTAATCTTTCCTATTGGTGGCGTCCCCCCCTTTTTTTTTTTTTAGATCTACGTGACTCCTTTTCCTATCCTCAGTCTTGTAAGTCCTACCCAGACTTATTTTTTGGAGGCCTTTTTTGGTTATAATATGAGGACAAACTCCCATGGCGTCTCCCCCACCCTTCAAGACCGCGATGTTCTGTTTTGACCCCTTTTGGCTATTCTTGACCCACTTTTTTCCTTTGTAACTTCCTTTCCAAGTCGTTGCCCCCCCCCCGACTTCGTTGCGGGCCCTGTTATTTCTTCGATTTTTTATTTTTCGTTCGGTCTCTTTTTTTTTGTTGTTTTGATGGCCCTGATGTTGAATGCGTTGTCTTTGGGGACCCGACACCAGGGTCCCCTTGATTACATCACCCCTGCCAACTTCTCGTCCTGGTTCCCCCCTCTGTGAGGTTGTGATCCTTTAGGTCTTTTAGGATCATGGTTCCCCCCTCCAAGTTGATCGGCACTGGAACGCGAAGGTCTTTTTCGTCTTTTTTCCATTTTTTTCACGCTTTCTGATGACAATTCTGCCCCTCTTCAACCTTTTGCACCCCTTTTGTTAGCAATAATTTGGCCTTCCCTTTGCCCCCTACGACAAGTTGGCGTTCCCGGTTTTTTTCACCACGCCCGACTCCTTCCTGCCTAATCTGTGGTTTGTCGTAAAAATTGCCTCATTGGTTCCCATCTTCACCCCCCTTTCGCTTCGGACTCAAATTCTTTCTTGCCGTTGCCTAATCGGTTGCAGCCCCTGCTTCGTCCCAGATGTCCCTTTATTATTGTTTTTTCTTCTGACCCAGCTTTTCTGTGTCCCTGTGCCCTCTCTTCAATTTTCATCGTTCTAAGTTCCATTCGCTTTGTCCAAAACCCCCCCGCAACGCGGTTTTTTTTTTTTTGACTAGCCGCATCCCCACAAATTTTTTGGGAGGCCCCAGGGGTTGTCCCCCCCCCCACAAATTGTTTTTTTTTCGACACCCAGCAACGACAGCGTTGTACACGTGATTTTTCCGCCCTTTTTAAAACCCGTCACATCAGGTCGAGTCCTAATTTTTGTCCCCCAATCCCCCTTTTTTGCCTCCCTGGAGGCTCCCCCCCCTCGAGACCATCTGACACCCCTTTTTGTTGTTCTCCAGTTCCCTATGCCTACCTGGGGTCCGGCACCCTTTTAAAAGGCAGTTTTTTTTTCTCGATCGCCAGATCCTGGGTATCCCTTTTCTCCTTTTTTTTCTGAACCAAGGGCGTACCTGCTCTTTGCGCCCAGATGTGACGATTTAGCTTTCACTTTTTTTCTCCGTGCGGCCCCCTGAAATAACCTCCCCGGCATTTTTTCTTTGGTTTTGAGATGCTCCTACGTTTAGTTTTTTGATCGCATGCCCCCAACAGTTTTTTTTTTTTTAGGCTACCGGGCGTATCTTGCGGAAACCCCATTCTGTCGTAGATTCTCCGTTACAGTTTTTTCGGTCTCGAAAAACGGAGCTCCATTTTCTATTCGTCGGACATTGTGTGAGTTCTGTTTGGCTACTCCAGCTTTATGACAATGTGACCAACATCTTTTGTAGATCCCGTCATTCCCTCACCCCCAACCGTTTTTTCGTGGTCCGGCCTCTTCCACCTCAGTTGTCCCGATCCCCGTGCAACCTTTCTGGCTTCAGGGCTTTTTTATTTCTTTTCCACGCCGTCCTTGCCCTTCCATGTTTTGATCTCTCTATCCCGGAGGTCCCTCTTGTCTTTAGTGTATTTTTTTCGGTTTATTTGCGTCTGTTCGGCGGTAGTTTTGCTGAGCTTGTGGGCCCGGGACACAGTCCTGTTTCAGCCTTCGCCCGGAGACTTTTTTGGTCCATACTTAGAGTTGGGTTGATGACCACCCTCGGAGCCCCTCCTGAGTGGTCCCAAAGCCGTTTCATTTTTTGTTCGCACAATATTTTCAAGACTGCCCCGGGAGGGGGCCCCCAAGATTTTCATTTTTTCCCACCGTGCGTTACATTTGTTTTTGATTTTCTTGCTTCTGGACTTCGATTCCCCCCAGATTTCATTCCTCTACGAGCTTTTTTCTTCGGGTTTGAGCTTTTCTTGTCCGATCGAATGCATCTATGCCTGGTTTTTTCCCGTTTTTTCGGTCGGGCTGGGTCCCCGATTTCTTATGGGCAAACCCCCGCCGTTTTTGGGTC
>Ga0179593_1290149_pt1 | contig 10855 bp, 19 predicted proteins | sample CZODoug2_1_08_16_FD_185931 | JGI IMG/M metagenome (GOLD analysis project Ga0179593, IMG submission 185931) | Vadose zone soil fungal communities from Angelo Coast Range Reserve, California, USA - CZODoug2_1_08_16fungal (PacBio error correction) | ecosystem: Environmental > Terrestrial > Soil >... | reverse complement strand
TCCAGTTGACCTGAGTGTTGAAAAATTCCCTCTTCCTTCTTCCCATTTTCATTTGGTGCCTTTTCACATGACCAGGTAGCCAAGCAACCCTGTCCCCCCTTTGACTCCTATGATGATATTTTCCCTCCTCACCACCCGTTTTTTCCCGGGTGTAAACCTTCTTTGTATTTTTGCTGGTATTTATGTCTTTTTTCTATGTGTCCCAAAGCGTTCCTTTTTCATTCGTATTGTCTTTTTTTGAATCGTGGGAGGAGTAACCTTTGCGCCCAATGTCTAAGCCCTGCACATACTACTTGAGGTCCTCCGCAAGATTTCGTGTTCTGGGCGGCCTCTACTCCATCTTTTTTTTTAACTTTTTTCCACACTAAACCTGCCGTTTCTGTTGCGTCCCTTGGTCTCTTTAATTTCCCCCTCTTTTTTTCCCCAGTGCTTTTCGGTCTCCTGGTTATCCATTCTCGCCCCCCTATGAAGCTTGAGTTCCCCCCTTCGCATAATATTGAAGTTTCCTTCCACACCACACCTCCGTCCCCCTTGTCTGTATCCTGTACTGGGCTGGGTCTAGAATTTTATATGCAGGGAGAGAGCAACCTGACCATCCTCCACAGTTTTCTCCCTGTTGTTGGATTCCCGCGGGCCTGGACTTTTCTTCCCTTCACCCTCCCGGCTTGTGGCTCGTTTCCGTCCCGTATATGAGCTTCGTGCCCCCTAAGGCCTCGCCCCTTTTCCCCCTTTTTTCTTCGGACAAACCGGAGGTCCGTTGCCGCACCAGCCTTGATGGTAAATGCTCGGAGTCTTCCTTTCATCCCCCTGATGTTTTTTCCCCAGGGCTGTGCCTTGGAACCCACCCTTGTGTGAAAACCAGCGACTTTTCTTCTTTGTGCCCCTCCCTCATCTGGGTGGGGCGCCCTTGCCCCTAAAACTCCCTCGGTTGGGTGTCTTTCTCTCCCAATTTTCTCAACAGCTACCTTTTTCCAATCCTTTTCTATATAACTTTTTGAGCGTCCGCGAGTAAATAATTGGGTGGCCTGGTCTGTTTTCGAATTCCCTGTCTTTGGTTTCCTGGTTTACCCCCCCGTCATATTGGTTTTCTGGCTTTTTCATGTTGTATTCGGTCGAGGCTACCCATTCGACTTTTTTTATTTTTTCTGTTTTTCCCAACTTTGTGATGAGGATTTCCCTTTTTTCTCCCTTTCTCTCTGTCATGGCGACCCCCTGTTTTCCCCCCACCCTCATGTCCCGGTCGAAATCTTTTTTTTTCCCTGTTATGTTCCTAGTGTTTGTCCCCTTGTAGCTGTTTACCAAATCGGCCAGTTTCTTCACATCTGATCGCTTTTTTTCCTTCTTCCCGCGGTTTTTATCTCCTGCCGGATTCCTCTTTTTCACCCCGTCACCTTGTTCACTACCCTCTCTCCTATTTCTTTTGCACTTCTTCGTCGCGTTACTTCGACCCGGTTTTGTTGGTATTTCTTTTGTTCACACGGGTATGAGATGGGTTATCTTACCTTTTTACTGCCCCGTCCCCCTTTCTTTTTTTTCGGATTTCCATCCCCCTGCCAAAACGGCGTTTTTTCACTCAACCTTTCCGGCTTTTCGCCGTTTTCTTCGATATTGGTTTTTGTGCCATCTTTTGTTTTAATGTGAGAATTCCGGCCCTTCCGTTTCTGTTTGTAGGGCGGTTCCCCGCTGAATGAATTTTGGTTCTTCACTTCCTTTTTGGAGTCTCCCAATCCGTCCTCCTTCCGTTTTTAGGGTTCGTTTTCCACCCCTTTTTGGCTCCTCCCGCCTTTTGCGAAGATTTTGTTTGATTTTCTTGCCCTTCTCTCCTTTTTAAAGGGTTACTGATTTCTTGGCAGCGGCTAAAATCAAACTGCCCTGGTCTGTATTTCTTCCGTTTGGTCCTGATTAGCTGCTTTTGGTCCGTCTTATTCCACCTTCCTGTTTTTTCGGGCTCGTTAGTGGATTTTCCAGGTACCCCGCCCCTTCTCTTTGATAATCGAATTTTTTTTTTTTTTCTGTTTTTCCTCTTTTTCTTCACAAACTCCTTTTGCGACCTATTAGACAACTTCTCTGCGATGTGATCATATCCCCCTCTGGGAAGGCCTCAGGTGTTCCACAGCCCCCCCGATTAGCGTCCAGATTTTGAATTGTCCTTCTGTGGTCCCTTTGCGCCTTTTGCCCCCCCGAGGTTTTCTGCGGTTTTTTTCTGAATAGGTTCCCTTGTATCCCCTTGCGTCCCCCCCTGCGACGAACATTCTTTTTTGAATGTCCTTGTTTTTTTCCCCCAGGGTCTCTCCGCTCAGGATTCCTTTTTTTTTTTGACGTTTCTGAGTTCGTGTAATGACTACTGATTTTTCTTTGGTTGCCCCCGGGATCTTTGCCTTTTGTTCTGGCCACCTTTTCAACTCCTCGTGTCAAAGCCGCCCGACTAAGCTCAACCAACCGGCCCGTTCCTTATCTTGACCTCGACCTTTTTCCCTCGTCTTCGGCGGCTCCGGTACCGACCGTCCTTTCATGGAACCGGCATCACTTTCGTTAGTTTCCCTCTTCCCCTCGATGGCGTTTATTGTTTTTCCTGGCCTCGGCCGATCGTGCTGCCGCCCGGCAGAACGGGGATGATATCCCTGTTTTGTTCTGTTGATCCCTTTTTCTTCCTCTGCCCTTCCCCAAGTCATCGAATAAGTGTTTTTTTTTTCCTGCCCCCCCCCGCCTCTTTCTTATCCAAAACGTTTTGTCAGCCTACCGTTGTTTTTGTTGCCCTCGACTGATTTCATCTTTTCGCTTTGGTGGTCTGATTCCCCCACGGATTCTTATTTTGAATTTTTTTTAGAGATTTTTATTCATCGTTCCTAGGACTTCCCCACTCTTCGCTTCGCTGCAGCGAGAGACCTGCGTCTGCCCCACAAAAACGAATTCATAATTCGCATTCTTTTCCCCTGATTGTCCCTTTCCCCCCCCCCCTAACGTCTGTCCTCGCCTCCAGACACTCGTGTTTCTTCTCTTTTTGTTCCTCAAGGCGGTCGCTTTTTTGAGTTTTCTCAGTTGTTGTCCGCTTAAAGACCTTCGGATTGGCAAGTTTTTTTTTTTGCCATTCACCGAGTCGTTTTGGTTAGTTCCCCACCATTTTTCCTTTTCCCCTTATCTCCGTCATCATTTCATTTTTTATTTTCTCCTCGGACCTTGGGACTTTTCCTTTCCCCCAAAACGACATTTTATTTTCAATCTCCACGTCACATTTACTATTGACTTCCCCCTCACCGCATCCCCCTTTTTTCCCCCATGTGGCTTTCCACCTCCTCCAGCGCCTGAGCGCTCGTTTTTGATTTGGCCTTGTAGGTGTTCCCTGTGGCCAGGGTTTTGCGACCCGGCTTTCTTTTCCCTCATATGTCTGTCCGTCCGTTGAAGAGCTGCCTTCCCCCCCCCCCCCCCGACACCATTTCCGATCGTGCCAAAGCGTTGTGCCCATGCCCTACCTTTCCCCCCCCCGAACACCAAACCATTAGTTTAGTTTGTCCCCGAACCCTATATATAAACCTTATATCAGCATTGATTTCCCGTTTCTCCTCCTTTCCTTTCCAGAGATTCTGGCCCGGAATCTTGCTCCCCCCCCACTTCTGGCTCCCCCCTTGTTGTCAGCCCCCCCCACCGGAAAAGGAAAAGTAATTTCGCGACTCCCCACTCCACTTCCCACTCCCCCCCCTTTTCTTCGTGGTTCCCCTCTTGGGAAAGGAAAGATTTCCCCCCCCCCCCCCCCTCCATCTTCTGTCGTCTCTTGCATACGACCTCCGGCGTTCTCCTAGTTGACATAAGTTCTTTCTTTTCCAGAGCCCCCCCCCCTTTGTCCTCTTCCACAACCGCTTCCCCGAACAGTAAAATTGGAAACTCCCCAAACCATGACAGCTTGTTGGCGTCCCCCCCCAGTCTCGTCTCTCCCATATGCCCCCCGTTTCCTTTTCATCAATTCTAATCTCCACTCTGCCCCCAAACACCCGTGCCGCCATCCACGGCCGATATTACGTTCTTTGTCCCTTCCGACCCCAACTTACCAAGTGGGCTAACACGTGTCTTTTCTCCCCCCTCCGGCTTTTTGTTCCCTTTTCCCCTCCTCCTGATGCTCCCATCTCAAAGTAGCCTCATTTCAGTTCCCCCCCCTTTTCCTCCTTTCTTGGTCAAGGCCTCGAACCAGCATCCCCACACATATATCGCTTCCGAAACACCCCGTCTATTTTTTCGCTTTGGTTAAACCGGGCCCCTTTATTTCTTTTCGAACCCCCCCAGTAAACACCCAACAAAAGACCAACTTCCCACACACCCCCAAAAAACAAAGACAAAACCACACAAACAAACCCCCAAAACCCAAACACCACCCCCACAAAACAAACCCCACCCCCCCTGGATTTACCGTTCCTCTGCTATATTGTACTAGTTGCAAGTCGGATTTGAATTAGCTGTGACTGCCTTTTTTCTTCCCTTTTCGGCGGGTTTTCGTCCCCCCAAGGGGAGCCCCCCGTCCAACCTCATTAGCGCACCCCCTTCCAAAGAGTATTCGTTTTTCTCTTTTTCATTTCCGTCAAGTTCTCCTTCCACTATTTTGGACCCTACCTCTTCTATCCCAGTTTCTCTCAATTGCGTATCCCCCTTTGTTCGTACAGAACTAAATCCAATATGTCGGGACAAATGGTTTTCCCAAATCCCCTCCCCTTTCCTTCGGTGCAGTTGCCTTTCTTTTGCAGTTCCCGAGCGTATTCTGATTCTCGTTCCTCCTCCCCCCCCCGTGTCGACTGTTCGAAGAAGCTTCTTGATGCTCTGTATCCCGCTCCAATGCGATTCCCCTGCAGTTTTTTTACCCGCAGTTTATTGTTTTGGCCCTTCCTCCTCTCCCATCTGGGGGTTTCCCTTCGCTTTTGAGAATTACCGACCCGTAGTTCCCCTCCGCTGACCGGGCCATTTCCTTCCTAAGCCCTTTTTCCTCCGGCCCCATGTCCTGGTTTTGTTCCGATTTGGACAATTTGAAACCAACCCATGTCAATCGGGGGTCCGAGTAAGCTTGGCGCTTTCCCTTCGTTCTTTTTGGCGCGGTCCCCTCTCTTTTTTCGCACTTTCTCCGACCCCCCCCTCCTTCACCACCTTATACTTTTTTTCTTGCCACCCTCGAAAACAAGCCCATCATTAAGCTCCCTCCCCTTTCCCCTTTCCCGTTTCCCTCTGGCTTTTTTCCTTTGAACCCAAGCTCCGTCCCTTTCCTCCCTCAGATGTTTGCCCTTTCGTGTTTTCCACCTGATTTGAAAGCCAGCACTGGCATTCTGTTTTTTAGTTCTTTTTTCCTATGGCCTTGCCCCACCTCCGTATCTGCTTTTTCCCCCCCCTTTTTCCCTTCCTCGTTTTTTTTTGTTTGAGAGAGCTCTAGCTTTTGTGACCCCACCTTGTTCCGCTTTTCGGAGCTACAGCCTTCCTCCTCTTTCTTTTTCAAAGGCAACACGTGGGCCTACCGAATACGTCACCTAATTCTGTCTATTCCCCTCACGTTTGATCTTTGTTTCCTTTGCTCCCCCCTCCCCCTTGTTCAGGGTTAACCGTGATCCGGGTCCTACCGGTAGTTCTTGTTGTTCGTTTACTTGGACCCGCACGGGGCCCCGGTTCACCCCGCTTTTAATTTTTTTCCTCGTGGTCACTGGAGCCCTTCGGTAAAGAGCCGTTCCAGTCCACATAGACATTGAGTGACTTCTCTTTCGCTGGGTCCTTTCTGGCGCGTGCTCCATTTCATTTTTTTTTTTTTTTTTTTTTTTTTTTTTTTTTGGAAAAGTTTCCCCCAATTTGTATCCCCACCCCCGGCCCTTTCCGACCTGGGCTTATTATCCAGTCAGGCCGGCCCACTGTTTTTTCCCTCTTTCGTCCATTCCTTCCCTATGAGGCTGGAGACAAAGGCACCATTGCTCGCGCGTCGTGCCCCCCACCCCTTCCCGAAACTTTTCGTTGATCAAAGTTGGTTCTTTTTCTTCGCACCAATTCTTTTAGAGGAGTCGCAAAATACTCCCTCTCGGTCCACAGTTGGTCCCCTTTTCCTTCCTTCCTGAGGCCCCTCGTCCGACGCCCTTTTTTTCTTCACCACGACAGGCTGTTCTCCCTCACCGTCCCCTCTCCTTCGCCGAAGTGGCATACCACTTGAAAATCTTTTTTCAGTGCTCCCACCAAGGTTCGGTCCCTCTTGCTGAACTATGCCTGCCTTCTTTAGTCCTCAGTATTCACATTTTGGTGAGTTACGAGGTTGTACGTCTGAAACAAAGAACTTCCTACAAAACCCCCTCACCCGCTTTTCTTTTCTTCCCTCCCTTTACTTTTGTCCGGGGGGGAGCCTTTGCTAACTCAGACGATTTCAGCTCACCAAACACTTCACACGCTACATGGGGCAAACTATGTTTCTATTCCTATCCTTGTCCCGAGTTTCCTCGTAAATCCTTTGGTGCTCTGTGTGTTCTACAAGAAGGGGTTCCCCCTGTTGTTTTCCCGTTTTGCTTCCACCAGACGGTGTTTAGTTTTTCTGTTGGTTGCTTTATAGTTTTTTCTCTGTTTTCCCTATTCGACTTGTGATGCCTTTCCTGAGGATCCCCTTGTTAGGTCTTTAGTCTTTGGAGTCCGACCACTGGCCACCCACCTTCGGCATGTCTTTTTCCCCATCTCACGGGTTCTTGGGGTCCATTGTGTGTCGTGCAATGCTGACCCTCGGCACTGTGCGTGAAAACCAGTTCTTTTTGACGGAATTCTCCCCCCCCCCCCAGTTTTTTTTTTTTTTCCGTTTCGCGAGTAGCTTTGCTGATTTAAGTTTCATCCCCCCGATATCATTTCTGGTTTGACTCAACTTTCTTTCTCCCCTTTTTCGTTACTTTTCCTTGGACGGCGGTTGACTTGGCCCCCCCTGTTTGCTTGCTACGGAACATACCCACTACGTGTCGGCTCCTTTTTGCTACCCAAAGGGCCCGGGGATCCCCCCTTATTGCTCATGGAGCTAGAAACAGATGGTGTTTTGCTATTTTTTCCCCGGCCCCCCCAACATGCTGTCTCGCTATCGGCCCTTTTTCTATTTTGGGTTTTTCCTTTTTCCCCGGAACAGTCACATATGCAGTGTTTTATTTTGACTTTTATTTGTGACATATACACTTTTCCCCTCATAATGATTTTCCTCTCTTGTGTATTGGTTTGACCCTTTCTCCATTTCCCCTGCTTGCTTGTGCGTGAAGAGCAGATGGCTTGTCTCTTGAGTATTTTTTTGCTTCTCTTCCCCCCCCCTAATTGGTTTTTTTCCCCTGATTTCCGGACCCCCTGAAAAAGGCCCCTGCTGTTTTCAGTAGTCGTTGTAGTGCCCGACTTATTTCGGATGGCCCATCCCCCAATTGCGCCTTTTTTTTTTTCGTTTACTTCGTTTAGCTCATTAATGACTTCACTGGACGGTCTTGGCTTTTTTTCCCTCATCACAAATATGTTTTTTGCGGTGATGTCGCTCTCTTCTTCCACCTATCGTTCCGACATATGATTGTAAAACTTCTCGGTTCTTTTTCCCCCTTTTACCCCGGTCCCCCCCTCTTTTTTGGCCCTCCTAGCTTCCTCGGCGAAATTTGGCAGGAGACCCAGCCCCCTTGTGTCAGCCCATCCCTTTTTTATGTTTCCTTTTGGAATTGTCCGGCACTTTGGACGGTCTGAACTAGAAGACCCATTATCCCATTTTTGACCCCTTGCGTCCCCCACGTCAGGTATTCTTTCTGCTTTCGATCTGATTCGATTAGTGAGTGCCGCCCCCTCTTCTTTTGAATTTTTTTTTGCTCCCCTGAGCAATTCTAACACACTCCCCTTGCTTTTCCAAAGACCCAGACGTCCCCTCTCTCCCCCCACATCGCCAGCATGATTTTTTTGCAAATCTTTCCCAGTCCCAGCTTGTCCGGCGAGGTGCGTCGGTAACTTTTACCGGAAATAAGGAGTTTTTTTTTTGTCGTGCCCTCTTCTTCTGCCGGATCGTTTTTTTGGCGTTGCGCTCGCAGATTCCCTCCCCTTTGACAGATAGCCGATTGTGAGGTTTTTTTCGATCCCCTTTGAGAAAACTTGCTTTTCCTAGACATACCAATTCCCTTTTTTTCTTTCCCTCGGCATCTTCTTTCCCGTATTTCCAACTTCTATTTGTTTAATACTACGTTTTTTTTTTCCGGTTCTCTCAGTCTACCTTTTCATCAGTGACGTCGTTCTTTGCTGTCCCCCCTTCTCCCGATGTGAGTTTTTGCCTTTTTTTCCACCGTAGCATTCCCCAGACGCAGGGCATCTCTCCCTCAATTATTTTTCCTCCCGCTTTTTTGTCCCCCCTTCGAGTCGTGTTTCGAGCGCCCCCCCACGCATCCTCCCCTTTTCATCGGTTGTTTTCTTTGGTAGTGATTTCCGCTAAGTTACGTCGGCAGACTGGTACATTCTTTATTCGATTTTTTTTCACTTCTTTTCTGGGGGCCCCTCCTTTTTTTTGATTTTGGTTCTTTCCCCCTTTTTTTGTCTCCAGCCCCTATTTCTGGAAGGTCTTATTGGTCCCAAATAGAGCGGTCAGTCGGGCCACGCCACTATAAGTCTCCTCTTTTTCATCAATACCTTCTTTTTTCCTCCTTTGTCATGGCCTTTGACCAGTCCCACCTGTTCCCCCCCCCCCCAACTATGCCTTTTCCTTTTCGCTTTTTTCCCTAGAACGTCAAACCTTTTACTCAGGACCCCGCCGTCTAGCAACCTAACTTTCTGTCCCCTTCGTCTTTTACTCCTGGCATGCGTCTACCGTTTTCTTTTTTCTGCATTTGTTCGGGAGGTGCGTCCCCCCCCTCTGGACTTTTTACACCTTAAACTTTTTTTTCGTTTTGAATCATCATCATTCTGCCCCCCTCAAGTCAATTGGCTCCGCCCCCCCCCTTCCTTCGGGTTTTCTATTACGTTTACTCCCCCAATCTCCCGTCCTGTTAAAAAAACCTTTCGGATTTCTGAACCTCTCCGATCTTCTTTCCACGGTCCAATTTCCCCCCTTCCTTCAGCTTTTTTTTCCTTCTTGTGGACTAAGTTAATTTCATCCTCTGAAACTCATTTGAACATGGCGTTCCCCCCACCGCTTTTTCTCCCCAGTTTTTTGTCCCCCCACAGTTTACACAGTTACCTTTCCCCTCATCCCTTTCTCTTTTTTTTTCGCTCACTCAACCTACAACGGTCCCAAAACCACCAAGTATGAGTCGTTTGTTACAGATACCCGCCCGTATTTTCTCCCCCGATGTTTCACACAAAACGTCATCTTTCCTTGATGCTATTCTTCCCCCCCCTTTTGCGTTCTTTCCCCGCGTTTCAGATGAGGGCTAAGTATTGGGCATCTTGGTGCCTCTTTCAAACCATACCTTGGCCCACGATCATACGCTCCCCTTCCCTCTGGACGTTTTTTTGAACCCATGTTGTGAGTCCATCAACGGTCGTGAGAGACTGAACGCACTTTTTCCTTTTTACTGTCCCCTTCTACCAGTTGGCGTCCCGTCGTCCCCCCCCCCCTGTTTCCGAATTTTTCAGTTGGTGGCCGATATATCAAGCTTGTTTGAGGGTCCCAGTACTTTAACCCCCTCCCACGATTTGCCCCCCCCTCAACCCCCGTGTCGATCGGATGTTTCCTCCGGTTTTCATATTGTTGCGTTTTTTCTCCTACCCCCGGTTTCAAGGTCGTCAAGTACTCCCAGACCAGGTTCCAGCCAAAAAGTCGGTGTTCCCTTTCAAAAGTCCTCCCCGAAGTCCCTACCCCTTACTCTTTTTCCTCCCCCATGAAACCCCTTTCTTGCGGGTTGAAAAGGTGAAACATGTCTGGTTGTCTTTCGAACCACATCCCACCTGATCCCTTCCCGTCTGATTTCCCCATGCTCTCTGCAGCTTTCCTTTTGTCTACCCTGTACGCTGTGTGCTTGTGGATTGTTTGAGATTTTTCCCCTCTGGTCCTGTCTTTTTTAAGTCCCCTCCTTGACCCCCCTCCCACACATCTGAGCGCACCTTTCCACCTTTCTCTGCTTTCTTTTTTCGTTTTTTTCTATTATCGTCGAGTACACTCGCCGTTTGATTTTTCATGTCGTCTCTCGCCAGTTCTCTCCCTTGCATTGCCCCCCTACCGCGTCAACCCTCCCTACTCTTTTAGTTGACCTTACTCCCCGAATGTCATTGGCGGCTTCGGCAAGGCCTGTGACCGAAGGAGTTTTTTTCTGCCTCTTTTTTCTTCTCTACCAGTTGTTTTTCTCCCTTTTCCCGTGATGAGGTTATTCTATGTATCCCTCCTCCCCCTCACTTTTCCTCTCCACCCCCCGTGATTTCGGATAACCGAATTAGATGTTGAAAGGCACATTCGCATCCCCACCATTCTGTTTCCCCTTTTTCTCCCAGCCTGTAAGTCTGTCGATTCATTTCCTTTGCTGTTCCCTCTTTTCCAGCCAATTTCCCCCTTAATCCCCGTTTCCCGGCCCCCTTCGTTGCCTGGTTTTGAAGATGGGAAAACTTGACACCTTATTCCCTCTTCTTTCGCGCGTCCCCTTCGACAAGGTATTTGCCCTCTCCCCCTAGTCTCGGTGTTTTTTTTTTTTTTTTTTTTTCGCAAATTTTCCCCTCCGACAAAGGGATTACTCGAGCCTGGTTTGTCTTTCCACCACAAGAACCCCCACAAAACTCCCCCTCCTCCCGCTTTCCACCGTCCCCCTTCCCGCCTGATGGCTCCGTTTGTAACACCCCACCTCTTTAAGGAGAGGGTTTTACTTTAGTTTCCGCCTTTCCTTGCAAGCCCCTTCCCTGCACCCTTGATTCAGCTGCCCGTTCATCTGCATTGGGCTTT
>Ga0179593_1686907_pt1 | contig 10856 bp, 19 predicted proteins | sample CZODoug2_1_08_16_FD_185931 | JGI IMG/M metagenome (GOLD analysis project Ga0179593, IMG submission 185931) | Vadose zone soil fungal communities from Angelo Coast Range Reserve, California, USA - CZODoug2_1_08_16fungal (PacBio error correction) | ecosystem: Environmental > Terrestrial > Soil >... | reverse complement strand
TTCCCATAGACTTTTTCTCTTTTCCTCCCAAGAATTTTTTCCGAACAGTATGAGAGATAGTAAGCACATTTCATATTCCACTATCCGGCCCCTTTCGGGAAGTCCCCCCCAGACTTTCCCCATTGGTAAGTTGTCACCTCCAGTGCCTGGGTCCTCTCTTTCCGTCTGCAAGAAATAGAGTCGCCTTGACACACCTCCCACCCCAAGTCCCCCCCCCCTCCCCCTTTCAATACGAGTTCCACCACTTTTCTATTCTTTTCTTCGGTGTTAATGCTTCTCCTTAGTCGACGGAAGGGTTTCACCACGGGCCACCATTTTCCCGATTGCGATGGTTTCCTTTCCTCTTTTCTGGGTCTGGATTTCCTTTCTCCACTTAATTTTATCATTCGGACTGTTCTTTAGTCCCATGACTCTTTTTCTCCTTCCCCCCGTAGATCGACGTGAGGTGAGGCCCAAAGGATTCTCTTCCCCCTCTTTCTGCACGAAAAGAGGAATACTTTTTTCAGGCGCTTCCCCTCCCTTCCTTAGTGTTCCCCCCCCCGTGATTTTTTGTGCGGCTTTTTCTTCCCCTTAGCCATTTCAGGTTACGGATTGTGTGCCTTGGTCTTTTCTACCCTTTCCCCCCGACCCCCTTTTTCTTATTGCGGCATCTATCCCCCGCCGCTGTTTTCCTTGCCTCAGACTTGGGAACAGGCTTTTTTGTTTTTTTTTGTTTAGTCGTCAGTCACCCTTTTTCTTTAGGCTCCCCTAACTCGGCGCCCCCTTTCATCAGTCGTTTCGTTCTTTATAGTTTTCTGGTGAGGAATCGGTGAACTTTCTCGACCCCCGTAAGCGGTGCTAGACCCTTTCCGTTGTTTCCTTAACGCGTTTTTTTTCCTTTTGAAGGCACGTCCTCTGCTCCTCAAGACGCCGCTGTGTAAAGAGGTCGCATGATCCTGTCTTCTCAACTGCAGACTCCCCTCTCCCGATTTTCTCCTGTTACTGTTCTTCGTGACGCCCCCCTTTTTTCTGGAGTACCAGCTTTTCGATCAAGAATTACGCCGCAATGTCCCGTGTTCGTTTTTGCTTTCCCCACTAGCCCCTCTATGGCAACTCCCCCCCCCCGCCGCTTCCCCCCCTTTTCTTGCAAGTTTGTCATCTCTGCAACGTTTCCTTCCCTTCCTCACGATCCCCTCCCTCCAAGACGCGTTTTCGGCACGCGCCCTGCCCCCAACCACTTTGCTCCCCCCCTCCATATTGTTTTTTTTTTTTCTCCTCCCCCTTCTTCTTCTTCTCAAGACTTCCGTGGTTGTTGATTTTCTTTCTAACGGGTTTCTGTCCAATGAGTCGCCCTCTTCTTTTTTCTTCGGCCTTCCGCGGTAGCCGCCGCCCTTGCGGCCAAAAAGTTCCCCCCCCGCGTTTTGTGACTTTTTCATTCGACTTTTTTGTCTGACCCTTTTCTTCCTTATACCCTGCAGTTCCGGAGCTTTAGCCGGTGCGGTGGGCGTAGTGCTTTTTTGCAATGTCCGTCTGAATCCCCCGCTCCCTCGTGAGTTTCCCCGAAGTTTCTTTTTCCTTCCCCCACCAGATTTTTCTTTCCTTTGTCTTTCCATTTCTTTACTTTCTTTTTACGCCAATCCCCCGAGCTTTTTCGTCCGCTTCCCCCCCTAGGCGGATCCTCCCGGCTTGCGATTTTTATCGCTCATTCCCGCACTTCCGTTCCCCCTTTGCTTAATCTTTTTTTGAACCTTCTTTGTGTTGCCCTCGCGAGGATTTTAGGAGACGTGTTTCCGCTCCTAGTCCGCCGGCACTTTCCGAACCTGAATTTTTTCTCCCCCAAAAGGCCTTTCTCTTATTGATTTTAAGAGTAGATTTTTCCCCTTTTGACATACTTTCCTGCTACGTTTTTTTGCACTCGGAGTTTCGTTTCTTTTCCCGGACTCCTTCGGAACTTTCAACTGCTCTTCCCCCCCGGTCCCCTATTCCGTTAATCTCCCATCCCCCCAGTAACCCCTCTCTTTGCCCAGCCTTCCTCCCCTTCCCCCTCTTGATCGGAAAGTGGGGTGGAGGACTCCCACTTAAGTCCCTCCCCATTTCCCCTCCCTTTCGGAACACGATTCTTTTCTCTTCAGATACCTCGAAACCTGTGAGTGCACCCCCCTCTGAGTCAGATCCCGCTCCATCTCTCTCATGGGTCCGTCCCTTGTCTTTTTTGCACGCCGGTTAAATACTGCTTTTGTTTTCTTGTCTCCTTCCTCAGAGGCCTTCTTGGCTAATTCCCCTTTGACTCTCCCACATCTTCGCCTGCGATCTTTTGAGGCTGGTCCTCCTTCTTATGATACCCCCTCCCTTCACTTCTGGTAGTTTTTTTTCTGATCCACTCCTTTGAAGCTGGTCTTTAACCATTTTTTTTCGAGATGGTCCGTTGTACTTCCCCCCCGAGATGCCCCCCACTCTAAAACCTACAGCGGGCATTCCGAACCTCGGGGTCTTCAGAGCAGTCAGACGATACCGGGTTTCTTTGTCGCTTCCTCCCTCACGTTTTCCGCTGGTTTTAGTACGTTTTCTTTTTCGCGGTGTCCAGCGTCCTTTCGTCTAACAAGAGCACTCTAGGCCCCTGGATTTGCCACCACCCCCCTTTTCGACTTCTGATGTCCCTCGGAAGCCTGCTTCTTTTTTATCACGATACTCTTTTTGGAAATGAGCCGACCCCGTTTCTGCCTTTTTCCCTTTTTCTCCCCCCTCCCTCACACCCCCCCCCCCTGCGTAAGATTTTTTTGGTTGCCGGACAGACCGCCTCTCTATTGCTTGCTTCACCATATTCAGTCCTTCCCCGGGGTACCTCCCCCCTCTTCCCCTTGAGGTCTGTGTCTTCCCTCATCTCAAGTCGGTTTTTGTCACCTCTCCTGATTTGTTTGTAATTGTTTCAGTTGAAACTCAATAACGAGTTTTCCACCTTGGGGGTTTTTTTTTTCCCCATTTGCATAACCTTCTAACGTAGCATATTCTTTCCAATGTCTCTGGCCCTGAAGGAGATGCAGGGTAACCTGTGAGGGTCTACCTTTTCTATGCCTCTTCCTTCCTCCTCTTCGGTGGTGTCTCCTAACGGCCCCCCCCCGCCTCGAGCCTTTTTTCCCGGTAGGTCAGCACCGAGGCGGGTTTAGTATCCCCCCACACCTTCCTTCACCTTTGGCTTTATTGTTTCTGCCAATTGTTGTTTTCTTTTTCTCGAGAAAGGTTCCCTTCCCTTCCCGTTCTTGATTGCTCTTCTTGCCGAAACCCCAAGAGCTATCTCTTCTCTTTCCCTCCTCTTTCCCCCCTTTGGTTTGTATTCTTGTTTCTTTCTTCCCCCTCAAATACCGCTCCTTGCTCCCCTTGTCAGCTCTGCGTAAACCTTTCGAAATTGCGACCAGGTTTGGAGTGACCCCACCCCCCTTTAAACCCTTACCCCGTCCCCTCCCCCCTTTTTTCGGCGGGTCTTATCGCACTCATGGGAGACTTCACGACCCATGCAGCCGCCCTCCCCAATCTCCTCGGAACCATGGTTTTCTTTAAAGAGCCCTTCTTTTTTTTTCGAGGGTCTTCCTCTTTTCCTTGCTCGGGTTCCTTTTTGGTGCCTTCCCACTCTTTCGGCTTTTTCGCGGAGTTCAAAAAAATACAGCCTGGGTCTTTTTTTTCTCCCCCCGAAGACCCCTTCCTCCCCACAATCGCGGTGTTTTTGCCTCGAGATATGTTCTTTTTTTTTGGACGCCCACCTTTCTAGACGTTTTTCTTTTCCTCCTGGAAGACGTTTCTCAACCCCTCCCCCGTCTGCCTTTCCATTTGGTTTGATTTTTTTTGTTCTTCTGAGGCCTTTTGGAAGCGGCAGTGCTTTCGTGGAGCGTTTTTTTTTTGACGGTCCCCTCCCTTTTTGCAGGACCGACGACTCATATCTCCCCACTATCCCCCTTTTTTCCTCCCGAATCTATCTTCCTCTCGAACCCATCATTTGTAGTTTCGCCTTTTTCTCACCAAAGGTCCTCCCTGGAAACAGGCCGATGCTTTTTTCCTTCCTTGCTCACTCAAACCCCGCATTTTTCCTTTGTCTTTTCCTTTTTCAAACGTTTTGTTTTCCCTTTTTCTGATTTTTTCCTTTCCCGGACCAATCCCCCCCCCCCATCTGACCATGCAAGCATGCTCAGTGCCCCTTCTTTGAAATCTTCTCCCTACACAACCCCCCCTGCGTTACCCCTCGTCACGGGTCGGGCAGTTTCCTTTTCCAATGGCCTTTTCCCCATTAGCCTAGGACATATGACGTCCCCCCCCCCCTTCCCCCTTCTGAGTACCGCCACAACTTTTTTCGTTTGTCTTTTTTTTACTCCCCTGACTTTCCCCCCCAGGTCTTTCAAACGCAGTTCCCAATTCCTCTCCTGTTTCGCCCTTTCCGATTTCTTTCCTAGCGACCTTACGCTCCGAATATATAGTCCTTTTTTTGCTTCCTGTACGCGGTCGGCGCCCCCAAGTGCAGTCGAAATCGTGTTGGTCAGTCCATGGGATGTCTTTTTGTACTCTTCGTGACCCTTTTTCTTCCCATTAATCGGGTGCCATCCAGTTGCCCTGCGTCTTCTCAGTATTGCCTTCCCGTCCCCCCTTTTCCTTTTCAGCTTAATTAGGTTTCCCTATTAGGCTCTTAACTCGGACAGGTGCGCAATACATTGTGTCTTTCTTTTCTCCGGCTTTCCGTTTGTTCTTCCCTTTCTTTCATTTCACACGTTTTTCCGCATAGTCCTTTCCGCCCCCTTTGCATGCGTGCTGCAACCGCTCCTGTGAAGTCCTTCTTTTTCGCCTTGGCTTATCGTCCCTTCGAGTTTTCCCATTGTTTATTCGAGCAGCCTTCCCCCCCCCAAGACGCAGGATCTGCCTTTGCTCTGCTCCCAGTCACCCTTTTTTGCAGAACCCCCCTCCCTTCCCCTTTGCCTTTTCCTGTCTTGTTCTAAGGACTTTTCTTTTTTCTCCGAGTCTTTTTCCCTTCCCGTGATGCGTCATCGAGTGAGCAGGAACCTTTATCGGTCGCAGAGGCTTTTATTCTTCATTGAGGTCCTTCCTTGCCAAAGTTTCTTTCCTTTCGATCTCTCCATTGAGCAAAGTTGTGATTCAACCTTTCCGTCCCCTTGAGTGTCTACTCCCTTTTCACCAACTCTCCTTCCACAATTCCCTTTCCTCCCCGTGATTTCGCCTCTCTACGACTTTCCGTTGGTTGTTTTTCTGAGACATAGCTTTATATTCTTGATATTCTTCGTGGCAAAATATGATGTCGCTTTCCGGCGTTTTTCGGTGTTGCGTCACTGCCTTAGAGTTTTTCATTGGCAGTGGTGCATCACAAGACCTCGGCCAGTGCTTCCTTCTATATGTGGCTGATCCTCTTTCCCTTCCTTTTCCCGGTCTTCTTCCTTTTCGATGTAAACCCCCCGCAGACAATCCCTTCTCGGCTTCTTTCCTTTTTTGTGAACCCCCTCGGCAAGACCCTTACGCCGGTTTTTCTCACTCCCTAGGGTCTTGCAGCGCAGAATTCACTTCCTTATTTTTCCAGATAATTTTTTTTCGTACCAAGGGATCTGGTTGTTGCCTTCGTGGCCCGGCTTCCCCCCCCCCTTCTCGTTGCGGCAGTTCATCGTCGGTTCTGTCCCCTTCGGCACCCCTTTCCGCCCCCCTTTTCCTTTTTTGGAGTTATGCGCCTTTCTGTCGTTTTTTTTTTTGTTGATTTCTCCCCAAGCACGAATTCCATAGATCTGCCTCTGACTAAGGACCCCCTTTTTTTTGGCTCCTCTCCCCCCGGTTTTCCTTTGCCACTACTCCGATTTTCGACGTGTTCTTTCCAAGGATGAGGAAAGGCTTATCCTTTTGCCCTACCCTTTTTGATTTTTGGCTTCGTCCTCCCCTTTCAAAGGCCAAAACTGTTCAACTTTTTGAACGAGGTTTTTTTTCCCCCCCCACAAATATCCATAGAAAACTCGCTTTATTTCTCCCGCCTATTGTGGCCTTCTGGTATTCCCCTTTTTAGCAGTCCGATCCCTGTAGTGATTTGATTATTCCTCTTTTCCGCAGGACCCTATACGCCTTTAGCTGTCTTCTTGAAGTTTTTGTCCTTTCGGACTTCCTCCTAGTCATGGGAACTGCGTTGAATTCAGGACCCCTCTCCTCTCCCTCCCCCCCCTCTACCCCCCCCGTTGACGTCTTGTTTCCCCTGCGTGACCTTTTTTCTTTTTCATTCCCTTCGAGCTTTTCTTTCTTACAATGGTTACACCTCAGTCTGATTGCAAAGTGTGTATGATTCCAGTTTCCCCTCTCCTTTTCCCACATCGAAGTCGGTGTTTCTGTCTCGTATTTTCCTTTTTTTGGTCGGTTTTTTCTTTTTTTCCACAATCCTGTGTTGTTTACGGACCTTCAGAAATGTCCGCGCTGCGGGCCTCTTTCCTCAGAGGTCCCCCACGGAGTGAGTTGTTTCGTAGCTTCTTCCTTTAGCGCAGAAGAGGCCTTAAAAGTTTGCTATCATCGTGTTTTTTTTCCTCCTCGGATGCGGATTGCAATCCTTCTGTTTTGAAAAATTCGTGTAGTAGTTGTCCTTCCTTTTCTGTTAAAGAGCCCCCCCCCCCCCCCCCCCCCCCCCCCCCCCCCCCCCCCCCCCCCCCCCCTTTTCGACGACTCTGAATGATTGTCTCCCTTACGACTAGGTACTTAGTAGCCCCAAACTCTCTACCCCCATACTCCCCTTTTATCCCCCCTGCCCCCTCTTTTTTCATTGGTTTCAAGGACACCTTTCTTTGCGTGTCTCCTTCCCCCCCCCCCCCCTGTGAACGCAGATATAGGGTTGACCTCGTCGGTCTAACCCCTCCCCCCCGCTGTGTCTGTCCCCTTTTTTGCGTTCTCCTCAACCCCCCGGATGGGTAGGGTTTGGTCCGATGAATGGATTGTGGGGCACTCTTCCCCTTCCCCGCAGTATGGTAGTTTTCTCGGCCGAACTCCCACGATTTCCTTTCTTTACTCAACTCCCTCCCCTCCTCTCTCTCCCGAGCTGCTTGAGGCTCAAACTTATTTAGTCCTCTTTGCCATTCTCTTTCTTCCCCCTCTTCTTCCCTTAATATCCGTTTTCGAATTTTTGGTGTTGATACCCACACCCGGCCTTCCCCCTCCCCCGTGATGTTATTCTCCCCCCTCCCACCGCCGACCGAAACTGGCGAGGACGGCCCTCCCTTTTTCCCGCCTTCTTCTCGGCTGACCCTGAGCATTCCCGGTTGTTCTTTTTTCCTTTCCGAAGAACTTCTTCTTTCTGTTCCTTCGTTGGTTGTGGTGAGGATATAGTCTAGATTCAAGCAAAAGTCCCCTTTGCACTTTTTTTACATTGTCTTCCCCAAACAATTGCACGGTTTCTGGCTGAACTTCCTTGATTTTTTTAGTTGAACTTGGTCACATTCACCCCCTCCTCTTTTACTCCCTTTTCCCTCAAATTTTAGGTTCTTTGCACCCCCTTCGTCGCATTCCTCGGATCATCGAAATTTTTCCCCACATTATTTTTTTCCCTCCCTGGCTACTTTCGGTTTTTTGAGCTCCGGCTCGATCTCGTTTAGTGTCGGGGCCAGGGATGGTTAGTCCCCCCTTTTTCTTATATTGGGTTCCCCCCACACCTACTGGCCCCCTTCTTCGTCTGCAATACCTTTTTTCAAAAACGACACCTGCTTCCAGAAATTCCTCTTGCCAACATCGTTTCCCCCGCGTGTCACATCCCTGATTCCTCCCCTGTGCAGGCTCCTCCCCTTGCCGAAGGTTCGAAAAAAATGAGAGAACCGTCTTTGCATTGGTTTGATCTTATTGAAGGCTGCGGCGTCTTTTTTTTTTTCAGCATCTTGGTTCCCCCCTTATTTTTCGAGTTTTTTGCATTCCTTTTTCTACGGTAACCACTCCCCGACCCGACGGAATATGCAATGCCACTTGACCCCCTTTTCCCTTCTATTATGGTCTTCCCCCTCCTCCCTTCCCCGAGTACCCCACGATCTCCCCGTCACCCCCCGTCGTTAAAGCTTTTTTCTCCTTCCTTGGGAAGTCGCGCATCAAACCCCCCGCAAGTGTTTTCCCTTTCCCCCCCCCCTCCTTTTTCTTACGTTCATTTCTTTTTTTCCTTGACTACCCGAGCCCCCCAAATGATGGGACTTTTTCCCCCCCCCCCTGATGACGCGCAAACATCTCGTGTCTGAATAAGAGTCCCCGCGCACAGCCCCCCCCCCCTAAAATTTTTTTCTTCTTCCTCCTTGAACCTTTCATCAGGCAGTTTTGGGATTTTTTTTATTTTTCACGATTTTTTTTTCACGCACGATGCGTAGTATTAGAGACATCCCACTTCTTTTAATTTGTGGCGGCGTTAGCTGTTTCTGTCCCTTCCTCATTTAAAGGCCCGTCGTAGACTCCCGGTGAGGTCTCCTTCTCCTTCCCGCTTAATATAGTCGTTTCCTCAGCTGCTAGTTCTCCGTTTACATTCCTTTGGTGAAATTCCACGCCCTCATGGTCCCATACTTTATCTGTGGACTTCTTCCAGTTAAATGCTTTTTTCCAGGCCTTTTCCAAAACGGACAGGTGGGGCAGTTTCTCTTTGCCTCCAGTATGCCCCTTTTCATATCCCTTCTACTGCATTTTTCTTTGCCTTGGCCTTTCCTGTAGTCCTTTCGCAAGATCTTTAGACGATTCCAACGGACTACCGCCCTTTCTTGTTTATGCCCTCTTTTTTTTCTATGGAGATAGTCTTCTTTCGTGACCCTTTTGAGACTTTCTTCCTCCCTCTTTGGATGACTCCCAAACTCTGAGTTTCCTCCCCCAGATTCTCCCTGCGGCCCTGAGGAGACCTCGCTCTTCGTCGGAGTACATTCTTCTTCAGTCAATTTGTATGACGGAACGAACTCCTCTCATTAATTATGGTGCTGCTGTCTTTCAACCTTTTTAAACGGTCCTGGCCCTCTGCTGCGGATTTTTTCTTAGACAGCCTCCTGCCCGGCGTGATGGCTCAATCGCGCGGTGTGAAAATCTCCCCTTCTATCATGAATGGCCCCCCCTCTTCCCTCTGGTATCTTCCCCTCACGACCGGTTTGTTTTTTTTTTTTTTTTTAAACCCCCCCCCCCTTTCTTCCCGTTTTTTTCTCCGTTGTTTTTTTGCGGGATTTTTCCCCCCGCCGACGACACGAAATTGCATCATCCATTTCTGTCCCGTACAGTGTAGCCCTCTCTTCCTCTCCCTCCCTTTCTCTCGTGGTTTTTTTTTGTCTCTTGAGCTTATTCGCAGGTATTTTTTTTTCGGAGTAGTTCCTGGTGGTAGACACAAATGGCGGCAATTCTGCGTTTGATCTGCTTCGTTTGCTTTTTTCTGTTCTGAACCCTTCGGTGCTTTTCATCTTATTACTTCCTCAGAGCTAGTTCGGCCGTGGGTACTGATCCTTTATTCCCTTCTCCAGCGCTTCTTTCACTCCCTTTGCCGAAACCTTATGCGTTTTTCATTTTCTTTTCAAGATTTTCTTTAAATTCATAAGGGTATTTTTCCTTAAGGTATCGAACCCGAAGTTCCAACTCTCTCTTTTTTTGGAATTTCCATGATTTAGTAGGCCAAATTTTAGTGGACCTTCTTTCGGGCTTTCGGATTTCTGATCCTCCTCCCCCCCTGATTCCTTCCGTTTCCTGCCATTTGGCCCTTCTCTGGCTCCCCTATTGCAGAGTTTCAATTCTTTCTTTTTTTTCTTCTCAAAGTGTTCCGCCCCATGCGCCCAAGACCCCTCAGCGATTTCTCCCGAAGGTTCCCCCCTTTTTTCCCTGCGAGTTTGCTGATTTCCGGGTGACTTTTTTCGTCCTTCTTTAATTCTTCAAATTTTTCAATTTTTTTGCAATTTCCTTGCAACAGGCGTTTTGCCACACTTGTGGCGGTCTCTCCGGCTCCCTTTTTTTCAAACTCTCTTGACCTTGTCCATTTGGACCTTTGAAGATCACATAATGTATTCAATGGCCCTCCTTTCTCCAGACTCCTCCCCTCTCTCTGATTTTTTTTTTGGCACTTTCTCTTTAAGATTTTCGCAGAAACCTTCCACGATATAAGATTTAGTTTTACAATGAGCTCACTCCGAACCCTTTCTCTAACTCACGGCTCCGGATTTTCCTCCCCCTCTAGTTGCCGTTTTTCCGGCCGCAGGAGTAGAACTCAGCCAAACACTTTTTTTCGGAACTACCCAGGCTGATTTTTCTCTTCTTAATATTTCCAAATGTGCCCCAGTTGAACCCCCCTCCCTACGGACCGCTCCTCAGAGTCTTTTTCTTACGTCTTTCCATCGCCTTTGGTAGTTTTTTTTTTTTTTTTGCTCGTATTTCAGACGTAAGACCGAGTTTTTTCACTTTTTTTTCTTTTTCCCCCCTCTTCAGTCTTTTCTTGTGGATTCCGCCGATGTCCCCCCCCCCCCCCCCCCCCCCCCCCCCCCCCCCCCCCCCCCCCCCCCCCCCCCCCCCCCCCCCCCCCCCCCTCCTTCTTCCCCCCCCTGGACGTCCTCCCTTCCTGTGACTTTTCCCTTTTTTCCGAAGTCCCCGGTTTGTCTGTGTCCGTTTCGCGACTAGGCGTGCCATGTCCCGGCGAGCGTCTACTTGGTCGTGCCTCTTTTTTTGAGACCCCCCCTTTTTTTTCGGAGGTACGGGTCGATTTTTTCTTCGTGGGCCGGTTGAGGTATGTCCGTCTTGGCGTCGGCCGATTTCTCCATTATGTCGCACTTTTGCAATATCCGATCTCCGGGTCCCCTTTTTCAACCATGCCAACTTCTTGCCCCGCACAGGGGTTAGAAACGTTCAGGGACAGCAGCCGTTTCTGTGTAGTTCTTTCCCTG
>Ga0179593_1635442_pt1 | contig 10856 bp, 13 predicted proteins | sample CZODoug2_1_08_16_FD_185931 | JGI IMG/M metagenome (GOLD analysis project Ga0179593, IMG submission 185931) | Vadose zone soil fungal communities from Angelo Coast Range Reserve, California, USA - CZODoug2_1_08_16fungal (PacBio error correction) | ecosystem: Environmental > Terrestrial > Soil >... | reverse complement strand
TTTGCGATTCAGGACTTCCCCCCTGCTTTTTTTCCTCCTGCGACTCTCCCACTCCCTTGCCGGAACAACTTCAGCTCCCCTACTTTATTCAGAACCCTTCCCGCAGATCCCTCCCCGCCAACCTTCCCCCCCAGCTCAGTTCCTGTTAATCCCTCTTTCACCTGCCTTTAAACACCGGCTATCAAGGACAGCTTCTTCCCCCCCCAGCTGGACTTTTCCTTTTCCCTGCAACATCTCTGTCTTCCTCCCCTCTCAGACGGCAAAAATCTTTTCGCCATCTAAGAACCTTATTTTCGGCCTGATTACACCCCTCTTAGAAGCCTCCCTTTTCAGAATTTTCCCCCCCCATTTCTTCTTCCCTTGCGCTTCTGCGACTCCAGTCTAATTAAGCAGGTTTTCTCCCTTGAACTCGGATCTCAAGGTCATGCCTGTAAATCTGGTGCCCCCTTCGAGACCTCTTTCTCTTTTTGTGCTTACTCTGACCCCGAATAACGGTAATTCCCGAGAGGCTTGTAAGTGCAGAGCACTCTCTTTTTTCTTCGAGTTTTCTCCTGAGCCTTTTTCTTTGAATTTCGAGGCCCCCTTTGATAATGAGCCCAGCACCCTCCAACGCCCCCCCCCCTGTTGGGCCGGCCAAAATTTACTTTCCCTTGTCCACTCCTTTTTGATACCTATTCCATTCCTAAGTGACCGACTCGGAGATAGTGATGCCTCCCCCGTCACGATTCTGAGCAGTTCCGAAGCCTGTCTTATGAGTTTCTGGCGACGTCTCTTTCAATTTCTTCCCTTTTTGGAGTTCATTACTTTCTACCGTTGTCGATCTCCTTCTACGTGCATCCTGCACTCGTTCTCCCGGTGTCGGAATTTTTTTTTTTCAAATCTTTTTTTATTTCTCCCTAACCTCCCCCCTGTGCTTGCTCAAAAAAACGGCCAACGCTTTCGACCATCCCTTCGAGTGGCCTCCAGCCCTTTTTTTTGGCCGCCTCGCAAGGGACGTTTGACAAAATCTCTTTTCATGTATTCCCCCCTATCCTTTTTTGATTTTGCAAGACTCCGTTCTGTTTTTTTTCACAAAGATATATAAGTGAGTCTTTGTTTCTGACACAGATAACTTCCCCTGTCTATTCCTTACGGAGGTTTCTCACTATTACTTGATAGTCGATGCGTTCTTTTCATCTAGTCCTACTTTGATGTTCTGCTACTGCCTTTTTTATGTTGCTGACCCCTTTACGCTGAGCTGATGTCCCTGCGCTTCCCTCTGCTCCCTTTTCAGCTTCATACGCGTCTCGAATCGACCTCGCGATATCTATCTTTTTCTTTCTCTCGACGGCGATGCCTCTCTTTGAGGTCTAGCAGCCCCTTTTTTCATCTCTCTACCGGCTTATATTTTTCAGCGAGTCCTCCCCTGTGCCCCCTTTCCGCTTCCTCGAGGCGCGGATCCCTTCTCTCGCCCCCGCATCTGACGATCCGCCTTTCCCTTAACGGCACAGAATATTGATCCCCCCCCGAAGTTCCCTTTCCTTTGAGATTTTCTCCCCCCCTTTCTCTAGTCTTTTCGACCTCTCTTGAATTGCCCACTGATTCCCCGTTGGGCCATCGCGGTGAGATGGGCATTTCCAATCCCTCCTCTGTCCCAGTCATATTTTTTATTTTTTTCGAACCTTGAGACCTCCCCACCCCCACCTCTATGTCCACTCTTTGGTCTTGGACAGCGATATTTCAGATTGTGTTTGACTCAATGCGTTTTGCCTTCTGGCTGGGAGCTTTTTTTTTCGAGCTCCTCTCTCACCCTTCTCCTGTCGTGCATTGCGACCGTATATCTAGAAAAAGGGTAGAACCTTCTCCTCCCAGCAAAATTTTCCCCTCCTTTTTCTTCCTGGACGATGAGTCCTCTCTAAGAAATTCTCCCCTCCTGCTTCCTCTTCTTTACCTTCCCTCATACTCTCCCGTCGACTAAAGAGTATCTCTCCCAACGACATCACGGGTAAGAGTTCTCCTTTTTCCCCCCCTGCATTGAGGACGTTCTTTTCCTTTTTTCCCCGGTGAAAAACTTTGGGCTGGGGTACTTTTCAGGCTCCTTCCTGACTCCCAGTTTCCATTTGACCCACTCCCCGCGCATGCGACTGCCCACTCCAGGCAGTGCTGCTCCCCAGACGCGCGGCCTTTCTCTCCAGCATCCCCCCGAGTTCCTCCTTTTGGACCCCCAAGTCAGGAAGAACTTTTATAAGAGGCACATTCGTCCGACCTGAGTATATAGATTTTATTAAGGCGAGAGAGCACCCCACCCTTCATCCTATCATTCAGATTTTAGGTTAAGACGTTCTATGTTAATGCAGATTTCTCCTATGTTTGAAGTCCCCCGGGAGCACCGCAGCCCCCGGAGACTTTCCTTGGATTTTTTTTTTCCCTGAATCTCCGGTGTGATCAAGGATGCCCCCCCCCTCTGAAAGTAGGCAGGCAAGCTTGCAGTCTGTCTTTTCTGAAAGGAGGGTTTTGTTGGCGATTATGGATCCTTTTTTCTTTTTGAATAATCCTCCCTCCCCTGTGTTAATCTCTTCCCCACTTCTCTTCTTAGGTCTCTGAGCATCTTTCTTCTTGTTATGGTACTGATAAATCCCTAGCCCACTCTGCTGGCGCCTTATACGGGTTCCCTGGGATCTGTAGGAGTACTCACACTGTCTGAAGACTTTCGGGTAATTCCCTTCTTCCCGCTCTCAGCCCTTCAATTCTTTCCCCCTCCTGTGACCGCATTCCGACGGTCTTAGCGCCCCCGGAGAGACGGCCAGGCGGAAATCGGGAACCAACCCCGGATTCTTGTCATTTGTATAAGGCTCTTTCCCCCCTCTTCAGGTATAAGAATTCAATAACCACTTCCCTTCTTCCCGATACGAGATGTCAGTTCGGCCCCTGTACAGCTCGACTTTCGTCTTTCCCACCGGAATCCCCTCCGAACCTTTTCCTCTTTCCATTCACCCCCCCTTTTCAGGTATCAATCGAACTACCCATGTGGCCAACTGGCAGTCATTCCCTCCCGGCCGCTGACTTTTTTTTGTGGATCACGGCTAGACTTCCCCTAAGATTCCCCCGTTCTGAGCCTTTTTCCCCCCCTTTTTTTAACCCCGCCCCCGACCAAGAACCCACCGATATCCAGCCATTCACCCCCTCTTTCCGCTTGACGGGCTTTCCCCTGTGGATATCCCCTCCCTCCGTGTGGTTTTTCTTCACGATTTTATCGGACCCTCTTTTCCGGAAGGGTAGTATCTTACTCTTAAATGTCAGATGGAGTATTCTTTCTTCTTTTCCCCCTGTGCCCGCACTTTTCCTTGGGAAAGTTTTTTTTCGGTATAGTTTTTCCCTTTATCCCAATTCAGCCGGCAGCGGCTCCTTGCCGTTGTCCATTTTTCCCCCCCCCTGATGGAATTCTTTCTTTTTCAAATAATGGTTCCCCGGTTCTCCTTCCTCTCCCCCAGTTTCTCTTTTCTACTTAGTCCTGCAGGCACGAAAACCTTTCCCCCTTTTCTCGAGAAGCAGTACGTGGATTTCCTTAGCCATTCTCCTAAGGATCGATTAAGCCCCGCCCCATCGATTTTGAAAATCCTCTCTTGACTCTTTCCTCCGATTTCGCTCGGAATAGTGCGCCTTGGTCCTGGGATGACTTTTTTCCCTTCTTCACAAGTTTTTTTTTTGAGGCAATCAATATTTTTTGCGCCCTTCTTTTTCCCGTTCCTCCCGTTCCCGGTTTCGAACGTACGTTATCGTCGAGAGCTCCGATTTTGAGCTCTCTCCTTGGTCTCTGCGTATCAGTCCCCTTCCCCCTCGGCCGGGCTCCGCCGAAATAGTTCCTCCTCGAACAATTTCCTTCTCCCTCCCCCAGTCCTATCCCTAAGCATCCAACCGTCTTGTTTAAAGGACTACAGACTTAATCTTTCCCCTTCCTACGGTTCAAGCACGGGGGCATCCTGTCAACAAACCCAGGGCCCCCACAGCTTCCTTCTTCAGTCCCATGGCACTCTTCTTTACCTACGACATGCTGACCGCTTTCCCTAGGAAAAACCTCTTTTTCGAAATATTTTCAAATACCCTGATTCATGCAATGGCATCTTTGCGAAACCGGTCTTCAGTTCGATATGGCAATGACTCTCCTTGTCGAGACGTGTCGACTAAATTACGCCCTTTGCACTTCTTCCTGTCCCCTTCGGTTTTGGTGTCCAAGGAGGCGTCCACCCTCGCACTTCTATTTCGAGGCTGAATCTGCGCCGAATTCCTTTTTCCCTCTGTTTGTCATATCCTCAATGAGTGTCAGATTAGACGGCGATATCCTCAATGCATTAATGGTCCTTGAAGTTCCCTTTATCTAAGAAAGAAGACGCCAACTTCACTGTTGGGACCTGAAAAACTTTACCTTCCTCAATTCTGGACTGTGTATTTCCTTCTTTATGTACCTTGGACTGTACTTGTCTAGGAGTTAGTGTCTTTACTCTTAAAGTCTTCCTTTGACTAGGTCCGATGGCTTCGAGTCGACTTTTTCCGGACCTTAAGGTTCCCGTCCCTTGTGGTGTCCTTTGGTCTACCCGTTGTAGATGCTGCCTTCTCCTGGTCAGATGTGAATTTCTTGGTTGTCTCGTTTCGTGGCAATATCGTGCTATAGCACGACAATACAGACCTTTCCCTCCAAACCACCTAGCCTCGTATCCCCACACCCCCCCCCACACCCCCCCCTTTTTCATTCGTGGGCCCCGACGGGGTTGTTTTCTGGCTTCACTGGACCCTCTTAACTCGATTTCTGGTCACAGCTGCCCTTTCTTTACTCCCTTCAAATGCCTCCCCTGCGATGGCTGGGGCTTTTTTTTTCCCATAATTTCCTCTTAAAAATCTCCCTTTTCCACTTGGTAGACCATCTAACAGATCCCCTTTCTCCACGGTCTTGGTTCCCCCCCTTCTTTTCACCCCCCCCCCCCCCTGAATTGTCATTCTGTTCGATGCGTTTCCCCCGCTATGGATCCGAGCCTTTCTTCCGCGGACAGTACCTTCCCTCCGATTTGGATTCCCGTGACTCCTCCAGTTTTTTTCCCTCTGACCCCCTGTTTATAACCTCTCAGCCTCTATCTTGAATTCGACGCCCCTATTCTTCTGATCGTTTGAATCCCCTCTTTGTTGTGTGAGCTTTTTTCCCGAAAATTTTTCCCCCTCTTTCTTCGAATTTTCCCCTCAGTTTCCCTGTCCTTCTGTTGCTAGCTTCAGGGCGTCTTCCAGGAGGTCCGCAAGGCCGCCCCGGGGCACATTGTCTTTTTTCCCTGAGGCTCTGTAAAACGCATCCTCTTCAACAGGAACTCTTGCCTCTTTTTGCCGCCACACCGCTTTCATAGGACGTTGATCTGTTCTGATGTCTACCCCGTGATCCATTATCTGAGCTGGTACGACACTGTCCATCACCTTCCCTTCGCGGTGCTTCATTGGTTCTCCAAGTCCCTGGCAGAGTGACCGACAACGAGTTTTCCGCGAAAAGTTTCCTTGACCTCCCAGTTCCCAAAAACCGCTTTTTGGCCACGAAGGTTTTTCTTTTTCCAAGAAGATATCCGATGTGTGTTCTGAGCAGCTTCCCCCCTCTTTTCTTTCTCCTTTCCCTCGAGACACCAGGTGCTTTTCGAGTGAAGGAGGCAGTCTTTCTCCTCATACGACCTAGACCGGCAGGAACTCAAGTGGTTCCCATCCTTTTCCTATTTCTTCGGTCCGGAGTCTGTCAAGCCACAGTCCCCGGAACTTCTCGACGGACGGCGTCTGCGATCTTTCCTCCCTTCATCGAGCCTTCCGGTTCTTTTTTTGGTAAGGGAAATATGCCGGATTTCAAGTTTGGCCGGCCCCAACACTTTGGAGTTTTGTAGGGCTGGGCTTTCAGGATTTTCCCCCTTTAAGCCCCCCCTACTGTTAGAGCTCCTTTCATCTGACACTCATCTTTTCTTCTGAAACGCCTTTCCGCGCTCGTTGTGCGGCTTCGCACTCTTTTCCTCCGGTTCCTTAATTTCACAAGACCCTTTCTTCAGGAAAGTGTTGATAAAACCCCCCCCCCCCCACCCCAACACCCTTCCTTTCCCATTTCCTTTCATTTTCTCTCTCCAGCCCCTCCTAGTAGCGCATCATGCGCATATCCTTGTTGAATTCCCGGTTTATCTCCCTCAATTCTTTCCTTTTGTGCACCCCCCCCTATGCTCGCAAGATGGGCTTAAAGAGTTTGAAGCTGTCCCGGGGAATTTTCTCCAGCAGCTTGCCCTTCGAGGTTCTTCTTTTTTTTTATTTTCTCCCGGTGTTGATCAGGGATTTCTCGGACTGAACGTAGGTTGCACGCCTGAAGTCTTGTAGTAGGTGCTTTTCTCGCAGGTTGGCTTTCTCGGCCCTCATACCTGTTTTCCTCTTCTTTTCCCTTTTTTGAACCCCTAACTAGTGGTGTAGATTCGGCGTCGGCCTCATTTCTCCGGAAGGCCCCTTTTTTTTTTTCTGATACCGATAGTACCTTACATACTTTTTCTCTGATATTTTTTCCGCCTTTTTTTCACTGCGTGGAAATACTTCACACAAGCGCCTCCTTTATAGACATTCCTCCCTTGCCCTCCCCCTGACTGACCTTGCGCCCTATCCCCCTCCTCTCATTCCACCGGAGATCCGGCAAGTATTTTTCAATCCCCCCCAATTCTTTCGTACTCCCGTTATTGTTCCGTAGATCGCCTTTTTTCCCCCCACTCCCTTATGTTCAGATAGAGACGTGGTTTTCGCCTGCAGATCGAATTCGTACCCCCCCCCTCCTAAACAAGGAATACCTCCCCCTCCTTCGTCATCGAGAACCTTTTTCCCAAAATTTCTAATACCCTCCCCCCCTCCCTTTCCCCCTTCGGACACGAAAGCAAATTCGCCTTCCTTTTTCTGAATTGGTAGGATACCTTCTTTTTTTGCCTAACGTCCGGAGATTGCAGACCCTTTTTGACTTCGTTCCAGAAGGGCACCCCTCGACCCTTCAGAATTTTACCCTTTCAATTCCGTTCCCTATTTCTCTTGAAGTTTTTTCTTCACGGTGGGATGTCCCGTTGTTTTCTATCCACCCTCTCATTCCACCTTTTGTTCAGATGGTGAAATTTCAGGGAGTTGGAGATGTGGCTTATTCTTTTTTAACTCAAAGACCAGACTTAGGAATCCTTGTTTTCCTGGCGCATAGTAGTTCTCTTGAGTCAAGAGAGTTTCTTGATCCTCCCTATTTTTTGAATTGTCTGCCTTTCATGGATGGAGGGATCCGGATCTGAGAAAAAGTTCCCCCCGGTCCCCCCCAAAGGCTCCTTCTAGTCCTGATGCGGTTGCGATTTTTGAAGGCGAGATGAATGGCCCCCTCCCCCTCACAGTCCGATCGAGCCTGCTTGCATTTTTTTCTTGTCGGACTCTTTCTCGATCCTTATCCCCCTCCCTCCCTCGCTTAGGATAATTGTAAGACTTTTCCCTTCCGCCTTCCCCCTAACCTCTCGCAAGACGCTCCTGGGATGCCCGAGTCAATGTTGCCCTGGTCTTTTCTCTTTTTGGTCTCCTGGTCACAAGTCGTTGAGACGTACTTTATCCCCCCTTAGTTCGATTGTCCCTGCGGAATTGTTCGATTTCCAGTCCCTGCCCCCGGCCGAATTCTGCCGAAGACCTTCACCACGGACGATTTCCTCGTAATAAGACTTTTCAACCCCCCCCTTCTCCTCCACTTTCCCGGCGTTAAAGAGGACTTCAGCTTGCCTTCCCTTCCAGTTTTTTCTTATTCCCCCCGTCCCCTTCAAAAGAGGGACATCCCAACAGATGGAATGCTTCCCCCTAGACCTTTCTGTAAGGCAAGTCAGCCCTTCCCTCCGCTGCAGCTCCAACACTCTTTTTTCCCATCTTGAAGCACACTATGTTTGCGCCGTTCCCTCAAAGATGTTTCGAGCAGAATGACCCGGTCTTAAGCCGATCTTTTCTCAATTACCCGGCGTCTCAGACTCGATATATACGTTCTTCGCCTTGCCTGATCTCCAAGGGCATGCCTCCGGTCGTTGTTCAAGGCGTTCCCCCTCTTCCCTTAGGAGATGCTAATCCCCGCGCCGCCCGCATCCGTGAATGACGCCGTTTGTTTTCCTGGCCTCTTTGAGGGTCCCCTTTTCTCCGAAATGCCCCCTGGATTTTTCTCGGCAAGGGAGATCCAGACCTCCTCTCTGAACCTCCACCCCCTTGCCCCCCAACCTTAACACTGACATGATGTGGGGGATTCTAAACCTCCCTTAGGCCGTTTGTCCTTCTATACCTTTCCTTTCCATTTGAGACATCTTTTTTTTAAGACTTTTCAACTCGTCTTCTTCCCCTTAGCAGGAGATGTTGAGCATTAACCCGAAATTTACGAATCCCGTGACCCCCTCATTTTTTCCTGTAGTTCTCCCGTTGTCGTGCTGTTATACTCCCTCCTCCCCGCCTTCTACGTTTCCTGATTAGAATGATATGCCCCAGCGGCTAACATCCAAAGCCTTCCTCATGCTCCACCAACTGGCCCCCCCCCCCCCCCTCAAATGGACGGTGTCTCTCTGTGTCCTTTTGCACCTTTTCTTCTCAAGGTTTAGAAACCCGTTTCGCGGTTGTTGCCACGATTTCTGGTCACGCCTCCTTTATCCTCCCGCCGTTCAGATTTTCGTCATGTGGGCAATTCCAGGTATTCTTCCTGGTTCCTAGCCATTCGGATTATTTGACCCAAGCTCAACCAAACAGATTTTCCCCCCCCCTACGGAGGTTTTTTCCCTTTCATTCCTCTCCCCCCTTCCGTTCCTGTGATCGTCGATGCGTTGTTCGAGCGATGTCTTTTCCTTTTCTCGAGGGAAGCTCCCTGGATGTTCTCGTCCCCCCCCCCTCTCCATCCTTTTCTTTGTTTTTGCTGATGCCCTGAGATAAAGGTGTGCTGCGATCATCAGTTCTCCTTCCTCGGAATTTCTCCTCGCTTTTATCTCTATCTTTCCCCTTGTTTATCTTTGATCTACTTTCCTTCTGAAGTTCCTTGGCTTAGTAAGAGAAGGGAGGCATTTCTCAGCGTCCACGTCATTTTCCTTCCTCAAGACCTTGCACATAAGGTTTTCTCCTTCTCGGATCACATTTCTCTAGACGCTTTCCTCCCCTTTTTTCCCTCCCCGGACCCTATTGCTCATGTTTAGAAAACACCGTTCTTGACGTGATCGGTGAGTGGTTTTCCCTTGATCAACTGATATCCTGTAAGCCTCTCTTATTGCCCCCCCTCTCTAGCGGTGATTTTCGGGTCTCCCAAGTCAATTCCCAAGCTAGTAAGCAAATTAGTTTTCGCGAAAACTTGTTCCTTCTGACCAAAGTCCCCCCCCACCCACCCCCCTGGCCCCCGAAGGGATGTTGGCCCAGCGATACCTCTGTGCTTTACCCTTTAGCAGTTTTTTATAATCTTTATAGACTTCCCCCTCCCCCATCCAGGCGACACCCCCAGTTCCGGAGAGGAGTGACATTTTCGTAGAGCAGACCCTCACCTTTAGCTGGTTCACCGTCCAGCATCCCATTCCCCGAGGTTGTACGGAAGTCTCCCTCGGAGAAGACCCTTCCCCGGCGGCGGAACCTTCGCTTCTTGACGGTCTATTTCTCTTTGATCTTTCCCTGGTCCCTGAGGAATAGAGCCCCCTCCTCAATGGTCCGAGTTTACTGGTCCTTTTCCCTTTCATGTGCCTCGGACCATTTCCTTCCCCCACCTTTTGGCTGTCGTAGGGCTGAGTTCAGGATCGGCGAGTGACGTCTTTTTCCTTGCACGACAGGCGGAATTCTCCTGCTCAAGGAAGTTCTTCCCCCCCATTGATTGGACCCCGGCGCGCTTCTGGCAATAGCAATATACAACCTCTTCTTTAAGGTTGAGCCCCTCCTGGGTCAAACTTTTTTAGTTTCTCATCTTGCCCTTCGTTCTTCCCCTGTCGAAATAGATCGGGTCCTTCCGCACAGTTCCTGGAAGCGTCTCGCCCTGCTCCTCTATTTTCCCTGTTAACTGGCCGACTTTTCGTGCCTCGTGGAATTATCCTTAAAAGATCCTCGTGTTTCTTTGTTGTCGTCTACCTCTATTAAATTAAACGGAGAGGGAAGTAAGTACCTTGTTGGGATGTACCTTTTCCTATACTCAGGATGTCACTTTTCCGTATGCCTTTTTCACGGTCTTAGCCCTCCCGGTTGCAGTAAGGTGGAGGCTTTGATCGGCGGTATTTTTCCTCCCTTCCCTTTTTCCCTGATTCATTTTTTTTGATTTGATTTCCGGATCGCGGAAGGCCGATGTTTCTCCACGCTCGACCAAGCTGGCGCGCAAAAATGCTTCTTCTCGCTTTCTACTACTGATTCTCCCTTCATAAGGTTTTCCACCACCCCTCCCATATTATAGACTTTGCCAGAACGCCCCTCTTCTCCTTTGCAGAATCTTCCCCCAAGCCTTCTTTTGCCTTCCTTTCTCAACTGAAAGTAGATAATAAGTCTTTTAAACTTCACCAAGGCTTCTTCGTATATTTCTTTCATTAGTCTCCTTTCTTCCCACCACGTATGCTCTTCTAGTTAGGTCCTTTCCTCGATAGCTGTCAAAGAGCCACCCCTTCTCACTTTCCGCTCTCATCCTGCGAAAACTTGGTCCTCCCTGTTCGCACCTACGAACTCCCCCCCAACTCCCCGCCACCCCCTTTCTGCTGTTCTTTTTAGGATCCCGTCTTCGCGAACTCCCCCCCGAGTGACCAGCTCTTTTCCCCTTTCCACCCTTCGTGGCCCTTGAAGTCACAACTCTCCTAAGATCAGTATAAAGTGCCAGTTAAAAAGCTTCGCTTCATTTAAAT
>Ga0179593_1528777_pt1 | contig 10856 bp, 18 predicted proteins | sample CZODoug2_1_08_16_FD_185931 | JGI IMG/M metagenome (GOLD analysis project Ga0179593, IMG submission 185931) | Vadose zone soil fungal communities from Angelo Coast Range Reserve, California, USA - CZODoug2_1_08_16fungal (PacBio error correction) | ecosystem: Environmental > Terrestrial > Soil >... | reverse complement strand
TGGCGATGGCCCTACCCCCTCCTCTTTGGCACGCGGACGTCGTGAACTCCAGGCATACCCCCTTGCTTTTTGTTTTACTTTAATCCCTTTCCTTTGTCAATACTCCAGGAGTTTTTTTCGAGGATAGCTTAGTAGAGCCCGCTTTCGCCCCTCCGAAGCGGCAATTTTGAACTTCAGTTTCCCTGAGAGATGGTACATGCTACTTTCCACAATCGGCGCTTTTTTCTCCTGACCCTTTCATTCTGCTAACACAAGTTGAAAGGGGTAGCAACGATCCTACGTTCTCCTCCTATTTCCTCTTACGCTTTTCCTCTTTCCCCAAGGTAGTGCCCTATAGTCCAAGATTCTGGATTCTGGAAAAATCCCGAAGATTCCCCCTTTCCTTTTCGCCTGTTGTTTTCGATTTTCGATGTAATGAATGTAGATCATCTAATCTGTCTTTTCCCCCCCCCTACTGAGTTCTCATCTATCGATTGGAGCAGAAGTAGTTTCCTCTTTTTAGGATTTGCCTTTGCGGAACCTCCCCCTCGATAATTTCGTGGTCATCTATCGTTCTAGCCACAACCCGTTTTTTTTTCTTTTGATAGTTCCCGCTTGGAGGCCCAAGTTTTTCTCAATTGTTGATTGTCCTGTGCTTCGCTCTCCCAACAAAACTGACATTTCCCCCTTTCCTTCCCTCCAGCCCCTGAATCCGCCGGAGGGGATTCAAACGTTGGCCTTTCCTAACTTCTCCCCAGGCCCTTGGGTTTCTTCTGTTTGATTTCTCTGTAGGGTTTGCGTTTATCAAGAGAACCCTTTCGTCCCTTGGTTCTGGATTCTTTCCTCCACCCAAACCCCCCAGAACGGTAAGGAGTGATCTCTCCTCCCGGTTTTCTATACCCTCTCCCATCGCGAGGATTATTTTTTTGTTCCTTCTCATTGTTTTTTTCCACTGGAGTCCAGAGTTTCTCGTGTCTTTGTGTGGCAACAATTAGATTTTTTTCGTATCCAGATTCCTAACTTCTTATCAGCCGGTAACAGGTTTAGTTTTGGGCTAATACCATTTTTCCCCTAAGTTACATTTGATTCAATCTCCCTTCCACCTGTCTTGGACTGCCCCCAGTTTCACCTGTGGATTCTGTTCCCAATCAGGAGGTCCTAACTTTTTCTGTGGTTTTCCCGGCCCATACCCCTTCCGCGCCTTTTTTTTATGCCCCCGAAGTTCCTTCTCTTCTGATTCCCTTATTTTGCAAACCTCCTCCCATCTCGCGTCTATCGTCACAGGACCTTCCTCCTCTTCTCTTTCAGAGTTCTAAGTAAGTCCTTTTTTTTTCTAAAATAGTACTCCTAAGTGGTTTTGAGAGACTGTAATTTGTAACTTCTCGGGGTCTCTGTACTGCCCCGTCCGTTCCTTAGAACCTTTTGAGCTTCAACCTCCATGATCTCCTAGTACATCGTCTTGACAACCCATTTTGCTCTTCATTGCTCATAATCTTTCCTGTGCGCAGGGCTTTAACCCCCCCGGATGCTGCCGTTTTTTTCCCCCCCTCTCTTGATCCCCCTATTTCTAAAAGTGACTCCCTATCTTTTCCACGCGAGCGAATCCCCCCCATTCTCCGCAGACAGGTGTTTCCCATTTAATCTTTTTTTTGAAATCGCCCTTTGTACACTTCACTTCTTCTGACGAGTCTCCCCCGCCTAACTCCCCTTTCACCCAACTTTTATGCTCTTCTCAGTCCTTTAATTTCCTCAAAAGATTGGTTTGAACAATCCATTAATACTGTACCCCTATAACTGCGGCACATCCCCAGCCGGATCTTTATTTTGTTATAGACAAACCTAACCCCGAGTCTTTTTTTGACCTCTATGAAAATAACCCCCTCCCCTTTTTTCCCCCCGAGCAGGGCCTTTGTCTTTTACGGCTCTCAATCTCCTGTGAACTCCGAATTTGAATCCCTTCAATGAAACTCGAAACTCTAATCGTAGAGCTCCTTTTTTTTTCTCCTCAAGTCCTTTTCTTGGTTCAGATTCTCCAGCAAAAGCAGTTCCAGTCTTCGCCTTTTTCTACTTGTCTATGTGCCGCAGTTCCCTTTCTCTCTTCCCTTGTAGGTTTCCTTTTCCTAAAGAGTCCCCCATAACAAATGTTTTTTTCGCTCGTTCATCTCCATGTGGCCCCCTAATTTCTACCAATTTTTTCATAAAACCCTATGCAGAGATTAAGTAATATACTTTGTTTCGCGACCTACCTCTTTTCCCCGTACTTTTAATAGCCCAGAGTCCTATTTTGCTGGTTTTTTCCCCTTCTCCCCGGTCTTTAGAACCCAGGACGCGCGGCTGTTCAGGATTGACTTTACAGTCCCGAACGCCTCGACTCGCCTTTCTCTTTTACTACGGTCTCTCTACGTGTCCAAATTCTTCCCGTCCCCTTATTGGAAGTATTAATCCGCCTCCTTACGATGTCTTCTTTCCCTTATGCTTTTTTCTAATCCCCGAGGACCCCCTTTTGTCACATCTTGACTGCACCCCTCCTTCCCCACTATTCCCTCCTCCCCCTGCCCCCCCCCTCCCACATCCATTCTTTACCTCCTCTCTCCCTCGTCCCCCCCCCCACCCTCTCTGCTTCATCACTCCCTCTCCCTCATCACTCCCCCCCCTCCCCCCCCTTCCTCCACTCCCTTCCAGACCAGCATTTCTTTTCTGCTCCTCAGCCCCCCCCCCCCCCCGCCTCCTCCCCCGTCCACCCCCTCCACTGTCCGTGTCCCCCCCTCTTCCTCCTCTGCTTACGTCGCTTCTCCTCTCCGCCCCAACCCTCTCCTATATCCCCTCCATTTCCCCCCTCCTTCTCCCCTTGCACCACCCCCCTTCTTTTCAGCCATATCTGCCCCCCCCTCTGTCCGCTCTTGCTCCCCCCCAACTTCTTCCCTTCCTACCTCCCCCCCCCCCACCCTTCTCTCCCGCTCCTCTTTATCCCCCCTTTCATCCCCTTTGTCTCCGTCCGTCCATCTCTCCATCCCCATCCCCCGCTCTCCTCCCCATTCATCCCCTGCACCCCTTCTGCCTTCCACCCTCCCTTAGCCCTACATCCCCCCCCCCTATCCCTACCCCTTCTTTCGTCCTCCTTCTCCGCCCCATACTTCTCCACCCCACCGTCTCCCTCTTTACTTTCTTCTCCTCCACTCAACCCCCACCCCTTTTTCCCTTGTTCCCCTTTCTACCTCTCCCTCATTCCCCTCCTCCCCCTCTCATCGTCGCTGCGCAACCCTCTTCCCCCGCCTCTCCCCCTCACCCGTTCTCTCCTTACCACACTTATTCCCTCCCTTCCTTTCGCCCCCCCCTCTTTCTTTCTCATCCCCCCCTTTCCTCTACCCCCCCATTTACGCCCTCCCCCACTTTCCACTTCTCTTTCTCTTATTTCAGTCCCACCCACCCTCCCTCCCCACCCCCCTCACTCCCGCCCCCTCCCCCCCTTCTTCCCCACCTCCCCCCGTACCTTCCCCCCCCTTGTTCTCTCTTCCTCCTCCCCCGGGGTTGCTTTCCCCCCCATTCTTCTCCTCCCCTTCCCCCCCCCCCTCCCCTTAAATCCCCACCCCATCCCGCTCCCCCTCTCTTGCCCCGCGTCCCTCCCCCCCCCCGCCCACTCACCTTAACCTCCCCCAAACCCCACCCCCCCTCTCCTACCATCCCTTCCACTTCCTATCACCCCCTCCCCACCCCCCCCCCTTACCTCCCTCTCCTTACATCTCCCTTTCCCCTCCTGCTCCTCCCCCGGCCCCCCACCATCACCCTATCCCTACCCCCTGTAACTCCCTCCCCTTCGTCCTACTCTTCCTCTTTCCCGCCCTCCCCTTCCCCTCTCCCCCCCCCCCACCTTCGCCCATCTCTCCCCCCTCACCCCACCCCCCTCCTCCCCCCAGCCTTCTCCCCCTTCTGCTCCCCCCCCCACCCTTTCTCCTTTCCCGCACTCCCCACCTTTTCTACACTTCATTCCCCCTCCCTCGTCCCTCCGCCCCCCTCCCTCCTACCCCCCACTCCTCCATCCCCCCCCCACCCCCTCCTTCACTTTTCCCATCCTCACTTCCAATACGCCCCCCCATTCTCCCTTCCCCCACGACGCTCTTCACAATCCCCCCCCTTTTCCCTCCCCCCTCCCTTCACACACCCTTTAGTCCCAGCCTATCCTTTTTTTTTCAAACGCCTACCCCCCTCCCTCCTCCACTTTATTCCACCGGCCTCCTGCTCATCCCCTCCCTGCCTTTCTCTCCTTCTCCTCCTTTTCTTTATCTCCCCCTAATATCTTCCGTCCCGCTCTCACCTACTAACCCGTTGCCCCACCCGCTCCACTTCTACCCACCCCACTTCCGCCTTTTCCCCCTTCGTCTCCCTACACCTCACCCTCCGCCCCTCTCCCTCACCCCCCCCCCTCCGCCCTTTCCTCCCCCCCCACCTTCCCTCCGCCCGCGCCCCCCACCGCCTTCCCTCCCTTCCCCTCTCTTTCCCTTTCCCCTCCTCCTCACCGACTCCCCACTCCCTCACCTTCCCCCCTCCCCTCCCCACTTCACCCCCCCCGCCTCCCCCCTTTACTTCTCCCCTCCCCCGCTTTCCCACCCTTCCCTCTTCCCTCTGCCCCCCCCCCTCTTCTTTCATACCACCTCCCCGCCCACCCACCTTCCCCCCCCCCCTCCCCCTCCCTCTCCCCTTTGCCTCTCCCCTCCCCCCCTCCCCCCCAATCCCTACCTGCTCTTCCCTCCCGTCCGCCCGATCTCTCAACCCCAGGTCCTCCCTACATCCTTCCGCCCTTCTCGCTTCATATAGTTCTACCTTCCCCGCTCCTTGTTCCCTCCCTTTACTCCCCCCCCAACCTCCCCCTGCTCCCATCTCCCCCCCCCCCCGTTTCCCCCCACCCAACCCCTTACCCCCCTTTTCCCTTCTCCATCGTCAACCTCCTCTCTCACCATCCCTGCCCCAACCCACCCCTATTCTCCCTTTTCACCTCGCTCGTCCTCTCTCCCCCCTCCTCTGCCCATCTCCCCCCTCCTCCTGATTTCCCACTCACTCCCCCCCCCCCCCCTCCCCTCCTTCCCTTCCCCCGCCTCCCTCACCCCCCACCCTCCCCTTTCTCCTCTTTCCCCCCTCTGCACGACCCCTTTTCACTCTCTCTCTTCTTCCTCCCCCCTCTTCCCCCCCTCCGCTTACTCTCCCTACCTCCTCTTCAATGTTCCAAACACCCGCCCTCCCCCCTTCTTCACCCCCCCTCCCTCTTCTCCCTCTTCCCGTCTCCCTCTTTCTGTCCTTATCTTCCTCTCCCCCTCCTTTTTATCTCCCCCTAGTCGTCCTTCTTCACCTTATCCCCTTCACCCCCGATTATCCCGCCGCCCCCTCTCTCCGTCTACATCACCACCTCTCATTCAAGAAGGTCATCGAAGCCTCTGCCCGATGTTTTTAATCTTAGGCTCGTTATTTTCACCCCTTTTCCCTGATTGTCTCAGGTTATTGGTTTTCCTGAGTAAAGGCGCTGATCTTCTCCGAACTTCTTTGTAGTTACTTCTTTTGAAAAAAACCGATGCTGGAGTCCCAGAATTTTCTCTCCTTGTAGATCTTTGCGGGGTCTTGACAGACTTTTCCCTCTTTCTTCAAGACAATATGTTAAACTTTTTTGTGCCGGTTCATCCCTGGGAGATTTTTCGGTTAGACCTGTTCTGCGACCCCATTTCATTTCTCGTTGTGAGAGTTTCTATGGCTTACAGCGTTGAGATGGAAACTCCCCATTCCCTTCCCTGAATTTCTCTTCCAGCTTTCCTCATTGATCCCCGCTTGTTCTTCAAACTTCCCTTTTTCACGGCAAGTATATGTCCCTATCACGACCTCCCTCCCAAGTGATAGCTTGATTTCATTAGGCTTCCCCCCCCCCATTCTCCTTATTCCTCACATCGATTGGAAGCTCGAATAAAGTCTCGTTCTCTTTCCCCCCGGAACCCCCCCGATCACTCTTTTTGGAAGTCACTCTTTAGCATGTTCTCCTCAGAAGTTAGTCTTCAGAAAATTTCCACTCCCTCTTTTGCTCAGGTCTGAATTCCCCACAATTATGTGAACCCAACTCTGAAAGTCTTCGGTTAGCACCGCCAAAGTTCTTTTCATCCTCCTCCTTCTGGAATTCGACTTCCTTGTGATAAGACGCCTCAGGGAATAATCTGCTTTTCCATAGAGCAGATCTTTTTCAGTTCTCTCGCAAGAGCTCTTACAATTTGCTCCTTTTTCTTTCTCAGCGCCCTCGCTAGGAATTTCCCCTTTTTTACCTAAACGAGATCCGTGCCGCCGGTGGCGGCCCGCGCCATCAAGTGGGCAGGCCCCCCCTTGCCCTTTCTGACCCCCTTTGCGCTCTTCGCGATCGTGCCAAGGTTTCTTACTCTTTTCTACTTCTTCTGCGCTCCATCTTCTATTCCGTAGAATCGTTTCTTTTTCATCGTCGACTTTTCAAAACGTTGCTTCATTTATCCTTTTTTTTCGATTCTCCTCCCCATCTCGACCCTGAACGATTCCTGTTGGTTTTTGTGCTTTTTCTTGCCCCCTTTACCCCCCCAGGCCTCTTTCCTCCCCCTGAGTGTCATCTAGATCGTTGAAAGACAGTCATTGATTTGCTTCTTTCTTACGGTGCCCCCCTTCGCTGAAGACGTGACCGGCACCCCCTTCGCTGGGGCTTTAAGATATTCGAGGGTGTTTAGTTTTCTTTAGTACCCTTTCTTTTTTCTTCTGCTCCCATCCGGCTTGGCGCTTTTTACGGTTTTCTGGTCCCAACCTCCTTTTAGACCGCCCATTTCAATGCCAAACTCCTTGTCTCTCCCCCCTAAATTTCCAGTTTTTCGTGAGCTCTCCCCTTTAGAGGTCCTCTGCGCGGTTTGTTACTGGATTGACTCTTGTTAAGTTTTTTTTTCTCCCCTTGCCCTCTTAATCATGTAGAAAATTTTTCCTCCTCTTGTTTTTTTCTCTCCTTAACCTTCCCCCCGGGGAAGACGATCTCCCCGATCTCACTTTTGGTTTTTTTTTCAAGGAGGCTTTTCTTGATTCTTTACATGGTCCACTCTTTCAAATTCAGGCGAGTGTTTCCTGGTTACGATTGATTCTTTGGACCCGTAACCCCTTTTTTGCTGGTTTTTCTCTTTATCACCCTTTCTCCTGAAAATTCACTGTTCCCATGTCCAAGGCCTTAACCTTGGACCCCCTCCTCCCTTTGTTCCATTCATTTCCCTGCAGGATTTAGGGATTGTCTCCTCTGGCAGAGGGGCCCCCCCCCAAGGGTACATCTCTCTCTTTCGAAATTCTTTACTTTTCCTGAGTCCCTTTTTGCGTTCTACGCGTCCCAAAAAGGACTTTCCCAGACATCCCTTTGCCCAATTTCTCTTTAAGGTCAAAATTCCCCTTTGTTCCTTTCCTCCTTTGCTTTTTGATGATTCCCTTGTCCCCTTCTTTTTTTTGGAGATGTTCCTGGGTACTAAGTTTGGCCGACTTTTCCTCCGGCAAGAGAGTTCTGGCGGCAACCACGTTTTCAGTTCTTTTCGAGCTCTCCCGCGATCTCTCTTCCCTTTTTCCCCCTTTGAATCAAGAACCCGTGCCGGCAAGGGTGCTTGCATTAGATGCAAAACTGTCCTCGAGTCCCCCCTTATACCATTCTTTATTACCCCTTTCCCCCTTCCTAATGACGAGGGCAACGCGAGGATCTCCCCACCCTCTCCCCCTTTCCCATTCCCCCCTCACATCTTAACCTTCCTTTTCTTGATTGCCCCCTCACCTTTTTGCCCTCAATTGGCTTGGGAGCCTACAGTAACATTTGTCTAGGTCCCCCAAGTGCTCTTTGGCATAATCTTATTTCTTTTTGCAGCGACCCACCCACGGGTCCTCCAGTTCTCCCATATGTTTTTTTCAACATCTACCTGAGGTTCCCCACCCGTTCTGGACCTTTTTCTTCCTTTTTGGATCTGCCACCAGTCCGGTAGTTTTCTCTCTTTTTGGTTGTCGTCATGCTGGACGAGCAACAATCGCTTTTTTCCCCAGTCTTCGAACTTTTCTTTTCTAAGGTACCTCCTTCCTCCGCCTCCCTTACGCCCTCCCCGTCCTAAGCACAAGCCCCTAAAGAATCTTTCGATCCCCCATGGTGGGCCTTCGGCTTTTTTTCATTTTTCAAAGGATCTCCAGTCGAGTAGGCTGGGAATGTGATCGCCCTGGTCATTTTCCTATTGTTGCTTTTTTCTCATCCCTTCTTAAACCCATGTTTCTATGTTGCTTTTTTTCGAAGAGCCTTTTGCTGAATCAGGCCACCCCTTTTTGGGCGACCTCCTTACCTTTACCTGAATTTCTCGCGCATTCTCACCTCGCAAATCTTCCCCAGTCCGCCCCCAGGTTAAGTCTCTCCCCAGCGTCTTTTAAATCCCCTTTTTCCTGTCAAGAGTTGCGACAGACCCAGTTTCCTGCTAGGCCTTCGTCTCATGCCTATTCCGTTCCCCCTTTTCGGAAGTTTGAAGCGAGACACCATCGGAGCCGCACGTTGAGAGCGGCCCTTGCTCCTCGGATACTCTCTTTTGGGTTTCCCGTGTGAGTGTGCGCATCTTCGGTTCAAGAGCTCGGTGTTGAAAATTTAAGGAGCTTTCCTTTCCTCATTCTTCGGCGAATTGTGCTACAAAGACCTCGGAAATTTTTCCCGCGTTTCCTTACACTTTCTGGTTCTAGGTCCTGACCTAACCAGGAACGCCATTCCTTTTTGAATTTTGTCTTTCCCCTCTTCGGCGCTCCACTCCGGGTTTGTTTGTCCCCCAGCTTCGGCCTTTTAGCAGTGTTCTGTTTGTCCCTCCTCCTTATTGGCGTTGATCAATTTTTTACCCCTCAACCCTCGCTTTTTTTTGCTAAGAATCCCTTTTGGCGTTATGTTTGCTCTCCTTTTTCCCCCAAGACCCTTTATCAATCCTTTCTTTCCGTACACCTCCCCTCCCGATTTCCCCTTTTTATCACGTGAGTCTTTTTCTGGGTAGCCATCTTCCGCTCCGAAATATATTCTCCATACTCCTTGGGTTTTCTCTCCTCTGGACCTCCGTCCCTCCTATGCTCCCTACCCCCCGTTCCCCCCCACAGATCGCGGCCCTTTTTTTTCCCTTTTCAGTATTTCCGGCCTGGAAATTTGCTTCAAAGTTGATTTAGCATTCTTTTTTTTCCCCCACGCCCCCCAGGATGTAATTCCCGGAAATTTCGGTCTCTCCGATCTCTGAAGGCTCAGAAGAAGATCCAACTACTATCGCCTTCGATGGGACCTATGGACCAAAACCTTGCCCCCCCCTATTCCCCAAACTCGCATCCCTTCATGTTTCTAGACTGATCAGATTCATCAGAACCTTTAAAGCGAGTTTTGTTGCCTCTCCTTGACTTTTTTTTTTTCCATCCCACTTAACCCCCCCCATGTTGAAAGTTAGCGGGTCCCTCCCCCGCAATAAGATCGCCCTCCCCGATGCTTCCATATCTTATTTGATGAGAACCTGCTTTTTAGGACTACAGGTGCCTTCGAAAGCTTTTTTTGGGAAAACAATTATCCTCCTTCCCCGGTATTAGAGACGAGATTTTCCTCACTAATTGTTAGTCACCGAAGGGACCCCCTTCCGATCCTCTACTTTTGTCAGCCAGATGCCTGGGTCGTTTCCTCCGGTTTAAGAGGGGCCCTGGATATAACTCGCGTCCTAGTCCCCCCCCTCCTCGCCATCTAGTCTTGGCAGTCGTCTTTTTTCTTAAGAGAGCCTATTTCTTTTTCTAATTGACGTCATTTTCTCATTCATTCACGACCCTGATCTTCGACACTTTTAGGGAGTCGTTGGATCTTTTATTTCCCTTCCAAATCCCCTGTTGTCCGGCTTATAGTTCAGCCCCACTTTGGCGCATTCGCGGCTCTAAAGAAGCAGCTCCCCTTTCCATTTTTTCTACGGCTTTCCCCCTCTCCCCTCCACCCCCACCTAAGATAGACCCTCCATGTCTAACCTTTCGAATAACCTGACCTTTGACCTTTCCTTTTTTTTCCTGTCTTTTCATAGCCTTTTCCAGCTGCCCAGAGACCATATCACCCCCTTTAGCTGGCTTCAGATCTTTTCTGCTTCTTCTATCGTTGATTCTTTCAAGTCTTTAGGCGTACTGTAATTCTGTAGTTTCTAGACTTTGGTTGGTCTCTTCGCCCCCTTGACCCATCTTCTTGCTTGGCCCAAAATTGCGCCTTTCTGGTCCGTCAATCCCCCCCCTTTTTTTTGAAGATCACCCCCCTTTGTTCTTCCTTGACGCCCCGTTTTTTTTTTCTTTATACTTTTCCCTCGCTAAGAGACTTTTTGGCCTTTCTTTCTTTACTATTTGTTTAAATTGTATTTGCTTTTGAGCTCCTTTTCCCCTATGAGTTTCTTCCGTAACGGCGCTATCTCTACGCCGCTTTTTCCCAGTCCAATATCACGTCCTGACGAAGGACCCGGATTCGTTTTATCCTGCTATTTTCCCCATCCTTAAAGTGTCCCCCGATTTCCATTCCCCACCTTAACTTATTTCCCCTTCTTCAGCCCCCATGTTTTGATTTTTTTTTTTCATGCACTCGCCCCCTAAACGTCAGTTCTTGACTTCTTCTGACTTTCTTTGTCCATGTCAATCGACCCTTCTGCCGCGCCTTTTTCTCTTCCTTCTCCTGCCGGAAGGTATTTGATTTTTCCATGCGGTGTTTCCTAATTCCCCCTCGCGCCTTTCCTCTTCCTGTTCCTCGTTTCAAAACCCCCCCCCCCCCCCCCCCCAAAAAAGATCTTAGGTTTGAGCATGACGCCAGAGTTATCCTTCTTCCCGGACTTTTTCACCATCTCCCCCTCACCCCAAATCCC
>Ga0179593_1316102_pt1 | contig 10856 bp, 8 predicted proteins | sample CZODoug2_1_08_16_FD_185931 | JGI IMG/M metagenome (GOLD analysis project Ga0179593, IMG submission 185931) | Vadose zone soil fungal communities from Angelo Coast Range Reserve, California, USA - CZODoug2_1_08_16fungal (PacBio error correction) | ecosystem: Environmental > Terrestrial > Soil >... | reverse complement strand
ACCCTTCGCCTGTTACGTAACACTGCCCACGGCATTTCCTCGTCTTTCCCCCGCGCATCCCCCCAATGGACCGACAACAAATTGCAAAATGCATTTTTTTTTGCTTTCAGGTAGGCTTGTCTTTATTTTGTTCGAGTATAATCCGTTTTTTCTCGCTTGCTGTCGCCTTTTTCCAAACCTTTCTCGATCGCATCTCCTGAAGGGCACGGTCGGACGGCCTTGTCTCAAACGCCCATTCCCAAAAAGCAGCGGTTTCCTCCCCCCCTCTCTCCCTCTCCGTGGTGTTGTTTAGATTTGTTATACCACGTCTATTTTTTCTTGCAGGCTTCGTTCCTGATTTACCTTTGCCCTTCAAGTATTTGCGTCTTGTTGGTTCTCTGGCGTTGCCCCCCGGACCCCTCCTGTTGAAATGCTCCGGACCAAAACTTTCAGCCTAGTACTTTTTCCTCCATCGTGTTAATTGCCCCTTTTTTTGCGGTTTTAAGCCGCGGTCCTCCTCCTAAGCGCGTTTCCATGCCCTCGGTCTGGTTACTAAGGCGCATGGTTGATCCGCTCTTTTTTCTTTTATACCCATTCTGTCGTGTCCGAATAGTTCCTATGCTTAACTTCCTCCCCTCATTTTCGTGGCTACGCTGCGAGTTCCACGTGTTGTCCTTAATCCGGCCATTCCCGCGCCGTGACTCTTACTTTTCCCGTCCCCCCCACCGTGAATCTAAGAATAGTTGCTCTGCATCTGGTTTCTGCTCGCGCGTCCCTTGCTGAGCCCTTATGCTGGTCGTTAAGAGCAACTTCACAATCCCTTGTTTTCTTTTTTTTTCGACCCAAAAAGGTCTTTTCTTCCCCCGACCCGCCCTGCTGCACCGTGACCCTTGATCCGGATGAGTTCAATAGCCCCACTTGCGTTGTGGGTTCCTTTGTCGATCCTCGTCGGATACGGATCCGCTTTGTCCCCCTTGCGTGTGGAGCAGAGTATTTCTTTACGTCACTTACTTCCGAGCCGCCTCCAAATTCATCGCAACCTGTGTCGTTTCCTCCCTCTCTGGGCCGTTTTGATTTCACGGCGATCGATTTGTGACCTGCTCCCCTTAAAGTTTGCGCCACCCGACTTCGCTCGAAACTCCGCCTGCTTTTTTTGCGATGTGTAAGCGTTCCTAGCCCTTTTGTTGCCGTTTCCCTCCCTTCCCAGGGTTTGGCTTTCTGAATTACAAGCTCGTCGACCGGCATATTTTTTTGTCTTGGTGCCACTTTTTTTTCTCAGTTGCGGTTTGCTGTCGTCTTTCCGATCTTCCATTTCTTCGTCTGAGAGGCTGGCTTATTCAGCGCTTGCGTTTTTCTGTCTGAAATTATGCGTCCTTCTGCTTCTTTGGCCTTTCACGGATCTCCTGCGTCTTGCTGTTGAAACAGGATATCTTGATGATTGCCGGTTCATTTTCCTACAATGTGTTGGTGAACTGGCTTGCTTTATGTTTTCACCCTGGCCCTTTCCCCTTAGCCCCCCCTGTCCGCTGCTTGTTTCTTCCCTTCCACGCCTCACGCCCTTCAATAAGCCTCCAATTTGTCGTCCTTACAAGCAAGAGTTTGGGACTTTCTTTCCGTCACCGTTCTCCCCCCCCCCAGTCACTTTGCTCTCCTCTTTCCCTTTCCTAAATACTTTTTCTGCTGGATATTTTTCTTAAGTCCCTTTTGATTTCCTGTCTCATGTATCGCAACCTTTTGACTTCCTGCGTTTCAGTGGTAAACTGGAACCACAAAATTGCCCCGCCTCTTTTCTTACTTGATTTTTTGTGTACCGTGTGGGCTGGTGGTGTGGTGTTTTTTTTTTGTGTGGGGTGTGTTCATGCGTATGTAGTTTTTGTGTGGTCGTAAGTTTGACCCTGTTTTCCCCCAACAGATCGAGCGCCTCTTTCCCACTGAATTCGTATCCATTCCCACAATATTCTCCTCGCCGCTCCAGGTCGCCGTCGTTCGCGATCCGATATCCCCCGCACGTTAAGCTTCGTGTTTAACTCCTTTTTGCTGCCCCAACTCCTCCTTTAGGCCGTTCGTTACCGCGGCCACCTCCCGCGCATAGCTCCCAATCTGCAAGTAGTCGATTACTTTCGGCGACCACCTTCCCAGGCCACTCGTCATTTCTATTCCCGAGGAAACTCCTTTTTTGCTGAATTTATCTGCAGTTCTTCTTCTGTTACTCTGTTTATCATTAGGAAGGATGGAATATTTCCCTTCCTGAAAACTAGGTCCGTCCAATTTTTTTCGGATCTGATCGAGCTGTACTCCCTTTCATGCATTATCCTTTGTCCTGCTTCGGATTGTGCAGAAGGGTGGCCGAGAGACCGACTCGGTTGACTGAGGATTTCTCGCCCCTTTCTTCTGGAAGGATCTCCCTTCTCCTCCCTGTTGTTTTTTGTTCTCCTTGCCCCGAGTTTCCGACCTTCCCCTCGGTCTTCTTCGCGCACCTGACGCCGATGATCTTCTCCTCTTTCTTGTTCCTTATCTTTTCCGTCGCCTCAATTGGCCGTTCAGCGAGGAACAGATTAGCAACTCTTTTTTTCTCCTGTTAAGTGATTCCATCCCCTGGCAACCTTGAGTGCGCGAATCGCCGACGCACTGGCCGTTTTACGTGGAATTCGCCAAATCGTTTTTTTTTTCCTCCGTGGTTTCGCTGAGGAAATGCGAGTGGCCTGTATTTTTTCCCAAAGTCCGCAATTACTTCTTCATTCTTTTGGCGCGCGGCTCTGGCGCTGATTTCCCGTGCGCATAACAGAAACGCATGAACTGGGTTCCTGCAGCCCGATTCTCTTACTTAGTTCCCGTTAGTTTTGGGATCGGCCGACTTCTCCGATGATCGCGTTCTCTTAGTTCTCTTGTGGATGTCCTCTGATACGCCTCGCCTTCGCTCCTCCTTTGGTTGCGAGCCAAAAGTGCGGTAGCTTCATGTTGTTTTTGTCTAGTTTTTTTCCGCGCCGGTTAGGTGGTGCCTCACGTCGGTTTATGTGCTGAAGATAGGCCCCCCCACCAAAAAATCCTAGTTCACCTCACCCGTTATTTCCCCTCGCTTCACTACTCGTTGGCGCTGCCAGGTTCTGGGTTCATAATCCGTCCGCCCTTAAGCCCCAATCTTTCCCTTTTTTGCAAAAATCTTCCCCTTTCTCCCCGCGTAATCCAGTTTCTGAAAATAGTCCGGCCATAGCTGATGTGTTACCTGGTAACCGATCGGGTTTTGTCTCAGGGAGCGAAATTCCTTGCTTTCCATTTTCACAGCTCTCCCGTGAGTTTTTTTTGATGCTTTCGGAACTGATCAAGCGCGCTAATCTTTCCTTACTTTCCAAATTCCCCCATTTTTGTGCAACTTTCTCTCCCGCTCCCCCTCCTCCCCGAACGCAGTTTTTATTATCATCGACGCGTTCTCGCACCCCATTGCGTTCTATCGTTTGAATGCCAATCAAATTTCTCAGAGGTTGACGACCTTCGCACACGAGCTTCTCGCTCCGCGCGGTCGCTGCCCGCCTCCACCCTTGGAAAGATCGAAAACGAGCAGCCTCGCCTCTGATTGAAAAGGCCGCGGCTTTTTTCTGCCCGACCCACAACTGCCCCAGTGTTGTTGCGCGAGCTTTTCCTCGCCCCCTGTCTGGTTGCGTGGCCTGTCCTCTGGAACGATGGCTATTTATCGCCTCTCACCTATCCCCCATTCGTTTTGGCCTTTCCTTTTTTTGCGTTTTTGAATGTTTTTTTGGTTTTTAACGGTAATTTGAGAGCCAGGGTGGTCACAATCTTTTTCCCTCCCTGGTCAAATCCCCTTGGAGCCGTTTTGAAATCCCAGGTTTTTTCTCGACTGGTGTACCCGCTATTCCAAACCTTCTCATGCCCACCTCGCTTTAAAAGGCGTCATACTTGTTGGCATCCTGAGGCCTTTCTCCTCGGTTACAAGCAGTTTGGCGATATAATCTTCTGGAACGTTCCTCGCCGGTTTAGGTGCGTACCCGACCTACTCGTTCTCAATTTAACTCTTCTCTCCCGTTCGGCCAGTTGCGTTGTCTTATAGTCCGTTTTATGCCCTGTTCTAGTTTGGCGCGCCGCAGAAAATCTTCCGAGGGCCCTCCGATTTCTTTGGTGCTGCAAAATTGCCTTCACGGTTGTGAACATGCTTGGAGGATCAGCGCCGGAGATTCCGCCTCAGTGGAAACAAAGTGTTTTGGACACTGCGTTATTTCCGTGATGATGGATTATTTAAGCTACTCTGGTGTAACGTTCTTCTGCATTATGATATTCAACTGCGTGCCCACATTCCCCCAGACCCTATTTCTGCCACGTTTCGTCAGCGCTTCTAATGCAAGTTAACACACCATTTCAAGTCCCTTTCCTTCGATTGCTCCCATCGTTCCTTTTTGTCCTAGTCGCCTTCAGCTTTCCTGCGCTGTGCTTGTCAATACCTTTTTTTTAGCGCGATCCTGACTTTTTTCACGCTGCGGTGTTTGGTCCTCTACCCCGGACAGACGTGGCAAACTCTCTTCTCCTTTCGTTTGTTTGTTGATGAGATGTGGATTACCCTTTTCCTTTTTGACTTTCGGGCTTTGTCCAAGCCGATCTGACGTTCTTCCAGTATGAGATTTTTGCTGTTTTCCTTTTGCGCGGAGCGATCCCTGACCCCTTCCTGACATATGATCGGATCATTCCTCTGTCATTCTCCTGCACCTACGACTTTTTTGGTCTTGTTGTGCGCTTCCGCTTTTTCCCTGCCCTCGGTCTTCTATGTCTAACTTTGGGAATGGTGATCCGCTTCTGAGGCCTCAGTGTCTTTGAGTTACCAGATCTTCTCGAGCCATATACCCTCGGTATTCGCCTTTTCCAGCCTTTTGTTCCATTTCAATCCTTTCGTTTGCGCTGGACCCCCTTTTTCAAATTCCCAACTTCATTTTTTTTCTCCCCCATTTCGAGACATTATTCTGAATATTTTTTTTCCCCATATTTGTCGAATTTCAGTCTGCAGCGGTTCTTTCTACGCATCCAAACCCCCCTTCGGCATCTATTTGCACGGTCGACGCAACCATGGTCCCTTCCCCCCGAACCTGGCCTCCGGACCACTTGCTGGATGGTTTCTTTTGATTTTGTCGCCTACCTTGCGGTTGTGTGTCCTTGTTTGTCGGTTCTTTTTGCCTTCATCGATTCCCCGGGCAACTCATCCCTTCTTTCCCAAAAACTGGGTGGTTTTGCCAGTTCTTATTGTTTGGCATTTTGTTTCTTCCTTGGACCGTGATCGAGCAACAATGTGTCGTTTTTACTTGAATGTCGCCGGTTTGGATTTCCTCTTATTTTTCCCCTGTCCTGCTCCACTTACCTTTTTTGCTCCCCCCTATCCTGCCGCCACCTCATCCGATATTTTCTTTATCGACTCTCCTTCGTTTCCCCTCTTGTTCCCCTGCTTTTTTTGTTGCGCTTTCCCCAGCTCTACTTGTTTAAACAATGGCAATTGGGGTTTTCCTGTTTCAAGTTTCCCACTTTTCATCGTTGAAGGGCGTTGTCTTTCTTAATTGCTTCTTTTGAGCTTTCGCCGGCTTCCGTTTCTCGCGTCCCCTTCGCTCTCCTCTTAGGGTGTTTCCCCTTCTTCTTTCCCTCTGCGCCTTTCTCTTTTTCAATTCACTTTTTCTTTCAAAGCGGTTGTTTGCTCGGTTTTGCTTCTTTCTGAAGTGGACAAGGTAATACCACTTTCGGATGTCTGCCGTGTGCGCATTGTTTAACTACCCCCAGGTTTTTTTTCTTTCTGTGCCCTCTTTTTCCGTCTCATCCAGTTCACGCCCTTCCAGAGTTGAATTTTTTGCTCGTTCCCTTGATACGGCGAAGAAAAGCACGTTTGCTCTCTCTTCCTTCTTGCGTGTTAATCAACACTCCACTTCCGTTTGTCTTTCTTTAACTACATTCCTCTGGGCATGCTTGCTTATTTTGAAGCACTTCCAATTGCTTCAGGTCTCTCCGCAATCCTGAAGGCAGTTCAGGCCGTCTCGGTAGTTGGTAAAGCGTTTTTTCACCCTCTGTGCCCTCACTGAGCCTTCCCCTTTTTTTCTTCCCCTCTTTCAAGCATACGTTTTTCACGACCTTCGTGCTAACTTTTGCACGTGCGAGGTTCTCCACAAAATTGATTACGGTTTGCCTGCTTCCGTTCCCCTCTCGTTTCCGATGGACCATCCTCTCGTCGCCATAAATCTCGCCGTTGTTCAACCTGAATCGCGACAGCGTCGCCGCTTTTTGATCCCTTCTTTATCTTTTGTCTCATGAATCTGATGTCTGCACCCATAGTTAAATGTTTTGCCGTCCGCCACTTGCCGGCCTAGCTCTTGCAAAATTTTCCAGATTTGGAATTGCGTTTTTTCCCCTCAACTCTCCTCTGAACTTCTCCAATCTTGGTTTGTTGTTTTCCGATTTTGTGGACCCTTCCGACTCTGTAGTGCAGTAGGCCTTAGTTGGAATTGTGAAAACACGGAGTGTCCCCCCTCTGTCTCCTTCTGACGTCAGTTGCTTTTTTCCTTTGAAATTTATGCCTTGTCATGACTTTTCGAGCCATTGCGGCGTCGGCGCGTCACACGTCCGCGTGAGTTCGCTAACCTGGCGTAGGCACATGGTCTCATCCTATCTTGTTGTTGGTGTTTAGAGACAGTTGCTACTCTTTTTCGTCGTCCGTTTTGCGTCGACGCCGGTCGCTTTTTCCCATTAGGACCCTTCCTTTTTTAAATTTTCTCTACGAGTGGACATCAGTTCCGATTGACCTATCTTAGTCAGCTTTAAACAAGCGGCTCCTGCCCCTTTCGGATCCGCGCCGTATTTCGGTCCGTTACGTTTGAATTCGCAAAGCGAGTTTTCCGCTTGGTTTTTTTTTTGAACCGAGTGCAGGGATGTTTTGCCCCTTTCTCTCATCCCTTGCGTTTTTCGCTTGGTATGTTTTTACAGCCTCCTATGACATTAACGAGGGCATGCATCCTTTTTCCTTGCATCGTACAGATTTAACTTTGCTTTGGTTCGGTTCCGTTTTTTCGCGTTTTTTTTGGACGAGGACGGTCTAGAGTGTGACTTTTTCGTTTTTTTCTCTCCCTATGTTGGTCCCATTTTTTGGGCAACTACGTGTAGCCCCTTCATGTCTGCACCTTGTTGCTTTGGTGAGACTCTGCCGCGGGGCGCAAGGTTTGGCGTCCGAAAGTCGTAGTGATGGTTTTCCTGAGATGGTGCACCAAAAATTCAATCGGTGGCGAACGACTTTTGGGCCACGTGCCATTCCACTTTATTATCACCTTTTCTTCGTTTTAATGTACGCCTGGACACCTTACTTAAAGAAGTTTTTTTTATCCGCAGCTTGTCAGGAAGACAGTTTCGTTTCTCTTCTGTTTTTATGACTGGTGTTATTTTACTTGGTTATTTTTGTTTTGCAACTTTTTCTTCCGGTATTTTTGACAGAGGCCAAAATTCGTCTGTTCTTGTTTTTCGTGAGCTGTCTATAGCAGCCCCTGCGGACCTATTGCAGATCATGGTATTGGTTTATTTAAGCAAACTGCTCGCTTCGCGTCATCCCTCACGGGTGACTTTCCAAGTCTCGTCTTGTTCCCTTCGAAAAAAGCCGCTTCTCATTGATCCCGCAATCATTTGCAGAGTTTACGAAATTTGCTTGCGCTGTTCGCGATTTGGAAGCCGCTGGCCGCTTCGCACATCTCGTTGCATCTCTTTTTTACTTCGTTCACTGTGCTCCGGCGGGCAGATTGCCCACAGACCTCCATCCTTTGCGGTGCGAGTCTTTTCCCCCCACCTGTCTTTTGAGTGTTTCTTTTTTGCACAGCGGCTCTTTAGTCTAGCCCGCGGGTTTTTTTGTGGATTCGGTCTTTCGTGATCGTATGTTTTTTTGTCACTTTTCCCTGAGAGGAGTTTTTTTCCCTTGTCCCCCGCTGGACCCCTTTCCGTGCGCCCCTGCCTGTATTAACGCCACAGTTTGCTCGATCATGGTTACCCCTAGAGGCCTTTTCCAGAGATATGCGACACTCCTCAGTTTCTGGACGATGTGCTCACCCCTTGCGATCCCTAACAACCCCTCCCTTGAGGGTTTGACTTGACCTCATCGCCTCCGTTATTTTTTACGGTCGCTGGTTTTTGGGTGACCCGCACCCACTTTTCGTGCATTGTTTTTTTCGATTCTCGTCGACGATTTGTTAGTTAACTTCCCAGCCCCTTGTGCTGTTTTGCCCATCCTTTTTTCTGCCTTGCCTGTGCCCCTACTTTTACGAGTATCTCGATTGTGAGCAAAAATTTTCGTGACTTGACCTTTATTCCCCAGTGATCCCTCTTGGAATCTGGCCGATCTTCGTGCCCACACTTTATTGGAAATCTAAGCGTAGTTTCCTCTGATATTAAGCTGACGATCTGGCCTAAACGACACGAATGTTTTTTTTATACGCACCCCCCTCGCGGATCACTCCAGCTTAACAGCTTTTTTCAACCTCCGTTCCTCGCCTCATCGTTCTTTCAACACTCCTTAACCTGCCAAAATTCCGGCGATGCCTTTTTTACGGGGTCTTATTCGATATCAGATTTTTTTTCGACGCCTCAACTAACCTCGCAGTCTTGTCTTGCTTTTGTCTCTTGACTCAATTCCAAAGGACAGCCTGGCCCCATCTCTCTCTTTCCTCCCTTTTTTTTTGTGCTCTTTATGGGCAATCCCATTTCTGTCTTTTTCCTTCGTCTTAGATGTACCACTTTCCCTGTACAAGTATTCGGATCGCTATCGACGTTTTGTTTGACTGTTCATTCTTTCTTTTCAAAACTCTGAATTGACGCCACCCTTGCCCCCCGCTCCTTTTTTCAGCACGCCGGCAACTGAATTTGCCTGTGTCGTTTTTTTGATTTTTTGACAGCGCTCTGCTTCAATGCCATCTGTATTTTCCCCCCTTTTCGAAATTTGGATCCGCTATGCGAGGGCATTCCTCATTCTGTTATTACTTCGCCTCTTGTTTCAATAACTCATTCATCACCTGGTTTTCGTCGATGCGATTCACAGCATTTTTCCCATTTTGAATTACTCCGGCGTGATCCATTGGATAATTCCCAACTGCCGCCATGTAACGTTGATCCTTTTCTATTTTCTTTCTTTTTTTCCCGAGGTTTACCTAAGCTTGCCCTGGTTGTTTTCAATTTGCAACTCCCCCTTTTCCCGACGTTGCTGATTTTCCCTAGGGACGTTGAACCCCAGGTAGGTTGTCGCGTACCTCCAGCCATGGTTCGCACGTGACCACGTGTGTTGCGTTTTCCCTTGTTGTCAATCCGCCCCCCCCCCGGTTTCTCGAGGTTGTTTTGGGCCGACTTTGGCTGCCGGCATCATCTATTGCCGCTACAGATTGCCGGCATGTGGGTGCGCAGTTTCTACTTTGGCAACTCCTTGTTACGCAGCCACAATGTCTCATAGAAAACCCTTTGGTTCTACAGAGCGGTGAACGGGGGAGTTAGCGCGTCCAGATTTCCCGCCCCGCGCCCCTTTTCAGCCCCTCCCTCTTTCATCCGCTGAAAAGCGTACCCCCTCCCGTCTTGGCTGGGATATGCTATAATTTCCAGCAGTCCAAGGAGAAGCTTGCTCTCAACCTTTCATTTTTTTTTGCAGTTGAATGAAACCTCCTTGCACCCAACATTCTTTTTTTTTTCCCGCTTCAGCATTTTCCTTTACCAGTTAAGGCGCGTTTCGCTCGCTGTATTCCTATCTTCTCTTCTTCCGCGTTCCGCGGTTCCGCTTTTCAGCGCTGACCCCGTTCTTTCTTCGATTACTGCGCCTTATTGCTGTGTTTTCACGGCGTCCTTTATTTTTTGGCCTCTGAAATTTTGCTGTGTGTCAAGGTCTCCCCACTGCGTTCGTTTTTTAGATTGCGTTGCTCTCTCTTTCTTTTTCATGTTGTAACTACACCAAGGGCGTTGTACAGTGCTTCTTTGCTCTTATCAATCCAGTATCCCTCAATACCTGCTCTCATTTCTCCGGTTTTTTAGACGCAAGTTTTCCTTAGAGAATCCTTGCGTCGTTCACCCCTTAATCACCCAGTCTCTTCTTCCAGGCGGACTTTTTCTTTTTTACTTATTGGTCTGCAGATTTTGCCCTACTCTTTCATTTTAAAGGGCTTTTTATTGTTGATACGCAAGACTTTCAACGTTAACTGTCCGTCGGTTCTTTCTTTTCAACTTTAAAATTATTGCCGCTCTGTTTTCGAGACCCTTCTGTTTTTTGCACCTCTTCAATCAATACCTGCCACCGTCGTGCGCCACCTTTTTTGCCCGCGTTGAGGGCGTCTCACCCCTAAATGCTCCCTGTCCGTTTCCGCGTATTTTTTCCACTCCGTTTTAGTTTCCCAACAGACTAGCGATTGACGAGGTAGATCTCTCGCCATCCTCCCTTTGCCCTCGTCGCAAAGTTAAGACCGCTTCTTTGCGCCTCCGATATCCACCTCAGCGATGTTCTCTTTTTATGCTGCCCCCGCCCCATCTTAATTTGCTCGCGCTGGTTTCGCCGGCAATTTTTAAGCCGATAACTTTTTTTTTCACCAAAAGGATCGATTTGATTTCGATTACATTACTCGCATTTCTAGCCCCCGCTAACCTTTGGGTCAATACTCAACTTTCGGGTCGCGTTTTTTTTACGTCTAACTCTGTTTGTAGCCCGGATGGAACCGTCACCTTCTGAAAACGATCTTTTTTTCGTCTAACTTTTTTGATCGTCAGCGTTTCTTTTCCCCAAAAATTATGCCGTCCTGATAGATTGTGCGACTGCCTTTAACGACGTTGTCCCTCCCGGCGTCGTGCGCTAATGACCCTTTGCAGTGATGTACTGCGACCCCTTGATTTCCGGT
>Ga0179593_1264366_pt1 | contig 10856 bp, 13 predicted proteins | sample CZODoug2_1_08_16_FD_185931 | JGI IMG/M metagenome (GOLD analysis project Ga0179593, IMG submission 185931) | Vadose zone soil fungal communities from Angelo Coast Range Reserve, California, USA - CZODoug2_1_08_16fungal (PacBio error correction) | ecosystem: Environmental > Terrestrial > Soil >... | reverse complement strand
TGTCCCCAACACTTGCACCCCCTTCCCCCTTTCACTCTTCCTGAATACTCACCGGCTACCTTTTCCCCCCACTCTAGCGTTTTTTTGCGGTGGGTTTTTTCGGGCTGGTGAGTGAACAAACACTCCACCTTCTTCGTCTCTTTCGCCCCCCTTACCTTCTTATCCGTTTTGATGACATCTTCCTTTCCCTTGGAGTTCTGACCCCTTTTCACGTTAAGCCCTTTCTCCCCTCGTTTGTGGCCTGTTTCTGGTCCGTTTTTTTTGTCGGGAACGCTTTCCCCAGTCGCTCTCTTTCCTCTTCTATCCTCAGTCCCCCCCCCTGTGGTACTTTTCCTCTTCAAGATCCAAAGTATTTTGCCGGCGCAGCACCCGTGAGCCTAGCCGGTTCATTTCTCTTTCCCACTTCTATCACTGGCCTCGCTCGGACTCCGACCACACTATCGTTGCTCGCCAATAGATTTTTAATCCGCGCACTAATACCCATTCCCACACATTCCCTCCGCTGCGCTTTTTCTTTTCGTTCCTTCAAACTTTCACCCACCGAACACGGTACTAGGAACTCCCGTCTAAGTCTTCTTGCTGCAGAGTCACTTCTCCAGTCTTCTTTTTCCATCAACCAATCGACGTGGACCTCTGTGTCTCTGTTCCTTTCTGCACATCAGTTGAGGACCATTTTGACGGATCTCATTCTTCGTTCATGCTGGGTTATTTCTTAGCGCAATATCCCCCAACAATTCCGGGTTCCCCCCCGGTTTTACTCCTGGAATTCTTGTCCCCCGTTTCGCTTTTCTCTTTAAACTTGTTAGAACATCCAAGCCCCAGGGGCGTGCCAACCGGATCTCGGGATTTCCTGAGGGTGTCTTTCTGTCGCATTTTTGAAGAAGGTGTTCCTTGTTCCTGCTACTCGGTCGCCAGTCAGCTTGTTCGGGTGGCCTTGCATCCTTCCCCCTTCTGTCTATCTGAGGATTATCTTTGTGACGATGACTTGTAGATGAAATTCATCCGTTTTTTGTCCCCTTCGCTACTTAAGATGAATTTTTCTGCCCCAAACCCGAAATTTCTGAGTTTTGGTGCTGTGTTCGTCTCCTCTTCGCGGTTTCGTCTCTTGTTCCTTCGCACTTCACAGTCTATTCGATATGCCGAGGCTTAGGTGTGCCCCATCCGCCCATCTCCTTAACCAGGCGCGGTCATATCGGAGTTTTCGACCTTCTTTGCCTCCGCTGGTGTCTCTGACTGCAACGGCTTTCTCCCTGGCGACGGCAACATGCTGTGCACCCTTGTTATCGTGTGACATCGTTCAACCTCCTGTTTTTTTGTGCGTCTGAACTGGCACAATCTTCGTTCTGATTGCTAGGAGGTTTTCCCCACCTTTTTTCTTGTTCGTGACGGACCTTCTCTGTTGTTGTTGGGTTTCACGCTGCTGTCAGTTTTTTTCCTGATTGTGACTCCTCCCGCTTGGTGGCTCGTTACTTATTTACGTGTCTCTTCTTGTTTCTTCCTCCACCCCCTTTGTGTTAGCCCTTTCGCGATGGACTTTTGTTTTTTCCCGGTTCCTTGAGGGCTTCGGGAGGACTCGTCTCACACCTGCATGATTGGCAACTGGCGGAATGGTTCGGCTTGTATCGCTGTAGTTGCGTTTCTAATTTTGGGTGTCGTCAGAGAGTGTCCCCCCCTCGTCAAATTTTCTTCTCTTTTTTCTCTCGATCATTTTGGGCTTTGTTTGCGAAACAACTGGTGTCTATCTCCAGACTTTTTACCGTTTGCGACTGATCGGTTTATCGTCGCAGTCCCCGGTGTTGTCGGTCTCTTTGGTCCCCGCTCCTCAAATTTGTCGTCTCTGCGCCAACAGCCTGTCGTGTGTAAAGAACGTTTCCTTCTGCCAGCATTTTGGCCGCCCTTGCTTCTTTTTTTGATAAGCGGTCCAACTCTTTTTACTTTTTTCTTGCGGCATGTTATGACTCTGGAAATGACACTTACTTTTTGGACCATTTCGGACTTTTCGCCCTAGGTCCTGCCTCTGATCGATTAGAGTCTTCTCGTTCTCACTTGACGAATTGTCCCTATGATCAGCCTTGCATTTCCCTCTCGCCTTCTTTCTTGACAAGTCTTTCTACAACCTGTGCGTCCTTGAGATATTTGGAGGGATGCCTCTCACGGAGGTCATTTTTCGGCTTCTAGGTTCCCCCTTCCCCACCTTCCCCAATCCTATCGGACTTTTTTCCCGGAACCACTCCCATCGTTTCCCCGACCCGCTCTTGACGGCCCTTCGGGAAGGGCGTTCGTCGCACACGTGCGAAAACTCGTTTATGTTATCCCTGACTCAAATTTCGCATTCTTTCCTTGCGTGGGCTCGAGATCTCAGTTTGGTTCGTAGCGAACCTATTGATCGCGCTGCCGTTTAATAAGGCCTTTAGAATTCACCCTTTTCGCGCTTCTTCTCCACTCGATCCAAAGTCTCGGCCCTCTGTTTTTCGTTAACTCCCTTTCTTCCGGAAGTTATTCGTTCTCCGAATGAGTTTCCCTTCCTCTGGCTCCAAACGGCCGTGATTATTTTTTTGCCCATGTTTTTGCCCTCCGAGTATTTCTTTTATCTTCTTTCAGTTTGGAGCCTTTTCGCTTAGTTTCGGAGGAATTTGTTTTGGAAAGATGCGCTTTTTGCGTTGCCCTCAGGGAGTTCCCCCTGGTATCTCGTCCCACCCGCCAATTTGTCTTTGGTTCCACACCCTGCGTTTATCCTTCCCTCTCTGTATGTCTTGTCCCTCTTCCAGTAGATCTTCACGGGAGGGTCTTCGCTTTCAAGTTCCCCGCCCTCCTTTCGTTGCGTTCCTTCGAGCCACCGTGATGGTCTTCTTGCGAACCCCGGCTCCTTTACGCTTATTCTCGGATCGCCCGCCTTCCAAACATTCTTGCGGGTTCTGGGTCGTTTGAGTGGCTCCCGAGTTGTCTTTTTTTTATTACTTGCCTCCCCCCTTCCTGCGAACCTTCAGGTTATGTGTTAGGGCCGAACCGCTCCGCTGTGACCCGCTCTGGTGCCCCACTTCTTAGTCCTTTTTTTCCTCCTCCCCTTCTTGGTTTTTTTTTCGATAGACTCTGGTACCCGTTAGGTGAAGGTGGAGTCCTCACATGCGAGCTTACGGGGGACGGCAAGTACCGTGCCGGTCTCCAATCGGCCTCCGTTCCGGAACCCTTTTTTCTTCCTTTCAGTTTTCTTTCTCTTTAGCCTTTTGTTCACTCATTTTTTCCCTCAGGCACGGCTGGACTCGCTCTCAACGCCCGACCCGGATTTTCGGACCGGTCCCAATATAGTCTCAACCCCCGCAGTCTCTTCGTTATCTCCTTCAATAACTTCAACATTCATCGCATGTCCCAGAGACTTTTTTTTTCCTCCTTAAACTTCCTCGGGGAGTGTGTCCGTACGGCCTTTTACTTTCCGTTGAAAACGGTCCTCGTGGCCGCCAGGGTTCATAAAACTCCTTCTGGTTGACACCTTGCCTCTCTAAAGCCGACCGTGAAACTTGGGGCGGTCACTACCCCATGTTTTTTTTCGTGGATCTGGCCGCTGCGCTTCTTACAGGCCGTGTTCCGTCCCTCCTTGCCCGTTGATGCAACACGCCTTTTTGAGTTTTGGTTCGGTGGCTCGCCAACGGCGGCATTCCGCATTTTCTTTTCCCACGAGCTCTCGCGCTCGTCGGTCAGTCTACGAACGCACCTGTTCTCTCTATTTTTTCTGCCTTCTTGCAAGCCTGTTATCCTGCTCTTTTCCTGAGTTCGTTGCGGCTTTTGCTTCTCATACCCCTGATATCTTCATTGTCCCTCTGACCGGCGGTTCTTCTTGGCGGTTCCATTCCCTTTGACTTTTTTTCGGAGGTAAGTTAAACAAGTTTCTTTTTTTCGCCTGACATGATTCAGTGCGCGTCCTCATAGAAGGCTCTCGTTCTAGCGAGGTCGAGGGCCGTCTGCTAATTTCAGATGTGCTTATTCCCGGATTTAGTTTTCATGTTACATTTCGATCTGCTTCGCACCTGCTTCCGCGATCCTTGGCGCAGCCCATTGTGGGGACGTGTTTCCGACCCCTTAAACTGGTTCCAATTTTTTCTTAAGTAATGGGACCCCTTCACATTTTCCGACTGACAACGGTTTTACGCAAACTTTTCGCTTCATGACCGGTTTCTTTCCATTGATTTTTTTCAGATTTCCCCAGGTTCCGGCTGGTCTATCCTTGGCTTGCTGCCGCGCCTCCTGTGCTCCTTCTTACCCCTTCGAGGCTTCTTGTCGAGCTCGCTTGTTTTTCGCAACCCTCTCCCGGCTCCTCGTACCAACTGGTTGCCTTTTTGGAAACCCCCCCCCCGCTGCCTGCCGACTTTCTCACGCCTGATCGACAGATTTCTGGCGCCCGCGCTCTGCCGGTGGCGTTGACTCTCTCTTTGTCCCATCCCACCAGTGCCATGAATTCAGTCCAGTTGCTGTTGTTTTTCCAGGCACCCAATCTCGCTCGCGCTCCTAAGTTAACTTTTCCAGAGCTTTATAGAGTCACCTCACACAGGTACTGAAACAACCACTTCTTTTCCCCACTAACTTTTTGCCCTTGAGAACCCTCGAATTTTCTATTCAGTACGCACACCCGCCCCACGGAGGTGCCGCGGTTGCACCCTCCCCACATTTGACAGTCGTTTTTCCGGGTCAATCCTTATAGCACCGCTTTTTGAGTTCCCAAATTGACCGGCCTTTTATTCTTTAGCTCGCGTGACGAGTGGAGCTTGGCTGTGTGCTCTCTTGTCCTGACGCTTCGGGAGAATGTGCTATTTCTGCACCGTCAGCTCCTGCGGGTCCCGACAGCGCCCCTACCTTGTGGTTTGCAGATGCGATTCTATATCCTTTGGACCACTTGATGTGTTCTCAAATTCCGTTCACTTTCCCCTTTGAACGAACTTCCTTTCGCCGGGGTGATCTGCGCACCCAAAGATTTTTTCGCGGCGCCGTTACTTACCCCCATGTTCTCGATCAACATCCTTCACCTGTGTCCTCCCATGGGCTTTATCTTTTTTCAAGTTTGGCGCCTCAAGCTGCTTATCACCTCTTGCCGGCTTTTTTCACCGCTTCACCTCTTTTTTTTGCGATAACGTAATTTCCTCCCCCAATTGTTTATATTTCCTGGACTGTGCAGGTGTGACATATAGTTGCAGTGAACCGGAAACGCCCCCGTCTCTTTTTGATTTTTTTCCCCCATCCGGCTTTTCCTTATTTTGACAGCCGGATCGCATGCGAACGGCCTATATTTGTTCAGGTGTTCTTTTGGCCCGACCATCATCTTCTGGCGTGTTGTATGGATTTACACTTTACTACTTCTAGTGTGCAGTCAATAGGTTCGGTCCTTCCTTTCCCATTCTCTCACTTCAGAAGCCATCCGTTCGGGGCTTTTGCGCCTACCTCTTTCGATATGAGCGTTTACATGACTTATCTGGACGTGTATAGTTAGGTTGAGGTTCGATTTTGATTCCCCGCCCGCTCTTCTCTAATGAAAGTATTGTGTCCTTTTGTTCCAGAGTGTTTTCAGCCCTCGCCCATCTCCTCGCATGAGGATATCTCCCCAGTGATTTAGTCTAAGTACTACCGCCACCCCCCCAATTCTCCCACCCGATCTTTCGTGGTGGTCTCCTTTGGCGTATTCCATTATCCTTCTCTTGTACTGGCAAGTGGGGGCGCTCGTTAATCTGGTGTTTGTGGAGAGATGCGTCCACCTTTCACCTTACCACAGTTTATCGCTGTCCTTTAAATACGCCCGGCCTCCTTTCACCCCCTGTCGGTGGGTCACAGGGTGGTGTATTTTAAGTACCCACACAGGTACCACATTTCGTCTTCCCCCCGGTACTATCGGTCTCCCCTTCAGCTGTTTTGAAAATCTTGCAAGACCCGTTTTTCTGGCGCTGTTTAGGCCTCTTTTGTTTTTTTGACCGCTTCTCCCAGTCCTTCCCATACTTGGCCCTTTATGGCCCGACCTCCCCTGCATGTCCGTTAGTGGATCACCATTTGAATGGCGCTAAAATCGCCGGTTTTTTCCTGCGAGTGCGTCCTTTTTTTTTCAGCCGCAACACTATCGTGCTCATGCATCTTACGTGGTGATCTCGTTCCTGGGAGGGTGGTAATCCTACAACCTGGCACCCGCTTTTTTGCTTTGTTCTGTAGCGTGCAAAAAGCACCACCGACCACGTGTTAGATAGCACCTCTTCTTCCCGGCTCACCCCCTTTTGCTTTGCCCCCCCTCAAACTCTTTTGAAGGAATCTGTATCGTCCCTCCATCGAGTGGGCAACCACCCCTCCTGACCCCCTTCCTTCGATTCGTCAATTTTTTTTACTTGTCGGAGGCCTTCTCAAACCCATAAGGAGTTCGGTCAGGTGTGAGAATTGTCGGCTGCCCTCCCTTTTCCAACTGTTTTCGACCCACATTCCAGTGCGTACAGGTCGCTGGGTCCATTCTGGTGCCTTCCTGGTATCAAACCCTCGACCGGGACAGCGATTCCCTACGTCGCCAAAGATTTTCGTTTGATTGCAGTCCCTTCTCCCTTTCTTTACTTTGGGTTTCTTGTGATTTTTTCCGTTGCCCTATGTCTCCCTTCCGTTTGGGTCCCCCCTTTTCTCTTACCAGAGCATCGATGACGACGTGTTTAGGTGATGCTTTTTTTTTCCCCCTCGGGCTATTTCCTCTTTTTTCGTGCTTGACTGCAGTCCGCTCGATTGCCGATGCTGGCTTCTTCTCCACCGCCTCTTTTCCTACAGCTCGTTGCATCATCGTTTCCTCGCACTTCCCCTCTGGTGTTGAGCCCGGATTTTAGATGCTTCTCAACATCGTAAACTTGCGTTTTGTGACCTCGGCATCGCTTTTGTCTAAAGAGCCATTTCAGGCGGTGAGTTAATTACGTGCACTTGCCTTGCCGTCTCTGTTTCTTCAGATTTTAATGGTAGCTAGTGTTTCTTCTCTCTCGTCCTTCTGATCCGGAGGCGATCTTTTGCCTGGCGCATGCAGCTGGCTCTCTCCCTTTCTCTTTGGGTGCGGTTTTCGGCTTTACGCAAACCGGTTTTGGCAAGGGGACCCTGCTGTGCTCAGGCGTTCTAATCTTCTTTCTTCGGTGTTCTTTCTTCCCCTTTTGTTGATCTTTGCGCGATTTTTCTTTGAATTGTCCCGCCTTCTTTTGGTCGCGTAACCTTTCGATAGCATCCCGTTGACTTTCTTGGGGACGCTCCTCCTCGCTGCTTTCGCTGTTCATAATTTGTTCCGTTTTTTCTACTGCTTGATTAAGTGAACAACGATTCTTCCCCTTTCGCGTCTGAGTAACATGGACATGCCGGTAGGCCGTTTCCCTCTTATGCTCGACCCTCCTGGCTAGCCGAGAGCATTTGTAAACTCAGCCCCCCTATGACTTTCCTCGTGCATTCTCCTCCATTTTGCGTTGACCCCAATGCCGCCCGCATTCTTCAGCTGAGCCGATCCGCTCATTCTCCGTGCGGCTTCGGTAGAGGAAATGCCTCTTCCCCCCTCTCCGCGTGGTTTCGCCTCCTCCCTCCACACGTCTCCCCCCGTTTTTGCTCGACGGGGAGGGTCGATCTTTCTCGCCATGGTTTCAGCTCGAATCGCATGTTGCCAGCGTTGGTGCTTCCCGCTCTCTTTTTCGTAGACGGTGACCGATCGCCGATTTCTCGGGTAATCGGCGGCCCCCTTCCGCGCGGAGGGCTCTGCCATCCGATCCATATTCCATTTTTTTTGTTGTCCCAGTTTGGTCCTCTCGCAGTCCTTTTTCCACGTACCAAAATGTTTTTTCCTCATGGGTGGTCCCTCACTTTTTGCAGGTCTCCGGTGCGTTTTTGTCCCCGTTAACCCTCGTTCTTGAGGAATGTGCTCGATGGCTTGTGGTGACGAACACTTCGTTGCCCCAATGACCGCAGATACCCCACCGCTCGGAAATGAGGTTCTTGCTTGGAAGTGGAGTCATCTCGAGTCGTGTTGTTTTTCTCTCTGCCCAGTTCTCGAACTCCGTTCTGGGACTTATGTTTTACCTTTTTTTGCCCTTTGAGCTTCTACCCCCCCAAGTGACGGCCGGACCACGTGAGGGCGCCGCTTTTTCCAGCGCTCCGTCCCACTAATGCGTCAAATTTTTTAGGGATCGAACCGGGTGTTTCCGCCTTTGCCGCCTTGTTTCCTTTTTTTCCTCAGATCCTATCCCGCAGTTCGGTACACCGCTCTCGCTTCCCCCCCCCCTCCCCTCCTTTCATTGTCGTCGCGAAAATCGGCTTTGCATACCTTCCCCCTTTCGGCCCCGGAGATAGTGTTTCTTGTCTTTCAGCTTTTCAACTGATTTCTTTCGCGCGTCAACCATGAGTTTCTAGACACGGGGCCAATCCGTTCCACAACGAAGATGGCTCCTCCTTTTTTGAACCCTTTCGCCCTGACCTCATTATCGCTAAGGGTGTGTTATCACCTTCCCCTCTCCGTCATGGAAGGAACCTCGGTGCCGCCGTTGCCCCCAATTTTCCCGGCAGGTTTTACCTCTCCACAGCGGTCCCTCGCCTAAGCAACCTGACTTCCCTGAGAAACCCCCCATGGGTCACATCCTTTTGGCGTTGGACTCCTGCGCCCTAGCTCGGCCACAGATGTTATTTTTTCCGCCCGTGGATTTATGTGCTTCTTGAGCGTGCGACTTCACAAGGCGGCTTCCTGTTATGCGTCTCCCCGCATCGTCGCGACCCCTTTACTATGTTTTTAGCCTGTTCGAGATTTTCACATGAGTCGTTCCGTGGTGCTCGACACGCCCTGTTACCATTACGGTTTTGTTTTTTGGTGAATTATTCGTTTTCTAGGTTCCGGGGCACCGGATTTACTTTCTTTTCGTCTTGCTATAAGAGACGCCTGCTTTTTGGCTGCCTAATCTCTGATCTCGGAGGAGGTTGTCCGGGGCCCTGTTTTGGAGTTGAGCTTCCTGCGTATTGTCTTAAGTCCTTTTTTCCTCATCAGTCTAATGCTCCTCCTGAGTTAACTGGGGCGGCATGTGTTTGTATTAGGATTATTACGCACCTCGGCATTGTTTCAATCCCCCCCCGCGAGGTTCGTCTGCATTTGCGCTTCTCCTGTTTATTCTCTTGGCGCATCGAGCTTGAGGAGCCAACCGTTCCCTCCCCTTTTTGCTCCTGCGCCTCGCCTCCGTCGGTTCGCTTCTGATTGCGGATGTCTGAGCCGCAGGCCTTTGTCCAAATCGCTCGCATCTTCCGAAACAACTGGTTACTCAATTGCGTTGGTTCCCTCGGCACTACTTCCCTCACACGTCTGAGCGCTCCCCGCGGGCCAGCCCGATTCCCCTGCGCTGCGGTGAGCGGATCCGTCTCACCGAAACCCCTTTTTCCATTCTCCTTTCGATCTCCCTCTGCTTTTTTAGGGAGAACACCCTCTTTATTGGATCTACTTTAACGACATCTTTAGTCACCCTCGTCCCACTGTTACCCCCTAACCACCACCATTTATCGTTTCTGGCAAGATCGGGTTGAAACGCTTAATCACCTGCTATTTCTCTTTTTGACGCACAAAACCGGAGGATTCAGGTTCAACAAGCAACATGCCGTTCTCTGTTCCCGCTCCCGTTTCACTCCTTCATCTAGAACAGGTGTTACGCAAAGTGGGTGTTTTTTTTTTTGCTTCCCCGCTTTATTCCGCGTTTTTATCGGACTAGGCGCTGGGATCTCCTCCTCCTGTGCTCAAATCTGATCTTTGGAGACTTCGAGTCTTTGACCCGCGCCTCCTCGCAGAGCCGTTTTGTCACTTTCCCTTCGCCCCACTCGTTCGGGTTTTTGGAGGAGCTTGATATTGTCCCCCCCCATGCTTATGTTATAGACCCAAATTTCATCGCCCTCCCCTCCTCCGCAATTGGTTTTTTTCTTTTGGAATGCTTCTGCGGCTTTCCCCCCACCCGAAAATTACGGTTCCCTTCCGTTACATGACATGTACCCACGTTCGACGATGCTCGTTTCCTCTCTCAACTCCTTTCCCCCTGTTCAGGCCCCTTTTCCTGCCCTGGCTTGTTGTTCTTTGCCCCATCGTTGACGGATCAAGATTTGATTTCTTTGCAAGACGCCACCCTGATGGTTTTTGCGTTCACAGCCTCTCGAGTACCCCGCTTCTTCTCTGATCTTCTGGCGGTGTTTTTCACTTCGATTTTACCCCCTATAAAAGATCCACGTCCGCTTGTTGATGGTCTAAACGAGCACTTCTTTGAATTATTTTGACCGCCGCGCTCCGGCCTTTTCTTTTCCCTTTCCCTTGTCTTCTTGGTTTTGCTCCCCTCCACGCCCCCCTGCTCCGCGGGCTTTGTCTGTTGCTGTATTTCTACGACCTTCCTTAGCGGCTACCCTTCTCGATGGACGTGTCAGCAATGTATTTATTCGATCTCTTCCCCAGTGCTCTCCGTTCTGAAGCACTTTTCGGCGATCTTGTTGCGGCGCCCATTTCAACTCTTTGGACTTATCTTCTGAGCCGTCTCCTGTCACAAAGTTTTTGGCTTTTCCTCTTGTTCTTTTATGCCTCCGTATCGTATTTATTCGTGACTTCCTTTCTTCAAATCTTTTCTGTAAACATTCCATCAGAGTTGGGCTACGGTCGTCCTTTCCCGGGCTGTTTCACTACTTGACTTTTTTACACATGATTTGCCTTTTCTCCTGGCGTCCTCGGTTTTTCGAACCTTTAAGTCGTTTGCCTTTGTCAAACAAACCCAACCAACACTTCCGCACCCCTCTCATTTGTTGTGGCCCGCCGGTGGCGTAGTTAAGGATTCTTACTCTTCACTGTGGACTTTGGTGACTTGTTTTTTTTTGTCGTT
>Ga0179593_1258603_pt1 | contig 10856 bp, 16 predicted proteins | sample CZODoug2_1_08_16_FD_185931 | JGI IMG/M metagenome (GOLD analysis project Ga0179593, IMG submission 185931) | Vadose zone soil fungal communities from Angelo Coast Range Reserve, California, USA - CZODoug2_1_08_16fungal (PacBio error correction) | ecosystem: Environmental > Terrestrial > Soil >... | reverse complement strand
CTCCCCCATTTTCACATTTTTTTTTCCTCCGCCTTTGCCCCCTTGTCTTCTTTGTTCAACGCAGGACCCGCCCTCCCTAACAAATTTTTTTAACCCCTGAGCGTGAACACCACCTTGTGAAATACGCGGCCTGCGGGCCCCTCCCATTTTTTTCAACAAGGTTTAAGCTTCTTCAAGTTTTCCACAAGTTTTTTTCTTGTACACTACGTTGTTGTCCGTGTTCTCTCATCCGCACGTTTTTTTACGTTGAGAACCTCGAAAGACGCCAGATTTTTAGTCCTTCCCCCCCGGTCCAACTCCCTTATAGCGCGCCTTTCTTGCCATGTTCGGATGTTCTTTTGGTAGTCTTTTTGTCCCTGGACCCGACCTTTTTCCCCCCCTAAGCCCCCGACCCCAGGAAGTGTGGTGCCCTTCCCTTCAGTTGACCCGATTGCTTGTTGCCGGTTTTTTTTTCCCAAGTGAGCCCGTCACCTATCCGTTAGTAAAACTCTTTTTGCCTTTTCCCCCTTAGAATGGCGCTCCTCCTTTTCCTTGGGTTGTGTCCCGTGAGAAAATGTTTTTGAAAACACCAACCCAAAAAAAAGGGTGGGGCACAGGTTGGTCTCTTCCCGCACCCTTTCGTTTATCAACCAAAAGTCCCGTTTCCCCCCCCACCCTTTTGATGCCTCTTTCGGTCCCAGATATGTGACCTACGCTTCTGAAACCGTTTTTTTTTATTGAACTTCCACCCCCCTTCTTCCCGCGTGGCCCATATTTCCTTCGCCGCGTGTTCCCCCCTTTCTTACCCTATCCTTTCGTTTGTTGCCGTTTTTTTTCGCGAAGACCCGGACCATCACCCCCATTTTCCGTTGTACTGGCTTACCTGTGCAGCCCCGCCGAGTTTGGGGCCGACCCCCGTCTCCCCCGTTTGTCCCATACCCTTTTTTCCCCTTTGCTTGTTGGGTTTGCACTGGAATATTGTAAAACTGCCTTTCTTTCAAGCCCGACGGCTTCCAACGCTGCACGTTCACCCACCCCTGGGTAGTAGTATTTTTTTTTTTTAAACACCTTTCCCTTTGTCGCTTCCTCCCAAAGTGTTCTTTTCCTGCACTGGCAAATCTCCCCCTCCAGGTGTTGTTTTTTATGCACAACCCCCTTTCCTTTTTAGGCCAGGTTTTCAACTTGGCCCCCCCTTCCAAATCCAATTCCCTTCCTTTTTGACCGCGGTGAATCCCCTTCCCCCTCAAAGTTTTGACCCTTTTTCCCCCGTCTGTGTCTCCCCCACACCAGACTCATCTGTTCAGTTTCCCTTCTCACACGCGTCGTGCCGTTTAATCCGTTTGGGAACGGCTCGGGCGCGGCTATTCCTCTACCATTCTCAGCATTGCTGATGACTCTCCCGTCCCCTTCTTCACCTCCTTTCTCCATTGATTGGTTTCTTTCTTCTTGTTTTTCCGTTTATATGCCTCCTTTTCTTTCCCCCCCCCCCTTCGATAATTGCCCCTCCGGCTTTTCCGCGATAACGCCGCTGTTCGATGTCTCAATTGTTCGGTCACATTTCCCCTGTATCATTCCAATATCTTTTTTTTTTCCTTTTTTTTTGTCATAGGCCCGTGTTGTTTTGCCATTAGCAGGCTGTCCTGGATCTCCAGGGGTCCACCGCTTGAGGGATTTCCATTATTTACCTTCCTCTTTCCTTTTTTTTTTCCGAGTTTTTTCTGTCCCACCTGGTTTTATCCCACCTTGTTTTTGGATCAACGGGGAGCAACCCTCCATGCAACCTTGAAAAGACCACTGTGCCCAAACATTTTCCCCACCCTGGTGGTCAACTCGTAACCTTACTTGAGAGTATGTTGGTCTAGTCGGGCGTTTCACCGGTGCCGACGACAACCACTGACAATCAGTTTCATCACTTACCCACTTTTTGTTCACCGCCAAGACACCCCCCCTAGTCCATCTTGTACACCCCCCTTTCTTCTTAACCCTTTTCACCCTTCCTTCCTTTTTTCGGGGCCATTATCTTTCTACCTCTCCCCCCCGGAAAGTTGAACCGTGGCTGTCGCTCCGCTCCCCTCCGGTTCTGCTAATTTTCTCTCTCTGACCCGTCCACTTCTGATTTTTTCCCTTGGGTTGTCCTTTTGTTCCATCCCCCACAGCCTCCGCACCAGTTGTTCCAGTTCTCCCTTCGTACCGACATTTACTCGGCGACGCCGAGGGATGCTCGGTGTTTTTTCCCAAAGGACCCATTTGGCCAATCCCTGTCCCCTGGCCTACAAAGTGGCTAGTACCTCCCAGCTTCCCTTTGTTGCCGTTCGTGTCCTTTCTTGCACCAGAGCCCCAGTCCCCCCCCCCAGCTCGGACTCGTTTTGTTCCCAACCACTTGTGTTTTTTTTTTGCTTTTCTCTTTTTTTAAGTCTCCGTTTTGTTTGTGCGATATGGTATCCCCCCCTGCATATGAAGTGTTTTTTTCAACGATAGACCTTTTTTTTTTGCTCTGTAATGCCCTTCTGTTTGTCGTCCTTCCCCCCCCCAAACAGAGGTAAAGGTTACCCTGGGGGTATTTGTGCCCTCGACATTTTACTCACCTGGTTGGAAAGTTTTCTGGTTTGTTTCTTGGTTCCTCCCTGTAGGACCAGTCACTTGGCTCGCCGACGTATTTTTTTTTACTTGGCTGTTTACGATGACCTCCGGTACTTGATTTCTGGGCTCCCTGTTTGTGGCTATTGACACGGCCCCCCCCTTGGATCCGCCCTTTCGGCTACCTCTAGTGGGGACGGTTCCATCATTCCTCCTTTTTCGCCCCCTTTTTGACTCTTCTAGTGCGCCGTGTAACGGTTCAATGCCCTTCGTGGGGCGCATTAGATCTAAAAGTTGGCCGCTTTCCGTTCTTTCGTGACGTACTTTTCCCACTTCTTTTTCTTTTTTTTTTCGGTTGCTCTCTGTCCTGAGGTACCCATCTGGACTATTGGTTGATTCTTTCCTCGTGGACAAAGAGTGTAGTGGAAAACCACTTGATATTTTTGTGTTTTGTGAACGCCTCTCCCCTCTTCTACCTGTCGTTTTTTTTTTACTGATGTCAACACCCAACTTTTTTACCTTTTGTGTTTAGGTTCGATTTATTGTGCTGCTTGAATGTTTTTGATCACTCTCCTCTCCCCTTGTACCAGGTGACCCCTTCGGCCACTTCGTTCCAACCCCTTTCCTTCTATATGTTTTCCCATAAATGTCCCACCCCCCCTTTTGGTGCGTTTTGCCCCTTATCCCTACCTAACGACGCCGCCTAGCTGCCTGCCAACCCAAAAACGTGTCGCTCAAGTCCTCTGATATTCCCCCCCCCTCCCCAAGTCCCTTTTCATATGAGCCACGTTGAAACAGGTTTTCGGGTTGCTTTTCCCTTTCTCTCTAAACCATGTACTTGGAAATTCCCTTTTCCTCATTTCAATTTATGACGGTTGCCTATCTGTTTTCCCCCGTTTGACCTTCCTCCTCCCCGACCTTGTCCCTCCCCCCCCCTCTCCTTTTCTGACCGCCGCGGTTGATAGTTTTCCTCCCCCCCCCCTTGTGCAATTTTTTGATATCACTTGGTGCGATAGGCCCTTCTCCGTTTCCCCCCCCTCAACCTACGCACTCGCGTTCCCTACTGGGTGACCCTGACAGTTTAATTTGGCGTTCTTCTTTTTTTTTGTCGAAGAGCCTTGGGGTTTCTGGTTACCGTCTTTGTTTTTTTTTTTTCTTAAGCTCATTACATAGCTGCGGTTCTTTTTTGGCCCAAGGAAACGGTTCATACGACTTGGAACCCACCCCTTCTACAAAGTTGGTTTGTTTGCGTTTTTCGCGCAACCCCCCACCGAGAGGTTTTTCTTTCCAAGCAATTTTTTCCATGAAAAAGGGCATGTCAATCCATTTGAACTTCGATGGGGTGCACATATCAATTTTTATTTGTAGGTCCTGGTATTACACTCCCCCCGTGTGGGGGAACGTTGCCATCCGTAACGTGTGTTTTTCTTTGTGGAGAGACGTAAAGGGGCGGTTTTTTCCTTAAGTGATCCAACCACCAATAACGGGGAGTTTGGTTTTCCCCCCCCTTTCTATCTGCCTATTGTTTTTTTTTTTTTTTCTTTGCGCAAAATATAATTTACATGTTGCTGACACCCCCCCCTTTTCCCCCCCCCCATGCCCGTAGTGACGAATGTTCATGTTGGCCAGGGTTTTTAGAGTTCTCTTTCCCCTTTTTTATTGGTCTTCTTTTGGTTCTTCCTCTGGGATCGCCAATTTTCTCTGGATAGTGTTTTTTCTCCCAAGTGATTTGACTTTTCCTATTTTGAGTTCGTGATTCAGCGCTTTTTTTTTTTTTCGCCTCGGACTTCTTTTCAGGTCCAGTGTTTTTTATTCTGGTATTCTTCGCGCACCCTTTAGTGGCGGAATGCCATTCTCCCTTTTTGCCCCCTCCCCTTTTTCAACTTCTCGAATTCGTTTCCCCCTTGTATTTTCGGCAAGTTTTTGTGCCTTCCTGCATTTTAGGGGTGATCCCTTGCTCTGTGTAGGCTCCCCCTCCACTTCCGGGTCCAAGATTTATGCACTCCTGCTTTTGGTTCGTTTCTGACCAGGTTTCATCGTTTCCTTCCTTTCCCGAAGCATCTACATCCTCAAAAATTCTGTTTCCTTTTAATAGGCTATCGAACCTTGAGTTTTCTACTTTGGCCGGCTAATTTGGCTGTCTAATTATTTCGAGGTGTGGCTTCCCTTTTCACTAGGAAGATTAGACCACCGCCCGAGGTGATACCCCCTCCCCCCCCTTGGTGTTGAATGTTTCCAACCTTTTCCCCCCCTTTTCCTTGAATTCCCTCCCCTGGTGAACGTGTTCTGGTTTGGGAATTGCGTCGTGTCCCTTGGCTTACCTCCTGTCACTAATTGTTCTTTTCCCTTTATGATGTTCGTTAGCGTCAATTGTTTTTGGTTTCCTCATCGTGATTTCCCCCCCTTTTGACACTTATTATCATTTTCCTCCTTCCTACTGTTGTTTTATTTTTCTCTCAATTTTATTTTTGCCTCCACTGCAGCAAAGACATTTCAGGTCTTTTTTCCCCGCGCTTACACGACCGCATAATCTTCGTCAACCAGCTTTCCCCCAATCCATTTTTAATTTTTTTTTGGCGTTGCCTGCCCCCCCACCCTTTTTTCATTGCTTGTGCCAAGTTTTTTCCCCTTTTCTTTTTTGGAAAACTGTTGGGGGTGGTTATCCTTCCTTCCCCCTAGTGACGGGTCAGCCACCCCCCTCTCAATTTCAGCCAGTCGTCTGCCGTCACCAATACATTTTTCCTTCCTGCTTGCTCCGCGTTTTTTCTTTTTTCGTGCTTGATCAATCACAGCTTTACAACAACATTGGTGCCACGAACCCCTGATTTTTCCTTTACTGGGAGTTCTTTCTGCGTTTTCGGGGTGGGCCCCCCTTTCTTTCCCGTGAATACTTTTATCCCCCCCCTTTCTGTCCCTGGGCCTGTGACCGATTTCTCGTCCCTTTGTAATGTGGGTTCCCCACCCGTTGATGTCTCCTCTCCAACCCCTTTTTTTCTCTAACTGTACCAGATTCACCCCCCCCTGCACTGTCCTTTTTAAGGATTTTTGAAAACCAACCCTTCCTCTCTTTCCACTACGCCCTCGATCGGTCAAACCCTTTGCTCAACTTACCACCTCCCGCTGGTTGACAATACTCTTCCCCGGGCCTTCCAGTGATCACAACTTTGACTTTTTGCCGGTTCCTCCCCTTTTTACACAGAAGTCAATTCTTTCTACTGGCTTTCCTGCGCACCGTTTCCCTTTTTCTGCACCCGTTCAGGTTTTTTTTCCTTTTTAACCTTTGGTGACGCTCCGGTGAATTTGTTTTGCCTGTAAGAAAACCCTGTATTTTTCTTTATCCACGCAGCCGTCTTTAACGCTTTTCCCCCCCGTTCCCAATTTTTGTTTTAGCTTCCCGGGATCTTCCCCCAACTTCGTATATGTCAGTCCTTTGTCAGTGGATTTGGACCATTCTCATTGTGGCACTTGATTAATCAGACCCCGGTGTGTCTTTCTCTTTCTCTCCCCAACAACCGTGACAATCGTGTACTTCCAATTCTGTCGGAAACCCTTGACTCCTTTTCCCCATCGCAAGTCACCCCTGCTGTTCTTTTCAAATTCCTTTTAAACCCCCCCCTTTGCCCCTGTTAACACTACCCCCTTTTCCTGGAGAGGTTGTGCCCCCCCCCCCCCAACCTCTAATATGGGTCAGTTCATGTGGCCGAGGATTGGTTTCTTAAGATCAGGTTCCCCTTTTTTCCTTTCCCTGAAGAAAACATTTCCCACTCATTTCCCCCTGGTCATATCAAGACATTCTCTCCTTCTTTCCCCTATCATGATTTGTCTAGTTCTCCTCCTTCCGTCACTCCAGCCCCCCTTTGTTCTCCGCTCACCTACCTACTTTTTCTCCCGTTTCCGCTCACTCTCTGCTGCCATTACCCTTTTGCCTTTCTTCTTCGTGTTCGGGTTCGTTTTCGGTTCGGCTTTCTTTTTCCTTTCATTTTGTCAGGGTCCGTTCTCCTTCCAAGTAGATGATTCAGTTTTCCCGCTTTTATCTGCGCAATGTTTATCCCACCCTTCCCGATGCCTTTTTGCCACCTTTTTGATCCCTTTTTTCGGGAGTCCCCTGACCTATCGTTTCTTTCTCCCCTTTTTTTTTTGTATGCAGCTCGGTGATTCTTTCTTTTTTTCCTGACCTGGGGACACGGTCCCTCTTGTATTCCCATTTTATTTCCTTCCAGATAAGCCTTTTTCTCTTTCCGAATGGGCCCCTGTTTTCTTTCATTTCCCCCCAAAAAGTTCTGGAGTTAAAAAGGTTCTCCCTACAACCACGTCATTTCCAGTAAGTCCTCCAGGCACCTTCCCCTTCAAACCAGGGTCCCCCCCCCACCCCTGTGTTTTTGAATCTTTCCCACCCTACTTGCCTCGAAGTTTTGCTCCCTTCTGGTCCCGTTCCCTTTTTTTTTTTCCTCTAAAACCGCATCCCCTTTTTCCCCAAACCTACACTCTTTTGTCCCCCCCGTATTTTTGACCTCACACATGTCCAGGTTTCCCCCTCCCTTTCCTATATCCCTACTCTTTTCCCCAGGACCCTCCCCCCCCCTCCTTCGTTGCGGCCTCTTTTCCCCCCTTCATTCTTCCCCCTGGAATGTGACCAAGTGTCCGCTTCGCTTCAATGTCGCCGGGGCTACGTTGACTCTTCTTGGTTAACTTACCTTCTTGTGTGCGAGTCTTTTTCTTAGTGTACCTGTCTTTGTTTTTTCACAGCCCCCCACCGTTCACTAGCCCCCTTCCATTTCGGACCCAAATCCCGTCTTTTACTTGATTCGTGTCGCGGTCCGATTTATTCCCCCCCCTCCCCCCCCCCCACACGGGATGGTCCCCAGTCACCTCCAAGTTTGTCAGAGGGCCTCCCAGGATTACACCCTTCTTTTTTCTTTCGTTATTACAGAGCCCCAGTCCCAAAACTTTCCTGTTGGCCCACCCTTTTTTCTTTTTTCCCTGTTTTTTTTTGATCCTTCCCTCTTTCCTTCTCCCGTGTGTTTTTTTTTTCTCTCGTCTAAAAAAAAAACACACGAATTCTTTTCTTTCTTCCCCCGGATCTGTTTTGTTCACTTTGTATCTTTCAATACATCTGGACCCGAGGCCCCGGGTCCCTCCCCACCTTCCAAGTTACTCCTGGGTGTTCCTTCCCCTTTTTCTCCAAGTAGGTTTAACCCCTTCTTTCCCCCGGTTGCGCATTTTTTTGCTTGGTTGGATACACCCTTTTTCCCCTCCACCATCCGCGCCTAAGTACTATTGAAGAATTGTCTTTCCCTCTTTGTTCTGGACGGGGTCTTTACGTTGTGCCATACTCCACCCTCTAACCAGAATCCGCCCATGGTCTTGTCTTCCCCGACCTTCTCTGTGTCCTTTTCCCTCATCTTATGGCTTCGGTCCTATTTTTTTTTTCATGCGCGTTTTCCGCGGACACTTCCGGCCGTCTTCCATTTCCTTCCTCGCGATAAATAAGTGGCCCCCTCCTCCGCGTGACTGGTTGGAAAGTTACGTTTCCCCCTTCTCTTCTTTATTTTGGACTTTCTTTAACATCTTTATTTGGGTTTCTTGAGTTCTGACTTTTCCACTGAGTTTTTCCCTTGCTTTCGGGTTTTTTCGTTATTGCCGGTGTGAACACTGGCCTTACTCTTCTCTTACTTCTTTAATTTTTTGCTGTCTTCCCCCCTTTTTTGGGGAGGTTGCCTTTTGCGCTTTCGCTTTCTGTCCCCTCTTTTTTATCCCGTCTCCAGATCCAAGTTACCCCTCACCCTTTCCCACGGGCAGTCGTCCCCCTCTTTTATTTGGAAGGTAATCACCTTCACGGCCCCTTTGATTCTTTTGACACCCTGAGTTTTCCCTTCCCCTCCTAGTCATTTTCGCTTTTTCCCCCACCCACAAGGATTCCAACCGTATAGATCTTGTACCTTTTTTTCCCCTCCCTGAACCCCTCTTTCTCAATATTTTTGTAGCTTTCGAACCAGGGCGTTGGGACCCTTTCTGTCACTATACACAGCCCCGTTTTCCCTTTTGAGGCTCTCCGGATGACCTTTGTCCCTTCTAGGTTCCGTTTAAACGGCAAAATTTAACCGCCGTGTCACGCCCCCCCCACCTTCCTTTTTTATCGACAACCTTTAGGAAGGCCGTTATATTCTCCTTTTCCCTTCCCCTAAATTTTTTTGCTTTTTGTATCAGTGTTCGATATGTTTGTCGCGTTTCGTCCCAACGCGTTTCCCCCCACCGCATTCGTCCCGTTTTAGAGGTCTAATCCTCCTACCCACGATGAGCTTTTTTTCTCCCCTTTTTCTCCTGGGGTCCCTTGTTCTTCCCTTTTTTCTTTTTTTTCTCCGGTTCAAGGCTTAATGTTTTCTTCTGTGTTTTGAGCCACTTATTTCAAGTGTTCCCCCTTCCCTCAATTTTTCCTCAACCGAACTTTTTCCCGGCGGGTTTGCGTTTATAATTTTTCTTCTCCCAACCTGTGTTTCCCCCCCCCCCCCCCTTCCCCTTTCTGTAATACAACCCCCCCCCCCTTTTTAAGTTCAATCCAACCACTTTTCCCCTACCTTTAGTGGACCCCCAACATAATTCGTTTTAATTTTGTTGGATTACTTTGAGCTTCACCACCCGGTTTTTTCCTTTTAGCAGCGTTTTACATTTTTTTTTTTTTTTTTTTTTTTAACATGAGGTTTTGTTGTTTTGGTTCCTACCGGAAAGTGCCTTTTTTTTACGTACGCGGCACCACCTCCCCCCCTTTTCTCGTCTCACGGCGGGTTGTTTTCTGACGCTCGTTTCTCCCAACTATTTCACAGGTTTGCTTGCAACCTTTTTTCCCCCCACCCCATTTTCTCCACTCATTATGTTTTTATTGGTCATTTTTCCTTTTTTTCCTTCTGAACAGTCACTCCTTCCTTGTTTTCCTTTGTCCGATGGGGGATAGATGCGTAGGACCTGACTGTGTTGACTTCTCCGGTTGGACCTCGGATTACTTTCTTGATAGAAGGGTTGTTGTAGTGCCTTTTGGCATTTTTCATTTTCACTGTCGTGGGTCGGTTCTTTAATTATGCACTTCTTTTTCGCTCTGTTTGTGTCGTTTTTTAATACCTTTTTTTCCTCCCAGGGTGTGTTTCTTTCTCCCCCCCCCTTTTTTTGGTCACGACATTTTCTTTCTGGCACCCCCCCACCCCCCAACCAAGCGTTTGACGCCCGTATAAACCGATCCTTTTTCTTTTTTTTTTTTTTTTTTTAGTTTTTTCCCCTTCCTTGATATCTGTTTCCAACGCCCCACCCTGAAAATGGCACTCCGTCCCCCCACTCTTTCTTTTGGTTTCCTGTGGTTTGACCACTGGCGTCATTCCCCCTGTTTAGCCTTTCTTGACCAGGACCCTCTTCCCCTTTTTTCAAACCTCCAAATTTGGCTCCATGTTTCTTTTTTTTCTTCGACCCTTTTGATTGTGGTTCCGGTTACTTTTCAACCTCTGGCGGAGAATCTCTGTGGTGAGCCCCTCCTTGGGTTTCTCTTTCCGATGATGGGACAACTCAACTCGTTTTTTCCCCTGGAACCGAGTGTTTTGTCACCCTGCACACACTGGGCCAAAGGGCAGCCCCTCCTTTCCCCCCTTTTTTGCCCTGTAGCCGGTTCTCGGGATCTCCACCCCAGGATTTTTAGCAGTTTTTCTGCCTTGCCCTTTGCGGAGGCTGCGTTAATTTTCCTTCCTGGCGGTGACCACAAAACTTTGAAATCCTTCCCCCTTTTCCTTTTCGCGCCTCCTCGTTTTTTTTTTTTGTTGTTGATCTTAGACTTTACCTTTTGGATCCTGTCTTTTCCTTCATTGAGCCCACTAATCTTCCCATCCAGCTCCCCAATTTTATTCGACACCCCCCGAGTCTTTTTCAAAATCCTTTTGACACTCCCCCGGCGACGGACGTTTACCCCACTTTCTTTTTTCCTGCCCCCCCCAATTTGACAAGTTTTTTTCCCACCCTTTTTTCTTTTTCCCCCCTTTGTTTTTGCTTTCTTCACTTTTTTTTACCGGAGCGGAATTTTTCCCCCCCCCCCTCCCTGCCAAGTCTCGCACACTTCAGGTTTCCTCCCCCTTTACCCCCCCCGGTAACCCTCCCCTTTTATTAGCTAGGCCCTTTTTTCTCACCCTTTTTTCCGTGTCTTTGTTGTTTCCCTTTTGTTTTTTTCACTGTTTTTTTTTCCGTGACGTCTCCTCCTTTTCCATTCCCGAAATGTACCAACCCCAAAACAATTTTTCCGCCAAGACCCCGTCAGGAAAGTTACTTTT
>Ga0179593_1809321_pt1 | contig 10857 bp, 10 predicted proteins | sample CZODoug2_1_08_16_FD_185931 | JGI IMG/M metagenome (GOLD analysis project Ga0179593, IMG submission 185931) | Vadose zone soil fungal communities from Angelo Coast Range Reserve, California, USA - CZODoug2_1_08_16fungal (PacBio error correction) | ecosystem: Environmental > Terrestrial > Soil >... | reverse complement strand
AGTTGTTCCTTCCTCTGTGCCCGCGGCCTCATATCGGCAGCGATTTGAAGTGGGCCAATACATTTCAAATGAGATTCCACCTCGCCCGTTGAAACCTCAGTTGCAGTCCCCTCTGACTCATGCAGTGACGTCGTAGTCTGTTCTTAGTCATTTAGTACATTAGGTCTGAACCTTTTTCTTGTTGAAGTCCTACTTTTTTTCCTTTTTTTCCCGTCCTGACAAATCCCCTTTGCAGATGTATTGAGCGAGACGCTTGTTTCTTCGGTCAGGATCTTGGTTTCTTTGAGAAACGGCCTCCCCTCTTACCGTCGGTCCCCCCTTGGCCGTTGAAAGTCATTCTGGCCAACGACCTTCAATGTCCCCTCTTCTCTTCAAATCCTCCCCCTCCTTTCCTCATGGCTGACCTGACTGAATCTTGCCGCTCTCAGATCTTTGCCGGTTCAACGCTTTGGTCGGAGAGAAAACCGCGTTTTCACCCTTTATTCAGTGTTTGAAGGCGCGGCTTGCGATTCGTCCCTCCCTTATGTTCCAAACGTCCCCCCTTCGGATCCCGTCTATTTTTATGCGCGTTTGCCTGACAGAAAAGAAACCCCCACGCGCCGGGCTCCCCTGTCTTCTCGACCCTGACTACTCGCGTTTTTTCTCCTGGAACTTGACAGACGTGGAATTACGTCAGTCCCCCTCTTGACTTTCCCCTGTCAACGCTCGGGTTGTCGGGCTTGTCCATTTTGATCCCGCAGGACATTCCAAGAGCTCGCGGTTCATTGGGGCCGTTTAGATTTCGTACTCGTTTGCGCCTTTCCCCCTGCCCTATTACCCCCCCCCCAGTTACGACCAATCCTAAGGAGACCCTGCGGGCTTCCCCCCCTGGCCCCCCTTCCCACCTGCTTGCGTTGTTTTTTTCCGACGTCTCCCCCTTCCCGTTGCACATTGTCAAGACATCATGGTCTTGAAACCTTTGCTGTTTTTTTTTTCCCCCAAACTCTTCCTTCTCCCCTATCCCTTCAAAGAATCACGAGAAGTACGAGACGCCCGCTTCCCCGAACTTGTCCTGTTACTTATTCCAGGATCGGTAACCCCCATGACTCCCCTTTTGTATCACGGCTAACCCCTTTCCCGAATTTTGATTCGCAGGTTTAACTCCCCCCCCCCCCCCTCTTTTCTCTTTCCAAGTCTTTCCGATGTTCGACAGAGTGCTTAGCCTGGCTCTTTTTCCGACAGCCCTTTGGCCGAAGCCATGAAACAGGGCCCCTGCGTTTCCCTTCCCCTACCTTTTATATTGCCCGATGGAAGCTCTTTGCTACCTAGTAAACTCTTTTGGCGCTCTGACATCTCCATTCCTGCGCCAAAATTTTCCCTAACCCACGGCCCCCACCCCTTCCCCCCTTTGCTCTGAGGTCTTTCCTTTCTGTCTTCGTGCTTTGATCGCGAGGATATCTTAAACTAACTTTGACGCGCCGCGCCATCACTCGATAGCAACACTTCCCCGTTTGTGCGCACGTAGTAGCCTTCACAACTTTTCGCCCTCCCTCTTCCTCCTCCCGTGTATCCCGATGACTATTGAGAGCCAAAAATGCGAGGATCCGCGTTTTTCGTTCACACGCGATCTGATACCTCTTTGAATCTCGACCGCACGGACTGTCTCTGAATCCGCCCCCCTTTTTTCTCCCTTCCCAAGAAGATTCCCTCCCTTTTTTCTTTCCGTGCTTCTGCAATCATTTAGGTCCCCGACGAGCACGAATTACGGCCGGGATGGTTTTCTGTTACTTCGTCCATTAGATTTTCCTCTTTTTCTTTTGTTTGAACCCCCTCCCAATTTGAAGCCGGGCAACTTGCGCGGATTGGTGTGATAGGACGAAACCCCCCCTTCAGTCGTGTGCCCGTTTCCGTGAAGAATCGGAGTCGAAGCTAAACAGTTCCCCAGGTCACCTCACGAAAACGGCTCCTGACTATTTTCTTAGTTGATCCTGTTGTCCTGGCGGGTTGCACAATTAGCGCTCTGAAAAGGCCTGGTCTCCCTCCTGGCCAGATCTGAGGACCCTACAGAGTCAGCTATTCCTGTATATTAAAAAGATCTGGTCGCGACTTCCCGGTCCCCTCCTTAGAGAATAATGTCTCCCCCCCTGCTCCGAATCTCTCTCTGTTCTAAATCTTGTTGTTGTTGATATTCTTTTTTCTCTCGCCTGAGAACCTCCTTTCTGTCGGTCATTCCGCCCAGATATGGGTTCCGAACAGAGAAGTCTGACGTGACTCTCCCCCTATCTATGTTTTACGCTGTTTGTCCCCCCTCCCTTTCCTTTACTAGTATTGCAATGTTAAAACCCGACTCCGCGATGCTCCTGTAAACGGTCTCCTTTTCGTGCCGTTAGTTTGGACTTTTCTGCTGACTGCTTCTCCCCCTCCTTGCAAAGTTTTCATGGGTCGTCCTAGTGGGAGTCCACCACGCCCTCAAGTTCCCTGTTTTTTCACTTTTCCCCCCCCCTCTTCCTAGTCAGCCAACAGTGAGTCATTGGGCTAAGCGAAAATCCCCCCGTACTCTATTCTATCCTCTCCGGAGTCAGGGTCAGTTTTTTGAAAATGGAAGGCGGATGCCTCAGGACCACTCCACCTTTTTTTTTTTCTGCTTTTTCTTTCTCCCCTCCAGTGTGCCGGCAAGGTCCTAAAGTAAGTGCGGTCCTACGGGATTCGATCGTATTTCGACTCGCTTTCCCTTTTAACACTTTTTCCTGAATGGATCGCCTAGGAGCTTTTTTTCCCGGTTTGGAAATAGGAGATCCCCCCCCCCATTGGTTCAGGGTAGCCGATGACCACCCCAACTTTGGAAGTTTTTTTCCCTCGCTCCATTTGGCGCTTTTCGGTTCCCATCCCCGGGAAGTTCTGGGAGATTCTTGCTTTATTTCCTTTCATAAGCTTCCTGACCCTCTCCTCGAGCGTTGATTTTTTTGGCTGCTTGGCCTACCACTCTTTTTCCTCCAAGATGGCCTAGTTCCCCGTTAGGTTGCGCATCTTGTATCCCCTCCATGAGCTGTAGCGCGGTCCACCCATTGGTAACTGCTTGAACGCTTCCTTTTGCCTTCCGTTTCGTCCGAAGGGCTTCCCTTTTGACAGGTCGTTCCCGTGCCGCTTCACAAGAATGCCAGGAGGAACCGTTTCCCTCCCTCGGGGGATCTTTTCCTTTTTTTTTCCTTTCCGTTTCGTTGACCCTTTGGACTTAAATAAGAGTTTTATTTGTGTCCATCTCCTGGCCCTTCCGTGTCCCCAGGACCGTTAGGAGGTACAGCGTTCCGAAGCTCTTTGTTTCTTTCCATGAAGGGATTTTTCTTTCTTCTCTCCTCCTTCCCGTTCGTGAGGGCCTAGGCAGATTGTTTCATTACCATTCTGTTTCTTGCTCAGCTTCGCTTGGAGAGTTTAAAAAACCATCTGCAAGCTTGTGGCAATGTGATATTGCTCTTCCTCTCCTAACTTCATCTTGATTTGTTATTTTGGTCTTTTTTTTCCAGCCCCTCCCGTCTTCCTACCGTTCGTGCTACCTAACTGCTTCCCTTCCCCCCCCAATCTTACGACGCGAACTCTTTCATCATGCCTGATCCGTCCTCTCAAGACGCAGACAACCGTTTTGATCCTTTTTGCAGCAGATCCCCTTTTTTCTGCAAAGGCGTTCTTCCCCCCCCCCGTCTGTGCCTGGCCGTGACCCGTCCTCTAATGACCTGTCGAGCTTTTTTTCTTCACGAGTGCTTTTCTTTTCCCTCCCAGCACTCGCATAAAAACCTAAGCTCTCTGCTGCCTGTTTCAACCCAGAAAGATGGGATTTAGAATCGGCCCCCGCCGCTACTTTTTTCCAGGATTCCGCGGTTCTTTCCGCTTGTCTCCCCCCCTCCAATCTTTTCAACCGGCAAAAACTCGGTAGGCCGGCCCTTGGTATTATTCAGCTAGCTTTCCTCTTCTTTAAGATCTCGCAAGGGTTTGCTTTGTCTTTCCCCTCCTTCCGCTCGTCAACGCCATGAGCTTTCTCCCCATTAGACTTCTTTCCTGCAGGGTTTTGCCTCCACGACAGCATCCTAAAGACGTCCTTTAAGATGGAAAAGATCGTGTCCCTAAATTTTACGTTTCTATCAGCGAAAGGGCTTGTAGACCAAACGTTGAGGAACCATGTGGACCCCTCAAACAAGAACCGTCATGTGATCTCCCTCCGGCCGGCATAGCTTCTTCTATTTTCTCATTCACGTCCCTTTTCCTATCAGTCAACGGCTCCATATTCTTATCCGCTTTTGACCCTTTTCATCTTTTTTCCCCCCTTAAAATTCGTTCCCTCTTTTCTCCCCGGGGGCCCATATCGCTGACCATCTATCCTCACAGAACTTGTTTTGTTTTTTTGATGAGTGAGAGCTGTGTCCCCAGTAGTTCAGTGCCCCGCCCTTTTGGTCATCGAAGAGAGTCATGGACATCATTGCAACCGCCCTCACCCCCCCTTCCCCCTTCACTAGGCAGTCGGCCCCCTTCCCTTCCTCCCTAAGGCACGTACTTCGTAGACGTAGTCTCTAGTCTATTAGGAAAAGTCTTATGACGGTTCTTGGTTGAATTTTCCGATGTTTTCCCTTTTGAGTCCTCTTTCAAAACGCCTTCCCGCTTTAGCAGAGAAACTTAGTTGTAGTTGTCCTTTTTTCTTATTTTCTTCTTCAGGATTCTTTTTTTTTCAGGAACCCCCGGTCCAGTCAGATTGACGAGGGAATGTCTCCTGTTGACATCGCGATTCGACCAATCAACTCAAACTTTTTCGGGACCTTCTTTCCACCACTACGAGCCCCCTTTCGCATGTTCTTTCCTTGAATCCCTCCCCCCCTTTTCTGAGCCTAGAGCTTTTGACGGTTCCCCCAGTGGGAGCGTGACCCCCCGATCACACTCTGCGGAATATGGTTTCCTTCGCGGCGGAAGCTCTCCCTAAATATTTCCACCCCCCCTTACTCAGGGCCTTTTTTTCTTCGTTGTATGACGAAAAAGCCCACAAAGCCGATCGCCCTTTTTCTCGACCCTTCATTCTCGCGCGGGTCGCAGGAAATTGCCAGCGTGGCAGATTCCTTCCTTGATTTTGGGCCTGCCACCGCTCGGGGTGTCTTTGGCGTACCGGGATCCCCGCCTTACCTGGATAGCTGTCGCTTTACTCGGTTGGTTGAAATAAGTCTGACTGGTTTTTCCCGGACCGAGGAATCCACCCCCCCCCCCCCCAGACGACCCCAAGGTTTCGCGGGTCACCCCTTCCCCCCCCATTGCACAAGCTTCGTTTGGGTGGAAGACGCTCCCCCCAAATTGCGGGCGTTGATTCCAAGACCATCTGGGTATTGACCAAATCTGGCTGGATATTCCAGCGAAAGTAGACGGCTTGCTCCTCCCCTTGACCCATCAAAGGACCCTCCTCTCTTCGGATCTGACGCAGAAAATGGTACGTGCATTCTTCCCTAGTCGTCCCCCCAACCTACTCCTTTATCGGTATCGGCGCCCCCCCAAGTTTTTTTCGAAACGATTAGCAGTAACCCGAAGTCCCCCTCGGCTCCCACTGTTATTTTTTTCCTTTTTTGGATAGTCCTCTTACGCGACCCTGGTCTCGTATCAGCATTAGGGGCCCCGAATTCCCCTGCTGCCTTCTTTTAAGGTACCCAGGAATTATTGCCGTTCGCTTCCGCTATTTTCTCCCGATCGACAAATATTTGAAAGCGCCGGCCAGATCAGGCCTCCCCTATGGTCGACAGGCCACCGTTTTCCCCCTCCTCCTAAGTAGTTCTTTTTCCTTTTTCTTCCACTTGCGCTCCGCTCGGACAGAACCCAGGCTATGGGTCCTGGGCCCCGCGTCGGGCGCTCGCACCCCACTTTCCCGTTTGTGCGCAGTAGGCTCCCCCGGACCTGGCTCCCCCTATCTTTTCCTCCTACCGGTAGACCAATATGCGATGATCAATGCCGGGCTCGCGGTTTTCTTTTTTCACACAAGCCCCGAATGAATAAGATCGTTTTCCTTTCGTGCCCTAACGGAAGGGGATATATCCCAATGTGTTTTGACCTCCCCCTACAATTCTTCTAAAACTTTTTTCCCCCTTTCCTTCCTTGACCCCTCCTTTTTCGCCCCCCCGCCCCCTTCGAATTACTTGGTATGGTTTCTCTTAACGTTCCCTGATCGAACCACGGTTTCTTTTCCTCGAAGGCTGAAAATTTGCTCCCCGTGACCCTTGCGGTGGTGTTTCCCCGTTTTACGAACCCCCCTTCCCCCCCCCCTCTTCCTTTGCCAGGTGCTTGACAAGCAGTTAGGAGCCACACATCAGGGACTGCCTCCACCCCGACCCCGGCGACCTGTAGGAGTCTGGAGTCCTTCCCTTTTTTCGTTTGTTTTTCCCCTGATCCCCTCTCCCCCCTGGACCCTGAAAAGGGAGGACAATTCACAGAGATAGCTTCTCGAGGGATCATCGATTCCCTCTTACAACATGGAGGATTTTCCTCCTAATGTAGGCGAGTCTCATGTCACTCCGGAATCCGCAACCACTCTTCTTTCCCCCCCCCCCTGTTGTTTCTCTCTCTTTCGGATCTTATGAGATGCTCCCCTAGTAAGAGGGGCCCTTTTAGCCCTCCCTCTCCTGTCTTTTAAGAAAAATCGTTACTCTGTAGTGAATCCCTTCTATGATCGATGGCTCCCTTTTTTCCGTTTTCCCTTTCTGATTTCCCCTTTTCAAACCCCCGAAAGGTCAGCGCTTAGTTTAATTTAACATTTCGCCTTTTTTTGTTGCCGTTCGTCATGGGACTTGTGTAGCTTCCTCCTACCATGCTTCTTCCGCACTGACCCCTGCTCGTTTTGAAGTTTTTTTCTCATTCTCCCCCCCCCAATCGACCCTTTTTTGTTTCGTCCCTTTCCTTTCATTCGGGTCGCAACCTTTGTTCTCCTATTTTTTCCGACTACAGCGCACCCCCCCCTAGTAATAGAGGATTCGTCGGGCGTTTTTTCGAACCCTGCGGTTCTTGCGTCTGGACGGCCGAGAAAATCGTTATCTTAAGACGTAGAGGGCATTCCCAGTTGTGAGAGTAATATAATAATTTGGTCGCCGGGCTTCCAAACTCCTTATTAAGATTGCTTTGCCCCCCAAACTCCTTCACTCCCATTTTCTCAATCTGCATAGGAGATTCGGCTTAGTCTGATCCTAGTAGTCCCACTGTGTAGGTGCTCTCTTTTCCACCCCCCTGTTTTGACTTGTCTGCTCTCCTTCCTGGATTGTGAGGTCGAAGGTACCATCCACTTTCTTTATGGTCCTCCGCGGCGCCATCCAAGCTTGTCCCAGAATTTGGTCGCTTGGCTTTGTCCTTGGGAGGAACCTTATTCCCTTTCGTCATTTGAGCGCTTCCCCGAGTTTCGTCTTTCTTCCTCCCGGAAGGTACATCTCTTCCTCTAATTACTGTCCCTTGCATGAACTGAAGTTAAAAGTTTAGTTCCACGAAGGCTGCGAGCGTTCATTTTTCGAGGAAGCCCCTCGTCACAAGATGACCGGACATTTTACCCATCTTTCCGGGGCACTTCCGGGTGTCTTCACATTGTTTCATAGTTCGAAAAACTGTTTTTCCTCCACCCCCCCCTTCTTCCCCCCCCCCTTTGGTTTTTTAGCCGATTATCAGAAGTTTGTCCAGTCACCCATTTCGTGGATTCATCGACAGCGGGGACGGGCTTCAGAGTTTGGGTTTCTTTGATCGCTCTATCGACTTGATGCTCTCTTCCCTCTGGCTTCAAGACCCATGATGTCTTTGTAAATGGCCTCTTTTCTTCTTCCCCCAACCATTCTTCTACATTTTTTTGCCTGTCCTTGGTATTGCAAGCCCCGAATATCCGTCTTTTCTTTTTTTTTTCTTGTGGTTTTGTTTTTTTTTGTACCTTGGCGCATGCTCCGTCTTCCCTCCATTCTTCCCCCCCCTATAAGCCGAGCTATTTTCATTACTGGTTATCCCCCTCCACCACAGCCACTCCTACCACCCGACGTTCCAGACGTCATCTGGCCCCTGAATGTGAAACAGCTTGGCAAGGGTGAGACCCGCGCTTACCTTGTTCCTGGTGATCCCCCTGGGCTTTTTTGATTTGCTTTTAGTCAATTGTCAACTCATAACCTCCGTCTATTATTTATTTGCGTTTGCCCCAACCCAGACTGGTGTCGACATACTGTTCCTGTCTCCCGCCCTCATGAGTAGTTCTGCTGCTAGTGTTTTCTAAGCCCAATAGTTTGGGTCAACCCTTGCCCTCTTTTGTATCGTAAGTCCCCTTGGCTCCTTATTTACGCCGTTCGCGTGTTGAAATTTCCTCCCCCCGTCCAGGTCCTTTCTTTGCCAGATCGCGAGGCCCCCCCCAAAAGCCTTTGATCCTTCTCTGTTAGATATTGGGACTCCGGTGAATCAACGCAGCATAAATGCCCGAAGCAACGTTCTATTCCCAATCAGAGACCACCCTAAAAGGTTAAGCTAGATAGATTTCTCGGTGTACGGATTTGCACACCAACACCCCGGGAGGCAACCCCCAATGGTTACCACACATGTTCCCAGGAAAAATACCAGCCTTTTGCCTATACCTTTCCTATTCTACTCGTTCCCTTTCTACGACTTTTTTATAGTTTCAATCCTTTGGGCACCTGTCGACAGAATATTTCTTTCTCCCGCTTCATGTTGGAAATTTCTCTTTTTTCAATCTCACCTTCCGCTGCCGCTTCTTTCGGTCCCCTTTCTTCTCCTTTTGCCACCGCTCTCTCTTTTCCCCTTTGTTGTTTCTCGATCTCGACCACACCAAAATTGTCCCCCCAAGCGAGAGTCCCGCCCCCCTAACTGTGCCAGAGGGTCAGTGTAAATCGTGCCAACCCTCGGAGACTTCAACTCGGCTCCTTCAATCTTCCCCGTCTAGTTCAAGGCCTTTCCCTAAGGCCGTTTTCTCGTCTGTCCTTTAGTGGAGATTCCTCTCTTCCCCTTTGGACTTTTTTTCCCATGCGGTTCTTGTTCGTTTGCCGTCTTTGGTCCGACGACAAAAGCATTCGCTCGTTCTGGACATTTTCTTTTGTTTCCCGCGATTGACGGGTCCAGCGTAAGCGTTGCTCTGTACTTTGCTGCGTTCTTGGTGTGCCTGCCAAGGCCTCCCTTGATTCCGGCCTTCTCATTTGCGCATCGCTATTCTGCTGTCCAGACCCCCCCCTTTGCGGAGGACTTCTTCCACATCGCGAACGGCGAATTTCTGAAGCCTCTTCCTTCCTCCACTGCGGGGCGTTCTTACCTCTTTTCCGTTCGGATAACCCCGCTGCCACTACCGCTTTTTCCACTACTGAAGCGCGGACTGGGGATTCGACCTCCCCATTCTTGTTAACCTCTTTTTTTCTTCAGTATCTGCGCTTGTTTGCCCAGTTGCATTAGACAGTGCAAATCAACATTTCCCCTCCCTTTTTCGGACCAGGCATTCGCGCTGGTAGAGGCCCCTTTTCCCCTCTTGTCCCCCACTACATTAGTACCGTTATGGACACCTATTTTGTCGGCGGGCTGTTCACTTGCTTATCACTATTCCTGCACTAATTCTTCCTTAATAGCCGATCAGGATTCGGGCTGCCGTACCCCCCGTCTCAAACTCCCCCAAAACCGACGACCACTCGAGGAGACTCGGCAAATACCATTTTTTCTAACCTTTCCAACATCTGGGTAGGTTTGGGGACGACGCTACCCGGAGCCCCTTTCTTCAAGTGGTCCCCCCCCCCCATGGGCCCGAAGATTACCAAAGCGAGAGCGCCCCCCCCTATCCCCCGCAAACGACCTATCAAATCCTCTTACTGCCGAGCTTCGGCCGGCTGGCGCCGACGGTGCAGGACACTTATTACGTGAGATCGTTACACAACATTGACCTGGTTCGGCGCCCCTTTTTCGCACACTGGGATCATTATACCTTGTTCCCTCTGCGTCTTTGTCCGAGTATTTTTTTGAACGCTTCCTCCTCCCCCTTTTCTAGAACTGTTTCCCGAAGATCAACTTTCAAGGGCCGCGGCTAAGAAAAACCTTTTGCCTAGCTGGCAGCGGTCTTGGCGGCTAAGAAACCTCGTTTACCCAACCAGATCTACTTTATTTCCACCTTTTTTTCCTTAAAGCCCCTCCCCTGAGTTTGATATCGTCGGTATATGATAGTAAGGACTCCTCCGACACTCCCGTGGAGGGAGCACCGGCGGAAGATACGGGCTACGGCAAAACCTTGCCACGGGGAGTTCCAAGATCGGAATAAGTACCACCCACCCTCGAGGATCTCCCACCTTGTAAGACCTCTCCTATGGATTCAATTCCTTTTCTCTTTTTCACCCGCTCTCTGAATAAGCGCTTCAAAGCGAATTTAAAAGTCCTTGGACTCTCCCCCCTGGTCCTACCAATTCTGAGATGTACACCCTCCCTTTTTTATTCGAAGTATCCTGCAACCTCCATTTCGCCCTTCCCCTCCCTCTAAGAACCCTTTCTTTTGCGCTTATCTTCATGAGATGAAGTCCTGTTTAGAGATGACCTTTTGAACTTTCCCCCTGTATGTAACAATTTCTCGAGGGGACTCCCGAGGACGCCCCCAAACTTTCCCCCCCCGGAGCAGAGGAAGTGGAAGAGACAGTCGAGAGCTCCCCATTCCTTGGCCTTGCCCCTCCCCTTCGCCCTGGTAATAGGAGATCCCCTCCTTTTGACTGAGTTGTGCCAATTTTATCTTCCCTTACAAGGGGTTCTCCCATCGTTCCCCCCTCGATCTTGACATTAAGCCTCTCCCCCACGTATTCTTTCTCTTAAAAACATCGGGTTCTCCCCGAACCCGACTTCGGGGCGGTTCGCTCAATAATATTTTCGCAA
>Ga0179593_1703570_pt1 | contig 10857 bp, 14 predicted proteins | sample CZODoug2_1_08_16_FD_185931 | JGI IMG/M metagenome (GOLD analysis project Ga0179593, IMG submission 185931) | Vadose zone soil fungal communities from Angelo Coast Range Reserve, California, USA - CZODoug2_1_08_16fungal (PacBio error correction) | ecosystem: Environmental > Terrestrial > Soil >... | reverse complement strand
TTTCTGGCCGCGTCGAAACCCGCGGCGTCCGCCCATGTGTTTGCTTTGACCTGTTCTCCCTTGTTGGCTTATTCCCGCGAGAAGGTTCGAAACTGCACCCCCGGAACCTTTTTTTCCCTAAGTTCCATCAGCAGTTCGTTGTTTTCTTTTATTTTTGCTTTCCAGCTCCCAGATTTGTGGATCCACCGCTGTCGCGTTAGCGACGCCTGCCTTCTTCCCGTCTCTTCCCGTTGAAAAATTCCTGTTGCACTTGTTTCTTTTAGCTTCCCCTTTCTCCGTACGGCGGGGCCCGTGCCCCCCCCTTTTTCAGCGTCCCCGCTAGCTTCCTTTTTCCATCTGGTTTTTTCTTCCTTGTTGTATGGGTGTCCAGGGTTAACGGCGCCCCCGGGTTTCTTGGCGAAACCTTTCGTCGAAATTTTCTTTTTTTGCTTTTCTTCCTCTCCCCAGGTTGCCAGCCCCTCGCCTCGCCTCTCGCTTTCCTTTGATCCTCCCTTCAGACGCTACCCTAACTTTTTCTTTTGTCGAAATCTCTCTTGTGGGCCATAGCTTTCCATTTTTTTCCCCGGGACTCGGGGTTTCTGGGATAATGGGCGGAAGGTCCTATCCTTTTGCCCCCCTCCTTTAACCGAGGCAACTTTTCCCCCTCCCTTCATCGATTCTCAAAGATGAACGGGAATAATTCCGCGCATCTTTTGCTTCTCCCTTCCCTTCCACTTCTGTTCTTCTAGCCTTAAGAAAGCAGTAACTCTGCTCTTTCTCAAAACGCATGATCGGATAGCCCCCCCCCAAGTGGCTTCCTTCTGCTCTCGGGAATCTGGGTTCCCGCCTTTCTTCTCTTTCGCCCGATGTGAGGTCGATATGCTCTTCGTTGAAGGTTCAGATTTGCATGAAGGGCGTCGCTTTTCCTCCTCCCCATCCTTGATGCGGGCCTCCCTCTTCCTTTACTAACTGTTCGTGGTCGCAGGCCGGACATCTGATTAAATTTCCCATCTTCCAGCTTGCTCCCCTCCTTGTTCTCACAGCAGATGTGAGAAAATCGTTTTGCTCACATAGTCGATGGCATGGCTCTCGTTTTTTTTCTTTTCTTTTCGTCGGAGTAATGATGCCTCTCTCTTTTTTTGGCACCCCCCTTTGATATCGCTTGCTCTTTCCTGTCCGGGAGCAGCGACACGAAATCCTCTCTTTCTGTCCGAGTGCCGTATATCGTTTTCCTCTGCTTTTTTCACTGGTGCGGGCAGTGTGCGGATTTTTCTTTCTTGGACGGTACCGGCCCTCCCCCCCCCCTTTTTTTTTTTTTAAATCGCGCAATATCGGCCGTTCAGCCTTTTCCTTTTTTGTCAATGTGGCGATGCTCATGGTCTCAGATTTTCCTCCGTCCTCCGAGAAGGCACAGGTAAAGTTCTCCTCTTGGTCCTATCCCTTGTCCTGACCCATAGTATATCGTCCAGAGCCCTTCGCTTCCCCTGTCCGGTTTCCCTCTTAGACTCTTATTGAGAGACGGATCGTTTCTATCCCCGGTTTAGATCTTTTTAGCTTCTGGCCACGCACAGAGTTTTTCTTTTTCCAGAATTGGGTTTGCTTTCCACCTTTTTTTGGCCATCAGGTTATATAACAAGATGCACTCGCAATGTTGGACATGGCCGCTGCGGAGTCTATCCATACACAGTCTTCCTGTCCCCTGTATATGATTCGTCAGTCCCGCTTTCCCTTTTCTCTCGGTGCGTAAGCGGTGGCCTGATATGTCTTTTCTTTCTTCTTCGGGAGTTTGTTTTGCGCTGCAACAAAGCGGTATCCAACCCCCCACCACTTCACTCTGATCACATTGAAGTCGTCTCTTCTCAGCCCCCTCCGCCCGGTTTCCCGTAAGCGTAAAGCTCAGGGCTCTTTCTTGGGTGTGCAACAGCTTCATCTGTAAAAACCTTCGGTCCCTTTTTTCCTTCATTCCCACCGGAGCATCCACACCCGGGCGGGGTCCCCCTCCTATTTCTTTTTTTTGGTTCATTCGCGAAGCGAACACCCCACTTTTCCTGCCATGGCTTGAGCTCCCTTGTTTTTTCGGCGAACTCCGCGCTCGATGGCCGAGAGAACCTGCTCTGCCATCGTCCCCCCCCCACCACTCCTGATCTTTCTTCCAACAGCAAACGTGGCGATGAAATTGAATGGGTCTTCATGCCCTGTGCCTTCTCCGGATTTCCCCGTTTCCTCTGCTGAAAGAGATAAGACGATATCTACCCTTCCAATGTCGATCGGCTGGTTTGTCCTCATTTTCCACAGTGTCCGACAACCGCGTTGACCCCGCGAACCCCCCTCCGCGAGACGCCGATGACCCTCCTGTTGATCGGGAATGCTTTTGGATGTCTTCCCCCCCCGAAAACTGAGCCTTCCTTTCCCCTTCGCTCAGAAGAGCCGGACTTGAATTTCCTCCATCTGTTTCGTCGCACTGTTTTGCTGACCATCATCACTCTCATCTCTTCCCCCCGATTCCCCACGGCCCGTGCTGATTTTTCCCGCTCCCCCTTCTGCGCCATTTGGATTAATGTAGGTTCCTCGCCATTTTTTTTCCCCTTTTTTCCTTCATGCTGAGAAGGAACCGATGCTTCAGCCTCTTCCTTCCTTGCGTCGACCCAGATGACCCGGTTTTCTTTTCTTTTCAAAGCTCCACTCTCTCTATTTTCCTCTGTTGTTTTTTTTTTCGTATATGCGCTTTTCATGCACCCTCCTATTTTTCTTTTCCTCTTGCCGGAGAGGATCGGACTTTTAAGTTTTTTTTCTCTCCTCTTTGCTCCTGAAAAACTGTCCAACCTGTCTGCCCCCCTTTTTATCCTCTGGAGGGCCGTGCCTTTTGGAGCCGAGATACGGGTCGAGACCTTTTTTTTCTTTTCCCCCTGAATCGTAAGGACCTGGAGAGTTTTTCCCCGCAACAAAGAAACCCGTGGGCACACGAGCGCATGTCCCCTGGCTCGGGGCAGCTCCACCGTTACTTCGTCTCATCTGGGCCGATTCAGAACCGCTCATACCTCCCCGTGGCCGGCGTTAATCGGAGTTGCGTCGTTTTTTCCTCCCCCTCCTTCAACGTTTTCCGCGTGTTATAAGGTGCCCCGATCGCCCATGTTTGGGCTCCTATATACTATATATACTCATCTCCCTCCCCCTTTCCCGCCGCCGGCTACGGTTTCGACCTTTTTTTTTCCCGCACCCACATTATCATTCATGTTGAAGTTGGATCTTATCTGGGCCCCCTTGTTGATGCCTTTTATCCTTTTTTGCTCGGTTCTCTCCGGCCGCTAGAGCCCTGTGCTTCTGAAAAGTTCTAAAGCCCCTTCACTCTAGATGAGTTCGTCCTCGTGTCCAGCAAACATACATCGGCTCCCCTCCCGGTGTGGATTGATAAGTTGACTTAAGGTAGCTGTGTCGTCAGAAATGTTTTTCTCCTTTCTCTTTTTTTGCGACACGAGCACCCTTTTCTCCCCTCTCTTTTCATATTTCCCCGTGCTGGACGAGTCCCCCAACCGCCCTCTTCCTGCTTCTAGAAGACGAAGACTTCACTTTTCCCCCCGGTTTTTCCGGTGTTTTAGGATAAGAAGGTTCAGCGCAACCGCCCTTGACGAGGAACATATTACTTTACCCTGATCGACTCCTCGACCTTTTGTCTACTCACCCTCCTGTCATAACTACGGCCCCTTTGTTCCCCTCTTTTCAGATTTCTCGCCTTTCCTGATGTCAACCCTTTTCCTTTTTAGCAGTTCCCTGGGTTATTAGATCTGATGTCCGGATCTTTAGCAGTTTTCCCCTTTCCCCGTGTCGGAGAGGAGACAGCCTGTCTCCGGCCCGCCCATTCTGTTACCCTCCTTTAGCCCCCTCGGGGGATATCAGCGAGGCCGGAGCTCAAGTTTGATGCTTTCTTTGACCTTGCGCCTCCCTCCCTTCCGCGTCCCGAGCCGACGATTTCCGTCCACGATGTTCTCCCCCTCCCAACATCGAGGCCTTTCTTTCTTCCGAATGAAGCGTCGGACCGGATCTCTTTTCCTCGCAGACTGCGCAAGACCAAGGATTTCTTTTTCCGTTTTCTTTCTCGCGTCTTCATTTAAACGCCGCATAGCTTTTCTTTTTTCGACCTTGAGGCTGTCCGTGCATAATCTCCCCGCAAATGGAAGCCTCAATTGTAACTCCGGCCCTCTCTCCTTCCTCGACTCCGGACGGTCCTTTCGGGCTTTTTTTTTTTGACCGGATAAGGCCACCACTTATCACCCTCCCAAGTATTAAGTCCCTCCCCGTTCATCCCTCCGAAAATGCGACATTCCAAGGGACACCTTCCTCCTCCTTCTCATGACCCGAGATTTGGGGACGACACGATTTTCCCTTTTTTCTTCAAAATTTTTGGATCAAGCTGCAGTGGAGGACTCAGAGGAACTGAGGCAGGAACCAAGAACCAGTATTTTCCCTTTCCCCCTGACCCCGCCAGAGAATCGACTCCCTCTTACCCTCTCCCTCCCGTCATCAAATCGAAAACCCCTTCTCTCCCTTTTCCCGCCTTCACCTCTGGCGAGGACCCCCGGCGCTGCCCCTTTTCCCGTCTCCTTTACCTCTCGAGTCATTCACTATCACGATACTGCCCGGTTTGTGCTCTTGAAGCTCCTTTCTTCTTTTGGCTTTTAGGCCTGATGAAGAAGTTGCCCCCTCCGATCAAAAGACAAAAGATGCCCTCTTCGGTCGCTTTTTGAAGATAGATGAAAAGGTCCTCTCAGGGTCTTTTTTTAACGGCGAAGGGACTCGCGGCATCGATGATCCTCGCCGATATGATTTTCCTTCTGCATAACCCACCCCTTAAATACATCCCGAATTTGCTTTTCAACCGCGCTGGAAAGATCGGCTTAAGCTAGACCCCCCCCCTGCCTTCTTTCTGAGGAAAGTCTGGATCACCTCTCTGGCGTCCCTTTTTTTGGGGATGTTCTGGACCCGCGCTCACTGATAGGCTTCATACCAAGTTCTCCTGGAAACTTTTTTTTTTTTTTCCTACCTTTCTCCCCCCACCCTGTGCGGGTTTAAACATGGACGTCCCAGAACTGACCAGCGCCAGATGGCCTCGCAGTCCCTTCCCGCATTTTGACTTTTGCTGGATTAAGCTTGCGTAACCTCCATTAAATCGGGCGGATGATTCTGCCTCTTCTGGCGGCGCCCCTTTTCCCCCCTTGGACTACAACCTCTGATTCCTTGCGCGTAACGCCGCTCCCGGCTTTTCTTGACCTTTTTTTGGTGTGTTGGGATTCCCCTGCTATCTGCGTCGCCCTTCCTTGAGCATCTTTCGACAGCGTTCATTGCTTTTCCGTCCGTACCCTTTCGTCGCGCAACTTCCTCGAGGTATTTTTTTTCCTGGCCATATCTCTCTCTTTCCCATATACGTTTGAGTCTGATATCCCTTTAGTACCCGGCGGATTCATAGCCCCTGACCTTTTTGCCGCTTCCGTGCAGATGGACATATTGCCCGACGAGAGTTTCCCCTTCTCCCCCCCAAGTGCGAGCAGATCGTGCATCCTTTTTTTTCCCTCCCCTGTTGGTCTTTGACAGGAGTCCGCATTAGGATGTTTGAGCGCGCTTCTCGTTTGTCCGCAGACTTCTTCTCCGATCACCCCCTTCTCTTTAATTTGCACTTGAAGCCAGCAGGTCCCAATTCCTTTATTCCCGCTCGCTGCCAGGCTTCCATCTGGCGCTTTCTGGGGGTCCCCTTTTTGGTTTACTCTGAAAAGGGTGAACCTTAGCCCAACCCTTTTTCTTCCCATGATGCTCCTCTGCTTGTTTTTCTTTGGGCCCCCGCGCGAGTAGCAAGACCAATGCTTTCCAGTTCTCCTCTATTCATTTTTTTTTTTTTTTGAACTCTATATTGTGGAAGTCATTGCACAGTCCACCCTCTTTCTTCGTCCTTTTTATTCCCGGCAGATGAATTCAGCTCGGTGCCGATTCTCGTCTCTTTACTCCCTCCGAACAGACTCGACCTTTTCTCCCAACCGGGCGTCCCGGGAATGGGACAATTCTCCTCTTTTGTATTCCTTGATCCCTCCCCTTTACCTTCGTCTTAAGAGCTCCATCCTCCAGCCGGACCCTTCGCCCCTTTTTTTCCCTCTCCCACCGTTCATGATCGGATATCTAGTCTTTAATCTTTGGCTATTCTCGTGGACCCGGCCTCGACCGTTTTATCGCAGATGTTTATTCCGAACGTCGATTAGCGAGGTTTCGATTTAATTTCTATCCTCTTTCCCTGGAGGACACTCTTCGATTCTTCTTTCCCGGTTCAGGAGCATATGTTCACTTCCCGTTTTCCTGTCTTTTCCCCCGCGGCAAGCTTGGACCGAAAGCCTTTCGATCGTTTTTTTCCCCTAGATCTCTCCCCTCTTTTCTATCAACAAATCGTCGATGGCATGCTCTGTTTTTTTTTTTTCTTGCAGGTTGCTACATAGGGGCGACATTCGTTTTCCTCCCTCTTATTCTTGACTCTTTCCAATTCCGATTATGGTCTTCATATTTATCCCCTCCCTCAATGCCCCCTCCGTCCGGAGGTCGTTGTATCTTCCCAATGTTCAATTTTCTTCTTTGTTCTATTGGAGTGGAGGCATCCCCCCAAAGCGGCCCTCACCCCCCCCCCGCTTCGTGGACCGACGCGCAACTTGCCCCTCCTTCCAGCACGCCCTCCATGGGTCTTATGGAGGATGCTCATGGCGATCTAGTCCGTGCATCCTTTTTCTCTTCCCCCTTCAAAGGCGCGAGGTTGTCGTCTGTCATTGGGCGGAAATGTCCAATCTTTTCGTTTAGTCCGCATAGCCGCAGTTTCCTTCTCCTCCGGATTGAGCGCCGGCTCGGCTTCTTTTTTTTTCTCGTATTCGGTGCGTGTCAACTGAGAAAGCGTTCTCCTTTCGTTGTTTTTCACTTCGAAAGCTCCGGTTGACATCCCCTCCAGTCCTCCTTCCCCCCCCCGGAGTCTTCTCACGGAAAATGTTGACATTTGATGTTCTTCCTCCCATCCTCCATTCTAAGGGAACCGTCTAGCCCCGATTCTGATTTTTTCTCCTAAGTACGGAGGATATCGGATTTTAGCGTTTTCCGCATTCGATAGGTCTCGGGCGTGGATTTTTGCTCCCCCTCTTCTCCGTTAAAACCACCATCCCTTTTTTCCCCCATCATGTCCTTGCAGTCGTCAGGCTTCGAGCGTTCAAGGTTTGGGCTTTTTCTCAGTTCCATCTCTTTCCCGTCTAGGGAGAGAGCCTTTTCTCGTTTAACGCTTCACGCGTAAACCCCCGCTTTAAAGGGGTGACCCCAGTCCCCTCCTCCCTCCACAAGGGAGGTTGAGTTTTCTTGATTTTTTTTCTTTATTCGCGGAATGCCCCCCCCAAAAAATCATGAGAGGCTTGTCCCTCAGGCTTACTCACCTGGTTTTCTGACACAAGAAGATCTCTCCTCTTCTCGGGAACCCCTTTGAACCCTCATCCTTTAAAAAGCGTCCAAGCATATGCCCTTTCCCCCTCTCCCCTTCTTTTTGTTAAATGCAAGTAATTGGTCTGCGTTCCTATTCCTTTTCTTTAGGTCGATCAGCGTTCCCCAGATTCTTATTCTCTTTCCTTTTTTTTGCGAGCTACATCTCGGAGGGTTGCCGATCCCCGTCTCCCTGTCAACCGTTCCTTTTTCCTTTTTTACACACGAGACGGTCGCCTTCTGAACGCCTTCCGTCGTCTTCCCGCTTTGGTTCTCTTCCGGCCCCTTCTTACGGGAAATCGGGGTCTTGCTAGCTTTTTCCCTCCGATTGCGGCTTTCCTATGTTTTTTCCGGTTCTTTGCTGACAAGCCCTCTACAATTTCCCGAGCCCGCGATCAGACGTCCCCACGCTTCTTACCCTGTCTCGCGCAAGCCAAATTCAGGCTTTCTTTTCATCCTTTCTTTTTCCTCGCAATTGCCAGTTTTCAGGAGCTTCATTTTTTTCCTATTCGCGAACGAGCTTCAAGCCGCTTCTTTCTCTCTGCGGCCGTACCTAGACGCGTTCGAATGATCTGAGGTTCCCCGACACCTCTATTTCTCCTACGCCGTTGTGTTGTTTTATTTTCCCTTTTTCTATTGCTTGACCTCGATCCTCCTCCTCTTTTTTTTCGCCGCCGTCAGTTATAGGATGAAGCCTCGTTTTTGAGTCCTGATGGCAACTACTGTAACCCCCCGTTCCCCCCTCTCTTTTTTTCTTCCCGCTTAAGATTATGCCCTTGGCGTTTCTTTTTTGCAAGGGGTTGGAGAGAGAGAAGAATCTTTTAGGATTAAATTCATTTTTTTTTGTCTTTTCTTTCCCCGCCCCCTCTCTGAATTATCTAATTTTTTTTTTTTTCTTCTTCCTTTTTTTCCTTTTCCCTCCCGGTGACAGTAGAGAACTACGACCGAACTGTCGTCCCTTGCGCGGCTTCTCCTCGGTTAGAGGGCATTTTTCTGTTTTTTTTTTCCCCCTAACAGCGCATGACCTTCGTTTTTTTGCGTAGAAGAGCTGGTGTTTTTCGTTCGAGTTTTTTCCCAAATCGGTTTTCGCCTTTTCATTTTTTCCCAGCGCAGATCGCAAATTTTGGTCCTTCCTATCTTAATCAATTTCGACCGAAGGCTACGTTATGCATCCGCAGACATACGGTATTTCATCGCCCTCTTTTAAAGGGCAATCTTCTCGATTTTGATTTCCTTTTTTTCTTTTCCCGATTCTCGCGGTCCCGAGCGACGGGAGTTTGACGAAAAAACCACGCTCCTTAAGCTCTATGCGTTGTTTTTCTCAATCCGCACAACATTAGGCCCCACGCCACATTATTTGTGTTGATGCCCCCTTTTCCTCCTCTCCTTGAGAAAACCGTTTTCAGCCTTTTTAAGACCCCTCTCAGTTTCCTCAAAAGAGGCACCCGGCGCAACCTTCGATGGGTACGCTTATCACTTTCTGCCCCTTCCCGCCGGGATCAGACCTCCCTACTTCCCTTCAGGCGGTTTCAGGTTTGTTAAGGATACGAATTGTGGCAGCAACGCCAAGACCTCCTTCCCCCTCACCGTACATAGCTTCGGCCACGTTTTAATTCCTTCCTCTTCTTCGGCGTTTGGCTTCATCAGAAATCTCGGCACGAGTTCCATTACTTTTTCGCTTTCTCTTTCTCTCCTTTTTGCCCTCTGAGACGAGCCATCCAGGTGTTAGATAACTTTTTTTCTTTTTTTTTCCCCCCAGTTGTCCACCCGGCACAACCCCCGTTTTTTCCTCCTTTGCTCAAAGTCCCTGCCCTGCTTGAGAAACACGAATCGCACGGTCTTTGCCCTTCTCTCTTGCATCGGGATTTCGCTCTTCCTTTCTGTTTTGTCTCAGATAAGGCGTTGATTCTCTTTTCCTTCTTACTCCTCGCATTTCGCAAACCTTTCCTCGGCAATTTGCTTTCCGTTCCCGCTGCCGGCCTTTCTCATGGCCTCACATGAGCTTTTAATCCTCTTATTTTTGCCCGTGTATGGGCGGCGCTCTCTTTTTCCGCTTTCCAAGCCGCATTTTTTTTCAGCTTTTTTTTTCTTGTCATTTCTTTTTTTCATAAAATTTCCCCCCAATACGCAGCCCCTGCCTTTCCCGCCTTTGGCAGGACTCCGATATATGGCCCCCTTTCTCATCGGACTTCGGGCTCCTTGGCCCGTCTTGAGAACGATCGGCGCCCCCTAGGGAATTTATCCTCCCGTTTTAGTAATGATTAACATTGCCCTGTACCTTTCTCTCCAGACCTTGCGCCTTCCTTTTTGGACCCAGATAACGCCCCTTTTCCCGCCCCCCTCCCTTGGGGATTAGCATCCTCTTTCTTCGTCCACTCCGTTTCGCCCCTTGGTCTTTATCAAGCTTGCAGCTTCTCCCTTTCACCTTTTGCAACTTCCGGCAAGGCGACACGAACTATTTCGTCCTTTGAAAACATCTGCCGCGCTTGTTCTCGGCCAAGGGCTTTTTTCTCATTTCCCAAATCTAACCTTCCAGCTCTCTCTCATTTTCCCCCAACATTTACGAGCGGACCCCACTTCGAGGGCCAGTTCCGTCCCTCACGACTCGTATTTCCCCCCCGTTCTTCACGGTGTCTTGACCGAAGCGCCTGGCGCCTTTTCGGTTTTCCTTTTGATGTACTGAAGTCGAACTTCCGTTTTTCCTTCCTTAAGAATGCGCGGATTCGTCCAGTCGTCATGCTTGACCTCTATTACAACTGTCGTCGTCTGAGGGTTTCGGTGATTTTCTGTCCTCCCGGTCCGCGTCGGCACCGAGTTTCCCCCCCTTTGCCTTTCTCCTTCCTTCCGCATATCCCCTTCCCTCCCCTTGCCTCTCTTTTTCCTCGATTTCCACAAAGATCGGCTTTCGCATGCAATGATACATGATTTTGCGCTTTTTTTTCTTTTTCATCCGGCATTGTCTGGCGACCCGCGCTTCTTTTATGTACCAAACGGACGACCACGGGTCTTCAATGTCTCCTTTCCATTTTTCCCTACTGTCGTTCCCCATTTGCGCCTTTCCAACTTCCTCCCTCTTTCCCAAAAGGGCGACCAGCGCCACTCTTTTCTTGGCCTCGCATCTGGAACCTATCGCTTCCCTGCCTTGCTTTTTTAGATGTTCTCAAGTTTCAGCGCCGGGGACATGATCGTCGCCGCCTGGAGGTCTCCTCCCTTCCGGGTGGACTCAAACACATTCCTATCTGGTTTTTTTTTGCAACGCCGCTCGGCTTCTTCACTGGCTCCGATCTGCGTGTTGCCCTCCCATCTCAACTGCTCGAGCAATAGTGCCATCGTGCATTTGTCTTTTTTCTTTAACTTATGGGCGAGGAGGAAGCGCCGGCTTCCCTGGACCCAGTT
>Ga0179593_1661495_pt1 | contig 10857 bp, 15 predicted proteins | sample CZODoug2_1_08_16_FD_185931 | JGI IMG/M metagenome (GOLD analysis project Ga0179593, IMG submission 185931) | Vadose zone soil fungal communities from Angelo Coast Range Reserve, California, USA - CZODoug2_1_08_16fungal (PacBio error correction) | ecosystem: Environmental > Terrestrial > Soil >... | reverse complement strand
CTGAATTACTCCCACCCCTTCCCTGCTTCGATATGCTTCTGGTCGCGGTCTCTCTTTTTCTTGGTTTGACGGGGGCCTTCTTTTTTTCATGTCGGATTCGGCTGGGCTGGCCATTTCCTCTTCCCTTGCTTCCTTCTTCTCGATTCAATTAACGCAGGTCCCTTTTTTTTCCTTTTTCTGTTTGGGGGCCTTTTTCAGCACATTTTCTGGATTCGGCGGCAATAACGCTCACGCTTTTTTTTTTTTTTTCCCCCCCCTTTTCATGCCAGGCCCGAAAGGCACGGCGGGTCTTTTTTTTTCTTCTTTTCGGGGTGATGATTCGCAGGGCCCCTTTCTGCTCTGCCGCGCTTTCCTCAAAAAACTCGGGCCAAGGTGTTGATTCGCGCTCCCCTTTTTCTTCCTCCATCCCTTCACCCAACGGTTATAGGATACAGCGTTCTCCCTTTTTTTTCCTTCTTCACTCTGTCGACTGAATGGGAAGGTTTTTTTTCGAAGTGCGGCGCTATATTGTGAAGAAGGTCCTTTTTTTCTCGGTTCTCGGCTGTGGAAATTAGAATCTTTCCCCATGATATGGGGTTAGAGGTCGGCGGCCCCCTTTGAATTGGAGCGGAGATAGGCTTCCTCTCCTCGTCTAAAGAAACGTATTCCCCTCTGTCCGTGGAGCCCGTAACTGGCTGTTTTCCCTTGCCCTTTTTTTTTCATCCTGGGTGAAGATATTGTTGCCGTACTTTCTTTTTTTCCCTTCCCCCCCCCATGCATGGTTTGCAGCCCTGAAGAGCTAACTGCATTCACCTTTTCTCCCGCGCGGGAAGGGGAAGGAATAGCGAACCCTCCTTAAGCGCTCACGTCATAGGAACACCCCGCTCCCCTTCCTTTTGCTCTATCTCGACGGGGTGGTGACCCCCCCTCCGGCTTTCCGCCCCCACAACAATCTGTCGCTGACGCTTGGCGCCCGGTTGCCCTTTTTCCTTCCATTCAATCGGCACCCCAACGGCGCCCCTTTTATTGGCTTATCTTCCCTTTTTGCAGGGGACAGGCGGAAACCGGCTTTTTTCCCCCCCGGCGTCCACCAGACATGACCCGGTCTCCCTTTCCTTTTCCCCCCCCCCTGATTTGCCTCCCTTCGGAATCGGAAGAAAATTCCCCCTTTCCTTTGTTCGACAGACAGACCAGCGAGGCCTCCCTTTTCCTTTTTTTCTTTTCCCACTGCGATCATCTTTTTTGGTCAACGCTGTTTTTTCTTTGCGTTTTTTCCACAAAGTGGAGTCCGTTTTTTTTTTTTTTTTTTCCCCTTCTTGCTCGCGTGTGGGGAGACCATTCGCCTGACCTTTTTTCACCGAACTGGAGGGCAAATTTTTCCCCCGTCCAGAAGCCCGGTGATGATCGGCATGTGGCTTCTTTTTTTTCTCCGAAGATTTGTTTTTTTTTTTTTTTTTGAGGCCGGTAGCCCTTTTTATGGACCTCCCTTTTCCTCCAGACCTGCGAGCTGCTCAAGGAAATCAACCGTCTGTCTTTTTTTTTTCCCCCCCCCCCCTTTTCATGGGTCGGTCCGCCTACATCGCTGTACGAGAAAGCTGGTCGTCCATTTCCTAAAGGCTCGGTGCTGGCGGAGGGACCCCTTTTCAAATGGATTCCCTTGATCGAAGTGTCTTTTTTTCCCCTTTAGCCTCCCCTTGTAGGCGAATGGGAAGTCTTTCTTCTTTTCCCCCTTTGTTGTTTGTTGTCCCCTTTTTCTAATCGTGACTTCATTTTTTACCTAGGCGAACCTTCCCCCCCCCTCCTTCCCCCAACTTAGATTTCCCCCCGCGCTTTCACATTCGTTTTGTACCGAAAACTTATCCTTCCCCCTCCGCCAGAACAGAGCCTCCCCTTCCCAGTACCTTGACGCCCGCCGATCTTTTTTTCCCGACAGCTAATGTTAGTCCTTTCTGTTTTTTTATAGTCTCTTTTGATTTAATTCGAGCACTCCCCCCCCTTTTTCAAACTTAGGTTTCATAACGGCGCCCCTTCCCCCTGTTACCCCAGCAACAGCCGGATAAATGCGCCTCCCCTCCCTCTCTCCAAAACACATTTGCTTCTTTTTTTTTCGACCCCAGGTCTGCCACCCGCCCGGGGCGGCACGTGGCCTCGGTTTTTCCTCTTCAAACTTTTTCCCTCCACAGGGAGGCGAGGCCGCCCGGCTCTCTTTCCCGCACCAGGCGGGAACATCAACAAGATGATCTCTTTTTTTTCTCTTTCCCGTGCTTTCTTTCCTCGATGGTTTTTTGTCTCCCCCCTCTTTTTTTGGAATTTTTCGGGCCACGATCCCCCTTTTCCAAAATCCTTCCTTCATCCCGAGACAGGTTTTTTCTTTTCTGGTGACCGCAGTCGAAAAAGGATCTTTCGTGTCCCTGGTTTTTATGGAAGGTTGGATTATCCCCTTTTTTTTGCCGGTGGCGCTTTGGGGCGGGCCTCTCGATGGGATTGGTGGGCTTCTTCACCTTTTCGCAAAGCGGTAGCGACTCTTTTTCTTCTGTGGTGGGGGTTTTTTTTTCCCTTCTTTCACTCTGACGTTTGCACCCCGTCTTGATAGAGGAATCGCGGGTATTTCTCGGGTTCCATGGACGTTCATGCGCTCTCCCTTTGTGGTTCCGACTCGATGCCGTCTTCCCTCCTTTCCATTGGCCGTGATGCGTTTTCTTTTTTGCCCACCTCATGTGAAGGAAGCCGGACGGTGCCTTCCCCCCCCCCCCCACTAGCGTCAAAAGGATGTCCCTTCCATGGAACAAGCCCCTCTTTTTTCCAGTCGGACCCGAGGTTTCTTTTTTTTTCCTTTTGACGAACGATTTTGCCGGAGCGCGCGCCACCCTCCGGCGGACGACGACGCGCCCCCCTTTCGGGCCTTCCTCGACCTTTCCCGGAGCTGACCCTTCTCTGGGGGGGGGGGGGGGGGGGGCGGGGGGCCCCTTGGCGCTCGGTGGGGGGGGGTTGTTGTGGGGGGGAGGGGGGGGCAGGCGCGGGGGTGTATGGGCATTTTGGTTGGGCGGGGTCAGACGTGGGGTGGTGTGGATGGAGGTGGGTGGGGTTGTTTCTTTTCGGTGGAAGGGTGGGTTCGTCGGGGGGGTGGGGGCGGGGGGGGGCGTTGGTCGTTGGTGGTGGGCGAGGGGCGGAGGGGGGGGGTTTTTGGGGTGGGGGGGGGGGGGGGTATGCTGGAGGGGGGGGGGGCGTGGTGTGGTGGCGGGGGGGGATTATTATGGTGGGGTGGGGGGTGTGGGTGCTTGTGGGGGGGGGGGGGGGGGGGTTCGGTTGGGGGTGGGGCCTGCTTGTTGTGGGGGGGGGGGGGGGGGTGGCGGTGGGGTGGTGCGGGTGGGGGCGGTTGGGGGGGGGGGGGTTTTTTGGGTGGGGGGAACCACCACCACAAACAAAAACCCACATTGCCGACCTTGGGTCCATAGGAGTTTTTGTTTTTCCCCGCCCACCGGGCCATGGCAAGGCCGACCTTTTCCCCCCCGGCTTGGTTAAAAGGATCGACCCGCTGTAGCGAGAAAAACCGTGTGCGGGGCATTCCGGCTTTTTTTTGTATCGGCGATCAAACCACCTTTTTCCACCTTTTTCGAGTTTCTATGTCCCCCAAAAAGAGGCACCTCCAGGAAAAGGCTGGGGGCGATCAGTCCTCTCCTTTTCCTCTCCCATGCGTGCCGACCCCGGATCGTGCCTTCGGCCTGTCCTTGGAAGCCGCGGCAATCTCCCTTGAAATCGGTGGCTTTTTTTCCCGTGACGAGCAGGAAATCATTTGTCTTTTTTTTTTTCCCCCCCCCCCCCCCAACTAGCTTTTTCATAAGGTCATCGTCCTGCGTTGCTTTCCGAGATTAAACCCGGTGACGCGCCCTCTTTTCCCCTTCCCCCCCCCAGCCCGGCCGAATCCGTAGAAGGACCCAGGCAACAGCCCCCCCCCTTCTTTGAACCAGAACACATATCGAAGCCGTTCTTTTTTTTTGATAAATTCAGGTCTCTCTTCTTTTAATCCTCCTACGTTGTGGTTTTTTTTCTTTAATTATCCACAAACTGCATGGGTACTGGTCCCCCCCTTGCGGTCTCTGTTGGTTGGGGTTTTTTGCCGCCTTCTGGCATGCGGCTTTTTTCCCTTTCGCTTCGCGAGTCACCGGGGTTTATCTTTTTTCTTTTCTTTCTTCACCTATTCGCTGCTGTTTCCCTTTTTTCCGCAATGATTTCGTCTCTCGTCTCCCTCCCTTTTTTTTCCTTTTTCTCGGCTTCAATGTTCAAGGCCGAAGGCAAACGCGGTTGCTTTTTTTTTTCCGTTTTTCTTGCGCTGATCGAAGGGATTTCTTCTTGCGCGCGGGTTTTTTTTTTTTTTCTAACCTCGCAAGGTGTGTTTCGCGATCGTGAAGCCCGACCTTTTTCTTCCTAACCGCGTCAAATCCTCCCCTTTTTTCCCCCCCCCGCTTGTGGCTTGCACTGGCGGTTGTAGCAGGGCGCGCCTCTCTTTTTTTCCTTTTTCCTTCCTCAATCACGGGCTCTTTTTTCGACGGGAAAAAATTCGATCTTCTTCCTTTTCGGCTGGGCCGAGGGAAGCTGATTGGGGCTCCTGTTTTTTTTTTTCCCCTTTCCCTCCCCAAGACCGTATCACTCGTTCTTGCCGTACTTGGATGTTCATGCTTTTTGGCTCTCTTTCTTTCCCTTTTTGTTGCCGAAAGGGGATCTCGGCTCCTTCACTTTCTTTTTTCCCTTTTTTGTGCCGCACACGCATCCCCCTTTTGCAAATGCCGCAAGTTGCCTCTTTTTTTTGGGGGAAAGACGGTGTCCCCCCCAACATGTTTTTGGAGTAAAGGCGCATGAATTCTTCCTCCCTTCCCGCGATGCTTATTCCCTTCCCTTTTTCTTCTTTTTCGACGGCTTTCACCCACAACAATAGGGCGCTACTCCTTTTCCCTTTTTTTTTTTCGCCATCATCGGCCCCCACTTCCCTCGTTCCTCTTCTTTTGATTAATCATCCCCCGGTAAAGAACAAGGCCCTGGTTACCTCCTTTCTTTCTTTGTCGACAGGGAGGTCACCGCCCTTCCGATGAAAACCAGGGATTTTTCCCTTGAAGATAGGATCGGGCCTAACCTTTTTCCCACCCCTTTTCCCCCGACGGTGTTCGACAAGCCTTTTTCCCTCTTGTATAAATATGACTGCTGGGCGTTGCACGTCGATAATCGGGTGAAGGGCACTGTCTTTCTTTTTAAACCAAAGATGAAGTTCCCCTCTTTTTTTCTTCTGGCTGGAGACCATTAGCCTGGACGTCTCACTTTGGACCGACTGCGGGCCTTCTTGTCCTTCTCATGGTTTGGGAGATCGGAATTGCTTTTTCTTTTTTCTTCCGAAGCTTTTGGCTGGTTCCTGACCTTTCGCCGGTGTCTGTGTGTTCCTCCCCCATCAGGAACTGCCGAGCTGGCTCAAGTTTCCCTTCCTTTTTTTTTTTTTCCCTGGTCGTGAAACACGAATGTGTCTCTTTTCCGCTCGCTCGGCGTCAAGTTTCTTTTTTTTTGCTGGGCAGGAGGGAACCAAGACGATCAGGTTTCTTCCCCTTACTGTCCGCCGTGATCGAATTATATGAAGTAGACGAGTCGCCTAATGTTCCCTTTTTCCCTCCGTTCTGTTGTTTTTTTTTTTTTTTCTCTTAGAACTTCCATTCGCTTTAGCCGATACATCACTAGAGACACTTCGTTTTCCCCCCTTCCTTCCGGCACAAACCTGATCGATGGTTTCCTCCCCTCCCCTTTCTTTTTTTTTTTCCACCTCCGTCACCTTGGACGCCGGTCTTTTCGACTGACGGAAGCTAATTGTCTGTTTCTGCCTCCCCACCCTCGTGTGATTTAATGAGCAGCTTTTTCCTTTTTTTTCACAACAGTCGTCCAACTCACGGCGAACAGTAATCGACCCTCCCCCCCCCCCTCTTCCCCCGCAGCAGCATGCCGTATTTTTTCCCCCCCCCTTGCCCTTTTTCGACAGGCTGCCCGCATCGGTCAACGTTCACCCTTTTCCCCTCATGGTCTCCAGCACCTCTGCGCCCTTCTCCGCTTTTGGTTTTCCCGCCAATCAACAGTCCCCCCTATGATCGACCTCCATCATCAAGATTATCCTCGAATGTTTTTAATGGCTTTGAAAAAACCGTTAGGATATTTGTTAATTTTTTTCGTGTCCCTTTCAGCAGGCACACTTTTCTCCATCGAGCCTGGGTTAAGGGTTTCTTTTTGACTGATCCCCCCCCCCCCAAGGAAAATTTCGGGCCCGGTTCCGGCCTGGTCTTGAACGTGATGGATAGAAATCAATTTCTTTTTTGGCTTTTTTCCTTCGCCGTTGGGGTGATGATTTTTCTTTTCTTTCCCCCCGGGCGCCAGCCGTCAGCCTCCCCTCCTTTTCGTTCAAGCTGTCGAACGAGGACGGTTTCCCCCGTTTCTTCTCTTTTTCTCCCCTGGAAGTGGGAAAGAGGGTTGTCCATGAAGTTTCATGTCTTTCCTTCTCCGCAATGTTGGGTTTCGCTGCTTCTTCCCCTTTTTTTTTTCCCTTTTTTTCTTTTTCCGTGTTGCGTTGGGCGCCTTCCAGGGCTGCCCCCCCCCTTCCCGACGATTCCCCCTTCGGCAACAAATTTGAGTCACCAGGATGAACCCTTCTCCCTCCTTCTATGAAACAGCAAAGTTACGGCTTTTCCCGCGGGTGAATACGGTTTGCGGTAATTGACGGCGATTTTTTCTCCCTCCGGCCAATCACGTGAAGCGGGGCCGGCCTCCCTTTTTTATCACGGGCCTCGATAGAATTTCCCTTTTGGCGAAATCGACGGGATGATCTTCCCCTACTCTTTCCGCCGGCGGACCACCGCCAGCAGGCCCCCTCCCTTCGACACCCGCTTGTAGGGATTCGGACGTCTTAGGCCGAGAAGAAAACCTTTGGCGGGATTCGGCGTCAAGGATCGCTCCTTTAGTTTCTATGTCACCACCGCCGTCCCCCTCCTGCAGAAAAAGAATCTATCCTCCCCCTTCCCCTCGAACCAGCGCCAGGACCGCGTGCCTTCGTCCCTCCGAGAATATCCTTAAATAGTGAGTCTTTGGTCGTTGCAGGGAAGCCTCAATTTTCCCATCTTCCCCCCCCAAGCAGCGCATAGGTCATCGCCTCTTTCTTTTCCGTATATCCACCCCCCGGTTTTTTGTCGCGATCTTTTTCCCCCCCCACTTTGCCAGCCAGCCGAATAAGATGCCAGGAAGGCCCGTCCCCTTCTGCGAACCAGGAACATATCGAAGCGAAGTAACATGGAAGTTTTGGCTCCTTCCTTTCATCTTCTCCCTTTTGTTGTTAGTTGTTTTCTTTTTTTCAAAAACTGCCCCCCATGGGTACTGGGGAACGGGCTTCGTTTCTCTGGTTGTTCGCCGGCGCTGATGGTGGTGGCTGGTTGCGGTTTCCTTTTTTTTTTCTGGCGGGCATTTCGATTCGCGCGTCACCGGTTTTTCCCCTGTCAGGCTGCTTGACAATATGCGCTGCTTTTTCCTTCAGCAATGATTTCGGCTTCGTCTTCCCTCCCCCCTTTTTTTCCCTTTTCGGCTTCAAATGTCCAGGTTTTCCGGGGCGGTGCGCTGTTCGCGAGAGCTGTCTGTGATTTGATAGGAATTCTTTTTTTTCTTTCTCTCTTTGGGTGGTGACATCGAAATCGGTCAATTTTTTCCCCTTCCCTCCCTCCCGCACACGTTCCTCCGGGTCCTCTTCGGTGAATCTACAAGCTGTTCGTCTTTTTTTTTCCCCGTCTTTCTTTTTTTCCTCTCTATGTGCCGGCAGGGTCGGCATCATCAAATCCCCCTTTTTTTCCCCTTGCTCGAGGCCGTACTGGTTTCGTTTCTGGTCGGCGGACGCGGCACGCTTCTTTGTTCCCTTGTTTCCCCCTCGTCCAAATTACGCCAAGACCGCTTTGTCTGGCTGCGCGTCCTTTGGCTGTCATGCGGGGCGCGATCGTTACTCCCTCTGTCCTATTGTTGCAGAAGGGGAGCTTCTTTTTTTTCTTCCCCCTCCCTTGGAAGGCGGTGCAACGCATCACTCCCAATGGCGCAAAGTTTTCCTCTGCTTTCCTTCCTTTTCCTGCTGTGAGTAAGAGAATTGAACTTTCCTTTCTCCTTTCCGCTCTGCCATCTCGACGGGGGTGTGTGTCTTTCGTTTTCGACGGATTCACGCCATCAACAATCTTTTTCTTTTTTTTTTTGTTCCGGTGAAAATTTCGCCCCATCATCGGGGCCCAACGTCTCCTTCCCCCACCCCCCTTCCTTTTTTCCTATCATCACCGGGAAAGACCCTGTCCCTTTCCTTCCGAGGTCTTGTTCCGGGACGGTTTACCGGAAATGACCCCCTTTCCCTCCTTTCCCCCCCCAGGAATTGCCGAGCTCGGGCTCCCTTCTTCCCCTTCCAAAAAAAGACGACGTTTTGTTCGACACCATGCCCCTCCCCCCCCTTTCTTTGCTGGCGGTGAACGTCGATTCCTCGGGTCCTCTTGTCTGGCGGGACACCCAAATGTCTTCGTCCGTTTTCGCATTACGGCGTGTTTCCTTCCTCTTTTTTTTCCCCCTTCCCCCCCCATTCGGCCTGACCGGGCATCTTCTGTGGGGTGCGTGGGCAAGCCTGTCGCATTTCCCCAGAACAATGATTTTTTCTGTATCTTTTCTCTTGCGGCAGGATACGAAGCTGTTGGCCTTGTTCCCCCTGGTTCGGGGCCGGCCTGCCGACGTTGTCCCCCCCCCCCTTTTCTTTTTTTTCCACGGGGAAAAATCAAAACCGCGTCGTGTGCCTCCTGTGTTCGGTCGAACATCCAATTGAGATTAGTAAGCGAGTCTTCTTCACTTTTACTTGCTTGCCATTGGTGGCGGCTAGGGAACCCCTTCCCCTTTCCCTTCCGAATGATTTGTTTTTTTTTTTTCTTTTTTTTTTTTTTTCGTTCTTTTTTTTTTTTTTTTTTTTTTTTTTTTTTTTTTTTTTTTTTTTTTTTTTTTTTGCGTTTTGATCGAAGTGTATCTATGGTTCCTTTTTTCCTTTTTTTCAGCGCCATGGAAGGTCTATTCTTCCCTCCCTCCGTTGTTGTTGTTTCCCCCCCCACCCCCCGGACCTTTCCTTTCCCCCAATTTCGCTAATTCGCGTCCCTCTACACTTAGATCAAGCTCCCCATTCGGAACCCGGGACCCCCCCCCCCCCCCCCCCACCTGATCCCCTCTTCTCCAGTGCCACCGGGAGACCTTGCGTGAAATCCCCCGTCAAAAACCTTGTCCTCCTTTTCCTCGCTCGCGGACGAAGATTCATGTGTTGTTCGAACGAACATTTCTGGGTTTTTCTTCGAGGTTGATTTTTTTCCTTTCTTTTGAGCAGCTAGGCAGTCCCTTTCCAACTGGTCGGTCATACCGGAGGGACCTGATCATCGACAGCAACACATTCTTTTTGCGAGCAAGCCCTTTTTTCCTCCCCCACCAAACCCATTTCCCTCCCCCCGTCTGCCCCGCCCAGGCGGTCCCCCCTTTTCCTTCGAACGTATCCAGGAACCTTACCTTGCCCTGAGGACTCAGTCTTTTTTTCCCCCCCTAACACAGAGTGCCCCCTCCCCCCCCCAGATGATCGACTTTTTTTCCCCCCTCTTTTTTCTATCCTCGATGGTCGGCTGTCTGGTAAACACTCCGCTTTGGAAAATTTTCTTTTTTCCGCTTCGTGCCAAATTCTGGTTTCCTGGGTTTCAGTTTCTGTGTCCGCCGGTTAGAAACCATCCTTTTTCGGCATGGGTCTTTTTTCTGTATTGATATCCCACATCGTGGTTTGAAGAGACGGGTTGGGCCTTTTGATGATGCCCATTTTAAACGGGGCCTCCATCGTCCTCCTTTTCCTGTTTGGGATTGGCGTTCTTTCCCTCTAACCTTGCACCCGTCGATCATAGGGAAGAATCGCGGAAAGTGGGAGAGGGTGTCCCATCCTTTCCCCTTCGCCATGTTTGTTCGATGGATGCGTCTTCCCCCGCTCCCTTTCCCCTCCTTTGGCCGTTTTGGATGCGTGCGGGCCTTCCCGGTGCTTCCTTTTTCATCCCCCCCCGGACGATCCCTTCTGGTCCCCAACCAATAGCGTCACCCAGGATTCCCCTCTTTTTTCCCCCCAGTGGCCTTAACAGCCGTTTACTGTTGCTTTTCCCTCGGTGAACTTACGGTTCTTGTGTTAGTGTGGTGGAAGAAGATGGTCTCTCCCTGTGTCGGTTGCGCGGGCTGCCGACCCCTTCTTCTCCCCCCCCCCCGGCCTCGATCGAATTTCCCCTTTCGTGGAACTAGGCAGGGATTGATTCTTTCCGCCCCTTTTCGCGGGCGCCGCGACCACATTCCTCTTTTCATCCGAACAGCTTGTAGGTTTCCCCGCACGCGGTTTTCCCCTTTTCCCCCCTTTGTGCGGTGCTCGGCGTCACGTCTCCCCCCCTCGCTCAAACAACTGGCCGAGTTTCTCTTTGTCACCACCCCTTCCTGTCACGTGAGCCCGAAAAGGGCCCCCTGCAGATATAAGCCTTCCCCTCCTCAAAGCGCTCCCCTTTTTGTCCCCTCTTGCTTTAGGCCTGGGCCTTGGGCCAGTCATTGAAGAAGGAGGCCTCTCCCCTTTTCCTTCTTGGACGGCCGAAGCCGAAATCCTGTTGTCCCCCCCAGGCCTAGGTCAATCGCCTTTTTTTTTGATCGGAGGAGATTAAACCCCCTTTTTTCCCCTTCTTCGAAAATGCCAAGCCTTCCGAATCAGCCTTCCCCTTCTTTTTCCCAACAGCAACAACCATCAGCGTCCCCCTTTTCCCATCTTCGCAGGGCCGTGCCAGTACCTGGCAGTTTGAGATA
>Ga0179593_1626647_pt1 | contig 10857 bp, 10 predicted proteins | sample CZODoug2_1_08_16_FD_185931 | JGI IMG/M metagenome (GOLD analysis project Ga0179593, IMG submission 185931) | Vadose zone soil fungal communities from Angelo Coast Range Reserve, California, USA - CZODoug2_1_08_16fungal (PacBio error correction) | ecosystem: Environmental > Terrestrial > Soil >... | reverse complement strand
ATCTCCACACGCTAAAGAGTGTATCCGTAAACCTCTGGATTCAGTTTTGAACCCCCCGTAGCGATTGATGTGGAAACGCTGATTTTTTCTTTTTTCTTTATCCCCCGGACCTTCCGGTCGTCGGGGTTTTCCTAGAAGATAGGTCCGGTTCGTTGATCTTTTTTCTATATTATCGTGAACTCTATGTGTACACACATCCCCCCCCCCCTTTACGAGCAAGTATTAGCGCCGTTTTTTCCCCTCATTGCTTCCGCGGTCAGTGGTCCTGTCGCCGCGCCCTGCTTCCCCGCTTCCTGTCAACCCGGCCTTTCTTGGCTGTTTTGGTCACCACAGGGCTCCGGGTACTTTTTTTCTCCCCCTCCTTACCGGTCCCCTGGTTCCAGATCGGCGGCCACCTTTTTCGCGGCGTCGGGTGCCTTTTCCGTTGACCCTCCCCTTGTCACCCCCCCCTTCTTCCATCCTCCGCCCTCTCTTGTGCGCAGCAGTAGTCCTATTCCGACTCCTCCTCCCCCCCCTTTTCTGTTCGTCTACGATCTAAATTAGCGCGCGCCCCTGGTTGTGCCCCGAACTTTTTTCTCAGAGTCCATTTTCTGAACAGGGCGAGAGGCTTTCCCCCGTGATTTCTTTGATTTATCCCTCGCTGGTTTCCTTTCTCCTCTTTCGTCTTGCCTTGGGGCATCCCTGGTCGTGCCGATAACACCCCCTTTTTTCTTAGCCCCAACAGTTTGAAACGGGTTCCCCTGAAGTTGATGTCTGTAAATTGGTTCTCCCTTTCTTTCCCTCAGATTAAAAAATTTTTTGCTCCCCCTCCCCTTCTTCTTGTTGGTCATACCCAGAATTACACCTGCTCTCAAAACAGCCCATAGTCCTCCTCGGCGCTCCCGTCAAGGTCCCGCGGGCTTTGTCCTCCACCTTTTTCACGAGTAATTTGTTGAAGCACTTCCTCCTTCTTTTCCGGACTTAAGTCCAGAATGTCGAAGCGCTTGGTTTGTTCGCTGACGCGAAAGTGACCTAATTTTTCACCCGCGTAGTCGAACGAAAGAAATTCTTGTTTTTCGCCCTTCTGCTCCCCCTGAGTAAGAAGGTAAATTTTTTGCTCCCTTTTCCCCTCCGGCTCGGTGTGACTTGGGATGTATGGCGTCGCCCCCCATGCAGAGAGCAGTCAATCGTGAACCTTCCGTCCAAGAGCAACGCGACAACTTCGCAGAGATTGATCCCTTTACAGAGGATCTCATCCTCCCACCAAGGTTGTTGCCTTAGACAGACATTTGGTTCCTCTCAAGGGGGAAAAAAAGTGCATGGCCCTTTCTCTTTTCTGTGTAGCTATACCCTCCCTTCTCCTTTGCTGGGGTGGGAAACATCTTTTTTTTTTCCCTAGCGCTCGTTGATCGATCCTAATCACCCCCCCCCTTTAAAGACCAACTCCCATTCCCTCTTCCTCTTTTTCCTCCCTATAAGTGTTGTAGAGATTTCAGAGAATATCTTCCGCTGGAGGATTTCTAAGTAGAGATATTGTTACGGCTTCGATGCTACCCCGCCTCTCCGTGCGTGCGTCTCCTCCTCCCAAATTGAACGTTATCCGTATCGCCTCCCCTGGAGGCCCAGACTCCAACTGTGATCCCGCGTTCTTTCGAACAGATTGATTCGAGCCCGTCCGGGTTCTCTCATCCCATTGCGACTCGCTTCCGTGTCCCCAAGAGGAGACCAGGTTTAGGACTTTCGAGTCTGTTCCCTTCTCGATATACTTTTTTAAGATTGACCCCCGCTGCCGTTGTTTTTGAGTACCTCCCTCGTCAGCTGCAGCTGTTCCCCTCCGACGACCTGGCTTCTCCCCCCGGCGATCGTTCGAGTGGACCTTTTCGCCCCCCCCGTTCTGTCTCTTATTCTTGTTTATTGTCGTCCTGGCTCCCCCTCCCTCAACAAAATTGCGGACACCTTTTCTTCCTTTCCTTGTAAAGCCTCTCGCCTGACCCGGTCATTGTCTAATATTTCGTGAAAAGTTGTCTTTATTACAACTCCCTTCTTTCGGGAACGTCCGAGTGGCTTTGTCCTCTCTTTCGGTTCTACCTGATTCTGTTGCATGACCTGCCCCCCCCCCCCCTTCAAGGGAAAATTTTTTTCCCTTTCTTTCAAGAGATTGAATGTTTTGTTTCGACCCAAATTATAAAAGTTACCCAGTTCCGTTTTTTGCTCCTACCTAGCGGCCCCCCTGTCACCGCCAAGTTCCCAATAAAGAATACCATCCCAATGCAAAGCCCTTCCCTGGCCCGCATTTTGTCTTTCTTGCTGTCCCTCAAGATGTTTCTGCGACCTCTCCCTCTTCCCCCTTCATGCGTTAGCATCCCGGTGACTTGGATATACCTCTACTTCAGCCATCTGAGAGTATGTTTACCTTTCTCCTGTTCGATAAAAGAGTCTGGACCCTTTGAACACACCGGTGTTCTTTGACCCCCGTTGCGGTTGTAATCTTTCTTGCCGGGCACTCCCTCCGCCGACTCGTGATGGTTCCCGCATCGTTTCCAATCGGTCCCCATCCTTTTTTTCCCCAGATAATTCTACTGGTGCCCTTTTTTTTTCTGAACGCGCATGCGTACGTTTCAGCATTGAGCCTTCCTCCTCTCCTGCAAAATTGAACCCTACTCACTGTTCTTCAGCTGCTAATCCCCCTTTCTCACCCCTCTTGGACTTTAACATTAAGTACCGCATGCCCTTCCTTTAACAGTGTGTGTGAACGGTCTCTCTCCCCCTACTTTTCCGTTCAGGTGCCACTCCGGGAAGGCCTCCCGACGGACGGTTTTCCCGGCGTCCCCTATTTCCGTAGTTTTTCCAAAGATAAAAATTATCTTTACCATGCTTACCCCGTTTCGTTGTGTTCTTTCTTTCGTCTCATGAGGATCCTTGAAGCATTTTGATATTTCTTCCATGAGGGTTCGATTCTTATCCGTGTTAGTTTTTCCTTAAAAAGGAGGCATTTTACCAGGGGAGTGTGGTTCTTTCCGCTGAACTGTTTTGTCCTTGCTGCGGAAGACTTTATTCCGTTTCCTTCCCCCCCCCCCCTTCAGTTAACGCAATTCCCCCCTGTAACCCCCCTTTGAGAGATTTCCAATCGGGTTTTCTCTTCACCTGGTGTTTGGGTTATTTAGCGACTCTGACTTTTGATCGGACATCAAGATGGCCTGTTGCATTTTCTTCTACCCGGTTGTCTTTGGAGGCTGACGAAGAGGTTTTCATTGTGATGGCGAGGATTCCTCTTTGGCAATTCTGGCGCTGTGCCAATGTTTCTCAGTCTTAATATATATTTTTATCCCTCCTTTTTCTCTTTCTCTGATGAAGAGGAGAAAATATGTTTCCACCCCCATTCCCACAATCTGTGGGCAGCGCCTCCCCCCCAAGCCCCAGAGATTAACCTTTTGTGACCAACATCAATGAACCCTCGACCGCACCCGTCCCCCCCTCGGTCGTCTAAGACAGAAGCCTACTGCGGATCTCTTTTTCCCCCCCGACAGCAGCTCTTCCCCGCTTTCTCCGCATCCCGCGTTCCTGTGAATTGGCGTTCCTCTTTTCTCCCGAGCAGTCCTATTTGGCTAACCCATCCTTCTTCTCCCCCTGAGCTAAGACGACTTGCCCTCCTTTTTCCCCCCGTCACAGAAACTACCTAACAAGCCTGACTCCCCCCAAAATCCAGTCCGGCCTAACCGTTTTAGTAGTCCGGCTCCCTGAAGAACCCAGACCCCCCCCTCTGGCGGCAGTACCTTGTAATCGCCCCCTTTCTGACCTGCTTTGAGCGGTTCTACGAAACCTGAATGGGATTCCTGTGGGGTGTTGACTGATCTCTCTTTTTTCTTCTCGACCTCGGATCCGACTAATTTTGTTCCCCCCTTGATCTCAGGACCTTCTCCCCCGGAGTGTTTTTAGCCTTTCCGTCCCTCCAGGTTGAGTCATCCGAGCACTCCTTTTTGTCAATATGAAATCTACACTCTCGCGTATGCGTCCGTCCTTAACTTCAATACATTTGATTTTTACTCCCTTTTGCGTCCGAATGGCTTTCCGAAGTAAACTTTGAATTTGCTTTTCTTTGAACCACAGGCGGTTTCATATCTCTTTTCACAACCTCTTCCTCTTTCGAAGTTGGGTCAAAGTCGGCTTCCGCCCTCGTTTAGGAGTCGGCTGGCCTCCGGAGAAACTAACCATCTCCTTTTCCCCCTCCACTAACCACGGTGTTATTCAGGACTCTAACGATTATATAGCCTAAGTTTCTCATTTTAGATCGCCCCTTCTTTCTTATCCCCTCGATATTCCCCGGGAGAGATGAGGTTGTGAAAGCCCCCTCCCCCGTACGGAGGCGTCTCTTTCCGCCCCTCTCCTTGGCCTTCTCTTCAACAAGACTTTCCCCCCATTGCAGGGCTGGGTTTTGGGGGGTTGTGATCTCGATTGTTGGGAATGGAGAGATGTATTTTCCTTTCCTTTTTTGGCATGGAGGGCCCTTAACCCTTTATGAAGAACCACCAAACGCCACTTTTGAAGTTTTTACACCCTTTTTCCCAGTTTCTTTTAGTTAGACTCCCCGTCTCCCCCTTTCTGCGCGGTAGTGCCAGGCAATTCAACAGAATCCCACTTAGCCCCCCAACCCGTCCCTCCAGTGAATCCCTTGGGTTTTGTCCCTCAAACTTTTTTTTTCTAGCAAGCGCCTTGGCTCGATCCTTTGGACCGGTCCCTCTCACGCGCGTCGCTCTTGTTGCGATAGCTCCCGGTACTTCGTCGAGACCTCATTTAAACCTAGCGTTTCTAGCTCTTCCTTCTCCTACAGGTAAAAGCGCGTTTGCCTCGACTGCTCCGTTTTTCCTGGCTGTTTGGCATGCCGCCAGTTTCCCCTTGTCCTCTTCGTAGGTAAAACTCTTTCACTCCCTTGTCGCCGAGGTGATCGCGCCTCTTTTCTTCGCGTCCCCTTCTCTGGTGCTGATAGCCTCTTCCTTAGCATTGCGCGTGGCTCTCCATTTTTCAAATATATGTCCCCTTTTTTCGTTTTCCGGAGCGGTCTCCGGTAAATACTGTTAATTCACTATCAGAAGTTTACCGATCCGGAGCCCCTACCTCCTCCTACTTTCATTTTAATAACTCATCCCTTGTGTTTGTATACTACTCTCCTGGGCGGAGTTAGATACTTTGTTAGGTATAGGTAAAGCCCCGCGTTCTTATTAGCAGCGAAACCTTTCCCCCTTGGAATTAGACACGATTCCCTTTAGTCACTCTCTCACCACCCTTGTTCCGTCAGATTCAGAACATTTTTTCTTTTCTAATTCCTCTCTGTCTCCTTAGAAAACCCTGAGCACAGCGAGAGTTTGTTCGATTTTTTTTTGACCTCCCTAGTTCGATGAAGGGCGTTTTTGATTCCTCACTTCGTTCCGGACAGCTCGTCTCTCACTCGTCTTACACCCCAGCACTTTACTTTTCTGTCCGTTCATTTAAGGACACTTAGTCCGAAAAAGACTTGGGGCTCCGCCTACGCGTTTACAGGGTTTAGTCCTGTCCATCTCCCCCCCCAAACCCCCCCAAGCCGAATAGAGGTGCCGAGAACCCCTGAGATTTCTCACCAGCATGACGCGGACGCCCCATCTCCTTCCCCCCTCCCGCTTGGATCCTTGCGTACTCCGCCGCTGATTGGGATCATCTTGCTTTTGTTCCCCTTTTTCTGTTGACTACATTCTCCCATGTGTTCCGGCTTCATGCACCACGAAGAACCCCCTGTACAATTGGTCCCCCCCAACCTAAAAGTGTCCCCCTTTTGTTCCATAACTCTTTTTTTTAGAGGCACCAGACCCTGGGCCCCTTCTAAGGCCACACTTCATTTCCAACAAATCGCTGCTGTACCTTACCCGCCCGCCTTGGTCGTCGTCCTAATCCCGTCTAGATCCTCCCAACTCTTCATGGCCAAGAAATAGATGATCATTTTCTCTTGAATACGATTGAATGTCTCTACCCCTATGACTAATTACTCTTTTTATGATGGAGTGCTTGGGGACTTACCAAAGTTGATCTGTTTCTTTTTCAATTCTTAAGGGCACTTACGCTCTGACGAGTGACCTTTATTCAAATCCCCTTTCACATGGGTGTAGACCAACCCCACAGGTAACTTGGGTGCCCACCTCCCTCTCTTTAAGCAGGGGTTGATCGGACTCATTGAGGCGCGGCCGTGGGGGGGCGCGTTACCACTTCTCTTAAAGAATGGTGAGTCAGACGGATATTTCGCCACCATTTCCTCCGTGAATTGTTCCAACGGCTTTTCCTCTCCTTCCGTTATTTGACGTGGAACCCCTGTCCCCGCGCTTACTTTACTCGTCAGGTTCCAGTATACTCAGAAAATGCTCTGTCCTACGGCGATCGAACGACGTACTTATTGTTCACCAGCCAGTACCTTTTTCCCTCCCAAAATATGTTCCCGCTTACGATGTCCAAGAGTTTCCGTGTTTTGTCCTGTTTCTTCTCGGATATCGTTAATCCCGATGAGAGCGTTGTCGGTTTGAGTATTCAGCTCAGGGTTTTCCCAACCTGAGGTACCGTACCTTCTTATTTTTACGTTAGTTGGGTTCCCTTCTTGTGAGAAAGGCCTTCGTGCCTCCCTGCTTCGTTGCATTTTCCAGAATTAAACTCCCGTTACCCCCCGGCCCCCCCGTTGATGACGGCGAAGGCATCCTTGGCCGAGTCCCTGCCTGTAAGGGAGACTGCTTTTCCTTTCTTCTCCCCCCGAGGAGCGCAGGCTTTGTCGCTTTTGGCTTTCTGTTTTTAAAGACGCCCGGTTCCCGCGAGTGGAGGGATCTTTCGCGCACCCTCCTTCCCCTGTCTTTTTACGTATTAATATCTCTCTTTTTATTTGGTGGGTTGAGAGTATTCTACGACCCCCGCCCACCCGTCGCCATTCAAGAGATGTTCCGCCATACCCATCCCCCACCTCGTGACCCCCTCTTCGTGGACCCCTCACCCCCTTAGAAACTTAGCCACACCCCTGCGCTAATACGTTGCTCAGAATCATACCTTTTCTCCCAAGGGCTGTTAACCTAGGGATTCTTCTGCTCGCATCACCTGCTTTGTTGACTTTGACGTTTCCCTCCCCATCCGCTAAGACCGTAGTTTCCTTCCCTAGCTTGGGCTCAGTCGGAGTCCGAACCCACCGCCCGATCCCGAACTCCGCTGGACCCCAAGACCGTTCGCCCCAAGATGACCTCACCCCCACCACACCGACCGCTTCTTCAGCGGAGATGGAGAAACCCTTTTTCAAAGCAACCACCTCGCCCCCTACCAGGCCCTTCCCGCGTATGCCTCTCTTTGACATAGAATTTTGAGACCGGTATTTCAGGACAACCCTCCGTTCAGGTGGGTGGCACCCGTCCGTCTCCTGACCCGGCTCCCTCCGCCTTCCGTTTGGATCCAGCTAAGTGAAAAACTATTCCCGTTAGAAGAGCAGCACCCTCGGTTACCCTCTTCTCTATCTCTGACACTCTCGGAAATTACACCGTTCTTCTTATGCTTACTATCCTTCTGGATGACCTAAACCCTCTCCGTCTCGTCCTTCATCGTCGCCTCCTCCTCCCCCCAGCTCACACAGAAGTAACCACACACTTTTATCTCTTTCTCAGGACCCCCGTCCGACCAAAAGCGGTACTGGTTTTCCCCAAACGGCATTCTTTCAAGAGGGTCGCTTGGTTTATTGATATCGTATGTAGGTACCCCGTATGACATTCTTTTGTCCCTTCACCCCCATTTTCCACTTTTCCACCCCCACCCCCAGTGTGGTTACCAGGACTCCCCGCTATTCGCGTACTGCGCCTCACTATACTCCGAAATGTCCCAATTTTCGTATTCCCTCCGATACTCATTTTCCCCCTTTTCGCTTTTTAGTTCCCTCCTGCGCTGCTCTTTTGACGCGGGCGGGACCCCCGCTCCCAAGTGCTCCGACCCTTTCGTCAGGAGGTCCAGGTGCTTGATGTTTTTATTGATTGGGAAGTGGTGATTCTGGCCCCAAGTTCTTTCTGCACGCCCTAAATGGTCATTTGAAGTTTGATTTTGACAAATTTGTAAAATGTTCTAGTTTTTTTTTTTTTGTTCCTTCCCCACCCTGAGGCCGGTTTAATCACCTTCCCAACTTTGGGGGTTAGCTAGACTTTGCAAACCGAACTTATCGCCCCAAGCCCGCTGCGTATCTCCCCCCGCAAGGCCCCCCCCCCCCTCCTTTTTGCGTTGCGTACCTCACAACTTTCTTAGCTAATTTTTTTGATCCCTCGACTGTTCAGTCGGAGATAGATGTCATAACCTCCTAGATGGTTTGTTCGGCTCTAGACTTCCCCCTTTGTGGGTAAAAAGTTTATCAGTCCGATCAACCACGAGAGGGTCGGCCGTGGCTCGACTACCTTTCCTTTGTACCACCTTGATGACCCATTTCGTTCTCTAGGTCCTTTGCTCTACTGCGCGGCGAAACCTTTTCTTCCCTTTCCCCTTTCCGGCCCCGACGATTTTTTACCCCCCCCCCATCCGCCGAAATTTCCTCCTGCGGTTCACCGGATAGGATTCTTTTCCGACAAAAAGGGTTTTTTTCGCTAGCGCGAACAGGTGAAGAGCTTTTCCTCTCAATGGCTCTTCCCCTAGAGGCCTTTTTTGTTGGGTAGCGAGACTGCTTTCTCATCAGGATGGTGATCCCTTTATGATCCCTCAAGAACCCTACCGTACCTTGCCTCTTTTTAATATACTTTTTGTTTTTTGATATAGATGGGGGGCAGGCTCGGATAGGTTCCGTATCTCTGTATACCTTGATTTCACTCTCTTCGACCGATTCAACAAGCAAATGGACCCGCGTATCTAATCAGAAACCAGAGCTGAGTGTCCAAACCTTCCTAATTCCAGCGTATACTCCCAAAAGAAGTTCTTGATGACTATAGGATTAGTGAGAAAACGCGGATCCGTTTTCTTTTCGCGATGTTTGAAAGTGTTGAGAGTGATGCTGCTCATGCGTTTTCCCTTTTCTAGCAGCCCCTCGCCCGAGAAGTCGATTTTCCCCCCTCCCCCTCTCCGGTTGTTACAACTTCTTCTCGTCGAGGACCCTCATCTTGCAGACCAGCTTTTCCGTCGTCGTCGTCTTGTGTTTAATTTTTTTTTCCCTTTTCGAGAAGCTCAAGTCGTTCGCCTCTTTTGCCAAGCGGATAGTTTTTGCCTACTTTTTCATTGTGACGTTGCAAAGTTGTGCCCTTTTTGATCCTGGCGGTCCAGCGCCCTTCGTATATGCGGGGGCGCTTAATTGGTTCTGGAAACCTGCCGCCCCAGTACCGCCGGTGGTAGGCTTCGGTTCCTAATTTCGAACCCACTGTGACACGTTGCCCATCCACTTCCCCTTCCCCCCTCACTTTTTTTTGCGCCTCCCTTTCGTGCCTAATTTCCCCCCCTGCCCAGTCCTCCCCTTCCCCGCACTCAAAGACCACCCGCTTGCTACCCCCCTGTCCCGGAACGTGTCTTTCCCCCTCTGTCCGTTCCTCCGGCACTCCGATCGCAGGAACTGCTTCTTTTCCCCCCTTTTAACTCGCGCTTTGACGGGATATCTCTTGACCATACACCTTATCGAAACTCTGCTCAGTAGCTTCCTCTGCGGCGGAAGGAAAAACCCCGGGCGTGCGTGGCCGTGCTCACATTTGACAGTCTTTACGCCGAGCTCGTGTCTGCCGGACGTTGCCACGTTCCCCTCCCGGTTAATCCGGGGTTGCACCTCCCCAGGTACCGCCCTTTTTTTTTTACCCCTCACGGCGACCGCGGCCCCCAATTTTTACGTAGGTACGCACTTGGGCGGCGCGGCAAACGGAACAATGCCCCGCCCCCTCCAATTTGGATTTATAAGACGGCTTCCCCTCCACCCATGCGCAGGCCCAGAGTTCCTTTAAACCTCCCCCCCAGTTCTTTATTTGAGGACGCGGACCTCTTCTAGAAGCCTACCGACTCCTTGTCGGCACTGAAGCCACAGATATAGGAAGCAGATTCGCACCCCGACGGAATCCCCCCAACTTCTCTTTCCTCAGACCTTTTGATTAAAAATTATTCAGCCCCCTACGCCCTCTCAAAGTGATTCCTCAGTGTTGGTTTCCCGGTCTTTTAGTAAGGAATATAGTTGGCGTCTCCCCCCCGCTGTTTTTTTTCCCTTCCCCCCCTTTGTTAAGGGGACGGGTTTATTTTTTCCCCTTCGTTCCAGTCCTGCGATGCTTGGGGTTGTTTCGACCCCTCTGACAAGTTCGATAGGACTCGGTCTTCGTTCCCAGCCTCTGTAAGAAACCTGAACCCCCTTGACCCCTTTTCGGCGAGACGTTCCGGTGCCGCGCCTGCCTTGGTCCAGGACCGGCCGTTCCTGTTTTTGTCGTCGACCGCCTTTGGACTATTTTTCTTCGGTCACACGCCGCCGGGTTTTCCTCTTCGGTTGAGTCGTAGGCCCCCTATTTGACGCGACTTAACAGGATGGTCTGGCCCGTCTTCCCCCTTTCTCATCTTTGTTTGGAGAGATCTTCCGCCCCACCTTTCACGTCTCCCTTTTTCCCCCCTGATCTTTTGCCGACGCATCACCGCCAACTCTTAACGCGGCGTCGCAACATCCAGATCCTCGCCCAGCAACCTGTGCCCCCCTTTTGGTCGAGAAAGGACGCCTCTTGCCCTGGCTGAATGGACCCCCTCCCGTTTTTTTTTTTCTTTTTTCCATCCCCGCTGGTCAGGGGGTATGGTTGCGTAATTGATTCCTTCATCCTGAAGAGCGGGCGACTTCCCATACGCCCCACCTTCCCTTCCCCAGCTCCAGATTTTTTACCCCCAAGCCTGGATCCGACACCGCACCAACCC
>Ga0179593_1402752_pt1 | contig 10857 bp, 8 predicted proteins | sample CZODoug2_1_08_16_FD_185931 | JGI IMG/M metagenome (GOLD analysis project Ga0179593, IMG submission 185931) | Vadose zone soil fungal communities from Angelo Coast Range Reserve, California, USA - CZODoug2_1_08_16fungal (PacBio error correction) | ecosystem: Environmental > Terrestrial > Soil >... | reverse complement strand
GGCTGCCCTGAATTTTCCTTTCCTTTGGAGGTGTCTTCGCGCATTCATGGTCCGTGCCCCGTCTATCTTACAATGTGGCAGGCAGGTTTAGCATTTCCCCACTTTGTCCGAGGGGCGCTTTGTAACTTTTCTGTTACCCGCCCCAGCTGTCCCCCCATTTCTCGCAGGTGAATTTAGGAAGAGATAAGAGCGTCATGTTTCCTTCCAAAATTCCGTCCGACTTAATTTTCCGGTGGGCCCGGAGGAAAACCATTTAAAAATGAGTCCCTGTCTTAGACGCCTTAGAGCAGCGCCTCTTTCCAGTGCCCGCTTTCCCCATGGGTCATCCCTGGTAGGGTCCGGCTTCTTGGAAGACCGCCGGTTCCTTGTATTCCCCCTCGTTCTGTTCCCCTGATCACTTTTCTGATATGATCCCCTCTTTTTGCAATCCTCCCCCCGCCCTCAGAATGATGCTCTTGCGGGATGCCCCTTCCCGTATGATGGCCCTCCGTTTAGTTTAGAGTTGCTTCCACTTTTCACCCCTTGTCTCCGTCTAATTCTTGCTTACGTACATGATCTATGCCTGTACAGCCCCTCTGAGGTCGGGTATCCAGCATAGTTGATTGTTCTTCCTTTAAGCCTCCCTTTTTAATTTCTCATCCGGAGGTCGATCATAACCTGCGTGGACTTCTTTTTTCTAGGGCTGCTTCTTTTCGCTTTCCCCTTTTGTAATTTTGTAGCCAGTCCCTCCCTTTTTCTTCTTTAGGCTTTATATTTCTTTTGAGTCGTCTCCTGTTTTTGAGAATAATTCCCTTTTATGACCCTCTATCTTCAGACCGCGTTGCTCGTTTTCGGTGGTTTACTTTCCGGGGTGCAGCGTTTTATATCTTTGGCCATTCCCCTCCCTGTAGGAGGAAGTTTTCCCAGGGCCTCGATGGACCCATGTTATGGATTCTGATCCCCTTACATCCACCGGGTGCTTGCGAAGACTTGGCCCCCCCTGACGCACTTTTCTTTTCTGGTGTCCTGCCTTTCGGCAATAGATAAATTTAGCTCCCCCTTTCTATCCCGTTTTTTTTCACCTATTGTATAGTCTGTACGCCCTAAGGCTATTCCTGCGTGGATAGTTTTCCTGATTTCAAACCCTTTTCCCTTTTGTGTCCCCCCTTCCCCCCAGAATTGATCAACTTTTTCCAGGCTTTCTCTTTTTCATTTCCGGACAGGCTGTGGAACCCTTTTCCAATGTTTAACGTCTTTGATGAATCGAACGACTTCTTAAGGCGGATTCACACTGGCCCTTTTTTGCCCCCCCCTCCCCGTAAAGTGTCCTTGGCCCCATTGCGCGTGACTTACTTCCCAATGATTTCCCCCTTCACCGGAGACCTTTGCCGACCACTTAACGCTTTAGCACCATTTAAGGCGCGAAGCTCTCTCTAGCTTTGCACCGTCAACCTCTGATCCCTTCCCCCCCGCTCGGTTCTCGGACCATCGCGTTGCTGATATGCGGTCTCCCGTCATTTTTCCTCCCTTATTCCCTTCTGTAGTTTTTTTTAGCCCACAATTAGGGTCTTCGGTAACGACTGGCTATGTCCACCAAAGACTTCTGTTTTTTCCCTTTTTGTTTTGGTGATGCTTAAACTCAACTCTTTCGGGAGGCGTTTCCTTCTCTCCCGATCTTCAAGACCCCCCCTGCAATGCGCTTTCGCCGCAAGCTGAAAGGAGTCTTCTTTTAACTACTTGAAGCACTTGCTATTTTCTCCCTTATTTTAGAGCCACTTTAAGCTCCCTTCAGGCTGTGGATCCTACCCGGTCACCAATTTAGGAGACATTCAGTCTTTTTTTTTTTTGTTTTTATTGGTGCTTTTGCCCTTTTGTCCCTGGTTTTTTTTTTTGATGCCATTCACGTGATGTTCTACCTCCCTCGTATCCGCAACCCACCCAGCCCTTTCTTTTACGAGGAAACCCCCCTGCCAGGGTGGTACCCCTCTATCGTGGCTTGAGATGTTGCGTCACCGCACCTTTCGTTAACCAGTCCTTTTGGGGTTACTCCCTTTCGAGTACGCTTATAAGAGGAAATGTGCTTTCAAGGGCGAGGTTCTGCTTTACATGTTTCAGATCGAGATTGACTAAGAGGGTCGTTGCCGTGTGAATTACCCCCTCTCCTATACCCGTTTTTGTTGTTTAGGATCTTGCTTTTTTCACGGTCCTCTCCCAGATTGCAAAACATCGGGCTTTCGTTTTTCCCAGACCTCTTCGGGCGAAACACCTCGGTTCTTTTGATCAGGCCAGCCCTTATAACTAGTTTTGCCCAACCCCCTTGTCCGTCGGAATCCAGCCCACCGGAGATGATTTAACCCTTACCAAAAAAGGAAGATCCCCGCATTCTTTGGTCGTGTAAGCTCCTGCTAAAAAGATTTGTTTAAGACCCTTGCCCTTTGGTGTTTCCACCTCCCCCCTGCAACGCGCTCTTTATTTTCTATTCCCCGGTCCTCCCCCCCCCCAATCACGTGTTTCCGGGAGCCTTTTCAGCCCGTCACTGGACCGCTGGTCCCCTGACCCCCCCCCCCTTTTTCCCCCCTAATCTGTTCTCCTCCCAGGTTTGATCCCCTCTCACCTCAGCGTCAGGACCTTCTTGTGCCGCGATCTGGCCTTAAGCGAAGTGTTTCGTATCAGTGACCCCTCTTAAGGAGCTCTGAACGTCCCCAGCTTGAATTCCTGAATCCCGATGGGTCCCCCAGGAATAGGGAGTCTGCAGAAGGTTCACGCCTCCTACCGCTTTTTTAGTTCTACCTCCACCCCACCCCAACCCCAAAGCCGCCCAAGACCAAAGGGGAACGCCGAGTTTACAGGTTCCCTAAATTACTCTCCCAGAAGGGCACGACGGGAAAACAAGCCTGTTGCCCGTTCCGCCCAATAACCTCTCCTGTACCCGGCTTTGACTCAGAGGTATTATCTAACCCTAAGCTTAGTTGCGCCTGAGATACCCATTTGTGGCTAGCCTCGGCACTATCTATGTCAGCTAGGCGCTCATTAATGATCAAATAGACGTTCTGATTTCGGATGTCGAAGTAATTTTCTTCCGTAAGTCCGCTCCCCGGACCAAATTTAAGGATTTTTCGCCCACCCCTTTCCAGGTTGGATCCGACTTGAGTCTGTGCCCTCTTTCATCGCCATACCTCTTTAATCCTCCGGTAATGTCCCGTCTTTCTCACGACCCTCTTTCTTTCCAGTGGCAATTTTCTGTCTTTTGGTCCCAAAGGTAAAGTTTTGTGAATAGGCATTTCCCGCAGCCTCTTCACGTTTACCTCGTTAGGGCTCTTCCAGCCTCCCACCTAATACCCGTTCAAGCTAACCCCTGTTTATTAGGAGATTGTTCTCTCTGAGATCCTCAGGGAGCGCGTTACACAGGCAGGCCATAAAAGCACGCCACTGTATTGAACGTTTAAATCGGAGTACCAGACCTCCGGAGAACTTTCGATACTGGTACCCGCCCCAGAAAATGCACCGCGTTGGCGCTTTTCTCCCCATTTCAGAGCCCCTGCCTAAAGGTCGTTTTTAATGGCCCCAGACCAGCCCCGAAGCTTTTCCACCTGCCCCGTTCCAAAGGTCCATGAATGGACCCTCGCTGGCGCTCTTTTTTAACCCAGCTCAACACGAGATTTTCTCTTCCCCATGGATCCTTTCCCCTCCTGATCAGCTCCAGAAGAGGGAATCCCTCGATACCCTCGGTTTGGGATACTTTTCTTCCGAGACCCTCCAGAGTCCGCTAGGGCAATGACTATCCCCTTTTCTCTCCCTGATGAGGGATCATGAATGGAGCCCAGTCAGGCTCCCCCCCCCCCCCTCGCTCTTCTCCCCCCATCTACTCAGCTCACAGTTCCCCTTGCCCCATCTTATGCTTGAAGATTTACACCGCAAACTGCTACAAGGTCAGCACAGTGCCTTGCCCTCAGAATTGACCCCGCCATTCCCCCCCATTTACAGTTTCCCCCCGGTAGAACTCTATTTTCTTCAGGCCCCCTTCGGGCGGCTGATTCCAAGACGGTCGCCATCTGCGGTCCATTCGCTAGAGTTGCACCTCCTTTTTTTCCTAACAGTTCCTCCCTGACGATTTTACATACGACAGCCACTACCCCCCCCTTAAAGAGCCCCGGTGACTCTGGTTAACTTGTCCTTGCTGCGATACGAGCCAAGCATGTCCGTTAAGTGCTACCCTTGTTTTTGTGAAACTTTCCGTTCGTATGGGCTGTTTGTAGTGGCTAGTCGACCCCTCTAGGGATTCCTAATGCCCCCAAAATTCTCCTTGGAAGTTTCTTCGAACTCCAAGCTTTCCCCAACTGCAGCGGAGCGTGTTATTCTAAACCGTCTAGGCATTTGATCTTCCAAGGGCACGCATTATTTTTCCTCCCCGTCAGTCCCGTCCCCCTTTTTTGCATATCAGTCCCCCCCCCCCTAACCCTACGTTTTTTTTTTTTTTCTCAGGAGAGGGTTTCTGCACTCTTTTGCATTTGGCGTAGACGAATACACTTCCTCCCCCCCCTGTCCTCTTATGACCCATTCTAAGTCGGTGAAGACCCACCGTCTCCTGGCATTCAGGGGTTTTCCCCCGGGCTGTTCAAAGCCCAGTTCCCATGCCATTTCAGTTCCCGTCCCCTTTTTTTTCCTGCCCGTATGCCGAGCTGAACCCCTCCAAAAAGGAACCCTATCCAGGAACTCTACTGGGTACTTCTTAACCCACTTTACCACATTGCCCAGCTCGCGCTGAGTAGATCGTAATAGCCCGGCCCGATGCGCCCTTGGGCTCTCTTCACGGTTAGTTGTGTGGTTATGAGGGCCCATCGTCATTGCTTCTTCCGTTTCAGATGTTCATCTCGCGCTCCTTTTCACTCATTATTTTTCACCCCCCCTATTGCGAATCAGACTTTTCCCGAGCAAGCAGCAAGATTATACTGTTCGGCGTACTGTTTGCCCCTCTTGCGGGATACTTTTATCGTTCGGCCACGGTTTCTGAAACCGGTGGCCGTTTCTCGGCTTGATGTAAGCATTTGAGTAAATGGACCCGTACCTGCTGCGTTTTAGTCTGGTCCTTTCAGCCGCTGAGTTGGCTCCTGGCCCACATTAAATTCAATTTACCCCTGATTCTTGTATGTCCCTTTTAGGTCGTTCATGGAACTAGGCTTAGGCGCCAAGGACTTTCTCCGCCGGTTTTTCCCCTGCTTTTGACTTAGAGATTCTCTTCATTACCAGGCCTTTGAATGAGGCGATGCCAATGCGGGATGTCCCCCATGGCCGCGGCAAGTATCCGTGTCGTTTTGGCCATTTGCAAGATGGCTCAGGTCCGGGTTTTTCGGTTTGGCCGCGGGATGCCCTCGCGAACCCCAGGTCTTTTCTTTGTTACTATCTCAATGGCTTATCGCCCCTTTCGTCGGGTCTGGGCTAAATTTTAATGGTACCCGTTAGAGTTTAGTTTCGAGAAGTGTGAAAAGGTAGAAGTGGGCTTTCTGGTGATTCCTGTGAAGTTTGTCCAGAGATCCACGTTCGTTCTATACTGATTTACTACCGGTTTCCTCGCCGGTCTTTTGAGATAATCTTTTGCAGTGATTTTTTTTTACCTAGTCTGCGGCCTTCGACAGGACCCGTTTTTTTCCCGGCTCCCTCATTGTGCACCTTTCCTTGGTTTTCTCTTTGGTCCCGTAAGATGGTTTCGTCAGGACAAGGTTTAAAAGTTTTCTTGAGCTTTCCTATAGACACTCCTTCGGGAGCCACCCCTTTAAATTTTTTTTCTTCTTCCCCCTCAAAAGTTGGACTTTGCTCTTACTTTTTCCCCTCTACGCCCCTTCCGTTTTTTTTTCCCTCTGGCCGAACAGTCCCCCCGCGTATTCTAACCCAAGTTTTTCTTGCAGTCCCTATTTGTCGCATCGATAGGACCAGACCACCTCTGTGCTTCCGCCTCAGGCCTTTATGTAACGGCCAGAGCGTTTTTAGCTTGATGTGAACTAATGGCCCTCCGCCTTCCTGTCTTCAGCTAAAAGTTCGGGTCCCCGTTTTCTAGTTCTTTACCCCGAATTCTTGGGCGCTGTTTTTTATTGCTTACCCCCCAACTCCCCTATTCTTGAGGCCCTCGGTATCACCCCTGGTTGGGGCCCCTTTTCCCCTCGGCCCGAATTCGCGAGGTGAAGCCGCCGAAAGGCGCTTTATCGGTAATTTACTCGTCACGGTTTTCTTTTTCGAGCCCTTTAGAATCCAAAACCTTTGAGCCGGCCGGAATTCTCCGTCCCAGGTCCCCCCCATATTTCGGACATCAGGTTATTTGTGGTACGTGACCCGCTGTTGCTGCTGCGTCTGGTCCTTCTACGTGAGGTGACGATAGCTTTATATTCCTCAAATTCGTCGGGGTTCGCAGAGGTTCCCAAATTTCAAGCGGGCTCCGTCCCCCTATATTTCTTGTGAGATCATTCCACCAGACTTTCCGCTCTGCCAATAGGCGTTTTCGCCCTCCCCATCTTAAGTATCTTTCCCCATGCAAGGCGGTAGTTATCAGGTTCGCGGCCGCCTGTCTCCAAGAGGTGCGTCGAGATGCTTTCCTCTCCCACGAACTTGTGGCTGCAGGTGGACGCCGCTGACGAGACCCATGATAACCCGTTTAGAGGTATCAGCTTTTTTGGGGGGCTCTCGCTGTGGAACGGATTCGTGACAAGAGGCCCCACAAGATAGTTAGAGATTTGCCCTACAATCGTCGCACAAAGTTTTTCGAAGCGGTCCCTTCTCCCTCGACCCTTGTGCCGCGGAAGACCTCAGCCCTTGAGTCCTTTTATGACCTCCAAAAACGTCCCCCTCTGCCGATCCTTCGGGTGTTTCCTAGGACTTACCCAGATAAGGGCCCCGTCACACCTGGCCCTGGTGTTACTCGTATTTTCGACCGCATTGTTCCTTATCTAGGAGCTGGCCCTTTTAAACAAAAGTGTCGGGCCGCCGAACCGCACGTCTGTCCCAATTGCCGGGTACCCCCGAACACCCAGACCCTATGGAATGTATCATCCAGTGGACCATGGCAGAACTACCTCTGCAGGAGACGCTTGGGTCTCTCATTTCGACGTACCTCCCCAATTTTTTACCCGTCCCAGGAAAGTCTTGAATGCCGTCCTCTTCTCACCTCAGAGTGCCCGTGCCTCCCTCTGAGCTGGTTACGAAATGTTTCCAAGAACCGTCGTGATTGGAAGCCTCCCACCACACAAAAAAAAAAGAAGACCCCATTTAACCATGATTTTTAAGTGACTTGGGAAAAGAACCTTTCCCCTTCCTTTTCCAGCTTACCTCCGTTTTACCGCCGCCCCTTTCATTCGTTCGCACCCCCCCCTCCCATTGCTTTTCTCCCAGGTTTTCGCTCCGTTCCTCTGCCCCTCTTGGCGGCTGCCGCACCTCGGTTTCTGCTCGGAAAGTTGCGCAGCAGATTTGCTTTTTTAGCGCCCTGGACTTGCGATCCACGCGTTGGTAGGCCCTTTTTTTCTCTTGCGTTAAAGGTTCTTTTCTTTCTTTCGAAGGAATCAACGGACAGCACCCCTGGCCCCTTACACCCCTTTCAGTTATGCTCCGCTCTTTCTTTCTTTGACGATTCCCTCAACCCCCTGCACCCTTTCATGAACCTTTATGGTTTTTTGATGCCACTCCCTCCTAGTGCAAGTGGATCCCTTCCGGTTTCTCTTTGCCAAACAATTGGGTGAAAGGAAGTATGAAGAATCCCAAGTCACTCTGAAAGAAGTTGATTTCCCCTTCCCGAACCCCCTCTCCCCCCAACCCGGTTAGGCTGAGAATTAGCGTCACTCTACGTGAAGCCCTCCTTTAAGCGGAATCAGAAAGAACAACACGGAGGTCCCTTTCAGAACTCGTCTTATCCGTCTTAGGTTATAAGGGCTTTCTCCCCCCCCATCCCCCGGACTTTTGGTTCGTCGCCCCTGGTCAGCGCTCTTCCTACAGGATTTCATGTCCGACGCCCCCGATTGAAACACTCCCTGGTCACCCCGGCAAGGCCACCGCTGGCTAACGCTCCCCCCCGCTTTATCACACGAGATGAATGGCTCTCCTGATGTAAGGACTCCCTAAGGATTACGCTAACGCATTCTGAAGTCCACCTCACTTTCGAGAGTTCGAGTCTGTTCTTCGTCCATACTTAAGCATGCAGGCCGCTATGTCCTCTTTCGCCCTACTTGTTTTCCTAAGAATTCTTATTCTCTCATTTTTCGATGACGACCAGAATCCCCCTCCTCCAGACCTGGTCCATTCGATAATGCTGTACTCTCCAGCCAGAAGTCTCGCGTACAAGTCACCTTTGGCCGCCGCTGAAATTTGACCGGACAGGTGCCAGCCAGCACATTCGACAATCTCCAGCTCACTGCTGTCTGCTCCCTGCGCAAGAGGCTAATCCTGAGGCCCCCAAGGATCGTGATCTGAACCAGCTCTGCAGCGGACGGACTGACGAGCTTCAAATCCAGACCCGTCCAATACCCCAGCGTAATACGCACCCCCCAGGGCGAACTTCTTTTCCCGGCCTAGTTCCCATTACATCCGTTCCTTCAGAAGTGGTCCCCTTTGGGGTTTCCGCCATGGCCCCGCTACGTTAGATGATCTTCTATTGCGACTACGACTCCGGGTATCAGCCTCCCCTATCCCTTGTACATGTGGCACTGGGCTTTTCCCCCCTCCGTTTGCTGAACAGATCCATGCGACCCTGTTCTACCCTTCTCTTCCCCCATTTTCCCATCTCGGGCCCTGCCTGATCTCGACTCCCCTTTCCAATGTCCTAAGTGTCCCCCCGTAAAGCATTTCCTCATCAAGTTTTTTTTCTTGATAAGAGTGATGGCTGAAACTTGCTGTCTTTTGTTCGGGGCTTGACGCATACGTCGTAGTAGATTGACAATGTTCTCCCTCCGCCTTTTGTTCCAGTACACCCCCCCGGGATTTAACGCGGTATTTTCATCAAGCTGCACCTGTTTCGCGGTGAAAGTGAGCGTTTTTATTCCGATCGAGCGTAGGAACCTAAACACAGGCATCCTACCTTTTATAGTATTGACTTCTTCCCCAACCCCACATGTACACTGCTGACTTCCTTTTGCCCTTTGTAGCTCCTAGAAGTAAAAGATCCCCCCTTGGCGAGATTACCCCTGGTATGGAGGTACGCTATAGTAAGGGTCGGTAGGACGACTTTTTTTCCTCTCCAGAGTCTGGACTGCTTATCGTTCTTAAATTACGCGCATCGCCGCCTCTGCCTGGCTCATTCGCCCTTCAACTTGCCGGATGTGGCGGCACGCAGGCGGCAAGTTTCCTTCTGACCCCTGCTTAACTAGAACGTTCCTCACTCGTAGCTTTCCTATGACTTTCATTTTAAACGGTACTGCTTGCGGATTTTTGCTGGTCTGAAGTTCTTTTCTTGTTTCCGACCCTTAATGTTCCATGAGGAGCTGAACTCTTCCGCTTAGGCCCGAGGCAGAGGAGCTCTTTTTCGAGCCGTTACAGTTACCAGCAGCCATGCTTGAATTATCTGGCAGTGTCTTTCTTGAAGGGGGTAGTAGTTTCAAGGCCCTTTCCCTTAGCTATTTCGAATTGGTGTCTTAGCAACGTTGTCCACTGAGGGGTTGGTTTGATCTTGCGCCGCTTTGATAAGACCGGTAGGGTCCTCTGAACCCTGGCTTGATTCTCCCCTGATTGCTGTTTCTTAGTGAAGATACCGTTTCTGCGTGAGGCAGCCGCTTGCGGAAACCGGCTGTAACGGGGTGTTCTGACTTTTTTCAAGCGCTCACCTTTCTATCTTTTAATCTCCTTTACCTTTTACTCCGGGTTAGAGAAGGGTTAGCGGTCTTGGCGACCCCATTTGGTCAGAGGGCAGTTTTAAACTCGGATGGGCTCGATTTTCCACCCCCAGTTTTACCACGGGCCCGGCTCCCGCCTGTTCCAAGTGTCCATGTGGTCTTGGCATAAGGCCTCCCGAAACGGTCACATCTCTTCTATTACCATCGAGCACTTCATGCGAAGGCGGCGCCAAACCGGTTTTGAAATTTTTTTTGCCACCTGTGGCAGATTGAATTTCGCCCATCCTTGTCTCCCGCCCATTTAGAAAGGGAAGCCCAGACCTATTTTCTTCTAATCGATTCGCCTCTGCCTAGTGGAAGTCCCCCCCACCTTCTTTTTCGCGAACGCCTTGCGGGTATCGGGACCTCGGCGTCGCCTGTTGAATTGAGCTTCTTTTTATTCTTCCTGGCACGGAGTTGGACATGATTTTCCTTAGGAACAATTCGTGATTGAGGTTCCCGATGCGCCGAGAATTTAGTTTGAGTTTTTTCTTTCGTTAAACCACTTCCCGCTGGGTTTAGTCATGGATGAAAGATGATGCCTCTTCAATCCTGCGTTCCGGTCTGAGGCCGATTAAACGGCGCTTAAGTTGCATTTCCCCCGAACTTCTCTTCGCATTTAATGATCGACCCAAAGAATAGTCGGCCTGGTTTGATACAACCTTCAAAACCAACACAAACCCAAAAAAAATCCCCCACAGTTGTCAATTTTTCGTCTTGTTTATGTTTTTGGTTTCTTGACCCCGGTCTGGGAAATGTGACTGGTCTTCCGGTCATCGACTTGTGGGGGACTCGCCTGGTCCTCCCCACTGCCGTTAGATCTCCCCCCCCCCAAGTCCAGGGGGTATTGGCAACGCTGGCTATTTATAGGAACCCCGCCGACAGCTCGGCATGAAGGGTAGGTTCTACCTGATCCGGCTTTAGGCTTGATCGTTTTTCCCACGTTGGGTTTTCGTGTTAAACGGGCATGATGGCTAATGGTGTTCTGCTAGATGTGCGTACTAAGGGAGTGGGGTTTGTTCCTTTTGTTTTGACC
>Ga0179593_1397198_pt1 | contig 10857 bp, 7 predicted proteins | sample CZODoug2_1_08_16_FD_185931 | JGI IMG/M metagenome (GOLD analysis project Ga0179593, IMG submission 185931) | Vadose zone soil fungal communities from Angelo Coast Range Reserve, California, USA - CZODoug2_1_08_16fungal (PacBio error correction) | ecosystem: Environmental > Terrestrial > Soil >... | reverse complement strand
CCTCCCACACCAAAACTGGTCGGAGCCGAGGTTTTGCTGTTAACCTAGATATTCGATCACGCGAATTCAAGCAGCTCCTCTTCCTCTCTTTCCTTCGGTGCGCAGCTACCCCTGTAAAGCTTGGATCAATAGGGTACGGCCAAGGTTCCATACCTCCGTCTCGGGAGGCCTGCGGCACCTTTCTCAGACCCGCCGACCAACAGAGCGTACTCTTTGAAAAAACTCGGCATTTTCCCCCTGCTCCCAGCGCGTTCTCATGTCTGGGTTTGGTAAAGACAAATTAATGGCCTTCCTTGACGTTTTCACTTTCTCCCTTCAAAATTTCCCCTCTCGGGGGACACTTTCAGAGTGCTGCATCTTGAGTCCTGGGTGTTAGCACCTTCAACCTTTCCCATTTCCTGAGGGTATGTAGTTGTTCGCGCTTGAAAGCTCATCTCCTCCCATCCGCCTGCGCTAATTTGATTACTCACTCTCCTGGCCCCCTTAACCCAGGCAAAACCCGGCGTCTGTCGGTCCCAGTCCCGATAGAACAATGCCAGCAAATCAGGTCATTCCCCTCAAGCCGATCTCACGCGTTTGCATTTCCTGACCTTCCAACCTCAATGCCCACTATGAGCAGAGGACTCTCGACACGGCTCCGCGTTTCCGTTCCCCCATAAAAGAGCTTGAAAAGTAGATCCCTGCCTCCACCACGCGAGCCCTTTTTTAGTCCCTCACGCATAGTAGTTCACCCTGGCCCCAAGGTCCTGCGGAAACCCTTGTCCGAGTGGTGGAAGATTACCTCCTTTCTTTTTGGCGAGGCCGGCCCGGCGATCAGATTTATACGTTGCCGCTTTCCCCGTTTTTTTTCGGTTAAGGACACCTCGGATGCGATTTCTCTGAGTTAAGACGCTTGAGCCCCAACGGCCCGGCAGTGTTCCCCAAAGCGGCCGCCCAGCCACAAAACTTTCTTTCTTCTGTGCACCTTGCAACGCTTGCGTGTCGTCCTTTCAGACCTTTCTCCCCCTTGACTAGAGGTTGACCCGTTCCCACAGTCCCCGCGACCTATGATGAATCGGAAATCGCCCCGTCCTCTGCAGTTTGCGACCCATCGCCTCCCTTTCTTTTGAAAAAGCGGATTGGTCCACCCCTCATCAGACCTGGCTAATCCTATGGAGTGATTAAATTAGAGTTCCGTTTATCTGTCGAACCCGAGACGCGGGCAGTCATTTTACCCCTCTCCTTCCCGCTTTCAGATAACGCAGAGCCCCCTCCCCGGTTAGAAGGCTTATTAATCGGCGGGATGCTCATTTAAGCGCATCCTCCCTGATTCTTTTCCCGATTAGGAGACACAGATTGACCCCCCCCCCCCCGAGACCTTGCGGCTTCCTACTCCTTCCCCTTCCAGCCTTTTCAGGCCCGGATCGGATGGATCGCTTGAGCGCCTGGAGGGCTAGCCGCTTAACATGATGGACAGACTCGGAACCTTCGAAACTTTCATTCGGACGACGTGCTGCCCATTGACCCCCATGCCTCCCCTTCGGCTACAATTGCGGCCTGATTTTCGCAAGGCACTTTGGTTTCGTGTCGGGGTCTTTGCCCCTCCCCTGAAGCAGCCGTGCAATTTTTTGTCCTAATCCCCGGGCTTGTCGTGATCGGCACTTCCTTGGGGACGCTCCCAGTTCCTTGGACAAATTGTACATTGGTAAAGTTTTCGCCTCCCATCCCGGCGCTGCGCCCCTTAGTGCCCTTGTCGGATCCTGCTGTTCAGGACATATTGCGCACCCCACAACGGGGCGATTTAAGAGGAAGGCAGGGCGACTCCTCTCGGCTGCGACTCCCGTATTCTCCGAAATTAACGTGCCTGCGGCCCCCCCCAATTTTGTTCACTTCCGATGGGCAGCTCGATCTTTTTCTCGGTACGGAGAGTATTCCTTTCCTTCTCTTTCTGTTATACGGAGTGCTCGTGGCCTTTTCCGTCCTTTTTGGCTGAAAAACGGAGAGTCCTTCACTTCTTATGTTCAATCTTCCACCCCCAATCCCCGTAGGTGCACTATCAGTTATGTTTTCCCCCCCCCAAGGTCTCAATTCATGTGTTGACTGTTGTTGGCATCAAAAACACTTCTATTTTCCGACCTGGCTCATATCCAGCGATGCGGTTTTCGCTTTGGGATTCTCCTCTATGAAGCTCTCTCTCCTTTTTTGCCCGAGGGGTTTTTTATCTTTTTCCCGTGAATGCCCGTGGCGGCCCTCGGCCGGCACATGTGTTTCCAGTCAGGATCGCGATGAGGTTCCCTGACGAAACGAGCCGCATCATTTCCAAGACTCCCTCCTCCAAAAGGTCCTACGACGAGAGCTACTCCCCCGCCACTTTTGGTAGCGTCCTGAGCGAAGGGGCGTTTTTTTCCCCCAAGACATCATGAAACCCCGCTCTGGTGTTTCAGTATTTCCTCAGTATAGACGTAAACATCTACTTGGCAATAAACCCCTTCCTTGAAGTAAACTGCGTTCTTATTTCCCCACTTATAGCCGCTGCCGCCCCCTACCAGGTCTCTGAACCTTTCCTTCCTCCCGGAGAAAGCTTCAGCAAAATCGCCCGTGCGAGTATTTGCATAAGCACGCCCCAGTCGGTTCTTTTGAGAGCTTTGGTATGAGTCATCTCTTGGCCTTGTCCCCCCCGCCGTTTCCTACACGCCGCAGCTTATTCTGTGAATCATCCGTAGGATCGAACAGATTCACCCTCCGACATTTATATATTTTCCTCCTACAGTTTTGTTGTTTATCTCGGATTGTTTTTTTTCGATGATGAGCGGTTCGATAACTGGTCCTCCTCGTCACATGCCATTAGAGGGCGTGTGCAGGCTACCAGGACGGTGGAACGGCATGACAGATTTTTTCTCCCCCAAAACAATAGAGGACTCCTTTTGGTGCATGTCTACGGATACCCCTTCTTCCAAAAACAATCCCCTTTTCGAGGGGCTTGAGAGGTTGTCCTTTCGATGATACGTTTTCTTCCCTTTGAAGTTTCTCTTAAGTCTGGTGGTTCGAGGTGATGTGCGCTCCTGTTCAAAACTACGCTTTCAGGCGATACGATGGAACTTAACCCGGACGATTCGATGTACTTTTGCCTAGGTCCAGCCCGTCGCTCTTACGAGACCACCGGTTTTCCCCTCTCTCTAGATAGTTCCGGTTTGATGACGTTTTCCTGGCCACGATTCGTCGGAGTTTTCAAAGCATTATTTCCCATCGATGAGAATTCTATAGTGATCGAGCACATTTCCGCCCCCAGCCATGCTGCTCTTGGACGGTCGAGCAGGAGACTCTTCCCGGCCACGGCTCAGATAGATTCCCTGCCCTTAAACAGGATAGTTTTAATCCTGATTGCTTACTCAACCCCCCACCTTAGTCGCCGGCGTCTTCAACCCGATCATGGGTTTTCCCTTTTTCGGCTAACCCTATCCGCTGAGGAATTTGCCTTTCATTGGCCTCCCCCACACGCTGATCATTCCCCCTGCGGGACGATGGCGTATCCCATTCAAGGCTGGAATTCTCCGGCTAATCCCCGCCAGTCCCTTTGAACGCGCGTAGAGATATCATCGATTCTCCTACACGGATTTCTACTTTAGCGGAGCCCATAGGAGCTCCCGGACTAATAGTAAGTGCCCGCCTTTGTGACCTCATTCCTACCCAAATCCCCCAGAGACTGGCTCTCCACTGAGTATATTCGCCCTGCCTTTTCTCCTCGCCTTTAGCCTTGTTCGCCGCTTTTCACTGCCCTCAACAACGTCTGAGCCACTTTGCCTTCCCCTGAGCAGTTGATCTTTCTCACAACTTCCCACATGTTGTTGCATGAATTTGTCCCCAATCATCTTCTTTGGGATCTTTCCCCCCCCCCCCGGCACTTTTAAGTAAGAATACAAAATTCAGGCACTCTTCTTGGTTCAGAGCTCTCCCGGTCAATCCCCCCCCGACACTTAGCCGTGTCCTTGGCGCCTGCCCCAGAAAATTCCGTGGAGTAAGTTGTGAAGCCATTGGCATCCCTTTCCCCTCTCTGTTAGAGTTCCGATTGAGATATTCCAGCTAGCCCTCCCCTTTTACTTCCCTCCAGCCTTTAGAATTTCGGCGCGCTTGGAATTTTTCTACTTCCTCAGGTATAGCTTTTTCCTCCCTCCCCTTTTCCCTACTCCCGAGTGCCCTGCCTTTGAGCCAACGCCTCACTCCTAAGCTTCGCTGCGCGAAACCTTGTTTCTTTGACTCTGCCGGCTCTCTCCTTGAACGCGCCGCTTTCCTTCATCCTAGCCTCCTTGTATAGGAACGCCACAAACGGCTAAGTCCGGCCCGGAATAGGAATTCTTTCCATGTGATTTCGTGGCCCGCATCCTCTGTTTTTAAATGAGAGGATCGGTGCTATTAAGTTTCTGCCCCACCTAAGCCGAGCTTTTCTTTCCCCTTCATAGTGGTCCGTTCTCTTTTTTCCCGGACCTGTGTCAACCGAGTTCCGGTGGTACTTAGTTATGTGAATAGTGCCTTACTCGTTATCACAAATCAGAATTTATTTTTTCGGCGCTGGCTGAAGACCTTTCTTCTTTTTTCTTTGCGCCTTTGTCGATCCCCCCTTTAAATAACCTGCGCAACTTGACCTCGACGATCGTTCCCCCTTTGAAGGGTAGCCATCCGTCCGATGTGCCACGCGAGGCTCACCAAGATGGAACGCCGTTTCCAAAATGGGAGATTTTGATTAACACGATTTATTGAATCCCTCGCCGCGTTTGGATTCCCCCCCCAGATGTAGATCCCCCGCGTTAGCCGCGATGTTTCGAGAGTTTATCGATTTCCTGCGTCTTCTGGTTTAGAGTTTCCCTGCTGTCCTTCGCACTCGTGTTTGCGCATCTTCGTTCCGTTTTAAGATGATTATTACTCAGCTTGTGGCAGCCCTCAGTCTGGGTTCCCGGATTAAGTGGAGGAGGGACTTTCCTCTTCTCTCGCAGCGGTCCCCAGATGGAAGAGCCATCATAGCGGAACAACTCCCATCCCCCCCAGCGCACCGACCTTGGCCGTGCCGGTTAGAACCCCCCCCCCACTTCGTCGCCCCCCGATGCGCGGCTCCTTCTTTTCGATCCCGTGTTTTAGTTGAGGTTTTTTTGCTTTCCGTTTAGCCTTTACCCGGGATGGTTTTTCACGGCGACCCAGCTATTGACTCTGGGTCCCGGGAAGGCCTGCCCGGACTTTTCCCCCCTCAGGTGACGCCTTGGTTGACTATTGAAGCCCGTGTCCTTTAGGAAAGCTTTGAGTATGGACCCGCTTTCCGCCTTCCCCGCGCTTGCAGGAGCTCGCTGCTCAGCCTTCTCCTCTCCCTCCTCTCTTGAACAGGGAGCTCCCTGGTCCCCTTTTTCTCGACATCTCTTCGTTTCCCTGGGCATCCTTTTGTAGGACTTTCTTTTTCCTTTCGCGTCTGCCCTGACCCCAAAAACGGATTTTTCCTTCGAAGGCAAGCCGTTTTTGATCCTCCCGCTTGATTTCCCCTCTGCTCCTTTTTTTTACTATCTCCTCCGAGTAGCGTTTGCGCAGCGATCCGCTGCACCGGTCCTTTTCTGGACATAACATCGGGACGGCCCTTGCTTTTCCCATCACTCCGATCGGCCGGGAGGTCCCCCTTGGCACACTTTTTTATTCCCCAATCCCGGAAACAAAAAGGCGTCACTCGTTTTGTGTCCCTCCCCCCGGCCGCGGCTTTTGCCACCTCTGTTCAGACTTCCTGTCGGGTGCGTACAAATCCCCCCCTCATTTCCTTTCCGACGATGCGCCTTCCCCGACCAAACCTTCCCGGTGCCGTGAGGCTTTTTTTCCCTGCGTTCGCTCGAATTTAGTGTTCGAACTTCTTAAACTAGGTAGGGAGTTTTTCCTCCCTTATCGAAGAGCGCAGATTCCGACGTTCGATCTTCCCCTACGCCCCGTATCCATGCACCCCTCACCCCTTTTTCGATCTCCGCTTGCGAACACTGCAGAAATCCGTCATCACTCGGGAGAACCACTAGTGCTTACCCAGCGGTTACCCCCCCCCAGTACTTCTGCCCCTTGCAGGACCTAGACACGTCCCTATCCGCGCTCCTTTTTACGTCCCGCCCTGAGCGAACCGATGTCCGTGCGCAAACGCGTCCGCGTTCTGAAAAAGCATCTTTTGCACTCCTCTATTCTGCTTGAACGGCCCTTCCACCGTCTCTTGTTGAGCGAGGGGACCCTTTTTAAAATTGGTAGCTTGGCCGGAATGGCGCTCATCTCTCTTCGAATTACGATCGTCGCTTTCTTTTCCCTCTCGTTCTGCTAAAAGTTTCTCCTCACCCTGGAGACCCGCAATTGACCGGAAGTTTTCTCCTCACAAGAAAACTTCTTGATGTGCTTCAAAGATTTTCGCCCCCCGTCTTGCCTGGCATACAGCACTGATAAACTTTTTGCACATGCTTCGATCAACTGGAAAATATGCTGACCTTTGTCTGCGAATCAGCCTCCCCTTTTTTCCGACCATTCGCCCCTCATGACGTTTTACAGGCGTTGATGCGGCCCACGCCCCCACCCATTCCCTTTCAGAATCCTATGCCCGGTTTCTTGTTCATTCCCCTTTCCTTACCTCCGGGCGCTCTTTTGCTCCTCTTTCGACGTATTAATGAAACCGGCAATCACGGCGGCTTTCATTCCGATCCCTTCCCCTCCCCCTGTTTCGCTTGTTTTTATTTACGAGGCTGGCTTTTCTCTATAGTCGCTTGTCCCCCTTTCCTGCTTTAGGTTTTGACCGCGGCTACGCCCGTTTTCAACCGTACTCACTCCTCCTGCTTCGACGCATTTTCGGTCCCTTATAGATTTCGCTCTTGGGGACTACGACCCCCCCACTCACTCTGACCTCCCTTGAAACGAACGCCAGCCCCCTAGTGCTGCTTTGTATAACCTGAAATCCCCGCTCGGCCCTGGCAATCTGGGCGGCTGCTGCGCAAGGTTGTTTGGTTATTCTTTTTTGGAACCTGGCGCATCTCTCGGCGTTTTCCCCAGTCCTCTTGCCGGCAAGGGATATTCTCTCTTCCAATCTCTTGGGAACTCTAATCTTCTCCTATGATGCTCCTTTTTCCCTTTGTCAAGTTTTTGCTCAATACCCTTGTTCTTCTGCGCCCTTGGCGCATCCTTTTTTTGACGGTGTTCTTCCATCTTCCGAACCAAGATTCGTGAGGCTCCTTGAGTTACGGCGAATCCGAGTAGCTTCATGCGGACGCCCCGGATTGACCCTCCGAATTGTTGCATGCGGCCCCCTTTTTTTCCCAATTACGATTAACTATCTCTTCTTGTATACCGGATACGGAGAAGGCGTCTAAGTTCCTCGTTTCTCGGAGATCGAAGCGCTTTTTCGTGTGGCCTGGTCAATTCAATTGAGGGGGACTGCAGCTTCGCGAACGTCCTTCATTGACTTCGGACAGGCCCTTTGTCCTTTTCTCAAAGTCGATCAGCGTTGTGTCTTTTTTTTTCGGACCATTCGTCCTTCCTACCAACCCCCACCCGTCTTTGGAGCCGCCTTGAACACCCATTGTATCGGTTGACCTCCTTCAATCCCTGGCGCCCGCAACAGATTTATTGGACCCTCTCCTCTTGCTCCCTTCTGACGGCGCGTCGGGAGCGAGGGTGCATTGTCTCGTCTCTGGAGGCAAGTTCTTTTTCCTTAAAGTGAATGCCTTTTGTTGACTTGCCCGCCTTGCCCTGAATCTTCAAGTTAAGGGGCTTCAGCCTCATTCAGCGAGAACCCCCTTTCTTCTCTCCCCTTACCGTGATCCGTCATCCAACCCCCTCTCCTCTAGTAGGACCGCCACCCGGCATGTGTTTTCGAGACTGGGGAGGGTGCAAGACTATCAATCCCCTTTGCGGTCGACTTTTTTCTCCGGACACCCCCCCCTCAGTTTTTTCCCTTAGCTTTGTTCCCCCAACCTCCTAAACCATGGGATGCCTGAGGACGCCCCTCCCCCTTGTATCAGGCCTGGAATGGAAGCCCCCTTAATTTCCTCTTTCTTTCGGTCTTCCCCCAGATAAAGACTTCTCGGAGCAGTGTTGGTCCCTGCTAGACCCCTTGCATGCGGTCCACCCCGACTTTGCCTGCCCTTCCTTGCGGCCTGGCCGTGAATCAGCGGCTTTTTTTATCCCCCTCATTCATCACTCGGACATCACCCCACCTCTATACAGAAGGTGGAGAGAGATGGGGTGGATGTCGGATGATGATTTTTTCCAGCCGCTGATTCACCATTCCTCAGCTTTCGTGTGCCGGTCGGACAGGTTGTGGACCGACGCCCCCCCGTCTGACCCAAAAGCCGCCGGCCGCCTTTTCAGGGCTTGGGAGACCCTTTTTAAGCTTCGATGTGATGAAGGGTGTACTGTGCCTGTAAAGGTTTCTTACTTTTTCCTTGCTCTCCGTCCTTCGAGCATGGTGGTCTCGATTTCCTGGAAAGAATTGTCCCAAAACTATCGCTGTCCGGCGAGCTAGACTCGATTCCTCTATTCACTATAGAGTTGCTTGACTTCCGATCACGCGACCACATGCCTTTTACGAGATATATTTACATTTTTGATGAACGGAATAGCCGTAATCCCCTCTCTTTTTTTTTATCGCTTCGTGCACCGTCTTTTGTAGCATCTTATGTGATAGGCTGAACATTTAATCTCTCCTCCACTAAATCGGTATCCTAAGGTAGAACACAGATCTCGGAAGCAATCCACTTGAGTCGGTCCCCCCCCGTTGACTCCTCTAACCCAACTGATTTATGAGGTCGAATCCTTATTGATTGAGAATTTTTTTACGAAGTTTGTTAGAAAAGACCTCTGTTTGAGGCGGCTTTCACTTCAGAGAGGTATGTGCCGCCTTGGGCCCTTTCTCTGCCACTTTGCACGCTTATTCGGACGAATTGTCTCCCCGTCCATCTTTACTTTTATCCGTCTTCTCCTGTATTGTCCTGGACTGAAACGCGTATTTTCCTCTTTGCGAGGACGGAGCTTTCTTAGTAGATGGATCGTCTTTGCAGTCCTTCCGTACCTCAGTTTTCTTTCCTTGAAAGTCCCCCTGACTCTTTCAGAAGTGATGGTACTATCTCCGGGTCTAGGCCCCTTACCTATCTATTAGACTTGTTTTTTTTTTTTTTTTTCCGGGGGGGGGTCTTCTGTTTCCCGGACATGAAGCCCCAACTTGAGCAATTGATCCCGCAGAGGCCCTTTTCTTTTTCAAACTTTCCCCACTGTTGGAGCAGTTCGTCCCATCATCTTCGTTTAGTTATTGAGGAGCTTTTCCACCCCTTCCATTGTCTGACCCCATCCATTTTTATCCATATTATGGCCCTCCCCCTCCGCCCCTCCTTATGGTTTTAAAATTCCCTCTGTTACCCCTTGCCCCCCCCTTCAGGCGCACAGAAATGCTCCCTCCCTAGTTCTTCATTGGTAGAGCCCATGCGGCAGCACCTTCGTCCCCTGATCTTCTTTCGTCCCCGAGCCTTCAGGATAGCACAATTCGTCGAAACCCTAGATTGCCTTCCGTGTTTTTCCTCCCCTTTGAAGTGTTAAAGTGATCCCACTTTCCGAAGGGTATAGATTCTTGTAAAGTAGCGATGAAGTCTTCATATTCCTCTTACAAATCCTCCCCATCCGCCCCTCCTTCAAGACTCGCGACCTGTTTTCCTTTGACGCCCTTTTATTCTGACAAGAGAAGGTCCGGGTCCTTGACCTCCTGCGCCGCTGCCTCTTTAGCGAAGTGTCATAAGTGAATTCCACTTCCCTTTAAGATCCTAGCCCATGCTTGATTTAGTTCCCCCCTCTGTTCAAACCCTGGATCCTTTTTTCAAGTCGTTCGTCCACCTTTTTCCCGATCCTTGACGAATTCATAGTGTTCGATTTTGCTCCTCTTTCCGTTTCAACCCTCTTGTCCTCTTTGGTATAGTTCTTCATATTGCACATCGCGACTTGTCCCCGAATCAACCAGAAAAGTGGTGTTGGCGTTCCTCTGAAAATTCCGGTCAATGGACGTGTTATATTTCTCTCTCTAATTTTCTCCTTTTCTAGTGACTGGAAGACATTTTTAGCGGGACGTCTTCACCTGCCGTGCCGCGCTCCCTTTGTGTCACCTTCACTTGGTTCTCCGCCAACTCTTTTTTCCTCCAGGTAGCATCCCCCTGGCCCAGCTCGTGAACTTACCGATGCTTGTTCCTCTCTACGGTTTTTCCACATTCCCTTCCTGTCTCCGATCCTTTCTCTTTTTTTCCGGTCTCAGCGAGCGCTGTGCGTGTTCTCGAAGCAGTGTGTTTTTTATGTTACGCGGCCGTCCCTTTGCCGTCGGCGGGCGGTTAATTTTGCTTCTGTCCTTTCCCTTCGCATGTGGCGACGCGTCCTGTTTTTTTTCTGGGTTTTCAGGATACCTGGCCTTTGGTAATTCATGCTCGCGACGGAATGGCACGCCTTTACATCGCGCGACCCCACCTTCCCATCCCCCTCTCCCCCCTCCGGCTTGCCGTTCGAACATCAGTTCCCTCTCTCCTCTTCCTCGAGCTCCTTCACGGCCTCCTTTTCTGATGCTTGGCGCCTTTCCTTTCTGAGTTCCTTTTAGTGGTCTTTTCCCTCCAAAAATCCTCTTGAAAGCGTCTGTGGCAGCGACGATCCGGCTCCCCCACGAGGTATCCCTCTGTTTGAGTCTTCCCCGATTCCGAAGACGTGTGGTCCGCATGAACCCTCGCTGGAGTTTTTCCCACCAGATTGCCTTATCTTTCTCGAAGCATTGCAGGAATATGCACATCGACTCTCAGCCTTGCACGCCCTCTTTTTGAATTAGCTTTCTTAGGTGTCCGGTGCCGTCCCGGCCACTTTTTTTTG
>Ga0179593_1624396_pt1 | contig 10858 bp, 18 predicted proteins | sample CZODoug2_1_08_16_FD_185931 | JGI IMG/M metagenome (GOLD analysis project Ga0179593, IMG submission 185931) | Vadose zone soil fungal communities from Angelo Coast Range Reserve, California, USA - CZODoug2_1_08_16fungal (PacBio error correction) | ecosystem: Environmental > Terrestrial > Soil >... | reverse complement strand
CCAGACCTGTCAGATAAACAAAGCCCACTCCCTGATTCGGCTCCTCTTCATTGTAATCCCTTCAGGGGTCTACTACCTATCTCAACTTCGGATCCACCCTAACCCCCCCCCATCAATCAATCCTTCTCCTACTCCACTTCACCAAACGAGGCATTATCTTTTAAGTGCCTTTTCCCCCAGTTTTTACATTTAGGGAAGACGCCCTCCCTAAGCAAGCGCATTTTCCCCTCACCTGTGCACCTTTTCTCCTTCCAAGCCTTTGAAGATTTCCCCGATGTTCCATCTCGTGCTCTCTACGACCGAAGTTGGTATTGTCCCTCCTCCCCCCTATTGTCTCCCCCCTCCCCACCTCCGAACCCGGAAGCTGCCCGTTCAAATTTGGGATGCCGCCCTGGTTTTGGCCCAGCACGACCCCCTGAATCGGCCCGCCGCCGGCCCCTCCTCTTTCCTCTTCCTGTGGTTTCAACTCTCTCGCCTTTGGCTGCCGTCTTTCATAGCTTAGTCTTCCCCTGACGGTTTCCCCCATTATATGGTGGACACCCCCCCCTTCTCTTTGGTAGTCGTTTTGTTAAGTTTCCTCTGGAATTCCGCCTCCCTTACCCAACCACGCCTCCTCCCAACTGAACATTGAAGTTCTCTTTTTGATTGTTGTTTTTCCCTTTCCAGCTTTCTCTTCATCCGCTCCGCTATTTCTGTGCATCTTTTCGTCCCCCTTTTGAGCAATGTGACGCCATCGCCACGACCCACTACCCATTTTCTTTCTCTCGTATTTGACTTCCTCTTTTTTTCAAATCCTGCTCGACCCTATGACTTTCTGTCAAGGTTCACCCCCCCTTCCTTTCCCCATCATTTCTTTTTTCGTTTTTCGGACAGCTCCCCTTTCCCCCTTGCTTTCTTAACTCGCCCCCTCCAGCCTTCCCCTAGAATGTTCTAGAAAAACTGATATGTCCCTCCTCCCTTCCTATTGCATCTCCCCCCCCCCCAAAGATTCCTCATTTTTTCAACCTTCCCCACAGAAATTGCACCCTCAGATTACGCTCCTCCGCTGCATCTTTCCCCCCAAGGCAATCCGCCTGCCCTTCCTGTTCTTCCCACCTGCCACCCTCGGTCTTTTTTCTTTTTTCTCTTGAAGGGCTGTAGGAGCCCTCCCTCTCTTTCGTTCCTTCGTCCATTCCAATTTTGCCGTTTCCCCCATTGTCCTAGAACGTTTGTCCATTTAGCGTATTCGCGAACCCCCCCCCCCCCTTCTCCCCTGAACCCCGTAGGATACATAATCTCGCGAGGTTACCCCCCCACCTTATCGGGAGTCAACGTGGTCCGACTGTGATTTTCAAATAGTATGGATGTAAAAAGGCGTCCACCTTTTCCCCCCAGCAGAGCCCCCCCTTGTCTTTTTTGCACCCCCTCTTCGATAACCATCCCCTCCCAGGTCCCAAAAATTTATAACTAATCCCGAAGTAAATTTCAATTCCCTAAAATTAGATTTGTAGTGACCTTTCTTCTTTATCCGCTTACCCATTATAAATGTAATTCTCCTTTCCCCCCTCACCAAAGCAAGACCCTCCCTACGGTTCCCGTTTTCGCAAGTTGATTTGAAGTGAGTCCTCCCCCTTTTCCCCCTTTTACGTTTTCCCCCCTTCACGAGTGATGGCGTTTTTTTTTTCCTTTTCCCACGGAGTGCCCTTCCCCCAATCAGACCTCGAAACACCACCTTCATGAGAAGCAATTTTGTCACGCTGTCCTCCCTTTTCCAAAAGGGCCCTGCTTATTCCCTTTTTCCTATGATCTGTGCCCGCGGCTTCTTCCGTTTCGAGTTTTTTCCAAAATTCTGTATCCAAGCACTTCCGATCTCCTTTTTTCCAAGGGTCTGCCACTCCCCTCCTGTATCTTTCCCGTCGACTTCCCCTCTCACCAAGAGTTTGTAGGGTGTCCTTCTTAGCGGAGAAATATTCCTGACCCTCTCCATTCTTCGGCAATTTTTTTTCACGATTTTCCAGAATTCGCCACGACGTCTCCCTCCTCCTTTTTCCGGCAAACCCCCCCCCCCCCCCTCTTGCCCCCCCTCCTAAACTTTCCTCCTCATTTTGTTTTTTTTTCTTTCTATTGAAGGTCTGGACTTTCGGCTCCGAAGCCTGGAGACTTCGGTCTTTCCCCCGCTGGGAACATATTTCCCTTCTTAGCTGCCGTGAAGTTGTTCCCTTCTTTGGACTGGTTTAGGATTTCCTCCATGGGAGGGCTACGTCACGCCCGTGGAAATCTCTCCTACGGTGTAAGATGAAGGAACTTTTCCTGTTTTCCTCCCACGCGTTTTCCTTTTCCCCCCCCCCCGGATCGTAAGATTTTTCCCTTTTTGAAAAACGATGGAACCTCAAGAAGAACGCCCTTTGCATGTACGCACTGTCTCCCCTGTGTACATTTTCTCCAGCCTTCGTAGCATTTCCCCTTTTTTCGCATCGCGGTATCTCTTGCGATTCGGATGACATTGAAGCATCGAGGGGAAGGTTTCTTGGAAGTTGGTCTTTTTTTCACTGATGGACCTCCACTTAGCTTTTCTCAAGAGTAGCCCGCCAAGCCTCTTTTTTTTCCTGGATGTGCTGGCCTACCCCCCCCCTTTGTTGTTGGAAGACTTTCTTTTTTTTTTTTAGAGAATCCTCATGGATGGCATGTTTGGAACAGTTGCTTTCGCGGCGCGGAACATCCCGTCCTTGATTGATTTTTGTAATTTCCCTTTTTCGACATCTTCCAAATCTGTGTTCTTTTTTTCCCTCTGATGGAGGAGTTTTGACTTGTGCCGCTGAACTACGACGCTTTTTTTCACAGAGGGAACACGGGTTCCTCTCCCTCTTTTCAAACCAACTTTTCTCTCTCTCCCCTTAGGGGGGCGGGATTTCATTGCGATACCTCGGCGGGACATGTCTGTCCGAGACAATTTCCACGTGATCACACGGACCCCTTCTTGAATGAAGGTCCTAAACTTCCCCCCCTTCTTATAAGATCATCAAGTCTCCATCCAAGACAAAGAAATTGTTGTTTAGCCGTCCTTCCGAGGGTGGCAGTCCGCCAGAGTGCTGGGAAGGCGGCTTTCCTTTGTTTGGGGGCTCCTTTCCCGATCTTCCTCCCCGCTGGCGTTTTTCTGTGGAGCTAGCGTGGACCATGATATTCAAAATGGTGGGGCCCCAATAGGTCCCCTTCCTCACGTTTTCAGACATTTGGATTTGAGAGGCTTCTCAAGTCTTTGGACGAGAGGCGGGCCGGCCCTCCTCCCGCACGAACTTTCTCCCCCAAGGACTTTCAGGGGTCCCCTTTTTTCACCTGGACAGCCCTCTTGTGGAGTTTAACGGCGGCCTTAGGATACGGAGACCCCTTTAGAGGCGGCGCAGTCCTCCTTCCCAAAGGTTCCCGCCCCTACCTTTTTAAAGTTTAGGCTAGAGTTTGCGCCGCTTCCTCCAGATGCCCAGCAGGTTCCTTGCCATTTCTAGGAGTTCCTCACGTCTTCCCCTTTTTTCAACACCCCCCACGCTAAACTTTCCATTTTCAGTTGCCGCGCGGCTTAATTTCGCCCACGGTTCCTTTCAGCTTTGCCTCCTACTGTCGTCGCCTGCGACGGAACTTCTTTTTCCCCCCCCCATTTGTCCCCCTGGCTTGCTTTTTCATGCCCAATTTCGGCGAAATTGCCCACTGCCTACCCCATTTTCACTTTTTTCGGCTTCGGTATTCCCGTCTTTTGGGCCACCACCAATTTCGGAATCCCCTTTTTCCCTTTTCCGCTTCGTTCTTTTTTCCTTCTGTTGGCCTTTTTTTCGGACGGATCTGAGCTGGCAATCCTGAGGCATAGATCTAGGCCTTTGCTTGAGGTATGTCGCAGCTTCTTTTTGGGGAAGATATCAACAGTGAAGGCGTTTGAGTCCCCCTTCTTTTGAGGGCTTTCCCCATTTGTGCTTTTCACTTTCCCTTCACCCAGAGATGGCTTTTTACGCACTTGCCCGTCCCTTTCTCGCCTTGCCTTTTTTGCGGGCGATATTTTAGAAGTGGATTGTTTTTGGTCGAGGGTGTTATTCTTCTTTTGCCGGACCTTTCTTGATTGGCGGCTCTTTTGGCGTTTTTGCTTTCTCCGGATGGACGTTGAAAAGGCCTTTCCTCCGCCGAACCTTTGTTTTTGGATCCCTTTCCCTTAAACTTTAGAAGTAAGAAAAATCTATCTCCAGACTAATACGTTTTAGATCCCTTCCCGAGGCAGACCGGTTTCCGTTTTTGTGATCCTCGCTCAAACTCCCTTTTTCCTGGCAGAGACTGAGTGTCCCATCGTACTAGCGGGAAGTGAACCGTACACCCCTTTCCGACGTACTCTCATCTCGCTAAACTTTCCGTGCAGCCCCACTCCCAACTCTGTCTCAATATCTCCCCCCCTTTCCCGCCCCCACAACTTTTCCAAGTTTTTTTTCCCGCTTTTCTTCCCCCCCAAAATTCTCTCTGCTTTTCCCGATTCATCCAACCCCCCGCAGCCTCCTCTTCCCCTCCGGCCCCTCCCTCCCCCCAAACGTTTGGCTTTCCTCTTCAAAACCGCTCGTTTCCCTCAAAGCTCTTTTAGAGATTCGTTGGTATTTTGAAGAATATCTTGGAGCACCTCTCCCTTCCCCAGAAATTTTTTTCCTCACCGCCTTTGATTTCTCCCAATACGTGTTTCTGTTTGCTCAAGCACATTGACCCCCGGCGACGAATCTTTTCCAAAGACTTTTCTTTGAGTCTCTCCCCCCACATTTCGACAGTTTTGGCCAGTGTAATTAACGCCGCCATTAGTGAGAAAGTCCCCAATTAGATGGTGGACCTCCCTTTTTGAAGTTGTTTTCTCGGTACCGTTCTTTCCTTTTATTATCGCCACTTCCCCCCCAAAACAGAATTCCATTCACAGTGTCCTTTTCTTTTTATTTTTATGTGGTTTTTCCTTCCCTTTATGAGTTTTGATCTATAAGCCGCGATGGTACCACGGTAATCTCTTTCCCCTGAGAGACCCCACGAAATTCCCTATCACCCCAAATCCACCCCATGGCGCTTGGCTTATTTTATCAAATGAAGCCTTCTCCAGTTGATCCATTTTTCCCACCAATAGAATCCTTATGCCTTCCCCCCTTTCTGTAAAAGTCTTTTCCACCCCCAAGCTTGTGATTAAACATCTCTTCATGTATACACTTTTCCTTTAGTTATTCTTTTTCTTTTCCGACTCACCCCTTCCCCCTCAGCAGCACTTCTGTTATGAACCTCTTCTCTCAGTCGCTAATATTGTCATCTCCCCCCCCAACGCTTTCTCTTCTATATAATTTTCTTTCTCTCCCTTCGGAACAACCTCGAGGCCAAGATTGTACTGATTAGAAATTAGTAACCACCTCTTACTGCAAATCCTCCCTTCCCTCCCTTCTGTTATTAAATCTTCTTAAGGGCTTTTCTTTTTTGGCGCGTCATGTTGGAGAAGGAGGTCATGGATGGAAGATTTTACGAGTTCCCTGATACTTCCTCCTCTTTTAAGTGTTAGTTTCCCCCTTCCCCCGAGAAAAGTTTGTCCCCTTTACGCGTTCGCGCACTCCTTTCAAAGCCCGCCCCCTACCGGTGAGTGGCCGTTTCACATACTCTCTAGATGCAGTGGTTACAAACTATTTTTCTTTTCCCTTTCGTTTTGCCCCTCCTTCTTGTTTAAAAGTCGCCCACTTTCAAGGCGTTCCAAACTAAAGCGATTTTCCCTTCCTTTCCTTCCCCTTTTTTCCATTGCCCCCATGTTTCCCCCCCCTTTACAAAACATCCAAGTGGGTAAGCCGTTCCCCCCATGCATCCACTTTTTGTTGTCGGGACGCTCCGCGCCCCTGAATCTTTCCCATCCCGGAACAGTTGGTCTTTCTCACAATTCAACATAGGCTTTTTTGGAGACCTCAAGACATGCATTTTATCCAGTCGCCTTCAAATTTTCCTCCCGTCAAGGCTTCCGCTCCCTCTCGGCCTCGCTGGACCATCCAGAATTTTTTTCCTCCCAATATCGCCCCTTTTTTTCTAAATCCTCCATCACCCCCCTTCCTACAATTTGACACTGCCTAATGTACCCCAAAAATTGTGTCAAGTGCAGGTCCTCTTTCGTTCCAAGGTTCTTTTCCCCTCTTTTTTCTTTTTTTTTCTTATTTCCCCAATCTTCTCTCTGTAGATGCGTTTTTTCCCCCCCCTAACGTCAAGGGGACTAGTGTACCTTTGGAATGATTTTTTCCCCCTTCCCCCTTGAAATCTCCTTCTTTCCCCCTGAGATTAGCTCCCCATTTCTTTTCGGTAGGGTGCCCTCCGCTTTTTCCTTTCCTCCTCTCTTCGGCCAGGCCGGGATCCCTATAAGTATTTCGTCCCGATGTAATCTCCGGAGCCTCACCACCGATTCTTTCCCCGAAAACTTTTTCCTTCTATCTCCGTTGTGTTGTGTTTCGATGGCTGTTCTGGACATGGCAAGGTGGGTTGCATTGCCGGAGTATTTCTCCTTAAATACTTTGCCCCGGATTCCCTTCCCCTCGCTGAAGTGGTTCAGTCTAGTGTTCTGGCGAATATGCTCTTCAGGATCTACCGTCAAACTTCTCCTTCTCCCGTCCAAATTTCCTTGAACCTCCCTTGGAATTGGGCGCTTGTAGTCAGCTTTCCCGTTCCAGGATTCCCTCGGGAAGTGATGTTAAAGACCTTTGAAAAACCTTTTTAAAACACGACAGTCACCAAAAACGATGGTCATCCTCTTTTCTTGGCCACAGCCTCTTCTGACATCCCTACGATTTTCCCTGGAAAGCCACTACCAGCGGGCTACAGCGTTTTTTTGAGGACGCATGAACTTTGATTTAGGATTTTTCTCCTTTGTTGCGCTCCCTTCCCCCTTCTTCCCTCATCGCGGTGGCCCCTTTCGCGCCTTTGCCGGGAAACTGCTGTCTACGCGCACTTAGCAAACTTGCATGATAGCGCGCCGCCTTTTTCCGTGCCTTTTTCGTGCCGTGTTGAATTGTGGTCAACGAGAAATTTTATCATGCTCTTTTTTCGAGTCCAACCCTTTCCCTCCCCATTAGCCTTCTGTGAACATTTTTCCTTTTCGCGAACAGACGGACGACTTTTCTTTTTTGGTATGATTGTTTTGGGCTCTCAAAAGATGTTTTTTTCTTTGCCAATCTTTCTTTTCGAAGCAGCTGCCTGGGCCTTTTGACGCCGACGATTCCTGATCCCCCAAGCGTTCCACCTTTGGTTTGCTCTTCTCCTGGCCCCCTCATTTTTCGAGAGTATTTCCCTTCATCGAACATTTCCTTTTCTTTTGGCTGGGAGTGGCCCTTCGTTAGAGATTTCATGGGTCCCCCCCTTTTCCAATTTTCACACTTCTAAAGACCACAAGCTTTATGAATTGCAGGCACTCGATTCAACGGCACTTTTCCTAGAGGTCCCCCCTTGGTAAACTCTCACCTTTTGAGTGATCGCCGGAAGTTGGATGCAGTTGAGAGTCTCTTTTTTCTCGGATTTCACGTTTTTCCCCCTAACTTGGCAGAGTCCATCTGCCCCAATCGTCTGTTCAATTGCTTTTTGGTTTTCCGTTACCATGATTATTCCTGTAAATAGTTGGGTGGGGAGATCCCCCCCCCCTATTAGCGACTTTTTCGTTTTTTCTCAGACTTTCTCCTTTTTTTTTCTTTCCAGTCTTTTCCTGTTGCACGACGCGCAAAGACGGAAACTTTACATGGAAATGTTTTCAGGGTCTTCCCTCTTGAAGTAGTTATTAGGTGTGCTTTTTTGGAGCATCGGATAAAGGTATTTGAGGAGGAGCAGGTTTTTTCCCCTTCCTTCAAACTTATCAGGCGCCCTGTTTGTTTTCCTTTTTTTTCGAGTGGCGTACACTCTTTGTACTGAACGAGCCAGCCGTTTTCCCCCAGATTGTCCCTAACATCCTTCTTCCAAAACAACCCCCCCCAAGTACCCCTTCATGTGAAGTTTTCCGAGAGGGGTTTCTGGCTATGGCTCTCATTTTTTCGATGCAGCGACCTAGTCGAAGCGGCGCCTACACTTTGATGTTTTCCCCCCGTAGACTCGACGACTTTCCCTGGCGGATTCAATGTGGACGTTTCAAATGGAGCGGCCGGCCCTTCCTGCTTGACTCCCCTTCCTCGTGCCTGCTTTTCCCCCTCTAAGGAGTCCTTCAACTGAGCCTCAACCGGACGGTAAACGTAATTTCCTCTTCGGGTAGCTCCCCGCTTTTAGTTTCTTGCCGAGACCCTTGCCCAAATTACCCAGAGGAATCGATTTCCCCTTTTCTCGGGAAGATATTCCCTCTGCTTTTCTTTCTCGGCCCTCATTGGAATCTTTTGACTTTTGCTCTGGGGGACTTAGGGCGAGGCTTTTTGGTGCTTCTGCCCCCTCCTTTTTCAGCAGATGGATCTCCTTGCCATTCCGACGAGCAGGTTTAATTTGCTCTTTTTTTGCGGGCCCCTTTCTTCTCTCTGCTTTTCTTTTTCTTCGCAGCAAGTGGACTGAGATTACGCAGAGGGAGTTTCTTTCCCTTCCAGCTTCTTTCGACCCCCCTCTAGGTCTCTCCCTTCTTTGAGTTTCGGCTGGATCCTTTTCTTTAGGAAATGGCGAGCTCTCAATTTCCCTTTTCATAATTTTGAGAGCGAGGTTATTCACTTTCCCCCTTGCCCGGTTTCGTAAGAGCAACTCCAAGCCGAACCTTTCTTCGTAATTCTTTCCCTTCAGTTCCCTTCCCAAGGGAAAGAAACCACCTCGAGAATATCGCCGACAAAAAGGATCAGGAAGTCCCCCCAAGAACCCCTTTTTTCAAAAACCCCTACCCCTTTCCGAAAAACCCTCCCTTAGTGATGGCAAACCCGCAGAAAGTTTTCCACCGGTTTTCCTCCGAACCAGCCTTTCCTTTTTAAATACACCTTCCTTGTTTAAAAAGCAATGGGAGGTGTTTTCTCCGTAACAAAACTGCTTTAACTCTGATAGTCTTCTGTTTCCCGATGCCCAGCGGTAGGGGCCTTTTCCATCCCCCTCCCTCCCCCAACCGTACCCCCCTTATCCCCGAAGCTGCCCTTGACCGGGACCCCTCCTTTGTCCTTGGTGTTTTTCACGCACCTTGACTCTCTCAGTCCAAGAAGCTGACGTGCGTGGTCCCCGTCAGTTACTCTCTCAAATCTTTCTGCTCCCCGCCGCCATTTTTTCTAACCGAAAAAAATTCGGGGAAAAATCCTTTGGTAGTCGCCTTTCGCCCGAACTCTTGTCGCTGGCTTTTCCCTTCCTCCTCTTAAGCGCATTCCCCCCTTTCGCTTAAATTGAAGTGGGCTTATTTTATTTGTTTTTTTCCAGTTCCCCTTTTTATTTCGTGACTCCCCCTACGCGAGACAACCCGCGGAATATTTTTAGGCCCGTTAAATTTTTTCCCCAGGGCCGTCCACCCCCCTTCGCGTCGACGTTTTAGACGGCTTGAAGAATCTCCCTGCTAAGGTAGCCCCCATTCCGCAGTTTCTTCCCCCAATCTCTTTCAACCCCCTCCGTTATAAATTATCACCTGATACCCCCCCTTTTTGTGTAGTGCGCGTGCCTCGACATCAGGAAAGACGACGTTTCCTTTTGCGCCGCTCCCCTCAAACTTTTCCCCCCCCCTCTTTCCCTCATAGCATCTACCAACCCCACCTGGCAGTGTATTATTCTTCACGCGAGGCGAGCCACCTCCATTAACCCCCACTTCTTCCTGATTGTACTAGTCTTCGTTAAACCAACCCCCTCACGTCTGCCCTGTCTGGCGGTGCCACACTAGGCCTTCCGGCTTCTTTTGGGGCTTTGAAAGGGCGCCCTCTTGGAAGCTTCGGAGCCGCGTGCGCGCTTTTGTATCGGTCCTGAGGCCAAAGCTGGGTCCTTTGTGGACCTCGCCCTTTTCCACCACTTTCTGACTTGTTACCCTGTTACGACAGCTCTGACCCCAGAAAAGCAGCGGTCCAAGCCCTCCCCCCCCCGTCAATTTGCGAGGCTCGGCACATACTATCGCGAATTTGTTTCCGTTTTGTTTCTCCTTTATCCCCCGGTCTTAAAAACCCCCTTGGTTTGCTTTGATCCTTCCTTCGGCGTCCCCCTCGCCTCAAAGCGCCCCCAGCAGTTTTCCACTCACAACGAGTTTGTTTACTACACATCTTGCTTCTTCCCATACAAAAGTTCCCCTGGGTACCCTTCGGGGCTTTCTTCCTAGAAGAGCGGCCCCTAGGCTACCCATGACGATTGAAGTATTTAATAGAGGCCTTCTCCATTCAAGGTCATCTTAAACACCCTTCACAATTTTTGGACTCCCCCATCTAAAAACCTTTTGGCGTGTAGCCTTACCTTTTTCTCAGGCGCGAAACCCCGCAGTAACGCACACTTTTCCGAGCTATACTTTAAGAGTCCCACTCCCCCCCGGTAAAGCGCCTTCGATAAGTAAGCGATCGTTTACAATCAAATCTATGCGCCTTCCAATTTTCACCCAAACCCCCCCCCTTGTAGCCATCGCTCCACAATTTGAAAGTTTCTCCATAGACAGTTCTTCAATACCCCCCTAGCTGTTCACCGTTTTTCGTTTGTCCACTTCCCTCTCATCCTTGTTTGTCTTCCACCGCGGGCGCCGCCTCTTCTGCCATCTCCCCTTTTTCTCGTATTTTTTTAATGGGATTCCCCGCCACAATGAGGTGCTTTTTTGCAAGAGTTACCGTGCGGCGCAATATTCGCCCTTTCCCCCCCTCACAGATTGCCCACTCGCCTTCCCCCCTCAGCTCCAAACCGTGTTTAGACCGACGTTCCCCCCATCAGCGGCTTTTAACCCACCCGCTCCCCCTCCAGACCCCCCCTC
>Ga0179593_1695163_pt1 | contig 10859 bp, 6 predicted proteins | sample CZODoug2_1_08_16_FD_185931 | JGI IMG/M metagenome (GOLD analysis project Ga0179593, IMG submission 185931) | Vadose zone soil fungal communities from Angelo Coast Range Reserve, California, USA - CZODoug2_1_08_16fungal (PacBio error correction) | ecosystem: Environmental > Terrestrial > Soil >... | reverse complement strand
TTTTCTTTTTCTTTTTCCCTTCAATTCCCCTCCCTAATCAACGAACCCTGTATTTTTCTGACGAAAGCGGGACAGGCATTCTTTGCCATGGGCTTTTTTTAAGCACTATTTAATTGAAGGTTGTGTCTCCTAATTCTAAGGACTAGACGTTGGCCTTCGACCTTGTACTAATGATTTTTTCTGCATAGTTCTTTCCATTCCTTTCAACCTTTCCTCCTTCAATAGCCCCCCCCCACCTTAATTCCCCTCCACCAATTTTTAGAGCACAAATACTTAAAATATTAAGACTTGCTTCAATCCCTCACTCGTTCAAATTATCTACTTTCCCCAAACTTTCCCCTCCTTTTTTTCCCCTTTTTCTTATAATGACATACTGTTTTTCTTCGTTTAGAACAAACCTAAGTGATCATCTTGCCTCTTCTAAATAAACAAATTAGTACCTTTTACTATAGACTTAAAAATCATATCCCTCCCCCCCACGTATGCCTTTTCCCCAAGAGTATCTTCTCCCTTCTCCTTGATAGGTCGTGAAACTACACGCCGCGCTTGTTCTGATGTCTGGGGCTGTTTGTTGGGATGGAGACTTCACTATTTTCCTTTACAGCCCCCTAAAGCTAACTTTTCTTTTTCCTTCTTTCGTGTCCGTCCTCCTCTACCCATTTTTTTTCTTTTCAATGTCACGTGGAATACCAGCTTTTCCAATTTTCCATTAGGCGCGCCCGCGGAGCTGGAGACAACTAACCTGCTTGATTCTCATAAGCACTATAATGCTCCGTGACCCCTTCGCCCCCCCCCCTTCTTTTTCCCCTCTGTTCCTAGAAGGACTTGTTCCTTAGGCCGACTAGTATCATTTTTAGTATCTCCCTTATCGCACTTTTTTGACCGGAAACGACCTCCTGAAGTTTACCCAGTTGCGGGACGCCCTAGTATGGTTGCTAAGTTCTCTTCCCCAGAGCTGGCGGGACGGTTCGGGAAATAACTTTGACCCCCTTATCGTTTCTTTGATACCCCCTTTTTCTAACCCTTTCTAAGCGACCCTTCTTTTCCCTTTTTTTCTCCGGCAGCTCCACCTCGGCCGCACCCTGATCCAGCCCCAGGATGACTCTTACATTGCGGACTCGCGTACTTTCCATCTTCCTGTGGCCCTTACGCTGTGGGTAAAACATGGCCCCGCCGAGCCGACTTTTGTCCAAAGGCTTTTCTTTTCCTGTACAAGTTCTTCCATCTCTTAGCGGAAATAAGCCTCGCTAGACCAAGTCTCCGGCTGATGGCGGATCCCAGAATTCTTCCAACTAATAGCGTGCGAAACGCTTTTTCATTCTTTCCACTTTCCCCTCCCCCCAAACCAAAGTTACCGCGTTTTCCTCCTCGACGGTCTCCCGTTGGTAGGTCCGTCGAAGGGGAAGCTGGTTTCGGAGAGAGGCCTTTTAACCCTTTTTTGTGGTGTGGATCGGTGATCCCACTCCTTGACGGCGTTCCTTCGAACCATTCCCGCGTTCCAACTGGAGTCTTTCAATTTGTGTTTGAGCTCCGACACCTCCTCGGGTTCTTTTCCCCCTTTCTTCCTCCTTCCCGTTGTTGGTGTTGATATTATAAGCGATCCTCCGCCCGTTTTTTCGTCCCCAAAAATTTTCAAAGCTACAGCGGGCCGGCTACCATCCTTTTCGTTATACTTATTATCGCTACTCGTGGGGAGAGGAACGGATACACCTCCCCATTTCTTTTCCTTTTTTGCACCTACAGCTTTCCGGTCAGTCGGCCTGTCACGCACGACCCCTGGAGAGGTGAGAAACCCCCTCCCCACGGTTTCAGTTTGACCCTGTACTTAAACCGCAGGGGGCGTCAGCTTCTCGAATTTTTGAATCTTTCCTGCTACTTTGGGCAGAGATCGAGTCTCCCCCCCATGCCGTCCTTCTGGTGGTAATCTGGCCCTCTCTCCTGCCCGACTGGATGAAAAGCGTTTAAGGGTTCCCAACAGCGTGAGCCGGTCCTCCCACGTCTTCCCCTCTCCGAGGCTCCGGTCGAGTCTCATTTTTGTCCTTTGGCTGGATCTCAGTGTTTGCTCCTTTTCCGTAGTCGTAGTCAATTTCCCCTTCGGAGCTCTGACGACTTGTCCGCGTGTTTCTTTTCCGATCAATTTACCGAAACTGCCAAAATCGCTGGCCTTCCTCGGAACCCCTAGGGCGTCCGCCAACTGGTTTCCCCTTGTACTTCCCTTTTCTCGCGTCTCCCACCCAAAGTCGGATACGTTGCTAGAAAGTAATATGAAATACGAGTCGCCAGACAATTCTAAGTTATGTAACTGTCCCCTTTCAGAACTTCCCCTGGACCCTTTGATGATCTTGCGTTTGGTCAACTAATCTACCGGTATTCCTTTCCCTTTTTTTTTCCCCCTTAAGAGGTTCTGCCCTCCGAAGGTGACACCTCCTTCCCAGGCCAATGTGGGTAATCTCGTACTCATGTCCTAACTTGCTACGGGATGAAGTTGCCAGTTTTTCCGCCTGCCGCCCCCCAGGCCCCCCCGTTTGTACACCCCCCCGACCCAGACAGTGGCCCCATCTGATTTCTTGTGCGAGGCCCGACCCCGAGGATTATGGCTACTATACTTTGGTTTTCTTTTTTTGCGTATACTTTCTTCTTAAGTCATATCGTTCCGCTCCACTAGTTCTATTAGTTTTCAAGGCTATTCTCCCCTAAATCGTATTATTCTTTCGCCCACCACGTATCCTATGATAAACCACAAATTATTCCACCTTTACTTTAGGAACGTTTCCTGTGTACTACTGTAACGATGGCTCATACGTCTAAGTTTTACCAGAGGATTTCTTTTTTGTTCTCGGAGTTCCCACTGTCTGGAATCCGTTTGTTGTTTCTTTGAATTCTTAATGTCAAGCTATACTCTCACCTTTCCTCCCCATACCCCTTTTAAATGCAAACGTAGAATCTTCTAATTTCCCCATATATGCATACCGGGACCTTTCATTAATGTCCATGGCAAAAAATAAATTGATGTGTTTTTCCTCCCCGTTTTTTCTCTTTAGCCAGGGCTCTTCGCTCTTGCGCTGCTTCCGGTCGCCTTTTGTGGTGAGCGGTTGTCTAGGCCGCTCGTAGCTTTGCCATTAACCTTCCCTTGCCTGCTTGCGTCCGCGGCCCCCGGCTCTTTTTTTATTTTTTTTTTTTATCTTGGATGGTCCTTTTGGATGGGGTGTCTCTCTAATTGTTGCCTTCTTTCCGTCTTGCCTTACCCGTGTCTAAGGTTTTAGACATTCCTCTCTTTTCCCGCCTCACACTTATTCCCACCCACCTCGCACTTTCCCGAACGTTCACCCCTTCCCCGCACACCCCCCGCCCGCACAGGCGCCCACACACCACACACACAGCGCACACAGAACGACCCCCCCCCCCACTACCCATTCCAATAGATAGAGTACACTTCACCTAAATTCTCTACCTCCCCCCCCCTTGGAAAGATTATTTACTTCATATTCTTCATAATACCGAATACTATTCCAGTGGCACTTCCGATTCTAGTGATCTGAATTTGTCAAACTTAGAAACTTTCTCTTTTCGATTTTAAGCTCATTACCCTATCTTAAGGTCCCATTATCTTTGCTTTGAACCCCTTATAGTATTCTTTTTCGAATCCACGCCGCGACTTCGATTTTTTTCCCCCTGGCTGTTTGTTGCGGCTGGAGACTTCACTAAGTGTTCCCTCTCATTTTTGCCCCCCTTTACATCCCGTAGCATTTATGTTTTCGTCTTATTTTTACGCCAATTGACGGGCTGGTCCAAGGGCCGTGCCAGATGCAGTGTGTCCAGTCGCTACCCCCTCGCGCTTGAAACCATATCCGTTGATTAGTTACCTTTTAGCGGGCCAGTTGAATCAATGTGAGTCTCAGGACAGTGGCTGCCGTACATTGTCGAGGACGACTTTTATTCTAGTCTATCACCTTATAGAACGGACATTGTGTCTTTTAGCCGACCGTCCTCTTTTTTTTCCCTTCCCCCAAGTGCTGTTTGACCCCTCTTCTAGTATCTTTCGACGTACCTGAACCCCCTTCAGTTCCGGTAACCGGAGGTAAAGTTGATAACCACGCCAGGGCGCCAGTTTTTTTTCCTTGTCCCTTCGGGCCGGACTAAAGCATGTCACCCCAAGCTCTTTGCTGGCGATCTACCCCCAATGGATGTTTCCTTCTACTCGCCTCGCGGTATATGTCGAGCTGTCTCCTCCATGCATGCTATGTTACGCCAGGGCCAGACGTGGCCCAGTCCAAGGTCTTTCGTTTTCTAATGTTTGGCCATGACGCGCCTCCAGGCCTTCGCGCGCATCTTTCAAAATTCCTTCGTCGCTGTGTAGTATTTTGAGCTACTCCGCCCCTGGCCTGAGAACTTCGTTGATTGTGTTTTTTTCCCCCGCGGCAGTTCGAACGGTGGGTGGTCTGTCCCATCATTTTTCCCGCTTTGTTTCTGCTGAGAGGTGTTATCGGTCGGTTTCTCCTGTGGACCAGGTTCTTTCCTAGCTGGACGCTAAATTCAAGGATAATCCTGCAAAGGGGAGGGACTGTTTTTTCCCCGGTTACCGGGTTTGGGTTGGGAGGCCCCAGCCATTTCCGTCAGATTATTCTTTCTCCGTTGTTGTGTGCTCGCTCGCACAACATAAGGCTTGGTGCGTTGTGAGAGAAACACCCCCACGGTAAATCGATTGCTTTTTTCACTACACTATCAGGCTATTTCTCTGTCCATGCTGCGCTACGCGTGGGAGAAACCCGTTCACACCCACCTGTGTGAAGTTGAACAGGAAGATCTCTAACCCCACGGTTTATGATCCCCCTCCCCACCCCCCGTGACTTACGTAACCACCCGACACTTGTCTTATGGCACGTTCTTCATTCTTCCTTTTTCTCCGATGGGTAGCTGCTCACTTATTTGAATCCCCGACGACGTTTTGGAAGCGTAGAGATATTAAAGCTAATGGGGTGGTAGTCCCTCACAGGGTACTAGCTGCGGAGCGACCACCTGCCTGTGTTTGCCACGTCGGCTCGGCCCTTCAAGTGTTCCCCCCCTTTTCATTGCGGAAGTTTCTGAGAGGCCGAGTACGCGGAGGACCATGGTCGAGCCTTTTGGAGACCTGCCGCAATTGCGGCGCCGTTCTCTTTTTCTTCCGGGTTACCCCTGAGTGATTAGACAGTCGGCTGTCCCTGCGTCCAGTTCTAAGATGATTCCCGAAAAGTCCCACCAACCATCGGTGCTTACCTCAACGTATACGAACAACCGGTCCTTCCCCCCCCCCTGGTCCGTTCATTCCCGCGGAATCGTGACATTAGTCGGCTAAAAGGGACACACCAATTCGTCTGATACGGTTTGGCCGAGACTAAGATCCCCTTCGTCGGCACGACCCCCAGGTCCTTACTTACTTCCCTTATGTAATTTTTTGAAACCTTCCTGGTCTCAATGAGTCACTGAGAATGATAGTGCGTTTCTTTTCACCGGTAATTATTGTTTCCGGCTTCCGTTCGTTCGGTCCTAATTGTATTTTTCAAGCCCGTATCCTCTGGTAGATAAACGTCCTTGGCCACAGCCCATTTTTCACGAGTTTCGCGAACCCCCTACTGCTCCGTTGAGGGCGCAGCCGAGCCCTAGTGCGTCTCATCGTTCATCCCCCCAGACAAGTTCAGACCATCTGAATACCCCGCGTTTTTACCCGACGATCACATGGCGACCTCTTACTTTGGGTTCCCCGCCACGATTCCCTTTTAAGTCTTTTTAAGTCTAGCTTCAGCGGAACAACGCTTTTCCCCTAATCAAGATCGCACGATAAAATCGTCCTTTTCTTTTTAAAAGTATTTATCCCTTATGCCACCTGTTCACTCACCTTTTCCCCCTTGTCCCCGTTTTTGAAGTTTCTCCCATGGAGGAAGGTTGGGTATCTTTTCCTCCCATTAATTCTTAAGTCTATATTTTACGGTCTTCTTTGTTTCCTCTTTCTAGTAACCCTGTCTTGAATAAGTATTGGGGCGATTTTAATAATTTTTCATTCGCTCCCCCATGGCGTAACCTATTTGTAACTGAGCAAAAACGTCTCCTATAAGTTTAATTCCAAGGCCAACACCTGACGTCATTATGACCCTTATGGCCAGGTCCAACTAACTGTCTGCCTGGGTCCGCGTTAGAGCATTCCCCTTTTGTGCAGGGTTCCTTTCAGTCTACGTTAGTTGTCCAAGCCTTGATCTCGTTTTTTCTCCTGAGAGAGGACCTTTTATAGGTCATCTCAACTTCTGCGACATTCTCCTTCTTCTGCCACACGTGCATTATGTTGTCTCTAACACAGCGGACGACCCCTGCATATCATTTATTTTGGCCCTGTAATGGTCTTGGTAACTTCATTGCTGTTGGGTATATGATGTACCAAATTGCTTAGTTAATTTATCCAAAGTGGATGTCTCGACGCCCTTTTTTGAATATTCCAAAAGGAATAGTTCTCCCCCACCTCTTCTTCCCCTTGTCCTCCCCCCCTTAGTCGAACCATAACTCTTAAAGGAAGACCTGTAATCTCAATAGCCCTCCGTACCCTACTCCTAATGAGAGAACGTTACCCCACCCCCCCCTTTGGACATAAGTTATGGACATATTGTCATAATGTCTGTTTTATTTCAGTGGCGACGCGACGCAGAATTCCTTGCATCTAAAGTAAAAATGAGAAACTTTTCTCTGTTTGAGTCAAGCTATATGACAGAAAATAACTTCACGCCTCCCTGCCGGGGGAACCCCAAGTCTCTCGTAGCCATGTCCCTTTTTCGAAGTTCCGTAGTCAGATGTTGGCAATGTCGGGTTGTTTTTCCTTTCTGGTTGGCGTCCTCGCGCAAGCCCCTCCCTCACTCCCGTCGCCTGTTATGTGTCTTTTTTCTTTGCGTCGCTCCTACGCCACATTGTCCTTTTCAGGAACGTTAACATGCTTTTTCGTTAAAAGTTGATCACATAAGTAGAGACCCGGATCCATTACCGTCTTTCGTTGAAATAAGCACTATCATGCTCCTTCACATGCTTCTCCAGTTCCGTGTCCATTTCTTTGGTTAGCTCACTCTCTCGTCTCGCACTTATCGCACGAAGGGGGTGTTAGTTCTCCGCGGGAAGTTACTTTAAGTTGCGGGCCGTTTTATGTTCGTATTACGTTTTCCAAATCGTAGCACCCCGACTTTTTGGGGACGTTCCTTCATCATTTTCAAGTTATTGATAAAACGCAGGGGAAGGACCTCCCTTTTGGTGACCGTGCCGACTTACCAGACTGTCCCCCGCAAAGCTGTACAGCCAAAAGGTGACTCGAACTGTTCGCCTTTCTCTGCCCTTTTCAAATCGGCTCACGCTGCTGGGAGATCCTTTTTGTTCTTTTACCGCCCAGGCCTTTAGTTCGAGCAGCATGTACCCTGTTCGAAAGCCCTTCGACGCCATAAGCGGTTGCGATCTCGACCGGAACTTATCTTCGTCTGGGGACTTTCTTCCAACCCCCATGCGGTGAGAAATGCGGGCCGTACTTGCCTAAGGTCCCCTTCGTCGCGTTTTTTCCGCGAGGTAGCCCACGTGTTTCGGTCATTCAGGCCGGGGTTTTCCCCGCTTTTCCGCGAGAGCGGGCTTTGGCTCTCGCCCTGGGGCCTTATAAGGTTCCCTCCCAGAGTAGCCGGCTAGAATGGACGCATCTGCAAGTTCCGAGGGTAAATCGGGTTATGTGGGGAGCTCCCAGCAGTTTTTTGTTTTGTGACTGAGAGATTCTCTCTCTTCCTCCTCCTCCGTTGTGAGTTTCCTCTCCCTTTAGCACAACCACAATCAAGGGCTGGGAGGGGCTCCCACCCCCCTTACTTTCCATCTTTTCTTCCCACTAATTTGCCGCTATAATATTTCGCGTCCCAACAGCCGTTTTTTAGTGCACAGGGATAAGGCCATGGTCCACCCCCCATGTTACCATTTTCTCTAAGTCCGTTAACTTAGCCTCCTGACCCTCACCCCCCCCCAACGTGCGAACCCAACAGCCACGAACTTTTCCCGTCACGGCTTCAGGCACGAAGGTGGCCGTCCCGGCGATGTTTCTCTCACTTGTGAATCCTCAGCGCCTAACAGCCTTTAGCGTAGCGAGACTTTCTGCCCGTAGCGTGCACATTTTATTCCTGCGACTACGAAAAGGCCCCTTTTTTTTTTACGTTTCCTTGGTTCAAACGTGTGCGCAAGGAATTTACGGAGCCAGCTTTCGCGAGCCTCCTGTCCGGTGAGTCATCTTGGGAGCGGGGGCTGGATGTCCCCAGTTGCTTTCTGTTAGTCCCCGGCGAAAGACCTGAGTCTAGCAGTTTTTTTTTTCTTTATCCGATCCGGTCGATCTTTCCCGCAAAGTCGACCCTCTTTTTTTCTCCCCTTCCCGGATCCTCCATCTTCTTTTCTTTCCGCAACTGGTCGAGTAACTCCGCTTCGTGCCGCTCTAAAAGACCCCCCCCAATTCGGGATAAGGTGGCGTTTCTCCTTGCTACGTTCGTTCCGACCCGGCCCCCTCCTTCCAAACTTTTTTTTAACTACGAAACTGAGTATTGGATAGTGCGTATGGTCAATCCCGGTCATTATTCGCTCTTTCCATTAGTCCCCCAATTAAGATTGGCAGTCTCCTGGTAGCCTTTCCCTTTTAATCTTTCCCTGTGGAGCAAATCTCAACGCTAGCCTAAATGCTATGATTCTCGGTTTGGCATAGCCTCCTTGCTTTCATTTCCTCCCCCCCCATCCGTCACCCCCAGCCCAAGAAAGTTTAGACCCTCAGGCGCTTCCTTGTTGTAGTTTCGGAACCGAGTTTTAAATTTACTCTTTTTTTGTTAACGCCAGATACGTCCCCAAGTTATTTCCTCTCTCTCTTTACAGAGAGAGAAAGTTTTCTCTTTCTTCAACTCTATTCAATCACTATAATTTTGCTTCTAGGTCCTGGTCTTTGCCCCCTCCCCAGTAGCCTATGATACTCCCACTCTTTTACAACTGTTAACTTGTGTTATGAACCCTTTGACGATATGTAACGATGGATCTTACCTTTTACTCTATTGGTGTTTTTTTTCTGAGTCCAATGGGAGGGCAGAGATGCTTTTTCCTTTTTCCCGGTGCTCCTTTTCCTTTATAATCGATGCCAAGGTCTTAAATACTGGGACCCCTTGTATAATCCTTATAATTTAATGCCACTTCGAGTCACCCACATCAAACATTCCCCCCATGTACTTGTCCTTCGGAAATTGGTCCCACCCAGACCCTGATCCCGTCGGGTTTTTTTTTTCTGCCCTTTCTAGTGTGCAGGGCTTTAGATAAGTTATTCCAGGCTTTAGAACGGCGTTTCCTATAATTTTCCCCCTCTGTTTTTGTTTTTTTCGAGACCTTTTCCTTTCCCTAACTTCCCTCCCCCTCTCTAACTTCCTCCCCCTTCCCCTTTATGCATTTTTTTTGCTATTTGCCCCCCTTCCTATCTTCTTTTTTTCCCTTGTAATTAATTTTTCAATAATTACTCACTGTATTCAGAGAAGCGAATCCCCTCTTCCTTCTTCCAGGCTTCATATAAAAGGTGTCTGTTACTACTTCTTTACTCCTTTTATTCTGAGAGTCCCTTTTCTTTCCAAATTCCTAATTAAATCACCTCTTCCTAAGAGCCAACCAAGAATTTGAACCCCCCCAAAATAAGCGTTCCCCCTCCTCGCATCTCTCTCGCATTCTAGGACACTAAGGTCCGTCATACTCCCTTTACCTCCTAAATGTTCCTTTCTGTTAATCCTTATTTCACTTTGACTTTATTTCAGTGGAAAAGAGAAATACTTTTTGATTTGATAGAATCCCTTTCATACCCCCCCCCCCATTCTCCATTTTCCCTATGTTTCCGTCCAAATCCTTTATTACGCAATGTCCAAGAGTCCGTAGACATTTCCCTTTTTCCCTCCCGCTCTTCTCTTTTAGCACTTGTATGGGGGCGGACGATGTTTTTTCAGTGTTTCCCTTCTATCTTAATCCTAAGCAGTAGTGTCTACGAACTCTTTTCCCTCAACATTGAATTGTGGTCCAAGGACGCCTTTCAATTTTTGACTTCACATTTAAAGCCTAACCGGATGCCTTTTCCCCTCCCTCCCTTGCTATGAATCACAGTTTCAGCCATTGTTCTCACCTTCCCCCCCCACCCCCAAGTGACATTGTTAGGAGCCCTTCTCGGCCAACGCACGAATGGGGGGATGTTTTATTTTTTTTTTCTTTTAAGAATCCCCTTCTATTCCTTTTTTACTTCCCCCCCCTTCTTTTCCCTAGTATTTTTTTAGTCTTTTCTTCGCTCCCCCATCGATTTCGTCTTCGTTAAATAATTCGAACCGCGAGCGGTAAAGTTAACAAGCCTCCCGTCCAGATCAGGGGCCTTAGCACAAAAGCTCCCCCTTCCTTCAAACCCCCTTAGTCCCCCTGCTTCTCCCCGACTCCCCTTCCTCTCGTTTTTGTTGGACGGTCAAGCTTGTAATGGCGCCGTGGCCCCGCGAATAGATGAAGCTATGTACCCTGTTTTCAAGTTCTCCGGCCATTAGAGGTTCTCTCTCTGCCCCAGTTCTTTGTCGATTTTGGATTAAAAGAATTGAGCGTTGGATCACTGCGGCCTGTTTTGGTAAACCCTTCCCTCCTTCCCCCCCCCCTTACTTCTCTCAGGGACCCTTTGTTTTTCCCGTTTCCCGGCTCTCTTTTTTAAGCCTTCCTAACATGTGAGGTCAATTTTGTGTCCTTTACTCCAAAGTAGAGGTTTATCCTTTCCTCTCCCACAGACTTCTGTAGGAATGCCCTTCACTTCTCTTTTGTTTTTCTCCCCCCGCAAGAATGATTTTCGG
>Ga0179593_1606641_pt1 | contig 10859 bp, 13 predicted proteins | sample CZODoug2_1_08_16_FD_185931 | JGI IMG/M metagenome (GOLD analysis project Ga0179593, IMG submission 185931) | Vadose zone soil fungal communities from Angelo Coast Range Reserve, California, USA - CZODoug2_1_08_16fungal (PacBio error correction) | ecosystem: Environmental > Terrestrial > Soil >... | reverse complement strand
TCCTCCCGGCGTGTATCGGTCCCCTTTTCCTTTTTCACCTTTTTTTTGACAGTTCGTTCGTTCGCTTTCTTTCCTCTGCTCACGCCCTTTTTCTTTCTTCACCAAAGAGTTCCTTCCTCCCATTTCGCCGAACGCTCTTTGCGACAAAATCGCTTTCACTCTGATTTCCCCCATTCCTTCTTTGTTGGCGTCTCTTCATAGCGCTCGAATTCCTCTTTTGTGCCCTTGCCGTGAAGAGAACGTCCCTTGGGTTTTTTTCCTGGTCGTGACTTTCATCCGCCTTCCCTCGCAGATGGTCGCGTACACATGCACGGAAACCTCCCCCCCGGACGCCTTCCCCACCAGCTCCCGGCCCCTAGATCTAGACCACGTCATTAACGCATTTTTTTTGATTTGGCCCTTCCTTGATTTTTTAAGGGTTGCCTTTTGCGACCGGAAGTTTTTGAGCAGTTTGACTTCCATCCCCCCCCCCCCCCGCTGGGTCATTTTTTTTTTTTTCCGCTCTGCGCCCGCAAGTCTTCCTTTTCGCGCCATCGTTCCTCCCGTTTTTTCCTCCTTGGGCTTCGTGTCGGCCCGAGGTACACGCAGGGTTTCGAGGGCTGACATCTTCCATGAGTTGCCCACTCTTCTCGATCGACCGCTTGACCAGGTTATGGTTAGTACGAAAGGTTTCAAGCTACCTTTCCGCCCATCAGGTGAGGCGAAAAACCATTTTCCGCCATCCGTTTTGTTGCCATTTCGTGCCCCCCCCTCCTGGTGTCACCAATTTGACCCCATCAGTCACAACCATCCCCCTGCTTTTTTCGTTTTTATTTGTCGTGCTGTCTTTCTTCAGGCGTTTTTTTGGCCTCATTTTTTCGCCCGAAAGTTTCCCCACAGAATCTGAACGTTTTTGTTCCCCACCCCCTTTTTTTTTTTTTTTTTTTGTGTCGTCCCGGATTGATTTTGGGGGGAGGTAGTGGGGCCTCCCCAGTTTTTCCCATGTTCCCCTTTTTTCCTGCTGCAAGCCCTCCGATAGCCCCGTTTTTCTTCAAATTGGCGACGGCGCAAGCCTTGCCTGAGATTTCCAAATCAATTCTGCCTCAGTTCACTCGTCATGATCTCCGTGAAAAAATTTTCCTTTCGCGATCCGTTCGTTCTGAAGACGGAGAGTCCTTTCTGCCTCCTTCCCCCCCCCCCCCTTCCTGACACGGTTTCGGATTTACCGCTTTTTTGGGTGGTGAGGTAGTTTCTTTACTCAGCCCGTGGCCCCCGCTAAACTTTAGCTTATTTTTCCCCTTCTTTTGTCTGATCGTCTTCTGTAGTAAGTGACCTCGTGACCGGGGCCTGCTTCATTTTTGTAGTTTTCGGCGGTCTCTTTTTTTCTCGAACAGGCCTAGTGCCCCCCCTCGTCCCTGGGCTAGAAAAAATGCGTCCCGAAGGCCCTGCTCGAATAGTTTGAAGACTTTCCCTTCTTTTTTTGGCAGTGATGATTCAGAAGGGCGGTGCCTTGTTTCCCACCCACACCCTGAATTTTTTTTAGAGTCTTTGAGGAGGTGAGCCTCCTTGTGAGAGTCACTGAGATACAAAAGGAGGACTTTTAGTTTTACCCCTTCTACTCAGGTACAAGTTTTGTTGGTATTTAGGATTTCGTATCCTCCCCCATGCCCTGCTGCGCGGATTAATTTTTGTGCAATTGCTGAAACCGTCTTCACCCCTTCTAACCCCCGGCTGGTTCCGAGCGTGGCCATCGCTGAGTCGTAACCTCGGCCATGTCCAGTGCAAGCTCCCTTCCTCCGACCTCCCGCCCCCTCAAACCTTGCCCCCCTGTTCCGGTTGTCTCTCTTCGATTTCTTCATCGCCGATCGGGACAATCCTCGGAACCTCCTCTCATTTCACATCGATGTTTCATTTTTCCCACGAGCGCGATTCGCCCGGGCTTATGCAAGTCCCGATGGATGCGGCGGGATCCTTTTCCTTTCTTTAGTCTTTCGCTCGGCCTTTTTCTGCAATCTTCTCTTTCCTACGTTTTTGTGTTGTTTGAGAGACCTTCCTTTTTCTCAGCAGGGGCCCGTTCGAAAAACCCCCCCTGCTGCCTTGACTCCTTTTCCCTTTTCTTTTCCCCCACTGTGGAGTTTCCTTTTTCTCCCCCCCCCAGGTTTTGCGGCGATCGGCGCCTTCGTTTTTGGTTTCCCCCCTCCTTCCCTCTTTTTTTCCCGAATGTAGCCCTGAGGCACTCGACTTTCCCGCCTCGCTCCGCGTTGATGAATACAATCCGACTCCCAATAAACCGATTTTCGCCGTCTGTCATGGCTTTGCTGTCTGGAGGGGAGGAGCCCCCCTGGTCCTAGTTGGGTTTTGCCTGCGACTGGCTTTCGTCGCCAGTCGAGGATTTCACGTTCTGCCACCCCGCCGTCCCTCCCCCCCCTCTCGCCCTGATCCTGGTTTTTTTTCGAGGACACTCACCGAATTGCCATCTCATTTTTCCCATCGAGGTGTGTTTTACAATGATCATGCAGTTGTCTTTTCTGCTCCTCGATGACGTCGTACCCTCAAATTGGTTCCTTCGGTTGGTCTCCCGTGCCGGAACACTTTCGAGGCTGTGTTCTCTTTCCCCCCGAGCCGGAAATTCCTCCCCCAGTTTCCTCCCTCCAACATTTCGCTATACGTTCACCCCACCTCCTTTGCGTCGGCAACCAGCGGGCTGAAGAAGATGTTTTTTTTCCCCTTTTTTCTTTTATTCTAGCAGGGATTTCGGTTTTTTTCCTTTTTTGCTGAGAGCCCCCCCTTTTTCCCCCCCTTCTCCTTTGCATCCTTTCCTTCGAGACCAAGGCGCCGTCCGCTGTCCCCTCAAAAAATTTTCGCTCTCGGGTCATCCTCGTAATCACTTGAGTCCTTTTACTTCTCACGGACGGTCCCAGGGCAAGTAGTGACCGTCTCTATTTCCCATCTTCCTTCGACTCCCCCCTTTCCAACAGGCAGTATCCTCGCAACTTTTAGCAGTTTTCTGATGTCCTGACCGGGCTCGCGACGGCCAAATTATCGCTAAAGTCGAGTTTAAGGAACCCCCGTCTTTCCTGCCTTTAGCTGGATTTCTTTTAGTTATGGTCCATCTTCATCGATGGCTTATGGAAGCGATCCCCCCTATTCTCGGATACGTTTTTCTGGCTATAGACATCCCCGATGGCAATTCAATAATGAGAGACCCTTTTCCTATTTTTTTTTCCCCCTTTCTTCCCATTCGAATTCGTGGCCTTACGAGTTTAGGGAGGAAACAAACCAAAAACTTTATTTTTTTTTTTCCCCCCCTCGATTTTTCCTTACGGCGAAAGGGATGTCATTCGAATGACGAGAGATCCTTTTAGTTTTTTTCCTTTCCACCCCTCCCCCCCCGCTGTTTATCCTGGCCTTTTCGGTTTGGAATCAGTCCAACAGTCAAAAGAAATTTGTCACGACCTCCCCCCTTTTTCTTCCTTCCTCCCTCCCCCCCCCCAATAGTGCCTCACCTGACCCAGTCCCCCCTCATATGATTGCGCTTCCGTTGATGTACCTCATTATGAGGATGGGTCCGATCCCACTCTTTAAGGAAGATGGGCATCAATGGTAGTTTCCTTTTTTTTCGCCCGGGGTAGGTCAGCATACACATCCAATTCCTTTGCCCCCCGCCTTTAGAAAGCTTGAGAGGGACAGTCAGGGCCAGGAGATTTGGAACTACCCCCTCCCCAAAGCGGGAGCCCCGGAGAGTCCGATGTTGATAGGCTCTTCAATTAGGGGACCCTTCTTAACTTTTTTTTAGCTTCGTGCGTTGGTTATTCCTCTCAATTCCACTTCGTGGATCTTTTCCCTCCCGGCAACACCCGGCTTTTTTTACCTTTTTACCGAGCATCAAAGTCGTTTTTTATTCCCAATTCCCCCCCCCTTTTTTTTGGGACTTCCCGGTCGGAGGTCTCGAGTCGGCTGCTTTTTTGCTAGGGACGCTACTCAGGATTTCGTTTTTTTGCTTTTCCCAATCTGCGATGGCAAATTTGGCTTAGTCGTCTTCCCGGCCGGTCTTTCATGGCGGTCAAGCTTCACGGGCTTCTTCGTTTATCCCCCCCAGCTCGTTCCCAATTTTTCGAGCGATATTTCCGCGGGATTCCCGGAACGAGGCTTTATCCCCCTTTATTTTTTTTTTTTTGGATAGAGGAGCTCGTGATTTCGACCTGGAAGCGTTCTGAGGGCCTTTTCGGTCTTTATTAATATCCCCTTTCTTAGTGGAGGGCCTTCCCCCCTTCCCCCCAACAGTGTCTGAATTCCGGTTCGACTGCGATCTACCAGTTCCACGCTGGGCCGTCATGTCGGTTCCCCCCGTTCTATACCGCCTGTGTCTTCCCTTCCTCTTTTTGTAATCCTCATCCCGTTTGTTTTTTGTTTTTTTTCCTTTTCCCTTCCCTGCGTGAAGCGGGTCAGTTTCTTTCCTTTTCCCCTTTTTTCCCAGGAAAGGGGGACCTTTTCCTCAATTGCTCACCGTGGCCCACTTTTTCTTGGCCGCTTCACGAACTTTTCTTTTATGCCTTTTTCGCTTCCCTCTCAACGGAGGTTTGACTCTCCGCCTTTGTCCCCCAATCAAGCTAGGTTTCTTTTTCTGCTGTCAAACGCGCTCGACCCCTTAACCCTACTCCGCCCAGCCGGAAAGCTTGACCTCCTTCCCGCCTTGGCGAGACTTCCTGTTTGACCCGCTCCGGGACTGGCCATCGCAGATGGCTCTCGACCCCACCCCCCCTTTTTCAAATCTTTCTCGGCCTGTCTGCAACCAGCAGTTTTTTTTTCCTCTCTCGCCGTCTTTTTGTTTGAATTTACGACTTTGATGATCGTTTTTTCCTTGTTTTTTGAAACGGTGCGGCGACTTTCCTCCGTGTACCTTGAGCGTTTTTCCATGCCCGCCGCGATCGTTCCCGAGAATGCCCTTTTTGCTACGGCAGATGGATCGTCCTCCTTATTGCATTCCCTCGTCCTTCCCGAGTCCCCTATCCCGGGGTGCGAGGTACCCCTGAGGTGCTGACTCCTTCGCTCATGGCCTTGATGACCCCCCATATCTCCTCGTCTGCTATCCCTTCTTCCGTCCCAGATTAGGTATCCCCCCCTCGTCTTTCTCTTCAAGCTATCTCTTCTTTGAACCTTCCTTTTTCCCGTGCGAAACCCCCGTATTTGCGACTCCGTTCCATTCGTTGACAGTTTGTCTTTCTTCATCTTCCATTCCCCGCGCTCGCGGCGGCGTTTTTTTTTTTTTTCCTTTTCTCCTGTCGAAGGCATCCGACCCCTTTTTTAACGGATTAGATTTTCCAGAAATCGGACTTTTGTTCTCACCTTCCCCCAAATTCTCTTTGGCCACCTTTTATGCTCGTGGACCCCCCCCCCGTGTTCCCGATGGTCTTTTGCTGTCTTGGTTGGTCTCCAGCTTACTCGACTTCAGGTCCCCTTCAATTTTTTTTGCCCAATCTGCGGCACGCGGCCGCCCATACTTGGTTTTTCCCCCCGAATATTCCACATTCCCTAACCTTAAAAGATCCTCCCCCTTTGATCCTGGCGGAACCCCGACGTTCTTCCTGTTTCTTAACCTTTTTCGGGGCGCTCGGCGCGCAAAAAACGTTGAACTGTGTTTTCCCCCTTCTACCTGTTGGATATCCTTTTTTTTTTTTTTTCAGTATTTCCATTCCCCCGCTTCTTTTGGCAAGTCGCTAAATCTAGCTAAGCCCCTTCCGTAGGTGACGTATTATCTAAGGTGATTCGTTAGCGTGACCCCCCCCTTCATTCTATGCCCCACCATTTCGTCCGGTTTTTTCCTTGCAGCCCCCCCAGGGCCTTAGTGCCTCTTTCCACGAGATATTTTTTTCCTGACTCTTCCTCCCCGTGAGCCTGCTATGAATCGCGGACCAGCATCTTCTTCGATTGTTTGCCCCCCCCCCTTTGCGTCTGTGCCTTTTGGCCTGACGTTTTTATTTTTCCCTTTTTTTTCTTGTTTGAGAATTTCTCGTGCGTTTTTTCGCGGAGAGATCTTACCCCTTTTGAAGAGCAACTGATCCCCCCGAGGGTGGCACCCCTTTTTGAGGGTCAGTGTCTAGGACCTATCATCTTCTTTCCATGTAATTTACTTTTTTCCATGGACTCCGCCCCTTTGGAAGTGAACCTCATCTCCGGTAATCTTTAGTGCCTCAAACCCCAGGGTGGTGATTTTTTTTCGAGTGCTCCCTCCGGTGGCCCGAAGCGTGCCTTTCTCGGGCTTCCCCCTTTTACCTTCGCAGCAGGGACATCAGTCTTTTCACCCCCAAGCCATTGACCGCGCTGATCCGGGGTTTCTATCCCTTTATGGATCGTTCCGCGATGTTTCCGTCGCCTTGACCAAATTTTATCTTGAATAGACTTTCGCCCCCGGCCCAACCCGCTGGAAACAATTTTTCCAGACAAGCGTGGATCCGGTTGCGCCGGAGACTCATGACGCGCAACCTTGGACGTCCGGAGGTTTCGTTTTTTTCAGGGTCTCGGCGGCCCCTTAATTGATGAGTAACTTGACGTCCTCCTCTTTTTCCGGTTTTGGTTGTTGGATTGATTTTTGCCGATACGGGTTTTGAGCGCTTGCGAAGGGATTTTTTCACCCCCCCTTAAGTTTCTGGGACCTCCCGGCACGATTTTTCCAAAGGAGAGTTCCTACGTCCCACGTCATTAGGGAGATCCGCCTTCGGGCTCGAGATAAAATTTTTAACTGTGTCCTATGTCGTCCGAAATGAGTCTTTACTTCGCGATTCCCTCCTGAATTAATTTTTTCCTGTGCCATCGGTGATTCCCTTAGACAGACAATCCCCGGTTTTTTGCCGCTTTTCCCCTGTTATTTGATGTGTCGGGAACTGGATTGCTGCTACTTGATCGCCCCAGGATGATAAGGCCCGCTTCTCAAGACGTTTTGTGGACAATTTCCGTCTGCTCCCCTGGTTTGGCGGCACTCCCCCCCCCCTCCTTTTAGAAATAGCAGTTTTTTCAAGCTTCTGTCCCTCCGTTTTAGACCCAATTTTAACAGGAGGAGAGATGCCGTTCACGCGACCCCGACCTCAAATTATCTTTGGTTTTTTCGCGCCAGGGCGACTTTGCCCTTGTGCTCCGCTTCCGAGTTCCAACTTCTCCTGGCACTCGCTAGACGTTAGGGCCTGCACTTCCTTCCGCTTTGTTGCACTGCCACATCGAAACAGTCCTCTTGCTTTTCTGTCTTTTTTTTTTTTGCGCCTTCGGCCTTAGGAAAACCCTATCGCTTCCTGAGCCCAGTCGCGTTTTCGTTCCCCCTGTTTTTTTCCCGTCGCCCGCCGAACATGGTTTTTTTTTTTTTTTTTTTTCCTCGCTCATCTTCCCCAGTTTGCCTTTTCATTCCACTTGCCAGTACTATCGATTCCTACGTGGTTAAGTCGAGTTTATTGCCGGGGCATTGGCCAGGGCCGTTTTTTTTAACCACTTTTTCAACCATCCAACGCGGGTTCTCTGCCCCCTTTTCGCCGTGTTTCGCGAGTTTGAAATTGCGGCTTTTCTCTACCCGAAAACGGATCTCTCCTTTGGCAAGTTCTGCCGAGTTTGAATCGGTGATTTTCAGGCTATCAGGGTCTTTCTCCCTTCCGGGTTTGGGTATTTGGGGCGCCCCTCGGCCGTGTCGTTCTCTCTTTTTCTGGGTTTTTTCTAAAGCTGGAGACATGTTCCTCCTACCACATCGTTGTCGGCCCACTATTCCCTTTTCGCAATCCCCCTTGGGTGGCCTTTGCTACTCGTCTTTTTTTTGTTTTTCCCCCCAACCACCGTCCCTGATCTTGCAATCGAGGGCTTTTGCTTTTAAACCTTTCTGGTTTTTCCTTTGTTTGGACGGAGCCCTCCGCACCGACTGTCGGGATTTTCCGGATTTGCACAAATGGCCCCTTGTTTTTCCCCATGTCCAAAGGTTGGGAATTTCTTTTTTTCGTTTTACCTTCTTTTTTTTCCAAAGGAAGATGATCTCCTTTTTCTCCTAGTGTAGCGTTGAGACTGCGGATTTTTCCCTTCTTTCCCTTTGAGAGAGCCGTTTCTCCCTATCCCCCGGGACCGATTGGCTCACAATGGAGCCCGATTTTGGGTAATCCTTTTCCACGCATGTGTTTTACCTCTCCCCTTTTCCCTTTGCTCGCTGCCCGAAGGCGAACGGCCTCAACCTGTTAAAGGGGAGGACTCGGTTTTGCCCGTTCTCTTCCACCGGGCAGCAGGACGTTAGTATTTTCGCTCGCGTTTGTTGGTCTCTCCAGATTCAAGGACCACATTCTTTCCCGTGTCGTGGCAAAGCTTTTTTTTTAGAGCACTTCCCCCCCCCCCAATTCGTCAATTCAAAAACTTTTCCCCTGGGAATGTACCCCCTAGATCCTCTTGCCCTTCTCTTCTTCTTTGGCACCCGCTTCAGGATTCCTTCCAGGTGGTTAGGCTTCCCCCCTTGTCGTGGCAAGGTTTTCTTCTGAAAACTTCAGGTTCCGCCATCCCGAAAGGCGGGCGATTTTCTTCATATACCCCAAATGTTCCAGGTCCGGTCTCCGTCCCCCCTCCCTGTAAGCACATTGGCAACCGAAGCTTTTCTGAAGGGGACCTTTTAGTTCCCCCCCTCCTTTTGTACGGCATTTTTTTAGGAGCGTCTGGGGAGGGCAGTTCCTTGATCAGACTCTTTCGTTGAGCGGCGTTCTCAATCACCAGTGTCTTGAGGCCTTTCAGGAAATCCTCTCCACGGAACGGTCCTGGTTTCCGTTTCTCCACCTTAGCCCTCGTTCTACACACGGAGGCCGTCTTCTTTCCCTCCCCTTTTTTTTTTCTATGAGATGACGTGCGTGTAGGAGGCGCGTCCAGTTTTGTCTTGTTGAGACGACCCGTTCGTTTCGCTTTTAATTTCACTTCCCCCGCACTCACGAAATAGTTCTCCTTCCCCCGCCCTCCCCCAGAACGCTCTCTGCCCCCTTTGATCCTCTCTCATACCGAGGTTCCCCCTATACAGTTTTTCCTTGGGTTCGCGTCCCATAGGCGTTCTCGATTCCCCATTCCTCTACCCCCGTAACCGCCGAAGCTTCACCTCCTTTTGCGTTCCTTTTTCGCGACTTTTCCGGCTGACAAGAGTCCCACTTTTATTTTGGCCCGAGTCAACAAACATTCCGGCCCTCCTCTCGCTTGAGACCCCCATCCCTTTTCCGGCGGAATCGATTTCTTGTGCGATTTGGAATTTCCGGACGATTCTTTTTTTTCCCAGTTTGCAGCTGTGATTTTCCACTTGTACTGTCGCGACTGGATCACAGTTCCCCCCGGCGATCCCGACTTGCCTGCGGGCCTATTGACTCGCCTTCCCTCGTCCTCTATCGATTTTCCCGTTTTCCGCCGAGCAGTCGCTTCTTTCCACGCAGTTTCTTGTGTTTTTACGGCTCCTAACTTACGTCCCCTTCTTCCCTGTCGACGAGTCTTCCTTTCAGTTTCTGTCCCCTATGAAAGGCGCCCCCACATATTTTCAGAATCCTGAGGGCTAAAACGATTGAGTCCTCCTACCCTCAAGTGAACCAAAGTTTTCCCTTTGGATGTGACAAAATCCGTACCCCTGGACTTTATCGTGTTCGTTGAGGTCGCGGGTTACGGTCTCTCAAGCCCGAGACATTTTTTCTGCCCCTCACATCGATTTTCAAAATTTTCGATTTTTTTTTTCTCCCCCCCCCCCCAATAGACTTTCTACCTTTCTCCCGTGACAGTCGTTTAACCGATGTATTGCAGATTCCCCCCTGCCTGTCTGGACAGCTACCTCTCGACCTCCCCTATGAGAAACCATCGGTCCATTCTCCCTCCTTTCAGTCCTTCCTTGCAATGCATTCTTCCCCTCTCTCCTACCAGGTCGCGAACTTTTCCGGAAAACTTTTTTCCCCCCGACCCTCTCGGTCTCTAACCCCCCTTTTGCTCTTCTCGCCTGCCCAAAAACGGGTTGCCCTTGTTTTTTTCTGGAGACGTTCCTCGGGTGTAGTTTCCGAAGTGATCCATCTGGTGCCAAGTTCGCTACAACTCTTAGCTCCCACGTCCGTTTTTTTCTTCCCCGATCTTATTTGCACGGTGTCATTCGACCCTTCGTGGGACCCCCCCGTCTTCATTTCTACAGACCCATTCTTTTTCCGAGTGACATTTTTTTTCCCCTCGTTTTTGACGCGATTTTCTTTTTTTTCCACTGCGATACGAGGACTTTTTTTTTTTCCCCTACCTCGGCAGTCCCTTCCCTTCTCTTCGCTTTTTGCCATTCCACTTTGTATGGCCCATTGGTGGTCCCCTTAGAGGACTTGACCCAGGCTTTTTTTATACATCTTCTCGGCTCGTTGCGTCCTTAGGGGCGGGAAAAGTCTGGTTTTTTCGGCGAGAACACCCCCCCCGAGCCAATTTTCAGGGGTCGTTTTCGAAGGACTTTTTTTTTTTCCTCTTTCATTGATCAGCTCTTCTCTTCCGGATATTGCTTCAATCGTTGAAAGTTGCCGCTTTTTCCCCCCCCCCTTTTCCCCATCGTATATTGATTTTTGCTGTGTTTTTATTGTGTTCCTTCTCATGTGTTCGGCAGGCCAGTTCCACTTTCCCCCTGCCAGCCCGTGCCCCGACGTCGATTCACCTTTTTGGTTACTTCGATTAATCTCACGCTTTTACTCGTCCCTTTCAAATTCGGACTGCCCCCCTCGACCTTTCTGGACATTCCTGTTCAATTTCTGCGGGGGCCATTCCAAATCTCCCGCCGTATCGCCCGGAGGCCCCGGTTCTTTCCCAAGTCTGTCCCGGTGGGATACTTACTTTTTTCTCTCAGTGCAGGGTTCTTTTTATTAGTCTCCCCTTCCAATGGCGCCCCC
>Ga0179593_1495218_pt1 | contig 10859 bp, 13 predicted proteins | sample CZODoug2_1_08_16_FD_185931 | JGI IMG/M metagenome (GOLD analysis project Ga0179593, IMG submission 185931) | Vadose zone soil fungal communities from Angelo Coast Range Reserve, California, USA - CZODoug2_1_08_16fungal (PacBio error correction) | ecosystem: Environmental > Terrestrial > Soil >... | reverse complement strand
GTCCCTTTTGCTAAAGAATGACTTGATCTCTCTGTTCGGCAGAGGACTTCCATTACATTTCGAATAGTCCGCCCGAGGACTCTGTTTCGTGTTCACGGGGCGTTTCTTTCCTTTCCCTAGACATTGCTAAATTTTGCACTTGCTGGTCCCCTCTACCAAATTCCTTGGGCCTAACAATCTTTGGAAGGACCTCCCCCCAAAAACCACCGCTTTTCGGAAACCATATGGCTTGGGGATTCTCATTCTTTTTTTTTTCCAACCACAACTTGGCGCTTTTGTTTCGCATTTTCAAACCTTAGGAAATCACCACGCGGAGTTTGTTTTTTTTTATACCCGTCCCTCACTTTTTGCCCCCGGGATTGACCGATTTGTACTTGCCGCTCTGGTTTCGTTACGTGTTGATGTTGCCTCACCCGAATAGGTGCTTTTTACGTCCCTTGTGGTACCGTCCCAACTGTAATCCGTTAATAAGTTCCCCCCCCCCACGCTCTCTGTTCCTTTTATGGCTTTCCTCTTCGTTAAAACTCCAATTTATTTTAAACCGTTTGAACTTGATTTTCCACACCCTTTCTTTTTTTTCCCCCCTCGTCGGTACCCCCCATCGATTTTTTCACTGAACAAGAACGTGCCTTCTGTACCCCCCCTGTCGCGAATCCCACTTCACAAAAATTCGTTGCCCTTAGCTGTCTCCTGCCCCCTCGTGGGCGGCGTTCCTTTTTTTTGGACCCCCCCCCGCGTCCGCGGTTCTTCTCGGTTCCACCATGGTCCGAGAACTTTTTTCTCACTGAGGTGAATCCGCCTTTCGTACTCCAGGCTAAAAGGCCACTTGTACTTTTTTCAACCTGCTGCCCACCCCCTTAGTAGGTTCCCCCAAAACAGTATTATTAATTTCTTGGTCGTTTTCCCCTCCACCCAAATTCCCATGTGCCACAGTACCTCCCAGACCTGGCTCTCGGCCTTTTCTTCCGTCACTTTTTTCTTGATCCAAACCTTTTGCTTGCCGATTGGAGCGTTCCTTACGCGCCAGATCCATTTGACCCTTGGAGTTTTTTCCTTTACCCCAGCCCTTTTCCCGCCCCCAACCCTTTTCCGCCTCAGACAAAACCAGTCTCTTCATTTCCTCCTCTGCAGGACGGTACGGTTTCCCCTAAAAGGAATGCAGGACGTTCAACCATTGGATGTGGCCCCCAAACACTCCTATTTCAAACCCCCTTCTTCCCTTTTGACTTGGGCCCTTTTTTCACCCCTGTTTTTTCTAACGCCGATGCATTGCAGGTTTCCCGATCCCCCACGTTGTCGTTCTCCACGGGTTCTCGCCACAGGCCCCGGTAGCCCCCAGCCAAACTTTTTTTTTAGTTGAGAAAACCTGATTTTGGATGTAACCAAAGCAATTTTCCCCAAGTCCCCCTACTTTAGGATGTCCACAAAAATGGCCGGACTCCTACCCATATTCCCGTTTTGCAACCCTTTCCGCTCGTGGGCAGCTTCGTGCGGAGTTTGATGTCAACCTCTCGAACCCGTTTTTTAGTTTAACTTGGCGACTGCTTGCTGGAAGCGACATCCTCCATCACCGCCCACGAATTTACCTGAGACAGGTGTGCTTTTTTAACTTTCCACCATCCCCCCTGGGCGGGCCCTTTGGGTGACCCCCACCCTTTTTCTGTTCTCGCTGTAATTTTTTCCAGATGCAGTTCGATGTTATTCAGGAAGGTCAATTACTCTTTCACAGTGTCTCGTTCGATTATGGCGTTTTGCCCCTCCAGAAGGAGCCCCCCACTCTCTTTCCCAAAGTTCTGGCCGTGTTGGACGCCGGCCCAGGGCAGTCATTTCAAGTTCGGGCTAAAACCAATTTTCCGCATGGCACATCCGAAGATATTCCCCCCACCTGTCCTCGGCTTTCCCCCCGGGAAACATGGTGACCCGCGTTTGGAGACTTGCTTATATGCCAAATTCTGACCCTCAGTTCCTTCGAACTACATATGTTTTTTTTTTTGACACCCCCCAAACTGTCAAGTTGTAATGACAGGGCCGTGCTTCCCTTTTTTTTTCTATCCGGTTTTTGGTGTCGGGAACGTGGAAGTGTCCTTCGTATTCCACCTTATGATATGGACGGTGTTAAAGATTTTTCCAAGTCCGGCATTGTCTTTTGGATCTTCCGCTCACCAATCTAATCTCCATGAGTAATTTTTAAATTTTTGTTACAATCATTCATGGTGGTGTCCCAACCCTTTTTTCTCCTATTAGTTCCTTCCCAGTTTCTTGGGTCTTTGCACCTCCTAAGGTGGCTTGTTTTTATCCTCTTCATCCTTTGCATCTCCCTTTATTTTTTCTATGCGAAGATTGCCTTTTTCTGCGGGCACACGAAACCAATTTTTTAGTTTCCTCCCGAGCGTCGTGCCATCTGGATTTGGAACTCGAACACAACGGCCACCTTTGACCCCCACTGCTTCACCCGCCGTCTTTTGAGAATCAACCAGGTTTTCAGGGCAGTTCTCGTCTTCGTAGGTTTGAAGGTCAAAATCGACCCACCTTCTCGTGAAACGGTGATTTCTATTGTTTTCCTTTTATGTTCCCTATTATGATCTGTTGCCTCCTGTGGCGACAAAAGGGCGATGGGACGCCATGCTTCCCCCAACCCACATCCTTTCACTTCTATTGCCCAGACCTTTCTTTCCCTCTTCATACAATTTTTTTGTGTTTCCGCCTCTTCTTTTTCAAATTACCCTCTTCCTATTTTTGCCTTCATGCGTTTTTCAGTCAATTTGCGTCCAAATTCCCGCAGCAGGTTTTGTTCCGAGAGGCTGTATCTTGTCTTTTGACCATGCCTTGTGAAACATCGTCAGCTACCGTTTCTCGTTGAGTCGACTTTTCTTCCTCGTCTCATGTCCCTGTTGTGCCAATTTTCTTTTCCGACAGACGTCTTGTACCAGCAGTATTGGTTTTTTTTTCCTTTTCGATTCCCTACAGGTCTGGTTTTTTTTTTTTTTTGAACCACGGCCTCTTCGGATAAACCCCGTACCCCGTGCTTGTTCGTGTGACCCAGCGCCCCACTGGCCTTTAGTTTAGTTTTTGCCCTCTTTTCACTTGGCCCAGAACGTTCTCTTTTTTTTCCTTTAGGCTTCCATCGCAAAGACCCCAAATCGGCCCTTTCTGGAGTGCCATACCATTTTTCCGCCTGAAGAGGGGGGCCCGCCACTGTCCCCACCAGGATGATGAGGAATAACCCACCCCCCCCCCTTACACTTCCGATTTAACACATTACTTTTTTCCTTGGCGGGGACGATGTTTTTGCAGGGCCTGGAACTGACCACGCCTTTTCCCAAACCAAAACGTGGTGACAATCGGCCACAATCAACCACCCCCTTTCCTTACCGTTTGTGACCTCCGCTTCCCTGTCTAGCACAAACCCTGGCATAGTCCCCCCTCGGTAACTTTTTACGGGGTCAACATTTGACCGTTCTTTTCTCATGCCTGGTCTGAGTAGTACCTCTGCCCAGACTGGTTATGTCTGTTCAACCGCCCGTTTCTAGTGACGCTTCAACCCCATTTTCCAACTTTCAAATCGCTGTTCTCCCCAAACACTTTAGTCGCCTGTCGCACCTTTCCCCCGCTGGAAAGTTTTTTTTTTCTTCCTCAATCAGAAAATTTTGCTTCCTGAACGGCCAGAACTTTTTTTGTTTTTTTTTGACAAAGGCTGGTTCTCTTTCTGGGTGTGCTCGCCAGAAATGTATTGATTTTGCCCCTCTTACCGTCTGGGTAGGTTTTGAATTTTTTTTCTTTTTTCAAGTCATTCCTAGATGCGCGTGAAAAATTTTTTAGGCTCCTTTCTCAAAGATGTCCTCCTCCTTGGGTCTGTTGCCTTATTCTCCTGGGAAATTTTTTAGTTTGGTTGTTGATATTGCTTTCTTATCTCGACCCAAATTTCGTCCTTGTTAGATCAGGTCAATAATATTTTTTCTACGAGGCCGCACTGGAGCTTGGGCTGTTTACCCCCTGCTTTATTTTTCTTCCCAAGAGGCATTTTTTTTCCTAATTCTCCTTTACCAAATCTTGGGTACCATGGTTAATGGTAATGCCCCCACTAGTTTTTCTTCCCACCCGTTTTTGGATACCCCCTTTTTTTAGTGGTTTGCCCGTGATCCCTATTTTTGAAACGTCCATTTGTAAGTCACTTTCATCGGCTGTTAGGCTAACTTGTCAAAACAGTTTCCAATCACGGGTGTATCATTTTTTGCCAGTAAGTTTGGCCAAGTTTCCCCCTGGTTTTTTCCTTAAAGTTTGAAAGGTGGTCCCCAGTCTGCCCATAGTCCGTCCCCGTATCCCCGGTGAATTTTTTTCTTAGCGGGACCAGTTTGCTGATGATGTTGTGTAGGAACCCCGCAACCTCCCGGGGCGCTGTGCTAACATTTTCGTGTGGGGCGAGGGTTTCTTTCCCCTGTTGTGTGTCCACCAAAAGTTCCCCCACCCAAGAGGCACCTTACTTTTTCTGAGACCTTTCCCCTGGTGCGCTCTTTTAATAGGGGATGTTTTGTGTGGAATGTCCCCCCAAAGTCCCTAATTACCGCGGTTAATTTTTTGTAATTCCCCGAACTGGTTTTCCCCCTTTTTTGCACCCCCCCACAAAAGTTTGTGGGACCATTTTGCTGCCGATACCCGCAGTATGAGCAATTTTTTCAAATATTTTATCCAGTATCTCCTTTTCAATGATCCCTACCCCCTCCTTCTGTGGTTTTTTCTAGCGCCCCCACGCCTGCTCTGGTTTCCCCGTTTCACCCAATTCGGAAAAACCACGAAATGTGGTGCCTGGTTGCCTTTCGCGCTGGTTAACACTTTACATTTTTGTGCTGTGCAAGAACCACCCTTGATTGGTTCATCTCTTTGGTTATCATGTTGCTTCTTCCCCGTTTTGAGTGCTTATTGAATTTTTTTTACATCGAGAAACCGGTCAGCCGTCGTGTTGTACCTTTTGATTTCCTTGTTGCTGTTTGGTGGTCCTAGTCCAGCCCCCTATGGCTGTAGAAAACCATTTTCCCTTTCACGTGACTAGCGGCCCTTCCCCCCCCAAGACGTTTCGTTTTCGACTTTTTCCCCCTTTTCCTTTTTTTTCAACCAGTCGTGATGGTTTTAGGACGTCTCCAAAACCCCGAACCAGTTGAATGAATTCTTATCCGTCAACCCCCGCGCCCCGTTAAACCCCCCCATCCTTTTGAAGGAAGTATTTTTATCAAGGATTTTCCTCTCTTTTTTCCCCCTGACGGTGTGCTTTTTTTTTCTGTCAGTTTTCCAAAAAAAGTGCTTTTTCCCTTTTCGTCCCTGGCTCTTCCCCTGCCCATTCAACCTGTAGTGTCGGATTTGCAAAGGGAATTGACTGCCCTGTGAGGTCCTCCCAGCGCTGGCGCGCTTTGGTTTTTAGTTCTATTTTTGAGGTTAGTCTCCATAGTATGTTAAATTAATATATCTTCTTTTCCCCCCATCGGTTTTGTTGGTTTTTTGTTTTTCTCTTTTCCAGTCCCAGTTTTTCCCCCTGAAGGGATGATCCGCTCATGTTGGGTTTGGAGAACCCTCCCTTCCCTAACCGACTGTACACACGCGCTCTGACTCGGGGTCTGGGCGTACTTCCCGTCACCAGCCTTTGACCTTTTTTGTTTATCCCCACTTCGTTGACTCACTCCTTTTTTTGCCGGACGCCAAAAAAATTCGATGTCCAAAATTGCCCTCTCCCTGTTTCCCCAACCTTGTCTCTGTTTTCGCGGAAAAACGTTCTTTACCTTTTCCAACTCGTGTGCGGTTGGGGCGTCCCTTTTTCTTTCCTCCCCCGATTTAAATTTTTTTTCCCAAGCCAGTTTATTTCTACTCCCCCTTTTCCTTCCCTCTAGTGTTATGGGGCTTGTGCGTTTACCTGATCCCTCGTTCAACTTTTGTGCAACGGGTCTTCGGTATTAATTACCACCCCACTGGCTCTTTGTGCTCATGCTTACTTTCCCAATCCAAACTATCGTATGGAAGTCACTTGATCCCCCCCCCCCCTGGGTTTTTTCTCTCTTTTCTTTCCCCCCCCCATCCACCCCGCCCTTTTCCTTGTTGAAAACCCACCCTTTCTTAGAAAACTCCACGTCGTCTTTTTGTCCTTCCCCCGATTCCCTCGTACGCGTTGCGGGTCGTGTAAGAACAATTTTGCAAGTTTATTTTTCCCTTCTCGTTCAACCTTTTTTTGCGCGGGTTGCCCTTTGATCCCCCTTTCTTGTTTCAACCTCGATTCTTCCTTTTTCGCCGAAAGAACTCGTGAGAAAACCTGCACACTTGTTCCTTTTGGGCACCTTTTTTTTTTTTGACCCACCTTTGAGGGTCTCCCCACCCCCTTTAAAACCGTTCATTTGGAAGTTTTCCTTCACCCCCAGCCAGTCCCCCCAGATTAGGAGCGCAAAGCCTCTTGAGGTTACTTTTATGGCCATTCCTTTGGCCCCAGCACTCACTCCCCGTTCCGCGATGGTGGGGCGTTTTGGCCCCCTCCTTCCACCCCTTTTTCTGGCCATGCTTTGTTTTTTCCTACAGCCATCCTGCACCACTTGGTTCCGGGAGACGGACAACCCAAAATTCCCCATGGCCTACTATTCCCTGATTTTTTTTTTTTTCAGCTTTATCCAAAAATTCAAACCTTTTGGTGGATGAAGACGTTCAAACCCTACTTTCCCCCCCCTCTTCCTTTCCCAAAATGGCGACCTTGCCCTTGCACGTTCTTTTACCCCTCCCGATATTCCCCAATTGAAGCAACATCCAAATTGGCTTGTTCCCTGAGTTCTTTTGGTCCCCCCAAACCGTGGAAGGGTAGCCACTCCAACCCACTTTCTTGTCCTCCTCTGATGTTGCTTTCCCTCTGACCCCCCAAAGAGATTGTGCAACGCACCCTCCTTAGGCAAAAAAATTTTGCCTCTCCCTGTGTCGGGAACCCCCTGTGCCCCGGGGCCGGCCCCCGCAAGTGGGACGTCTCGGTGCTTTGTTCACCCTAAACCCACCTTCCGTTGACACTGGCGAACTGCTTTTGGCCCCTCCCCGTTAGCTCTCCCCCCACAGAATGGAATATTCGAAGGTGGTACCTTTTGACTCCACCACTTCCCCCTCCCCAAGCCCTTGGCATTCGTGACCCATTCCCGTTTTCGGATTTTCAACGCTTTCCATTTCTCTTTTTCCTGCTTTGCCGCGGGGGAATTGGTCTCTAAAGTGTTTCTCGTACTTTCTGTGTCACGGCAATCCAGTGAGAACAAATCCCTCAAATGTTATTTTCCGGGGAAACTAGGTACACAGGTAAGCTTCCTCGAAACCCCTTTTCCTTGCGGTCCTTCAGATCGACACTGTTGGCCCGCGCCCCTTTTTTTTACGTTGAACATGTTGTGGGAAAGCGGGCGAGACGTTGGTTCGGTATTCTCGGACACCATTCTTTTGATGTGACCCTCACTCCCCCCCTTCAAAACCCCCCCGTACAGTTGGCCCTCTCCCTTCAGGAATGCCGAGATTTGGCTCCTGTTTTGTGTATTTTTTGTTTTGGACGTCGGTCTTGCGGTCATCACCCTTCTGTCCTAGGCATGTCTGTTCCCCTTTTTTCGGCCACGTGTTTAGCTTTTGGGCGTGGATCTTACTTTGTCCCCCACTTTTGTTGATTGTAAATCGCCTTCAATTCTCGGTCATTCTCCTTTTGGTTTCCTCTTTAGGTTCACGTCCGGCCGACCTTTTTCTTCGGCATATTTTTGGTATTGGAATTCCCCTGGGGGCTCTGTGATAAGAATCATCCTCCCCGCTCCCTTGGGTTTTTTCTGTGGCCTTTTCCTTGAGTCGACCTCTTATTGCAGTTTCTCGTTTCCACCCCTTTTCAAAACCCCTCGGTACGACAGCTGGCGGCATATGTGAGGGCTAGACACTCCCCCCCTTCCCAAAGACCTTCTGTGACCCTTCCCCTTTTCTTCGACTATCGAAACTTGCAACCCTTCCTCGAATGTGCATCGTGGCTAGAGTTAAGGCAATCGCTCAGGTTTAAGGTTTTGTGAAGGATTTCGGATTTTTCCCGGCCCTGGTTAACGTTTCTGCCTGCTCTTATTTTCGTCTGCGTCCACCCCACCCCCCCCTTTTGGGCGATGGTACTCCCTTTTTCCACCAAATTCGCCCTCTCTTCTATTGAATGCAAGCAGTGAATATATATAGTAATAATACTTTGGTGTTGCTCATCGTGTATTCCCATTCTTTCCTTCATATCCTCTTGGTTTGCCCCCTGATTTTTGTAGGCCTGGCGGTCCCCCTTCGCGTTTTTGTTTCTCCCTCCCCCTGTCTGATAACTTTATTGTCGTGGACCTTTTTTGAACTTGTGTCAAAAAATATGGGCCTTACCCCGTGATTCGGTTTTTAGCGTCCCTTTTTATTAAATTAGAGTTTCCCTTTCCTTGACATGTTTCCCCCACATTTGCTCGCTCCTTGACGAAGGCGTCCTGCTTATTGTTTCCCTTTTTTTTTTGTACGTCTTCCCTCCCATTCTTTCCATCCCTGGTTTTCTTTAAGCAGCTTGTTCGTGTGTTGCCCCACCGTACGCCACTTTTCAATTATTTTCTCTCACGTTCCCAGACCTTGGGGTTTTTTCCCTTCTGTCTCGTATCCCTTGCACAAAAGTTGCCCCATTGCTTCTGCCCTTTCCCCCCCCAATGCCTTTCCTTCCCTCCTTATTGGCCTAGAAAAGGGGCCCTTGATGGGTCAGGAACAACCCCCCTCTACCTGCCGCTTAATTCCCTCATTTCGATGACGCATCCTTGTTGGTCCCCTTACGATCCACGCCCCCCAAGCCGGCCAAAAACCCCTCATGTGAGAACCCTTTTTTTCTGTTCACCCGCTTCCAGTTTTTTTTGTAGGGCATCCCTGTTCTTTCCCGTCAGGCCTTAGCCGCCCACGAAAAACGTTCTCTTGCCCCCCCCCCCTCTGACTTCACTCCCGCGCTGTTTGTACTACGTTTTTTTTTCCTTTTTCCCTTCCCTCGAGACCTCTGCCGTAATTTTTTATGTTTTCTCACGTCTTCGCACGATTTCACCCCATGTTCCCCCCGTTTTAAGAGTCTCAAAACTTTTTTTTTCCTTCTTTTCTGCGCATGGCCGCGGTCAATTTTGGGTCGTTCCCTTCCTACCTTTCCCCTGTTTTACGACCAGAACCTTTTCCCCAAGAGATTGTTATTCCCCCTGCGGGTCTCAGCCAGACTTTTTCAGTGACCCCCCTTCCACGAGAGGTTGAAGGGGCGTCCCTTCCCGTCCTTCTAAACCTGGTTGCGCGTTGACATCGCGGCTGTCATTGTGTCTTTTCCCTCTTCCGACGTACAGTGTGGAATGTTTTTTGCATTCCTCCCACCTTCTACCTCTTCGTTTCTGTGATCTGATTTGCAGAAGTGATCGCTTCCTTTTTTTTCTCTTTCCTTTATCCCCTTCCCCCCTGCTGACGCTGTGCGCCGCTTCGTGCTTTTTCCCTTTCTTTCTTTTTTTTCTTCTTCCTTCCTTTTTTTGTCCCCCTCCTTATCATTTTTTTTTCACCTTGGAGAGTCCAAAAAACCGTTCCTAGTTTCTCTGTTACCGGGGCCCATTGTTTTTGCGTCTCCGGAATGGTTGAAAACCCACCCTTTTTTTTTTCCAATGTCCCTTTTTTTCCCTTAGTCGGAAAAGAACCCCTTTGACATTTGCCATGTGAGTTTGTGATTCCTTTTGAAAAGTTCCCCCGGTTGGCCGTCCTTTGTTGAAAACCTTGTCTTTTCCCTTTTTTTCTGTTTGTCCGTTTTCTCGCGTCCACAGAATCTGTGTTCCACAGATCAGCAGCTCTCTCTTTTTCCCCCAGGTCGGTTTGTGGAACCCTGCACTTCCATTGGTCGCTTTTACCTCGGAAACCTTGCTTTTTTTTTTCTTGGTCCTTCTGCTTGGAAAAGACTTTCCTTTTCCCGAGACCCATCTCTCTCTTGTCGCGCGAATATTGGTTATGGTGTTGCAAGAAAAAAATTCACCCCATAATTACCGTCACATGGTTGAAGCGTTTTGCCGAATTGGTGTTCCCTGCGTTTCCAAAAATTTTTGCAAGATGGAGGGTTCTGCTGATTCCCTGAAGGTCTCTTCATTCCAAATACATTTCTTTTTTTTCTTACCGCCTTTTTTCCCGAACCCCTCAAGTCAGGGTTTCTAGCCAGCTGTCCGAGTCCACACATTTGCAAACTAATTTTTTTGTTTCCCTCTTGTTTCTTCTTTTCAAACCCCCTTGCATTTCTTGTGCTTTTTTGAAGCCCAAACATCTTGGGGTATAGGGCCGTGCCTCTTCACGTTTCGCTTATTTGATTTTATCGAGTTAATACCGCTCTGTGGTTGCTACCTTCTTTTCCCCGGGTCGGCCTCTTTCCGCGAGGCCCTTGTTCGGCACAATTTTCCCTTCCGTCCCCATAGCGGGCCACTTTTTCCCATAGGCGTTTCCTCCTTATTCCCCCACCTTATCGTTTTTTCCTTCCCTTCCCCCTCACTAACCTTTTTTTGATTGGGAAGACGTTTTTTTTTGACAAACCCTTGGACAGGTTAAAAACCTTCCTTGAGGTGCACGTTCGAGTCCCGCCTTTTCCTGAACCTTTTTTTTTTTTGGTTGTCCCCCTTCCCCTTTTTTTTCCCCCCAGTTATCCTTTTATTCATTTGGTATCGGCAGAAGTCCCCCCAGGGCCCGGAATGTCGATATTGCCTCCCCCCCCAGGAAGGACGTTTTGTTTGGACGCGCAACCGGCCCTTCTTCCCTTCCCCGCTGAGTCGTGATACTGGGAGGTCAAGATTCTTACCCCTATCGCATCATTCTTCTGTTAGTCAATTTCTCCT
>Ga0179593_1343356_pt1 | contig 10859 bp, 12 predicted proteins | sample CZODoug2_1_08_16_FD_185931 | JGI IMG/M metagenome (GOLD analysis project Ga0179593, IMG submission 185931) | Vadose zone soil fungal communities from Angelo Coast Range Reserve, California, USA - CZODoug2_1_08_16fungal (PacBio error correction) | ecosystem: Environmental > Terrestrial > Soil >... | reverse complement strand
CCCCCCCCCTCAGTTGCCTCTACGTGTTTCCCTCTATTGAGGCAAACGTTTAATCATCATGGAGATATTTTCGCCGGGCACCCGCGAGATTCTCAAGATTAACGTCCCCCCCGCCCGAACAGAGTCGGCTTTGATGAGGTCTTCGTCGCCTTTCTTCTTTTTGCCACCACCCTTAAGTTCCTGCCCTGCTCTTACGCTAAGTGACTTCGTTTCACGAAATCTCCTTGGCTTGTTCCAACCCCCCTTAAGCCCTTTTTTTGTATGATCGGCTGACACATCATTTTAACCCTGCGGCCCTCACCCCAATAACCTCCTCGTTGACCCTTACGCCGGGCGATCTCCGATTGGCTTGTCTTCGCCCCCCAATGGACGATGCGCCGACAGGGTCCGCCTGAACTGCGCAGTGTGGCACTTTTTTGGCCGAAATAGCCCGCCGGTGGAGGTCTCACGCAGTCTCGTTTGCCCCCCCCTTTTTTGAACCGCCCCGGTATCCTCTCTTTCTGCGCGCTTCAGTTCAAAGTGTGTGGATTTCTCGTAGACCGAGTGGCTCGCTCCGACCTTGGCACTATTGGACCGCTTTTCAAGCGTCCTTTCGTCTGTTCTGGTTTGAAACTTTTACCCTTCTTGTAATTCAGCTCTGCCAGTCAGTTCTATTCTCTTCCCTTTAGAGATTAGTTAGTCCCCCTGATCTCGTGAGCGAAGCGGGCATCCCGTCTTCTCCCATTTCGTAGATATGTTGTGAACGACATAGACCTCCAGTGAGCCGTTTCTGGTACATCTCGTTTTCCTCTCGCTTGACTGGCCGTCGGCACTCGCGCTATTTTCTATTTTGTGTGATTTGAATCTCTTCTTCTTTCCCCCTCTGGTTTCTGCCCGGGAGGAAACGACTGGATTTACCTTCGGTATCTCCTTTTTTCTAGAAGTTGCTGTCGACCCTCTTATTTCCTGATTCGTGATGGTGTATAGGTGACAGAATTTCACCCAAAGTACGACGGATTATTGGGTCCCAATAGTCCGGTATGGGCATTGATTGAAGTAACGCATTGCGTTTTTTCGACGGAGTAGCGCGTTTGACTGGAGCCCGATCGGTCTTTTTCTACCTCCAAAGACTTTCCTTTCCCGTCAATAGTTCTCTTGCAGGACTTTACAGCGTGAGGAAGGCCCAACCAATTGAAACCCGGTTCTGCCCCCTTATTCCATCACCGTTCGCCTGATTTTTCCCGTCGATCTTGAAGTTGCGACTTCTAACTTGATCCTTTTTTTCCCCCGGTATTTCCTCGATGCCTCTGCAGCGACCCCCAGACCCCAAAAAAGTATGAGGTTGTTTTGACACCGGCGAAACTAAGCCAGGTCGGTTTTCAACTTGCACTACATCGATGATCTGGTGCTTCGTTTCCATCCCCATTTTCTTCCAGACGGCCAGGCTTTCCCCCCGCCAGGTCGGCTCTGCCATCTATTTCGAAGATGATGACCGCTTCTCCTTGGATAGCGTATTGACCTTTACTACAAACGGATTCGTTTCCCACCCTCGGGCAAATTTCATTTCTCTTCCCCTGGTAAAGTTCCCGGACGAAAGTGATCTCCTCTCCTCTCCCGGAATGCCCGGAGGATAACGGAATCGTCCTCTCCCATTCCATGACCACTGATATCCCTGCGAAATTTTTACCCTGTCCATATCCCCCCCCCCCCCGAACGAAAACACAGAAGAAAGGGAGGGCGCCTTTTTTTTTGAAGGCACTATGGTCTTTCGATCGCTCATAAACATGCTACGTCACTTCAGCGTGTTTCTTGGACCAAGTTCCGCGGACAAGTTTACTCCCCGTCGCCGACTGGCCAAGGGCGGACGTCTTGTGCCAGACCTCCGACTCGAACCTCCTGATACCCACATTAGTGTTTCTTTTAAAGCTTTCTGATGTCCCGAGACGATCGCTGACCCCGAGGGAATATCTCACATACTTGCCTGTCCCGGCGAGCACCCTCCATGCATCCCCCCGTCGCTTCATAAGTTGGGTCCACCACACAGAACAGCTTCGTTGCCCCCCGCTATACGCAACAGTGGTGCGCCATCTTATCCGCATGTCCCCTGGTTCTGGGATGAAGGTTCTTTACTGACGGCAGCCTATCCAAGAATTCTCGAGAGAAGCCAGCAGGTCCTTTTGTTCGCAGTGTTTTTATTCTTTCGGATCCTGACCCCCCATCGTTCAATTGTATAAGCCGACAACCGCTGAACTCCCGGTGTTGCGCTCCCACCTCTTTCCAGATCCCACTGCGGGAACCAGAATCTGCGGAACCCCCTCCGTCTCAGGAGAGTGTGCGCATCCAATGGTAAGCTGTGTGAAGCTGGTCACTTTCCTGTTGTTTCCGAACCGGTCCCCTTTGGCCTGGGATACCCCTTTCCCCGTCGGGTCGCCCTGCGAAGTTGAAATGCTCCAGCGTTTTATTGGAGGACACCTTTCGAGTTCGGCTTCCCCGGTCAAATCCCTCGGTATTTTCGACCCCTGCCCGAGACTCCCCATTCCCCCCATAAATAGCTGACCGAGCAAGTTCAACATCGGTGTTGCGCCCCGTATTTTCGCGAAAACATGTGACCCCGAGGCAGCAGGCGTTCTCAGACCGCCGAAAAGGCCTTCCTCTCCCCTTCACTTCAGTTGCATGCGGTCTTTTTGATCCCCGCCTGATTTTCGTTCCGAAGCGCTGACAAGAGAAAAAAGACTTTTTTCTTGTTTCCATCCCGTCGTCCGCGAGTTCGGGATACTTTCGCCTCCCCTCTACATATCTTTTTCCCTCCTCCTGTGTTTGTGTCTCCGTCTATCTGATCTTTTTTTGGACTGGAGCCCGGCCTTTATCCTAGGATAATGGCGCGTTCACCCTTTTTGGCTATTTTCCCTCGTTTTCACGTCCAACAGTCGATTGAAGCCGCGTGCCCCTTTCCCAACTGTGCGAGTCTTGGCATGAATTGTCTTCCCCTGTTTTCGCTCGGCTTGTTTCCCCCCCGTTTTCAAGCTTGCCCCCTTTTCCGTTTCGAAGAGTAGAAGTGTTTCTTTTCTGTCCGATATATTGCGTAGGTACGAGTTGTGATCTCTGCGCAGTGTCTAACTTAAACTGGATTTCACTCGCCGACCACCCCTCGGTTTGCGTCCATGACGTTCCTCGCGTGACGCCCGTAAAGGGTATTCCGTTGCCCTGAATTTTACCTGTCTCTGGTTCTTCTCCCAGGCTTTCCACCTTGATTGACCCTGAATTCAGTCTTCAACCCTGCCGCGACCTTGAGTGCCATTCGCGTCTCGAGTGTTCCGCAATGATGTGGTCCTCTGATCTTTCCGGATGGGGGATAGAACCCCTAGCTGGGGTCATTTACTTGTCTGTCGTCAGAGACAATTGCCGATGGTTTTAGAACCCCTCCCTCCCCCACATTCCTGCCCCCAGAAGGAGTTTCTGTCCGCGATCTTCCTTTCCGGATTCCCAACAAATTTAATAAACGAAAAGATGTCCACCAGGCTCGTTCTTATCTAGTCCTCCAATCGTCTTTTTTGGGAAGTCTTGGTTCTGTTTTTCCCCCCGATATCTCCTATCATATTTTTTGCCTGGTAGTGCTACGTCATTATGTCAATTGGTCGCGATTCTTACCCCTGGTTCGAGGGAGCCGCCCCTTTACAACTAACCCCCTCTCCTGGGCATCAGGTAGTGATGTTTCATGATAGATTTATCGTGACCCCGTCGTTCCCCCGTTTTCCCGTCTTCCGACGGCGAAGACCTTGTCCTGATTTACTAACCTCCACCGATGATGTAGAGGGACGTTGAGAGAGTCGCCCCTGGCCGCCAGCCCTAATTTTTTGCATTCCACCCCCCCCCCCGGCGCCCGCACTTGCGTTCTGGGTCTTGTTGTCTTTCCAGCACTTCTCGCCGTTCGGTGTGCTGAAGTTAGCGGGAATTTTTTTTCCTCCCCAGGCCTATGGGTGCTCGGCGAGGTCCGCATGACGTGAACGTTGACCCTTGCCCTCCTCATCTACTCCGTTTGGAATCGTGGTCCCATCGAAGATCCCCCCAGTACGATCTTCTCCCCTTTCTTCTTCGATACATATACTCCTATAAGGAGTCAAAAATTTGTCAGCCTGGCCTTCTTCTAACTGGGTTCTGGAACGAAGAACTCACAAGATCATATGTTTTGTTCGCCCGAATTTGTTGTCTTCCCCGTGTTTGCTTTCCCCGGCCCGAAGACTTGTCTTCCGAGCCCTCTGAGCCGACGCTAAAAGAGACGCCAACTATCTTCTCTGTGTCGAAGTCCCCCCGGCCTAAGAGTTTTGCAACACCTCAAGCGACGTGCTGGGTTTATTCCCTTCACTGCTCATTGGATTGTGGCCTTTTTCTTCCACCTCGAAGTCCTTGCCGACCGGAATATTGAGAGAAAGTGTGGGCCTGGCTTGCCCCAAGCGATTGGCTCCGGTCCTTACAATTTCCAGCCTTCGCAACTGTTTCCTGGCCAGGCCCATTACCGTTCTATTTTCACAAGCTGCCTTACGGATAGTTGGTGTTCACCCTCGTCAAACAGATAACCCCCCGCCGCTCCCGCAGTCCTAATCCGGAGGGTCGGCATCCTCGTTCCCTTCACGCCATTCGCCCGCCTTGAAAAGCTCTGTCGGGCCTCGTCCGGGAGAACCCCCCAGCCCCCCCTTTCTCCTCGCGATGATCTTCTCCCCGATAGCACCGATTCTCCTCCTAATTTGCGCCTCGCAGAAAGGATCGACAAGAAGCGCTTTGTCCCGCTATCCTGAGGCTTATTTTTCCCACTACTCGCTTTTCGTCAGCCCGGTTATGCCCCCCCCGAATTAAGAGAGAGGTTTCCCCCTCCCCCTGATCTGAACTATTCTAGAGCACATGGAAAGACGGCTTTTTTCCCCGAACAAGCCGGGTTAACCCCTCCTCCTCTTGCTTGCTTCACGCCGAAGGCACGCAGATGATCCATGGCTCTGCCGTGTGTGAAAGTAGGGTCTCCTGAGTCCACCAGACGGTCTACGAGATCTGCCCAGACTTAATCGTCCCGGCCCGCCTTGGCTCCGTGTGCCTGTTTCTTTTAAAGTGTTACCGCCAGATCCTGCGATTCCCTCCGAAATATAACCGGCTGGATTTTTTTCCCATCGTCCCCCGTGCTCTGGAAATGCCCAATTCCTTCCGCGCCAGTTCCTTTGGGGTTTCGTCTCATTCCCCCGCCCACCGAGTCTCTCGGGGCTGGACTTGGACGTCGAAAACCCCTGCCTCTGAGTGTGAGTTATCCCTGGTTCATTATTTGCATCGCTTTTTTCATACCGGGTGATGTCCCTGGTTGTCACCGGCCCCCAATGGCTTGATTCCCCTTCCGCCCCGGTCAACCTGCATGCGCATTGGTCCAAGGCGGACGCTGAGTCTGTCGGGCTCTTCGTCTCTCATCCAGAATACGATGTTCGGCGGTGTGATTCTTCTTTCATCCTTGAATGAGAGTGGTGCGGCTATAAGATCGCCCTGTCTGCTTTCCAAATGTGCCCTCATCCATTTTTTGGCTACCTCTCTCTTCTGCGTTGCTTTCTCGCTTTTCTTTTTCCCTTCTCCCCGTGTTCTAGAGGTTATACCCCTGACTAGCGCATGTCCGCGGATCCATTGTTATCATACATGGCTATCTGATTTCCTCGGGCACAACGAGCGAATTATGCCCCCCATCCCTCAACAATGAAGCAATCGTAGGCTTTGGATCCATGTTACCTTCCCCCCTCCTCGTTTTCTCCTTTCTTTCCTTCTCTTAAGCAACGGGAGGGCTCGGCGACTTCCATTGTCTTGCAACTGGACTCCTTCGTGTGGATGAATTCGTTTTCCACATATGGAAGGTATAACCCCCCCCTTTTGCTCTTGCTTCGCCCGTGCTTCACAAGACGTTCTTTTCTTCGTCCTTGCGAAACAAAAAATTTTTGGCGATTGCGCTTCGACCCTGGTGTTCGCATTCGCAGTGCCCGGTATGGCCCGAACAAATAGACAAAGTGTGGCGCTAGGGATTCTCTAGACGTTGCATTGTTATAATTTGGCCGCCATCGCGTGGCCGAGTCCCGCCTCCCTTTCAAAGTGTGGGGCCGATAGACGTAGGCCCTCGCCTGGGCACCTATCCGACCTTCCCTCACCTCGTTTCCCTATTCTTTCTGACTCGCGTCGTCTGGATGGTGAACTTTTTAATTGCTTTTTTCCCTTTGAGAAGCCGTCTTGCCAGCAGGCTACTTCTCGTGTCTGGATAGTTTTCGTCCCCTTCTCCCGAGGGCCGAACTTGTCGGCCTACACAGTCGCCCCCCTCCCTTCTCTCTTGGACCTCAATAGAATAAGAGGTCGCGCTTCTCATTAGTGTCGCCTTTTCGCCTCCGTTCTTGCGCCTTGGCCGGTCCTTGCTCTCCCCGGTTCGTAGAGGTGGTTAACTTTCTTGTGACACCGGTTTTGGTCTCCGGACCTGATTTCCATGGCGTTTCGACTCCTCTAGCTTTGACCTCCCCTTACTTTCTTTCTTTCGACCCTCCTGATTAGATCCGTTGCGACGCGTTTTTTTGATCACCGCTAATTGAACCCCCCCACCCCACATATCGTGTGCAGTTGTACCCAATCAGGATTTTCCTTTTTTTCTGCAGCAGGGAAAGAATGAGAGGAGTCGAATTCCTAGGAAGCGTCGCTTTCTCGACTCCCTTCCCACGAATAATTTATTACTTTGGCCTTCGGCTGTTAGGTACTTCATTGCCACCTTCAGGATCGCATTCAAGCTAGACCGTTGAGGTGATTTTTGTTGAAGTAGAGAAGTGCCGACCTCTCCCAGCACGAACTTGTGTTTTCGGTTAATCGGTCTTCGCGCATTCGCCCCCCCAGACACCGTCTGAGGCCGTAAATTCCCCATGTTTCCATGTTCAGAAAATTTTTCCATTTGTGATCTTGGTGCTGTCGGCCAACTTTATCAGACCATTTTTTTTTGAACTGACCTTTCGGTTCGATTTCCTTTAGAGATAGTATCCTCCTTCTATCCTCCGGACTGGATGGAAATTAGCAACGGTCGTTCAGACCTACGGAAAATCATTGGCCCCCAATTACACGTTCCTTTTTCAGCGTTCTCGCTCGTAGCAGGAGGCTTCTTCTCAGCAATTGCGCCCTACCTGGGCCAGCGAACTTCAGCACCGACGGTTTTCGGACCAAGTGCGCCACTGAATCTGTCCCCCACAAAGCACGTCACAGCTCCCTTTTCGGGCGCCGTTTGCGAGGCCTCATCTGGCGAAGGGATCCGCTACGGCCCCGCTCTCCCGTGTTCGATGGCTAGTTTAGGATTTAGCCAGAAACTGCCGGCACCGGTTTAGACCTTTGGGTTCTCCTCCCCCCGATCTCACCCAGCCCCCCTAGAATTCTCTAGTGTTCGTTTTCTCTTTCTCCTCGTCAAGATCGCGTAAACGGGTCTTCGCAAAGAGGAGCCCAGCGCAAAGCACCCTGCCCGTAGTCAAGTCGATCTCGATCGGTGAAACAGACCGTCCATCCTCACCCTATATCCGCACCCCTATGGGGAGCGTTCCTCTTCAAACGTCTCTTTGTCCTTTTGTAGTTCCTTTGCCTGAAAGGATGTTCTTGAGTATCGCGTTAGCCTTACCCCCTCTTTCCTTTTGTCTTATTGTTGAGTTCTTGCATAATAGTTCACTGTCTTTCTTTAGAAGAAACTGAAAGCGATTCCGCTGGTGTGGAGCTCCCACCTGATCATCCAACATTCCTCACCTTGCCGGCACAACGCGTAGAGCGCTCCATGTCGACCCTAAATTCAGAGGGTCACTTCTGTTCTTTTTTTCCTCCACGGAATGGTAGCGCTTTATACACAGATATTACTTCTGGTCGCCTGGCTCCTTTGCTTTTTCTTCCCCCCTCGCTTCTCGTTCCCCCCCCCCCAAATGTTGAGTCGGCAGTGAAGCTTGGCCCTGATTGTCGGACTTCCTCCTCATCATCAAGTACAGTCCATCCATATTCTGACCGAGTTCACCATTTTTGCGCGCCGCGGCGATTTCCCCCTCCAAAGCTTGCAACCGCTCCTCCTCGAGTGCGCTGACCTTTCCTACGCTCTTGCCGCGCAGTTTTCAGTTCCTTAAAGTTACGTTGTCCCCATTGATCGACCTTATTGAGTCGACTCAACTCGGATTAGCACCAAAAGCCTTTCCCCCCTCGAGTCATTTTTGAGTACGAGCCCGGGCTTCGTGCCTAAAAAAGGATGATCTCTCTTTCCCCCCCTTTTGTTGAGAGCTATCTCTTTTCTTTCCGAATGGAGATTTTATCGAACTCGTCTATTCTTCCTCGCACTACAGGCGTTTTTTTGGCTATTCTCGCGTGCCTCTCCATCCTCCCTCTAACGGCCGCCGCTGATGCACTGACGGTCATGATTGAAGGTGAATGTGTCCTGAAAGGGCTTTTTTCTCCCTCGGCTTTCTGCCTCTGTTTCACATGCTTCTCGGCGGATGCGTCACCCTCTTTAAGCCTTTTTTCTCTTTCTTCGGTCCTCGGTGATCTCGGCTCCAGTGTCTCACATAAGGACCGATGGCTTCACTTCGACGAACCTCCCTTTTGAGTCGAAAGGAAGGCGCTTTCTCAGTTTCAATGCAGCACTTTCTTGCCCCTCCTTTTGCCCGTATCGTATCCCTTTTTTTCCCATTCCCTTTTTTTTTTTGACGGAAACCGAACCGCTTACAAGCACCAGCGCCGCTGTTCGCGCTACTATAGAGTTTTCGTTGCAAGGTGATTTTTCTCTTTTGACACGCCTTGTGTTTCCTGAGCTTGATTTTTCTGTGCGTCCGGCCAGATTCCCTGGTTCCCTCTGTTCCGAACACGAACCCACATTTTCATGACATCTTTTTTCCGATATAGACTGATTTGCTGCGCGTCCCCCCTCCCCACCATCAGGGCCACAGCCCTCGGCTCGTCTGATCTCCCTGCCCCTTCTTTTCTGATCGCGTGTCGTACGAGTTTTTTGTTTTTCCCACTATCTAGAGATCGACTGTATCGGGAGCTCTTCGTTTCAAGTTCTTCCAGCTGGTCGCGATCGTCCGCTGTTCCCCCCCCGAAAACCATCTACTTTATCCGTGCTGTTTTTTGCAGATCGTATTTAATGAACGTTGTCTCCCTTTCGGCGTTTCTAGGAGTAATAAAATTTCGTACCTTAAAAATCGCCATTACCCCCCCTCTGGGGAGCGGCCGAGCCGCCCTGCCTTCCTCCCCCCCTCCTCTCCCTTCAAACAAACGTGATCCCCCCCTCCAAGGGAGCTGTTTCGTTAGGTCCCTATTCTCTTTTTAGAACATGGCTCAAGTGGTGCTAGTTTCCCCTTCTGCTCCTTTTCTCTTCCTCGGCATTCGGGATCGTCTCCTGCCCTCTTCTTTTCCCTTGCCGGCAACTCATGTTCCCCCGAAGTCGTTCCCCCGCAAGAAAGTTGGACTCTTTCAATCCGACCCCGTCTGACCTCTCCCTCATTATTAGCCTTATATCGCCCTTGCGACCTTCGTGCATGTGCCTTTGACAAATTTTCCTTCCGTCCCGCAACAAGCTCCCGCTAGAGAAAGGTTTTTTCGACATGTATGCTTTTCTGCCTTTTCTCGGCCATAATCCGTTGTCTGGTCGGCCTCTGCTTTTCACTTGCACCGCTCCCTTTTCTTTCCGGTTCTTAAAATTAAATACTACCCAGGAAACCCCCCTCACGGCGACTTTGCTTTTGTCCTTAGAGGCAGTTTTGTTCTTTCACGTGGATGCCTTTCCCCCACATTTCGCCTATCACTTTGAGACCCTCGGGTGTGAAGGCTTTAGCTCCCCTCCTATCTTAGTCCTTCCGGTAAGCCACGGAGTCCGCTATACTTCTTTCTTCGGCTACCGCCCTCCCGGGCTTATTGCCAATACTGCTTCGACCTTTTGTTCAACCCGTCCCCCCTCCCAACCTAAGAGCTGGCAGAGATCGATCCCTTCTTGCAACCCCTTCGAAACCCCCTCTGTTCTGTCCCCTCTCAGTCGGTCTCTCTTCTCCAACGAAGGTGTATCGAATGATATTAATAACCGATATCGCCCTTTTCGACTCAATCCCCTCGTCTTCCTTCATCGCTTTCTTTCAGTGGTCTCTTAGAACCGGTCTACTGAGGTTGATTCCACTTCGCACCTCTTTAGGAGATGCTATGCCGCCTTCGACCCTCGCTCAAGTTCCCGCTGAACTCGGAAGGCATGTCTTTTCCAAGATCGGTTTCCCCTGCCAAGCCCGTTAAAGGTCAACCTACGACGCGCTTCCCTAGTTTTCCATAGATGATCCAGGCTCTTTTGCCGGGGCGGTGGTCTGCTGCCCCTCGTGTCTACAGCTATCAAGCCACTTCTCTTGCCACGCGCTGGTTCGGCTTAGTTTACACTTGTGCGGCACTAGTGCCCCGATCCATCGACCTCCCCCTGCTTTGCTATTTCTAGGTAATGCACGATGCGCATTTACATTCACTTCAACAGTCGGTCACGGCCGTTTTTTTTGGGGCGAGATTTGACGATTAAAAGGATCGCTTGGCTGGCCTTCCCCTCCTCCCCTTCCATAGCCGCTGATTTTTCGGGATCCCCTCTTTAAACTCTTCCAGACAGATCCCCCCCCCTAGGGCCCTTCTTTTGGAAAAAGGCAATGGTCATTTACCCTGCTGGTCACGCTGTTACGTCTCGTCCCTTGCGCCCGATGCGGTGGGGCGCTGATGCATAAGGCGTAGTCTAATCCCCGACCTCAGATGTTCTTAGTGGCTTTATAGTCTTCATCTGCTGTTGCTTGTTGCCAGGCCCTCGATCTCCCGATTCTTCCCCAGGGGGGAATAATAAGTAACTATTATTTCGG
>Ga0179593_1325805_pt1 | contig 10859 bp, 11 predicted proteins | sample CZODoug2_1_08_16_FD_185931 | JGI IMG/M metagenome (GOLD analysis project Ga0179593, IMG submission 185931) | Vadose zone soil fungal communities from Angelo Coast Range Reserve, California, USA - CZODoug2_1_08_16fungal (PacBio error correction) | ecosystem: Environmental > Terrestrial > Soil >... | reverse complement strand
GACGTGCTTTGGCCGGGCCCTTTGGGGGGGTTGCCGATCACTTCCATCCGGTTCGTGTTTGTTCTTATTGAGTTCGTAGCCTGTTCCGTTCATCTTCGTCTCGCCCCTTCAAGCCGTGTAGCCTGCACCCTGGAGTCAAGGAGCAGTACGGTCTGGTCAACCGCTTACAGATTTGTGGGCGATGGCACACAACTCACGCTCCCGCTGGAGCATGCGGCTAAACGTCGTATTTCTGTTCCATGGCGGTGTGACGCAACGGAGCATCAGAGTCCCGGTCCATGGCTGCGCGTCCTGACGGAGGGCCAATTTGAAGTACGGGGATATCGGCCGACCTTTGGTAGGGGCACACTATGATTGAGCTTCTGCGTAGGCATTCGGCTGTATGCGTCGTGGTGAGTGTGAAGGATCACCGCCGACGCCATTGTCCCGACCGGCGGGGTAAGAATTTTTCGTCTAGACCGTGAACTGCGATTCCGTTGGCCCGTTTTAACCCACGGACGGCCTGTTGCGATCGGCTGAACAGCGAGAGCGGGCACGCTAGACTCCCGCGAGCCCGCAGAGCTCTCGCCTGACCCTGCGGAACTATTCGCATTGCTGTCGAAGAGGCGGCCGTTCGTGCACATGCCCGGTTGCGGTCTCACACATCCGGTGAGGGACAGCCGTTCACTCTTGCCCTGGAGAGATGTCCTCCTCGAGTACGCCGCGCGGGCCCCCCTTACACCTTTGCCGCACGGTTCCTCGTTCTCCCCTCCCCCGGGGTGCCGCACTCTTCGCGCGAGGCGAACTGATCGCTGAGAGAGCAGCCTGCCTGCGTAGCGTCCCCTCAGACATCGCTTCGGTCGCCATACTTCAGGGCGTGACAGGATTTAACCCTGGCCCATCGCTGGAATAAGCCGGCGCTCCGTCATCCGTTGGCCCCGCCGTTCGCTGGTGACTGTTGCCTTGTGATGGTGTTCGGGCCATCTAGCACTGGGCCAACGATACGCGCGTGCTACTCCACGCGTTCACTTCAGCAGCCGTTTTCCTCTGGCTACGATGGCTCACCTTGGCCCACGGTTCGTTCTTCTTCCTTGCAGGCAGCTGTTCACTGGCGGCATCAAACGCGACCGGACAGGCGCCCCTTGAGACTCTTAGTGACCAGTTCGACCGGCGCCTCCAACACCCTTGTTTGCGTGCTATGCGCGTTCGCGGCACACATCGCTGCTCTTGTCGTCGAGAATCACAGGCGGGGAATTGGCCCAGACATTTGTTTAGTCCGGTACCCCCCCCCCCCCGGCCCCCCCCAATTTCCCTCATCTGACCCGCCTATACCGAGAGCGCGTACATGTCGAGTTCCGTCGGTTTCCTTATCATTGACTGGTGGTATGAGTGACTCGGCAAAATCTTTTCTTCTGCTCCCAGACCTGAGCCACGCCCCGGACCGCCCAGTTCCGGACCTCCAAACCTCGGCGGAACTCAGCGATCACGTAGCGGCGGGCTAATGCTCTACGTGCTGATCGTTAATAACGAGGGCGAAGTAGGTAACTTCGGTTCCTTACGGGTCCTTTTCTACGCTTCAGACCCCCCCAAAGCACGTACCCCAACGTGAGAAGTAGGCGTAGTTCGGATTGAGATCCAGGGCTCCTCTCGGCACCAGACAGTCCAATCTTTCCATTTATTTCTCACTCTCGGGAAGGATCGAGCTGCAGCGCCTTCAGCGTCCTTTTTTTTTATTCAATAGGAAGAACCGCAGCCCCTACCCAGCATCTAGTAAGAATCAGGCAACCACCGGCGTAAGCCGCGGGTTTCCAAGCCCTCTGGCGTCGTACCCTAAAGATCGTCCCGGCCTTCCGAGCCAAGCTCACATAGCGCCGACGACGTCAGCGTTCGGCGACGGCGCTGGGCTGGTTAGCCCCTGTTTTCAGTCGAGTTGTGCGTCTTCTCCTCTGTTTTTGTGAGAGCGTTCCGCATCAAGCTGCTCCAAAAAAAGCGACGCCCATTCTTCAGCCGTCGAACCCCGAAGCGCTTACCTGGGCGAAGTGGTGGAGTACAAAGGGGTCTGAAGGCCGGTACGATGTTAAGGGTCTCGCCTATGCTAGCTCCCAATCACCCCCGATCCCGGCCTGCGTTGCGAACGAAGATGCTGGGTATGTTGTTTGTTTCCTATTTCCCCCTGATCCCTCCCAAGGCCAACTTGACGCTATGAAGTATCTTCCCCGGAGCCCACCCGTCTCTCACCCAAGTGGCAAACTACGTGGGAATGTTGGTGCCTAGACGGATTTAAAGTCTCCCACCTGGCTCTCTCTCACCTAAGCTAATGCTCAGTGTGGTATGCGGTGCATTGGTGCGTTAGAGGCCGTGTCAGGAAGCCGACTAGTGAACCTTCAGACGATCTGCTAGGTCGTAGTTCTTTTACTATGCCAGCCGTCGAACGCTTCGCCGAGGTTTTAGAACTGGCCGTCCTGGGCATTTCCGGTTACGAGCCGTGAATTTTGCCGAGGCAGTCGCGCAATACCCCAGTCCCCCAATAATTCGTTTGAAACGAACCGCGCGGAGCTCCTAGTACCATGCGCTAATGGTATATGAGTGCTGTGACGGTGATGCTTCAGATTGGCGTCAACAAGTATACCCTGTACAGAAGCCAATTTCCGCGATGTATGCAAGCCATCGACGAGAGAAGCTCACGCCTTCGACACGTTCCATACGTCTTTGCAAACCCTTCGTTGGCGTCGACAACGCCACCCAATTCTTTCTAACACCCGTTTCGAGCCTTGGACGTGTTTCTGACGCCATGTAGCAGGCTGCTTTTGGCCGGATTGCGAGCCAAACATTCGCGTCCCGGAGATCGTAGCCGAGCAAGACGACTTGTGGAAGTCACCTTCTTCGGATTCGGTACGCGCCAGCAAACTAGGAGTAGGCCGACGCGCGGGCCCAAATCGCGTGGCGACGGCACGCACGCGACGTGTCAACGGATCAGAGCTCGCGCTCTTCGCAGAGGGGCCCTTGTTTTTTTTCCCGCTGCCCGGCAAGTTACATGAGGAAGGTCGCCCGATTCTTCCGGGGAGGGACGCTACGGCAGAATCGCCCAGTTTGGAGCAGTTTCTCCTCTCGCGCATAGGAACCAAAGGGATCTTCGACATGGAGCCAAACGTGCGGCAAAGGTTAAGTCTTTTACCCGATTGAGGGATTGACTCAGTGAGGAGTAAGCGCATATCCAGCGCCTTTGTTGAACGGGGCTTTGGCTAAGCTTAGCCCGCAGCTGCAGGAAAGTCCGGTTTTGATAGGCTCCAGCCGCCTAGTCGGACGAATTGCGCGCAAGGGCCGGGCGGGCCTGGCTCGCGACGGTTCATGCCGCTGTGCCTCCTGTGCTCGACGATCCCAACGGCAGCAACACATTCTCGAACGTACATCTTCCCAGTACAAAGGGTTCTCAACAAGATTTCTCAATACCGCTTCTCCCTTAAAAGGCAGCCGGTTGCGTTCTCACTTCAAACACATGCCTGCGTACAGGCGCTGCCTCATGCGTTCGCTCATGCGCCACTTCTTGCGGCGTACGCGAGTCCTCCATCAAGATTCGCACGTGACCAATCGCATTTTGCCGCCGGCACTCCGTGTTTGAACTGATTCGGACTCGATGCTCACGGCGGCGAGCCCCATACGGGAACCTTTTCGTCTTGCCTTCAAGACGGAGACCCACCCTCGTGAGTTGGTGGCCAGCCACACCCTTCCCTTTCGTACGGACCCCCTTTGCGGTTAGTTCTGAGTCCCTAGATCGGGGACCGCGCTATCGACCACGTCTTGCGAGTGGGGCTCTGTCAGCTGCAGTAGCCATTATTCCCCCCCACTTATAGCGTTTGGAAGGATAGGAAACGCCGTCAACAGCCACTGCCCGGCCGCCCACATCCTTCTGCCCTCCCTGTTGTGTGTTTGTTCTTATGAGAGACGTGTTGAGGGCCGCTGGGCCAGGGCGGGCATCTTAAAACCTAGGATCGTTGGGTGCGCCCTTACGCGCTGCATCTCGCGTCGTCTAGCGCTTCGGCGTGGTCGCCCCAGCCGCCACGTACCTTCTTTGGCGCTCAAGTTAGAGTACGCGGAGTCCAATACGAACTGTAGAAGGGGGCGGATGCACACACTCAACGAGGGTTCTCGCTGGATGCATCGGACAAGATCAAGGTGTGTGTCCATTGTGCGTCTTACCGCAACTTTGTTTGAACTCGGAGCAGTCGAAGCGACCGGCTTGTTCTACGGCTGCCGCGTGAATGAGAATTGGTTTTGCTAACGGCACCACTTTGGAGTACTACGAGTAACCCGCCCTGCTTCGAAGGGCGACGCATTCTGTAGTCATTAGGCATGTAGCGCCTAAGTGGGTGCGACGTGGATTAAAGCCCTCCATTTTTCCCTTTAGTGCAACCCGGCGCCGTGCGACTTTTGAGCACTTTTTATTTTCGCTTTTTTTTGTCGATGATCGAAAATGTGTGCTGGATCCTTCGGATCCGAGCACCGACTCTCACAGCGTTTCACGGGAGCCCGCGCCCGCAGTCAGTAGCTCGAGACTGCCATTGTGAACAACGCATTGCGCATTTCTATTGTTCTTGCCAAGACCCCGGGTAATGTCACAAGGTCTTGCTGTGCCACACTCCGCTGAGAGGGATTTGAAAGGCCCGTGAAAAGCGCTGGAGATTCGCTGCCTCTCCTCGAGCTACCCCCGGTCTTTCACCTAGTAACCTTTTGACAGCAACGGTTGCCACAGCGAGATACGGGTTGCCGTCATAGCTGAACCTGCGCTACGCACTCCGAGAGCAAACGCTGCGGTGTAGCGGGTCCCCTAGATCACGCTATTCTTCACATTCCGCAAGTAATTTCCCGGAGGTTTTTTTATCTTGCACAGGGCCAGTAGATAGTATAACGCGCGCTCTGAGTTTTGCCTCCAGTCGCTGTTTCGTGCCTTTTCCCACAGCGATTTGAGGGATTTGCTAGGCGTCGGCTTCCATCCCCCTGAGCATTCTTGATGATTGGCCTTACGATCCGCGCTGTGATACTCCCTCTACAGCCGCTCCGTCGTCTTTGCTTTTAACGCTGGTTCAGCGGCGCTGAACTGGTGTTTGCTCAGGAAGTGCCGGCCTCGTCCTGGCGGCCATGAAACATGTGTTACCCAAGTTTGTACACATATTTGTGTTTACGCGTCCCCTGTGAATTTCCTCCCCCCCCCCCCCCCCCCCCCCCCCCCCCCCCCCGTCCCCCCCCCCCCCCCCCCCCCCCCCCCCTGTGCGGGGTCGACCTGCAGCTATCCAGCCACAAAAGGGGGTTGCTTCGCTACGGGCGGTGTGCGCAAAATCGGTGAGATTCTTTCGTCTGAGCATGGCAACATTGAGCGGGAAATTTTCCTTATGTTGAGTCCGGTACTGCAAAATCTGAATTCGCGGCCTAACAGGATCTATACCTGGAGTTTTCTCGCCGATCTACGACTTGCGTCGTCCCTATTTCAGTCTATGAATTGGTCTTGCGTTCTCGACCCATACTCTCTTCCGAGATTTTCATGCCCCCCATGACACATGACCAGCGGATAAATTCCAACTCACAATTTTGTCATTAATTGTAGCGTCGGGCATTTAGATCAGATTCGTTATAACAGGTGCGTACAGTGTGATGTCACTGGGCTGCCTTCTCTTCTTTCCACTTTCCTGAGACTGCCCGCCCCCCCCTATGCACCATACCAACCGTGAGCACTCGTTGATTATCTCCTTGGTCTAAATCCGTCTATTCCCCCCCCCATTCCCCAAATCTCGTTCGACTTGATTATGCTTTTTTCCTAGAGAGGAAGGATCGAGCGCAGTTCCATTCATAGCAGCGTCCATTTCGCGTCGGATTCCTCTAGAGAAGTCCGTGACATAGCACAGCATTTCGTATCCCTCCCGTAGGAGTACCTGCGCGAGTTGGGTCTGCCCTCTGGAAATGTCGGACCTTCCGATGTCCGGCCCGCCAACCCTGTTGTACTCACAAATCGCGCCGCAGGTATGCGTCATTCTGCTCGTGGTTTTTACGGCGCGTTTTTCCTCCGGTCTCAGTTCTTTTATCATGCGGATCTCTCTTTTATCTCCCGTTGTGTTGATTTGTATCCGCATCCCAAGCTGACTCCAACCTGCGAGCCATTAAACAAGCGTTCGCGTCGACCCCTTTATTACATGACGCATAATGAGGTTTGGCCCTATTGGTGTTGTTAAAAACTTTGGCGCGGCGGCCGAGGGACGATTCTTTGTGGTTTCTTACTCTTAGGTCCATTTCAAACGACCCGAACCCAGAGCCGTTTCCAGGCGGCGGGTTGTTTCCGATTCTACGAGATCTGGGAATTCAGTTCTGCTTCCTCCGCCATCCAGTCACCAAGGCCAAGGACCTGATGTGGGAGATAGCTAGATCACCACTCTTTGAGGCCTTTCGCTGGCCCACATAATTGGGCAACTACGTGATGTCTGGAGACGGCTTTCAATTAGCCCCTCTTACGAATACGCTATGATACCTGTTGCTTCGGTGCCTTTGGTTTGGGAGTCCTTGATCCGTTTCTTGACAGCAGAAGCGCCCTGACCTCACCTTACCCCTACATCTTCTAGGTCGAGCTTTACTATGCCGCCCCTTTTAGATTTTATGCGTCTCTTCCAGTAAGTGTTGAAATGCATCCGGTCTGGTTCCCTGTTCATGGGCGCGTTTCTACTAGCGAAGAAGGTTTGTAAGAGGCTTCTAGACCATACACATTTCAATAGCTTTAATAATGAACACGTCCCCGCGCTTCCATTAGATCGTATTTTCGTAAACAGTTCGTCTCAGTACCGCTGGACGGCAGCGTCCTATGGCTCCCCCTACCGGCCCGCAAACATGTACATGAAGATAGCGCACATGTATGCCCATGCTCGAGCTGCATCACCCGGATTTTTTTACCCTTCTCATAAGACGAGTGCCACCCAATTTTTACGCATTTTCGGACCCCCGTCGGTCCCCCTACGAGTCTTCCGTGCTTTCTTTCCCGTCCCCGGAGCGGTTCTTCCGCCAGTTCCCCATGTTTGTGGAGACTTGCCTTAGCCTCAACAAGTTCGCGCCCGCTGAGGGTATCCGAGCCCCAAGCCCGTCTGAGCTGCTATCGCCCGCTTGAGTTTGAAAAGCGAGGGTAAGCCCTCATCCTCCACTGATCTCCTGGGATCCCTACAGATGAGCATAAATCGCTTGCTTTCCAAGGTACGACCAGCGACGTGTTTGTAGCCCAAACGGATCTAGATCTCGGCTTTATCCTGTTTTCATGTGACCCATAATGACCTCCTTATCAAGGAAACTGAGGTCGCACCCTAGACGATGATCTGCGGGACCGGGGCCGTAAGCGGATAATCTGCTCTCTTGCTTAGCCCCTGCTTTCCTCTCTCTGCGATTTTAACACCCGATCTTCATTCAGCCCTTTCGCACTTCTGGCCACGTGAATCTTTCTTCCGGAAATATTAGTCTTTGATCCCCCGATTATCCAGCTCTTTTTCACTTCGTTGCTTCTCGGCATTCCCTCCCCCTGATGGAGATCCCCCGCACGCTTGTAGGTCTATGTCAAAAGTATCAGATTTTTCCAAAGTAGGAAGCCAATAGTTCCTATAGAGAGCTTTCGCGTTTCCAAGTGCCCGCCGCGTGCTTTCCTGACTATGCGCACCGGAATTCGCCCACCCCCGCCTCCATTTTCCACTTGAACTTTCTCCAAACCCATTTCCTCACTCATCTTAGCACACTTTGTTGCCTAAAGGCTTTAACTCTTTCTTGGTCGACCTTCCTCCCACCACACCCTGCGAACCTCCTACTCCGCGCATAAATTCTGTCGCCATGACGATCATCGTCTGCTGGGGAGAAGCCCCAACTTTGTCCCTTTTTATCACACGTGACCAATTCGCATTGTCCTCCTTCATGTCAGACGCGCAGCCGTCCGATGTTCCTCTTACCTTCCTCCAGTCCAGCCTAAGGTTCTATCTTGTTCCTCATTTCCTTTAGAACCCTCGTGTGGGCAATCCTCCCCCCTCTTCAGCACTTGTTTCGCGTAATGATATTTTTCTAGATCGCTCGTCTCTCTTGTGACCACTTCTTCAGACTGCGGGCCTCCGACCTTTTGATTTCTTTGTCCCGCCCTCCACGGACCCCACAACAGTTACCTAGTTTTGAAGGGAGAACTGGCCCACAGACCCTCAAATTCCTATCTACTTCCTCCCTCCCCTCCTTTTGTTTTTTTCTATCTATCTTCTGCTGCCTTTCTTTCTTGGGTCCATTTTCCCGATCCTTCCCCCCCTCGTTCCTTCGGATAAGTCCTCTCTATTTCTCTTCGTTTCTCTCCAGTAGTCGTTTGCGCCTAGCTCTTGTCTCTTCTCCCAAGTTATCATCTTCCCACCTTCACCCGTCCCGAAGATTTTTCTTTTCCCACACCCTACAGTCCCTTCATGTCTTCCCACGACAGTTACCCTCCTGTCTCATGCCCCTCCCCTAGAAAGGGTCTCCTCTCTCCTTACGCTCATTTTGCTTTGTTCCGTTTAATTAATTTCGCCTTACTATATTTTCCCCTATTTTCGGACCTTTACCCGCTCACCTATTTTTTAGTGAGCGATTACTCCATGTTCCTTCACGTCCGGCAATTTGTGCGTTGTGGGCTTACTTTACTCTGCCGACCTCGCTTTGATTTTCCACGCGGCTTTTTTCCTTGCTCCCTTTTAGTATACCTTTTTAATCCCCTCCCGACTAATGAGTTCTGTTTCGCACTTCTTTATCGTTCTCTCCCAGCCTGGCTGTACCGCGTCGGGGCACGTCATCGCTTCCCCCTCACTTGCCGATGTCAGTCCTTCGTACTTTTAAGTGTTTTCCACTCACTTTATTGCGATTTTATTCCGTAATGCTGTTTACAGTACACCTCCCTTTTTTTTTACCCCAGTCTTTGAGGACTCCCTAACTCCTCTTCAATCGATGGTAGATGATGCGGGACCTCTTCTTTTGTACCCCTAAGGTCCCTCGCACCCTCCGCTCCATGTCGCCCTTCGATTACTTTTCCTACTCTCTCATCTGAGTAGGAGTCTCCTCGAATCTTGTTGTAGGACTTAGATCTCTCGGCGCTGTTTAACCGTCCCCACCCCCCCCCTTTATATACTGACTATACACAAACCCAGCATATGTACTACTCCCCTACCAGTTCACCCCCACATCACACACTACCCTCACCTTGACCACTCGCACCTCCTCAAAATAAAACACCCACACCATTAACTAAAGATCCCTCCACCCCCACCCCCCACCACCTTCTGCCAGACCAACCACCCCCCCCCCCCCAACACCCCTTCACCCCCCCTTCCCCATCCTCGGAACCCCCAATAAACTTCCCCAAAAACCCAAACCCCCACCACCAACCCCCAAACAAAAACCAAACCCCCCCCTTCCACCCACTCCTTCTCCGTGAACCCCCTCCTCTACACTTCAATAATTCTTTCATTCATCCCGAACCCCTCAGAGGTCCTTGATACTCCTGCTCCCGCTAGATAATTTCCCAACTACTCTTCTTTTAATTTTAAACAGCATGGAGGTGATTCCTCTCTTCTTCTGCTCAACTCTTTTTTTTAACTATTCCTCTCTTTTCCATCATCCCTCTTTTTATTACGTCAGTTCTTCCTATAGGACGATTTCCCTTTTTTTCTCCCATTTGGATTCCATTCCAGTATAAATGCTCCGCCTGTATATGGATGCATGAACAACTCTCTCCCAAGTAGCCCCTTCCCTTTTGTTGCGACTTCTTTGCCCCCGTGGGTCGACCTTGCCCCTCCCCACACCAACCTTGCGCTCGCCTTCTTTTCTATTCACAGTCCACTTTTCTCTTCCTCTCTCCTGTCTCCTTGCTAGGCCTTTCTTAATTTTAACATGTTTTTTTCGGTATGTTCTCCCCCCCCGAATCATCCTCCGCTCCTATTATCCCCTTTAGCACCTGTTTCTGCTATAGATACTCCCTTTTTTCGGTTTACTTCTTTCCTTCTTGATTCTTGTTCTTATCTCCTTCTCTTGAAAACCCCCCTTTTCTGTCGCCTACTACATGCTTCCCCCCCCTTAACGTTTACCCCTCACAAATCGTCGTTATTTTCTTCATAGTAGTGTTTCCTCCTCCGCGCTATTCATACCCCTTCTCCTTTTTCTATTTCAAGTTCCCTCTTTGCTTATACGCGTCTCCTACCGCCCCCCCCCCATTCTCCTACCCCCTTTGTTTAGGTCGTTCGGATGCTTATCCCCTTTGCCTTGAATTTCCCAGTCGTCACATCGAGTGCCCCTTCTTTTTCTTCCTTTTTCGTGATTTCCTTTCCGAGCTGCAGTCCTTCACTCCCCAGAGTAATGTTTCCCCCTTGTTTGACTGCTTCCGTCCATCACTGCGTCTCTTTCCATGTAACCCCTTACCCTTGTAAGTCGCCCTGCTTTCCTTTTCACGTCACCTCTGTCCATCGTCGTCTCCCTTCCCCCCCCTAGCTTATTCCCCTCGCCCCCCCAACATGTTTTCCCCAAATCAGAGGCCTCCGGTCTCTTTTCGGTGTACGGTTTTTTTTTTTCATGGCTCGTCTTTTTCTCCGTGATGAGTCCTCTTTCCTTTTCTCCTCCTCGTGGTTTTTTTCTCTCGCTCTTTTCAATCTCCCCCAACCCTCTTCCCTTCTAACCGTCCGCCTCGCCCTCTCACGTAAGTGCCTGACGCCTTTTTTTCTACTTGTAGTTAACCCTTTTTTTTTCATTCTGTACTATCCTTTTTCTTTCTCCCTCTTTCAACTCTTGCCCTTCACCACTCCCGAACTACGCGCCGGTCCTCAGGATTTGTCTACTCCGATTTTTCCCTGGATCCTGATTAGTTCCTC
>Ga0179593_1315575_pt1 | contig 10859 bp, 13 predicted proteins | sample CZODoug2_1_08_16_FD_185931 | JGI IMG/M metagenome (GOLD analysis project Ga0179593, IMG submission 185931) | Vadose zone soil fungal communities from Angelo Coast Range Reserve, California, USA - CZODoug2_1_08_16fungal (PacBio error correction) | ecosystem: Environmental > Terrestrial > Soil >... | reverse complement strand
TCAACTTCCCTTTTTTACCACTCTTTTCCCTCCCCTCCTGCTTTGCGCCTGACTCCTCAGACTTCGCATTATATAATTCTTTGCCGCATAGACTGAGGTCCCCGAAGCTGCGTTTTTTCCCTGGCCCCTCCCGAACCTCCTTTTTTACTCAAACTGTTCCCCCCCTCTACCAGTCTCCCCCGATCGGGAATGAGATAGGCCCCCACCCTTCCCCCCCTTTGCAAATACGCCTTGTTAAGTGAAATTTCATCCTTCCAGATCAGCCGAGATTTTCCGTATTTGACACCCCAGGAGGCATTCCCCCCTTTTTTGGTTTTCCCCCTTCATCAGATCCGAAGCGGTACGCGTATGTTGTCGCCTAGCGACCGCTGACCCTCTTTCATTAGATGTTTTTCTCCCTCTCTTTTACAGAGTCTCCCCCCCCCTTTCTTCCGCTATTGAAGACCTTGTGTTAGTAATCAGCTCCCCGCCACTCCCTGTTGTTTCCCTCATGTCAGGTGACACCCGACATCCTTCAGATTCCTTTCCACCGGCCCACCTTTCTCCCTCCCGAACAGAAACGGCCCCCTCACAGCGCCTCCCCTGCTTGATTCTCTTGCCTGTCCGATTTCAGTTTTCCGTTAGGTTCTTTTTTTCAAAGTCCCTCAATTCGGTTTCCACAGCAAGATCGGGGTCTTGCCACCAATTCCTTCGCTTTCTGGCTCTTTTTCCTTGACCCAATACCTTCTTCCCCCATTGTCTCCATCGCATTTGCTAAGTTCACGAAATAGGACATGGTCCCCCCCTCCATCCAGTCCAATTTAGCTGTGTTGAGCTTCTTTATCCCCAGTTCCCTTTATGGTTTTCATGTATCCTCCCGACCCATTCCATGGAAAATGTCTGGTTCCCCCCCAGGAAACCAGCAATGTCTTTTTTTTTTTTTCCTTGGTTTGTTTTTTTCCTTTTTTTTTTTCTGTTTTTGGGGTTTTTGTGGGGTGTCCTCATGACCTGTACCCCAAATCGGTAATGGCGGCGTCTCCTCTGCGCTTGGCTACTTAGCAGAACTCGCAGTTTCGGACCGACCCCCTTACTGCTCCTCAAAAGTCGCCCTTTCTTAAGAAATTCTAGGTTTTCCTTCCACCTCGCTTCTTTCTCCTAGGAATTCCACAGACTTCTGGCCGTATCTGCCGTATTTGAGACGCCGGAAGGTCCCGACCAAGGATGATCAGCTCCTCTTTTGCTGCTCTTCCCTTATCCCAGTAAGGATGTATTTTCATAGAACTACCCTCGCCTTTCAATATTCACGCGTTAGCGCTTTTGTTTTTCGTCGTTAAAACGCCGGCCTACAGCGAGTATTTCGTGTTTCGAACCACCCCCCTTCCCCCTGCCTTCCGCTTCAAAATGTAAGTTGATGCCAGAGCACGGTTCTGTGAAAAAACGGGTTTCGATTCTCTTCTCGTTTTCCTACCGTTCTTTTTGCGAAATCATTTAACCCTTCCCCCCACCTTGAATTTTTCCCTCCAACGGACCTGCCGAGATCGATGGTTCCTCCCACCGGGCAATTCGACCTCTTTTCCGCTTCTTTTCGCAGTTCCTTTCGCCCTACTTAAGATGCTTTTGACTGCTCCCCCAGTAGTTTTCCCGTTAATGGACCACAGATTCTTCGAATTCTTTTTCTTTCCCTTTACCCTTTTCAAGACATCGTGACGATCTTAGGGCCGTGCACCGCTGGTTGAGGGCACGGTGTTACATTTGCCCCCCCCTCTACCATTTTATTTGGTGTCTTTCCCCCTCCCTGGTAAAGGATCATCTCGTTTTTTCTGGCTCCATTGTTCGCGTTTACATGTGATGGCCCCGCTCTCACTCCTCCCGTCCGGTCCCTCGCAACCCTCCTTCCCCCCCACTTTCCCTCTACCCCCCCCCCCCACACCGCTCACAGAAGGCCGGTTTTCCCGATGTGACTTTCGGCCAGCCTTGTGCCCGGTTCCTTCTTAAAGGCGGATCCCAATTTCGGAGTCAACGTGTTGACATTGAAAGGGAGATGGGTTCAATTTGTCTGCTCCTTTGAAGCTGAATCGGTGCAAGAGGATACTTAAACCTTTTAACCTTTGACTGTATCTTTCGCGCTGTTGACACCTTGTCTTTCGCTTCCCCATGTCCCCCTCCCCCCCTAACGTTCTCTCGCTCCGATGAGATGTGATTCCGGAGGCGTAATCCGTCCCCCTTGGCGCTTATGGTACGCTAGTTCTGTTTGTTCAAGGTTTTACTTTTCAATATTTCCTCTTAATAATTCTTTTTGTGTTGTGATTAACCTTGCCCAAATGTAGACCATGCCCCCTCCCGTAGGCCCCTCCGGATTACTGCGCTCTCATCCAGATCTCCCGTCCCCTTGCGATCATCACCTTTTGCTGTCCCTTTTTCTTGAATTTAAGAGAGTTTTTTTCAGAGATTCCCCCCCCCAATTTCCCCTGTTCGTTGCGTAATCCTCTCTTTTTTTTCTTCCCCATCTTCTCTTAGCCTGATCTCTTCCCCCCCCCAAGTTTCAACAGAGCCCCTGCATAATTCCCCCCGCCTATTGCGTCCCCCCCCATTGCCCATCCCCCCTCGGCATTCCCCCCTTCTCCTTGCCTTTCCTGACACCCCCTCACCATTCTTGCCCCCCTTTGTTGTGATTAGGTTTTTTGTTTTTCCCTTCTTGACCTTGAGGTTAGATCTCCTTTTTCCCCTCCCCCCCCCTTAGTGTTCGGAGATGGGTAGGATTGTTTCAAATTCCACCCTCCCCTGATGCGATCAGATCCACAGACTCTATTTCTCCTTTTGGCGGGCCAGCCAAGCGTTTTATTCTTGTGTCCAGAATTCCCTTGAAGTCAACAAGAAGGTTGAAGGTTTCTGAACTTGCACTGACTGGCGTTTTGTCCCTTTTCTAATAAAGCCCCCTTTTCTTCTTCTCCCTTCCTTACGAGGATCGGACAACGGATCCCATGCATGACGTGGCCTCCACTCTCTTTTCCACGAGTCGTTCCCTCCAGCGTCATAGTCCCTCTGGCCTTTTTTTTAGGAGTCCCCCCTGATCAACCCAGAGCTTCCCGTTTTCTCAAATCCAATGTGGAATTTCCCCAGTGATTTTCTCCCCCCTACGTTAAAGGTATACACGAGCCTGGATATTTACATGTGTTTTACTAAGATTTTCTTTCCTCCTACCTTCCCCTGTAGTCTCCTTTACATTTTTTCCCCCTGTCAACGCATTGTTACAGAGTTACAGATCACCACAAAATCGTATTCATTTCCTTCTTTCCCGATGTTTACATTCCCTCAAGCGTAGTATTAATCTGGACCATCATGATGAGTATCCTTTCTGTGAGGCCAAAACCTCTTAACCCCCCCCTGCGGAGTCAACTAGGGCGTATACCGGACAATAGTCCTTGGGGTTTTTCCCCGTTCTATTCCTTCCCTCCCCCCCCCCGCTCTAAGTGACCCCTCCCTTTCCCTGTCTTCTCTATTGGCGCTGCCGGAAGGCTGGACCCGCTTCTTTTTTGTGTCCAGAACTAGCGATTCTATTTAAAAAGCCACGTGATCGCTCCCAAATTCTTTTGAGTTCACCCCTTCCATTCCTCTTTCAATTTAATTTAATGCAACGAAATTTCAGTCGATCTCCTTTTCTCACAGGAGTTCGAGGGACCTTTCCTCTTCCCCCCCCCTAGAGTTACGGGAGTTGCCCTATGATACGATGTCCCATGTGAGCTCTCTTGCGCAGCCTCCCATGCATTTGCCGGATTTGTCTCTCTCCCACCCCTTCTCTTACAAGATTTAAGTGACTTCAGAACAGTAGCTTCCTCACCCTGCTTTCTTGTCACCTTCAGCGTTTCCCTACTTCGTTCTGAAATAGTAAGTCATCTTCCCTCAAAGAACCTTTCCCCGCCCTCCTCGGTTTAGAAGGGTCCATTTTCGGCGTCTAGCCGGGCGCAGTTGGGTTCTTCAATCAACTCCTTTCTTGTGGTCTCCGTCCTTCGCCCGAGTGTTCCCGTATAAATTGCCACGTCGTCACTCGTGGAGCCGATCTCTCCCACTCCCGGCCCCCCCCATTGATCTCGGATCCTCGACCTTCTTTGCTTAAGCAATAACGTCGACCTATTGCGGCTGTAATGTGTCAAGAGTTTTTTTTTTTTCCTTCTCCCTCCCCCCCAAGTGGGTTTCACCCTTCCGTTTCCTCCTTTTTCCTTCTGAATTTCAGTCAAAAGGAAGGCATTAATTTTTGCGTCCGGAGGTCCTCCTCCCCCGCTCTGTCCTTTTCTGTTGGAACCTTGAGTGAATTCGTTGTTTCTAACCATCCTTGTTTCAAGTTGTATTTCGAGCTTCTGTCCCCTTGCGATGCTGTACCAGATGAAGGTTAATCTTTTTCTTCGTCAGCGGTCCCCCCAGGCCCATTTGAAGCTCTTTGCCCCCGGAACCTTTTCCTTTTACTCTTCGTGTGTTGAGAGAGATTGCCCCCCCCCCTTGCCAACATTTCTCTGTGCTTCCTGTTGCCCTCCTCCCCCCCGAAGACATCATTCGCCCCCCCCCATTCCTTTCCGGTGAACCTTAGTCCCCTTCCTTTTCCCCCGTCTTCGATGCGAATGAAACCATTTGCATTGAGCTTCCGCCCGACGCCCCCCACTTTCCAACGCTCAAGGACACCGACGGGCATCGATCTCCCCCCAGGCCCCCGCCCCAGTGTCCCTGTTTCGCTGAATTAACCGCCAAGATCCGATCTCCCTTCCCTTTCACCCCAATCTTTCCTTTTCTTTTTATTACCCGCCAGGATGCCCCCCTCATCTCCCCGAAGCCCCTCTTGAACTTCGAATCCCCAGACCCCTAACACCGTCCCCAGCTCTCCCCCCCTTCCTTCTTACACAAGGGGGCCAAGAATACACGTCTTTCCCTGAGCCGTCCTCGGGCAATTCCATAATCCTTTTCCCCTCTGCGAGTGACAATCACGACAACGCCAGCCTTGTCTTCCCTTATCAACCCACGCTGTGCCCCCCCATTCCGCCTCAACTTTGACCCCCCGACCCCGAGATATATGGAATTTTTTGCTTATTGAAGTACCCGCCGCGATACTTGACTTACCCTCACCTTTCTCTGAACCCAAGAAAGATTTCCGTCTGGACCCCAACAGTTCACGTTCCTCTTCTTTTTTCAGAGGGCACCCAATACCTTTCCCTTGTGATCCAGACTCCATAGGGCGGGGCATCTGACCATTTGCAAGACCCTCTTCGGTGGGCGAGCTTTTTTTGATGAGTCGACCCCCGTTTTTCCCTCCGGCTGTTTTTCCTATTGAGCGAGACATCAAGGACATTCCTGGGTCCCCGGAAATTCCTTCCCCCTTCTCATGACCTGGTGACGAAACTCTTATGTCCGTCTCCGCGGCTGGTCACTCGCATCTCCTCTGTCCTTTTTTCCAGTCCCAATCAGATTTACTTAGATACGTCCCCCCCAATCCTCTCCCGGGTGGCGGTCGTTTTCCCGAGCGCTCTTCATTCTCTTCGTCACCCGACTCCCCCTATGGCATCGCCGATTGATTTTTTCCGGAAGTCCCTAAATCGGACTGATTTTCCTCCTTTTTTCATTGCATGCTAGGCCGGACAAAGTCCTACGTTCTTTCTCTCCTCACCTTCCGAAGATGAAAGATTCACTTCTTCTTTCGATTTTCTGTCGATCGTAACGCCGGCTCCCGCGTTACGTTTTTCTCTTCTGAAACACTCCATATGTCCGCGACCCTTATTCTCCCTTGTTAAAACATGCCCCCACTTCATCCCTCCCTTCTCCTCGTTACCTGGCTTTTTTAATCCAATCTCTCTGTCCATCTCCACCATTGCATTTGTGACAGGTTCGCACTGGGCATTTGTGACTCCCCTAAAAACCCTTGGCACCTCCACTTGCTTTTTTTTCCGTCCCATTTTCATAAGTGGGACGATGATTCCCTTGAAAGCTTGGTCATGCCGCCAATCTTCACCCCCCTTTCCTGGACGCATGACTATTCCAACCGCGATGGATTGGTCCCAAACCTTTCCCCCTTTACCTTTTTTTAGTTTCTCCTCAAAAGATGTGTGAACGCCTTTAATTCTTCTCCAGCAACTGACCGGCCTGGTTTTTTCCCCGCCGAACTTTTGCCTCCTCGACTGTTTTCCTTTTCCCTCTTGTCTTCCCCAACCCAACGCCCCCAGCTCACCGTCTTCCGCAGCCTCCTACCAGTCACCCAAATCGTTCAACCCCCCCACCCCTGTCCTTCCCCCCCGAAGCCGGTTTGTCCGATTTTTCAGGTTCCTCCCTTTTCCAGGCCTTGTTGAAGGTATAGGATAACTGCGCTGGCGCCGCAAAGTGCTTGTGTTGCTTTTTGCCATTTCTCCCCGGTTACAGGGTGTTCACTGGTTCTCGATCTTTGTGAAAGAGTTTTTATTACTACACCTCTTTCCACATTGCTCATTTTATATTGAAGCGTCGTTCACCCCTCGCGAGGCCCTCCCGTGACATTCCCCCTACGCTCACTCGCTCTTTAGTTTGGATGAGAGCGTCATTCCTCCCCGGCGTCCTTTTTCCATCCTTTGCGAAATTCTGGTAGGTAATCCCCTCCTTTCCTTTCCCCTCCCGTTTTTTTTGAGATCTCTTTTCCTACCACACCCTTTCTTACCTTCTTTAACTTATTGGAAATGGTCCTAGCCCTCACCCATCGGAGCTTATTCGCTTCCCTTTAGGGCTGACACTTTTCCTTCCAGGGAAAGAGGTGTCACGCGCTTCACTCCTCCAATTATTAAATTGGCCGGTTTGCTTCCTTCCTCTTTAAACCTCCTCTGAAAAGTATCGAGCTAAAAAAAGCGTAAAGCAATGAATAAAGGCCACCCGACCCCTTGAGTACTTCGATCTCCCCCATTGAAAGTTTCCACCAGGAAGACCTCAAGAATTATTGAAATGCGTAACACCATTCTCCTTAAAACGGTTATTTTTATGCAAGGTGGTGTTTTTTTTCGCACCGTTTCCCTTTGTGAGTGGAGATAGATGCACCCTTCCCTCGCTCCTTTTCGGATTTTTACCTTCCCCCCGCATATCCTCTCAGAAACCCTGTTTCCTCTTTTTATGCCATTTTCTGGTCAAAAACAGAGCCGTTTCTGTCTCGGGATGACGCCGTCCATGCGTTACCCCCCCCCCAGCTTTGCATCTTCCTCTCCGCAGAGTTTTTTGAATTTTCTTTCCATACCACTAAGTCGTATCCCATGCCAGTAACATGAACTCCCCTTTTCTTGGAACTTCCTGAATTTGCTATTTGGATAAAAGTCACGTTTACGTCGCTTCGTACGCCCCCTTCGAGTACTCCTTTTCCCACTTTGAGGTTCACCACGATCTCGCGATGCGTCCTCTTTCACTTTCATTTTTTGCTGGGTGTTAAAGTGCTTTTTATTACCAAGACGCCCTGTTTTCGCTTTTTTGTTCCCCAATGAGCCCCTCTCCCGTTTTTTTTAGCTATATTAAAGGTTCAAGTTAAGTCCTCCTTCAGTTCCACGTTTTTCTAACCCCTCGGCTATGTTCGCCTGTTTTTACGATCGACACCAAATATTCCCTTCTAATCCTCCGGGGCTTATTGCTCACCCCTAAGAAGTAGTTCTTATGAGGGACATAGTTCGCTAAATGAATATGTTCGGAACCTTTCTGACAATGGGCGCTTATTTTTTTCCCCCATTTATTTAGTAGGGGGTCCACGTATCCGGACAACCCCTCCCGCTCGATATGGAGCCCTGGAAGCCCCCCTTCCCCCCCCAGGGTAGGAGACCCTCCGAGCTTGTGAGTACCCATGGAAGTGATTCTTTTGTGTCCCGAACTGCGTTTAGAGCTTGCGACTCTTTGATCACTACCCCTATCGGCCGCCGAAAAAGTTTTTTCGTAAAAATGTACCTCGTCATGGCATGCATTTACTGGTTCCATTCCATGTGTTAATTGTTCTTTATCGAAAAATTAGAAAAAGGACCATTAGGAATTTTTCCCCCCATAGTCTTTTCTTCTCCCCTATTCTGGCGGTTGCAAAATCGATCGTGCTTCCGAGTAAGAATGATTTTTAGAAGGTGCCTTTTAGCGTTATTTTCGCGATTTCCCCCAGTTCCTGTCCCCCCCGTCCCTAAATTACCCGTAGCTCTTTTTTTCTCACTTTTTTCCTCAGCCCGGCCCATAATACGGGGCAATAGTACTTCTCGTTTTTTTCACAAATTTCCCACCAGCCATGGGAGCGGGTTAGTTTCCAGTGTCCCTTGTCCCTTCTTATCCCGGGCTCCTGATGTTTCTCAATCCCCTACTTTAGGGGGTCTGGCTGGATCCTAGCTTTTTACCTCTGATTTCCTTCCCCCTTCAGTCTCCTTTGCAAAATGGCTTACAGATTGCATCCCTTTTCGGCGTTCTTGTTTCCAGCGGTTTTTTTTTTTCCCCTTTTCTTCAATATTCGCCGCTGGTTTTCTCTGATTTGCCGGTGAATGCCCCTTTTAGAGGTTTTTTTTTTGTTCACCGACTCGTGATATTGTGTGACGTTCTTCATCCCAGGGCCTGCGTCACTTTTTCGGGCCGGAGTTGGCTCCATGACCTTTTTGTACTTGATGATGTTAAGTCTTAGTCCCCCTTTTTGTCTCTTTTCTATAACCCTTTCTTCCAGTGTTCCAGATTTTATTGTATTCTCTTGCGAGTTTTCCCCCGTTTAATAGATTTTCCAGTAGCTCCCTGCTGGTCCTCCCCTCCTCTGGTTCTATTTGCTCTCTCTTTTACTCCTCCGTTTTTGTTTAGCCACTCCTGGTCTCCCATCTTTTTGCGAGCACTGGGCCCTTCTTGACGAAGGCCTTACTTCTTATACGTTTTGACCTCCTCATGGAAGAAGTGCTCCTCCCACTTTGACCATCTTTGGTCACCCGACCCAGTGGTGCCCCCACTGCCCCCCACTCCGGACCTTCGACCTCCTCCCCCCTGCCGCCAAACCCTCCTGCTGTTATGTTTAGTTTCCCCCTCCAGAAGGCCAAACACTTCCGAATTATCGATCGACCCCGATCGTTGGCTCCTTTTCACGCTTTGACCTACTCGACCAAGACCCGTGCGACCTGCTTGGAAGCCCCCCCCAATCGAGTTTTTCCCCATTCCTCAAAATCTCCCACCTCTACTGTGTTCTTGGACGAATCCCTCTTCCAGAAGTTCCCGAGTGGGATCATCTCTCCAAGATCCTCTGTACCCCAGAAAACTCCCCCTATTCTTGAACCACGCAAGTTAGTCCTCTTCCCCAGCGAGTCCCCTCTACTTTTTTTGGCCTTTCCCCTTGATTGCGAAGTACGCTCAGCCGTGTTCCGCTGAAATTACCAATGACACATCCCACGCACCTTATGTTCCACGGTACGCCAAGGCACGTTTTCTTTTACGCTACACTCCGCCTCCAGTTTTCCCATGTAGACTCGATCAGCCAGACAGATTTCCCGGAACCGCTCTTCCCGCGGTTTGCTGATTTTGCTGCTGTTTACCACCTTTCTTCACCTGCCTTTTTTTTGGGCGCAGTGGAGGCGCCCAATGCCAAACAGTTGCGGTGTACCGTTACCCTGAACCTTAAGTCCCCCCTTTTTTCACGCACTCCGGTAAATGCTCGCCGCGTATTTGTATCCTTTCTCTCTTTTGCCTGTTCCTCTCTTGACAAATGACCCCGTAGTAGAGATCCGAACTTGTGTCTCTCATCCTTGGGCCTGCGGTTTTCACGTTACGCGCCTGACGTCTTTTTTTGTACCTGAAGCAACCCCTATGTCCTTATTAACGATGGCGGAGACCGGTCTCCTGCCTATAAGCTTCCCCCTCTTCCCCTCCCCTTAAACATATCCCCCCCTGACTTTATTTCATAGCTCATCTCTTAAGACCCGATTGACGATTTTTGTCGTCTCTCTTAAAAAGGCCGCCCTGTTTATCTATGTGGGAGACCCCCCGTGGAAGTCCCACCCCACTTAAGGTTAATTGTCACCTAGCGGCGCCAGAGTCCCACACTTTTGTCATTTCTAGACTTTTTCCTCTTGGAAGACTTCCAGCACGTAACCCGCCAAGGCCACACAAGTGTTTTCCTAAAAGGGACGCCTGTGAGGATCGTGGCCGCCCCCTCCCCAGGCTTCTTCCTTCCAGAGGGACGTAGTCGACTACGTGCGAGCCAGTTATAAGCTGCTTCCGTTCGCTTCTCTTCCGGCGCCTTCCTCTAGAACTTTTGCGCCATGTCCACGCAGTCCCGTGCTGCTCGCGTCTCACCGCCCGTGGCGCACACACTATCCAGCTCCCCTACGATTGGTTCTAGTTATGCGCTTGTTTTTCAACTCTCACAGGTCACATCCGCTGTTACATCCAGTTGTCTTTTTTATTGCTCCCGCGCCACCCTTTTGCGCCGCATTGGGCCGTTGTAGTTCTTGTTTTTTGGACCCACCCCCCCCGACGTGACCAACCCCCCCCCCCCCACGTTGTACTTCTCCCACACCACACCTACCACCCCATCTCTCCGACGTCCCCCGAGCACTCACCAGCACAACTTTCCAGCTGCCAACCACCCAATCAACCCCTCCGGTTTCAAGATTTTGATAATCCAGCCCTGTCATTGCGGACCCCTTTCTGCCACGGAACCCTGCGATCTGTCAGGTTTGACTAACTTCTTTGGGGCCTACAGCCCTTTAGTTCCACTTTCGGACGAGGCCATTCAGAGCCCAAGGTGATTTATACCTAAACCTTTTTCAACCTTCCCTTCTCATCTCTTGACCAAGCAGGAATTTATGCCCCCTACCTTTGATCTCATTCTAGAGTCTTATGTCCCCAGCGTCAGTCTAATCCCTCATTGGGATACTGTAATTGGGGTCCATCTTTTG
>Ga0179593_1274611_pt1 | contig 10859 bp, 16 predicted proteins | sample CZODoug2_1_08_16_FD_185931 | JGI IMG/M metagenome (GOLD analysis project Ga0179593, IMG submission 185931) | Vadose zone soil fungal communities from Angelo Coast Range Reserve, California, USA - CZODoug2_1_08_16fungal (PacBio error correction) | ecosystem: Environmental > Terrestrial > Soil >... | reverse complement strand
TCTGAGCGTTCTCGCTGCAGGCCCCTCTATCCAGTCGAAACTCGTTTTGTTATTGCTTTTCTTTCAAACATATTGATTGTTCTCACAAATCTTCCTCCTGTTTTGTTCTCTTCTTTGTCCTGGGAAAGGTTTTTTGAGCCAGTACCCTGATCCCCCCCCTGGTTTGCCGGTGATCTCTCGAAAAAACAGGTCCCATTTTCCGAGTGGGAACCATGTTCGATCTCGTTTTTTTTCACCCATCCCTCCACTTTTATTAGGACCCCTTGCATCATTTTGTTTGACAAGGCAACACCCTTGCCGTCTTGAAAGGAGAAATTTCTTCCGATCTCATCCCTTCAGAGTCACAGGTTTACTTACCCTTTTTCCTTCTTTCCGCCAAAAAGCCCCTCCACATAGAACTCCTAGTTAACTTTCCCCTCCTCCTAAGTGGGATCTTTTTCTGTCTTGTTTTCTGCCCCCAATCCACCCCCCCACAGTTCGCCGCGATTACTCCTCCCCGCATGCCTTCATTTTTTTTTTTGTCCCACAACAATCGCCAAGGGGACCCTCTTTAAAGCGAATTTCCTCTCTCTTTCTGGCCCAAGCCCCTTGCTCATTTTTGCTTTTTTACCTCCCTTTTCCCGTGACTTCCTTGATGATTGTTTTTCCGATCTGATGACCATACTTCAGCATCCCAGGGTGTCGAAGCCCCAATCCCGTTTCCCCATCCACTGCCCCCCACTCCATTTTTTTTATCGGTCAGTCGCGATAATCAGTTCCGTCTTCCTCCGTCCCTTCCCCCGTTATTTTTTGAAACACCACTATACCCCTCTGATACCCGTTTGCGCCAACCCCTTTTTCCCCCCCCTCCCAACCTTTTGCCATTGGGAGTCGGTTAAACACCCCCCCTCGGTTTCAACAGTGAAATGATTCTTTCTGATTCTTATTTTTTCCTTTTTACAAGTGGAGACGATTAACTCCCCGCCTTTCCCACCACCCCCCTTACACGCCCTTTGTTCCCCTCTCCGGTCCCCTTTCGCGGCGTCGGACGCCCCCTCAACCCTAACAGCAGCCGAAGCCGCGCGTCTTGAACCTCCTGCTTCTTAATACTGCGGATCTTTGCATGTCTTTTCCCACCATCTGTATCGGGCACCATTCTGACTTTCCCTTTCTAAAGAAGTTGTGGATAGGTTTCTCTTTTCCCTTCACGTCTGATGTGAGTTGCTTACCGTGCAGGTGCAACCTTTATAGTCCCCTGTTTTAGGTCTTGGTTGTTCTCCTGCCTTTATCACCTTCTCTTCGCCCCCTGACATTTTTTTCCCCCAGGAACCCTTCTCATCCCCCTTTTCTTTAATAATTTGCGGGACTTTGGGGATCCTTCCTCCCCTCCCCGTTAGTAGCTGACACCATAGTTACTCGTCGTTTCAAAACTTCTTTAGCTTCCCTTACTTCTTCACCAAACCCTCCTGAAACCTGCCCCACACCCTTAACCCAACAGATCCTCGGGTTTTTTCTGAGCTAATTCTCTCTAGTTTTCACCATCGACCTCAAATAGGTCTTTGTCCGATCAGTCTTCTTTCCCTTCTAGCCGGTTCCATGTTTTTCATAGTCTTCTCTTAGAGAAGGGATCCCTGTTCTGTTCCCCTATCTATCGAATTTTTCCTGGAAAGCAATGAATATTACAGGACCCCCCAATTCCAACAGCAAAGTTGTGACACGTCCCACCCTTTTCCTCAGGCGATGCCTAGGTTAATTAACGGTCAGAAGCACAACTCTTCCCTCTTTCCCCATCCCTGGGAGGATTACATCCCCCCCCCTTGGTCTCCCCTTTTAACTACGGTGGGTATTAACCCCCTTTTTCAGATTATGTTTGTCTGCATTCTACCTTGCCCCCAACTCTGCTGAAGGGATGACCAGCAATCCACGCTTTTTCCCTCCCTTCTGAGACCATGAGTTCATCCAACCACCCCTTTTTTTCTCCTGATATAGGCTTTTTTCCTTTCTCCCTTGATCGGCGCAGTTCTACCTTTATCAGGGACTCTTATTGACCTGTGGACATCTTAGTTCGGTACTACCGTCTCTCCCTTTTTTTTCTTTTTTCCTTCTCTCCAGATTTTCCGTATCTTAAAGAACTTTCTTCCTTGACAGCGGAGTCGATCCCCCCCTCTCGTCCACTTCAAGACTTGGACGACGAGCAATCTTCAGACTTCCTAACGGTCGGCCCGTCTTCCCAAACCCAACGGACTGATTCCTCCATTGAAGCCTGTTAGTTCCCCCCTTACTCTTCTTCTCCAAAAGGATTTCTCTGTCCAATTGCTGACATTCCCGGCCTTCCATTGACCGAATGTGACCTCCGAATCCCGTTCTCTTTTCTCTCAGGCGGATTTCCACGTTTTTTTCATCCCCCCCAACAGCATCTTTGTAAGCAGTCGAAGCCAATGACCCCCACTATAGAGAGGAGTGTGTTTTGACCGATACCCCTTTTTCCAGTTTCTTTAGGTGTGGCTCGGATTTCGCATAGAAAGTTTGTCTTCATCTTGGCTTCCCAGGTCGTAATCCGATCCGGACCCCCTTCCCCCTTTAGTCACTTTCTAAAGCGGGTGTTTTTCTATGCACCCTGTCGTAGAATGTTCGAGATTTTATGTCCTACTGTGCGTCCGTTCCCCCGTTCCAAGTTTGTCCCCGCCACTTCCTTTCTCGTTTTTTTTCTATGCCCTCCATCTATCTCTTTCCTCTCCCCCTCTTTTTTTTTTTTCGAGCGATGACCGTGGCCTCTCGGGCAACATCCCAGGAACGACCCAGTTTGATGCCCCTTTGATGAACTCTTTCTTAAGCCCCCCCCTTTTCCTTCCTTCTGGCATTTTTCCAAAAAACCAGCTTCGACCTTTGAGTTTTTTCCTGTCTCTTCTTCACTTCCCTTAGAACAATATAGAGTCAACTTTATTCACACTCCCCTAGAACCTTAAGTACAGGGCCCACTTCCCTGTCTGACCCTAGTTTATCTGCCTTCAACCTTCTCTATATGGGATTGCTCCCTATCCCCTATTTTTTTGGAATAGTTTCTGGGGAAACCGTCCCCCCCCTCTTCAGAGTCCCCTTATTTTTTCCTTAAGTCGTTCAATGCCGCGGGTACTCTCATTGCATAATCAAAAATCCAGGTACACGAGGGTGGGTTCCTTTTTCTTGCACGCTTAAATGTCTTCACGAGTCTTCGTTTGTTTTTGTTTCCTACTTTAAGAACATTTTCCTTCATTCTCTTGTACTGATGCCCTCCCCCAGGTCAAATTCGTGAATGATTATGTTACCTCTTCCTTCCTCGATCTGGGCGGACTCAAACCATTTTACCCTATATGAAGGCACTCCTTTTTCTAACGGTTTTGTTGGGGTTCCTTTTTCCCCTGGGTTTTATTCTCCCAAATTAGCGGAGTTCGTCCTCCTCCCTTTCCCCTTCAAATCCCATGAGCCCTTAAGAAACTATAGTGCATCCTGAGTAAGATCCAATTCATCCCATTCACCCCAAAAGACGATTCTTCTGCCCCATTGGGTTCTGAACCTCCTATTTCCCAGTTTGCAGTGGTTTCTCGTGCCCCGGGTATTGCTTTTCATCTTAGAAAGATGGTGGGTAGGAATGTTCCCGCAATAACGAACAGCGGTTTGACAAAATAAATGAGTTTACCCCTTGAACGCTTTTCTTAAGAACTGATGTCATCCGTTCTTTAGGTTCCACCTTTTCCCTTCAGTTTTGATGCTGCCCGGAATGTCCCCCCCATAGGACATCGCTCCTGTGACATTGGGAACGTTTTTTGGTTTCCCAATTGCGGTTTCTTTTTAATGGTCATTCTCCCTGGCTGGACCCGTAACTTCCGCTTCTAGGAAAGATAAGGGATCAATTCGCCGCTTTTCTCTCCCCCTCTTGAGCGAGCCGGCCGAGCTTCTAGGTACATACCGGTTCGGCTAGTGTGTGAACATTTCTTTCCCTACCCTTTCCCCTATGATCTTGGGTTATTTTTTTTCTGTAATCTTTTCCTTTATCATGATCTCGTTTTTAAACGCTTCTAACATATGGGTCGTTACGATTCCTGATTCTTACCCCGCCCACCCTATCACCCAAAGACTTCCCGCCACACCTTCTTCCTCCCTTCCCCCAAATGGTGTCTGGCTTTTTTTTGTCAAGACTTTCTTTGAGTGGCGTTTTACTCTCCCGGTGATGAGAATGCCATCGACAACCACGACAGTCGTTACTAGAAAGTTGCCCCATCCCAGGTTATTTTCCCCTCCCCTAAGTAACAGAATCATCCCTCAGACAACAATATAACAAATGTCTTTCGTTCTATGTCGGCCTTTTTCCGTTTCCCAGCATGGTCCCCGTACTGATCCAGACCGTCTTAGCAGCAGATTTTTTTCCCAGGCGCGCGGCTTGAGGCTGCTTGGCGGGTTTGAGGTAGTTTAGAACGTCCCGCGACGCCGTGACCCGGATGTTTTTTTTTCCCACCGGGTTCTTTTTTTTTCTGAATTTGTCGTTTTCTTGTGGTGGTTTGGTTTAATATTTGTCAGGCTGGCGTTGTACCAGCGAGAATCAAGAGTGTCTTTTAACCTTCTTTGTTCTTACAGACTTTCCAAATGGAGATCTTGTGCGTAGGTTTTTTTCCTTCGTTGCTTTTTCCTTCTTTCAGCGTTCTTTTTTTCTTCAAATCAATTTTGGGAAATCTTTGGATCACTGCTGTAAACTTCCGAAAGAGACAGGCCCGATCCTCACCCTGGTTTGCTTTTTTTCTTGTATTGCTGGCAAAATTGCTTTCTGGTTGGCGGTTACACCTTTGATGCCTTGGACCCTATTGACGCTGGTGTACACATATCAAGGTCCGTTCCTGTCAAATCTTGCAATCATGCTTTTTTTTTCCAGGGTTCTTTACCCAGGCTCTTGTCTCTCTTTACCTCCCCTTGTTTTTTTCTCCCCCATCCAGTTGGGCGATAAGTCTCCCCCTCTCAGATCGTAGTGTGGGTTTTTCCTTTAGGCGCCGAAAGCCCAGTCTAACACGTGCCGTCCCCCCTCCCAGTTCAACTTGCTCAGTGGATGGGCCCTTTTTCTCCTTTCGAAAGTTTCTACGCCTGAAGACCCCCCCTTTACCGTCAGGAATTTAGAGGGAAGAAACATTCGCTTTTCTAACTGCTTCTCCCGGTTTCCTTTTCAAAACCGTGCTGGAATTTCCTTCCCCTAAACCTCCGCGGCGAAGGTCTCCGCTCCCTAGATGTCGAAATTTCCTCTAGCAACTGACCGTTTAGCTCAACGGTCCCCCACCCCAACGGATCAACCTTTGATCAACTGCTGGTTCGCCACCAACCCTCTTGAACCCAATTAGTCTCTCTAGCCCCCTCCCTTAGTTTGAGTACCCCCTCTATGTTTATCTTTGGCTACGAGAGTGTCATCATGTCTCAGAATTTGAACCCTCTGCTCCTCGACCGCCCCCTTGAATCTTTCTCTTTTCCTCCGTTTGTTGTTTTTTTCTCCTCGTGGTCTAGTAGAGCCTGCAGAGCTTCTTCTGTCTTTTTAATCAGTCGCAAAATTTCGTATCAGATCACCTAGGATTAACTCGTCCTAAGTTTTGGTCAGACTCTCTTTCTTTAGGTTTTGAGAACGTCTTTTTTCCTTTCCCCCTAATGCCCCCCCCAAGGTTGGTTTGTGACCTGTGTTAGCCTAGAAAACGGTCCCTTTTCTTTTTCATTTTGGAAACTTTTCTTTTTTCCCCTTGAATAAATGCTCCTCGGATTTTATAGGAAAATGCCAGCAGCGTTTTTACCCAGGACCGGCGTCCTCCGTTAGGTCAAAGGTCCTTTTTCCTCTCATTAATCGTTATCTCCCCCCCTTCTTCAGGCGTTCCCATTATGCGGCAAAACCCTAAAGTTAGAGCGATTTTTCTTTGTTTCTGTAGCCTGGGTTTGATTTTGCTCTCCTGTTTGTTCTTCGTGTTAATGGTCCCCTGACCCCCCCCTTCTCCGATAGAGACTCTTTCCGACTGACTGCAGTGTGCTGTTGGCAAAAGCTCAAGGGCGTAAAGTTAACTTACTGATTTTTGTTCTTCACCCCCTAAAACCTGCTCCGGGGAGGGTTGCAAGCCTTTTCCCCCCCGTCGACGTCCTTTTTTCTATCTGTCCAGAAAGTTCTTGCTACTTTTCAGCATCTCAAGGTGCGCCGACCCATCGCCCAAATTTGCCGCACTCCCATGCCCCCCTCCCCAGTCCTTATCGTTGCCTTTCTTCTTTTTTTTAGTCGGTTTTTTTTTTTTCTTTGCCTTTCTTCCCCCTCTTTCCAACACCCGTTCTTGTGAAACACACCTGTTTTGTGAATTCCGATGACCTAACCTTTGAGCAAACCCCTCCTTCCCAATAGCACCACTCTTTACCTGGTCTCTGGTTTCCCCCACACTCCGGTAACTGACCTGCTATTGGTCTTTTTCGCTGGTCGCCATCTTGCTGAAGTCTGTACACACCTCGCCAAGAGTGAACCGAAAAATTCCAATTCTCACTCCCCCTTGGTGACTCCGGGTCCTCTCATGCTTCTTTCGTCTCTCAACTCCACCTCCCGCCCCTTTTTTTCAGCCTCTGCCTCTTTGGACAACTCCTAATTACGGCTGGATCTTTTGGCATGTCGTTTAAAATATCGCAGGTGTCAACCATCTGAATTAACTCCTAAGTATTTGATCTTGATGATTAGGGCTCTTTCCGTTTAGTAGAGTAAGTGAGGCTGTTTCCCCTTTTAACCGGGCGGGTTGCTTGCAACCTTTTAAAGTTTTCATCCCTTATGTGTTTTCGCATTTCCAACGTCCCCCTTTGCACCTTCCTCCCTCAATGTCCAGTAGTGACCATACCTTTCGCGCGCAATTGTCTTGCGAAAATTGCGTGTTCTTCTTTTTCTCTTACTTTTTTTCTGAATCCTTTTTAGTAAGCGTGACACCCTAGTTCATCTTTCCCCCAAACGAGAGGATATTAATACTGGCCCCACCCACAGCCCTGACAAACTACACCCCAGACCTTTTTTTGTTTTGTCAGGCGTCTTTTAGTTCCGAGTAGTTTTCCCCCCCCTTTCCCTCCCCCCACTCGTACTTGCCGTAATCTCTCGTCCTTCTCTGCAGAACTATTTTTGAATCGCTGCCGGCAAGGTGAAGTCCCCCTTTCTCTTTAGCTCTATCCTCTTCTTTCATGTAATTCCTCCCCCTGTTCCCATTAAAGGAACCCCTGTCCCAAATTTTTCCACACGCCACCTTCCTGAGTCGCGAAGAGGGTTTTTACGCGTCAGCAGCAACAACTTTATTCACCTCTTGCTGCCTGTTCTTCTTCCCAATCCTCTTTCCCTAATCGGCGTTTCCCGGTTCAATAATGTCTTTTCTTACATTTCAGCTATGTCGGGTTTTCTCTCCCTACCCTTCCCCCACCCTGATGCCTTGACAGGCAATCCCTGATTGCCCTCCCCACACTGCCCATGGTAGGCATATTGATTTTTCCGTACCATCCCGTTTTCGCTCTCTCGGCGCGTTTGTAATGGATAATGATCGTCGCTTTTTTGCCGCTTTTTTAAGCTACCGGTCATCCTTCTCCCTGGGCATGTCTACGAACGCGCCGCCTGCCCTTTCTCCCGTTTTCATCCTCTTTCTCCGCCAGGATGTCATACTCTCCCCTTCCTTCCTTCCCCTCGGCGGCAGATACCTTTTCCCCCCCATTTCACGCTTGGTGAACGACATCGCGTCCAGATAATGAATCACTGTCGCGAACAGTTCTTTTTTTTCCCCCCCCCCCCCCTTGAAGACTCTTTAATCCTTGCTTAGTGCAAACCTTTTCCCACCCGAACTCTTAGCCACCAGGTTTCTTTCCTTTATGGCCCTCTTTCCCTTCCTCGGGCATTGAACGAACTGAAGGCAGGTTTCTTTTTCTCTCCCGGCTTCTTTTCACCCTCGTCAAAACACTCTCAGGTTGATAAAGCGTTTTATTTGACGTCCCTCCCCCCCCCACTCTCGTTGTTTCATGACCTCTCCCATGTCAGACAGTTTATATGGCATGGTCTAGTTGCGCTGTCTGCCCTCCCTGTTTCTTTCCTCATTGGATCTTCCCTTTTTCATCTGACTTCACTGCCACTATTCTCCCCTTCTTTTGCTTTGCGTTATCCTTTTCGATATCTTTTTCCTTTGCTAAGCAAAGATGTAATCAAAGTGGCCCTTCAAACTTTTGATTCCGTGGGAGATGTTTTTCTCCTTCCCCTCCGCCTTCTCCCCTTCTTTTGTTTTGAGATCTTATGTCCGTTCTATCCTCGGAACCCATGGTTCTCTTTTTCGTGTTTCCCTTTTTGATGAACTTTCCCCTTTTTACTAATATCTCCCCTTCCCTCCGAACTTTCAGACCCCACCCGCTTTAGAAAGTCCAAAGTTATGTTCCTGACTAGAGATTCCTCAGTCCACCCTTTCTCTCCCTACCCTTTCCGAGCCCCTTTTCCTACAGGCCCCCACCGCCCCTTTATTTTTCATTAACCTTTCTTCCTCTCTCCGTCTTATAAAGATGTGTGGTGTACCTCCTGAGTTGGAATCCGCCTTTTCATGAACATTTCTCTTTTTCAGTTCTTTAAAGTCTCTTGAATTACGCTGCCCCACCCTCCTGCCCCCTATTTTCGGTTTGCACTAATCCCCACTTCTTTAAGCGTCTTACGTTTGTTTGTCATAATTTCCGACAGTATCATTATCTGTTTCTCTGTTTTTTCGTCCACTCGTTCCTATCTTGAGAAGCCTTGTCCCCTTCTCTGGACGTTTCATTCCCCCCCCCTTAGAAGGAACCCCCTCCCTTCCCCTCTCTCCCTCCACCTTCTCTAATTGCCGAAGACCATGGCCCAGGTCAAATCAGATCCCTGCTACCCTAGCGTGTGTTAACCTGCTCTGATATTATCCCCATTACCTTCTGGCTACCACGGGGATTTTTTTTTTTTTTTGGGCTGAAATTCATAGCCTCCAGCATGGCCTTTGTTTCTTGCCGTTGTGATTTCTTTTCACGAAAGGCTCCCAGATGGTTGCACGGTAGGAATTCCGTCACTACCTTTACCAGGTTCCCCCCTCCCCTATTTCAAAACTTCACCTCCAGGATCGCATGATGTAAGTCCTTCCTTCCTTTTTTTTTTTTACGGTTCCTCATTTTGTGTGTTTTCCCTTCAGAACCTCGTCATCTTCGTCTCCCCTTTTTTGTTAAGTGGAGTTCTTTCCCCCCCTTTCGTTTTCTGGAATATGCATGGTGCCCGAAACGTAATTTCGATCTCTCTCCCGTTCATGTCTTTCGCCCCTCTTTCTAGAGCTTCCCCTATTGCGTTTCTGGCCTTTTCTATTATCGGCCCTCTTTGGCGATTGCCCCCTGCTTCCTTTTCTTGCCGCCACCCGAGGATTTTTTCTTCCCCAGTTTCTGTCTTGTGCCCTCTTTACTATCTTTTCCTCCTTTGTTAATCGATGACCCTTTGTTTCCTTTGCGCCACGTGATTTATCTTTCCTCTTCACCAAAGCATCACGTCCCCCAATTGTTCGCAAAACTGGTGTTGCGCCCGCCTGTCATTGTCTAATTTTCTTCTTTGCTTAAGAGCAACATTTGAGCCGTCCACCCTTTCACAACCCCTTCCCTCCCCTTTATTAAAGTTAACCATCACGTTAATTGGAAAAGCCCTCAGTACCCAGGATGAAACCCTTCCCTCCCCCCTATCCCACAAAGCTGCTTGAGATGCCGGCCGTTCCCCCCCCTCCCCAACTACTGTTTCCAAGTCCCCAGATAAAGCCCGCAAGTCAGCAGTTTTGAACTCTGCGCCTTGCTTCTTTCTTTTGCTTTTTTTCTCTCGATAGAAATTCTCCTCCGGACAAATGTCTCCTACCCCAGGGCGTGAGTCTATTGTGGAAAAAACATTTTCTTCGGTCCGATGTTGGATGGTTTTTTTACACTCTTCTCCTCTTTGCGTTCGCCCCAGCGAAGAATCCAAGAAGCATGTCCGAAACGGGAGGGTTTTTTTGTCTCCCCGAACTCCCCCTGTTGCCCTCCCCCCCCGTTTTGCTAGTGGTACCTATTTTTGGAGCAACGGTCGTTCAGCGGGTTATCCCCGGTGGTTTTCACCCCTTTGTGCCCTTGTTTGAGAACGTGATTTCCCCTCCAGTCCCGATCCTTGCTTCCTCTCCCGTACCTGGTGGGTTCTCTGGATGCTTGTACCCTTGCGTATGGGGGCGGCGACCAAATTCTTCTTTTTTCCCCCCGCTTTTTCCTCTTAGAGTCCTCCCCCTTCAGTTGTAACAATCTTGCACCCCCTTCCCCCATGAGCCAAGGGTTCTGTGTACTCAGGCTCAGGGTCCTTCCCCCCTTTATCCCCCTGTTGAGGGGGTGGAAACCTGACTTCATTTGGCGCGGCGCTCGTCTCCCCACCCTAGTTTGTGGTGTCCTTTTTTTCTCCTCACAACATCCCTCTCCCAATTGATCCCACGCCTCTCGTTGAGCCATTTTCTAAATGGCTGTCTTTTTCTTCCCTCCCGTTTTTCGTGCCGAAGACACCCCTGTGCCCCGAACCTCTTAGGAAGTTCAGGAAGTCCGTTTTTCTCCACCGCTGCGGGGGGGGCTTGTTTCTTTTACACCGTGCTAGGTTTCCCCTCAAAACTCTGGAGCGGTCGTACCTCTTTTTTCCCTCCCCTTTCATTCTCTCCCTGCCCGTTTCTTGTCTTAACCGGTAACACCCAACTGATTCAAAAGGTGATTGTTTTTCCACCCCCTTTTTCAAACCTTTTTTGGTCAACATATCTTCCCCTGGCCGATTTCCTCAATCCCTTTGATAGGTCCTTTTTTTTTTCCTCCTGATGATATTGAATTCTTCCTAGAGAAGACTC
>Ga0179593_1758612_pt1 | contig 10860 bp, 10 predicted proteins | sample CZODoug2_1_08_16_FD_185931 | JGI IMG/M metagenome (GOLD analysis project Ga0179593, IMG submission 185931) | Vadose zone soil fungal communities from Angelo Coast Range Reserve, California, USA - CZODoug2_1_08_16fungal (PacBio error correction) | ecosystem: Environmental > Terrestrial > Soil >... | reverse complement strand
TTTCCTTAGTCTGGCCGTAGACATCAGAAAGTTCTTTACACCCTTTTTGAGAACCCGTATAGAGTCTCCGAAATCTATTTCATGGTTCTTTTTTCCCCTCTTTTTTTTGACAGGAATCCCACTTTCCCTTCCCTTCGCTTTGGTTTTATCTTGTCCTTGCTCCCTCCCCCCTTTAAGAGTCCTTCCTTGATCCATTTTTTTTTTCGAGTTCGTGTCCCTCTTCCCCACCGTGTCCAGTTCAGTCCTCTACCCGGTTTTTTCTTCTCATGACAACAATTGTGAGCTGGTTAAGCTTTTTCCCGCGCTGGCAGCGGACCTGTCTTGGGTACTTTCCCCCAGGTATTTGGCCTTTCCAAGTCCGTTGCTGCCGTGTTCCCCAGGCTGTGGTATGTTCACGAGTCTTTTCTAGCCTATCACTAATTCCTGTTCCTGTGTTTTTTTTTTTAGTTCTTGGCACGTTGGCCCCGTTCCCGGTAGCACCAATTGATTTCGAATCTCTGCCAACGATAGACTGACCCCCCTTCCTTTTCTCGGACCCCGGCGCCGTTGAAGTCCGGCTCTCCACACCTCCACCTAAAGTCCAGTTGATTCCTCCCCCTCCCCGCGGCAAACCCTTTCTCCTTAAACAGCCACTTTTTTCCCCCTCACAAGGCTTCCCAAGCAGAACATGCGCATTTGAAGCCCCTTGGCGACACCCTTCGTGGTCAGAAGAACGTTGCGAGGCTGCCTTCGATTTCCGATCATTTGGGCCTTTGCCTCGGTACATTCTCTAACCGCCTCCCCTTCTCTTTCGTGCACTTTTTCATCATCCTTTTTGGACTACGCCAACTTTTGAAACTTTTTTACTGTCGGGACGGACTTTGGTCGCCCTCTGTCCCTTCATTGGTTTTCGCGATAACTTCAATTTGAAAAGGCTCCTAACCTTCTTCCGGTGCCTTGTTTTCCTTTATGTTGAAAGCTTTTTACCCTCAGGCACCCTCCTTGCTGATGCTTTGCCCCCATTTATCCTCAGAACAGAGACGAGCACCAGATTTCCTCGGTCCCTGCCTCCCTTTTCCGAGATTAAGTCTGCCGACAAAGTTGCCTCCCGTGTTGCAAGGTCCCCGAGACAGGTTGGACCTTTCCAGCTCCTCTCTTCGATCGGTCGCGGAAGATTTTTGTACCCCTGGTTTCGATCGATTTTGATAGGTGGAATTGTGACTTGATCACCTTTCCCTTTCCCTTCCCTCTTTTTCAGCTGCACAAGACCCCCCCCTACCTCACTTTCCCGTTCTCTTTAAGTTTGCCCCCTTTCTTTCGGGGCGCTGAGCCTTCCTCCCCTAAAGTTCCAGCACATCGTACCGTTACCGTCATCCTCGGAATTCCCCTCTGAAGTTGGGCCTGAGTTATTCCCCAACGGCTAAAGTGCTTCGGAGTTTCTGGGTGCGTAAAGACGGAATCCCCCTACTTCCATTGATCGCCCCTTTCCCCCCTGTAATGAGCCGCGCGACAGTTGTTTTCCTTTTGTCTCCTTCGGACCCGGGGATTTTGGACCTCCCAACTGCCCCGGGCGTCGGTCCCTGTGCTTGAAAAGCCCGGTGGAGGCTTACTTCCTTTCCCAGTTTTTAGACGCGATTAGGGCTGATCCTGGATCTGCGAGTCCACGTTCGGGAGACCGTCTTAACTTCTTCTCGCTGATTTTGAGATGGTATCTTCTCTGCTTTCCACGACTCTCTTAAGGTGTCTTTCCTTACCTGGAGGTGCAAACTCAGCCCCCCCAATTTTTTTTTTTAAACCCCCCGGCCGGATTCGCCTTTTACCTTCCCGGTTTTGTATGCTTTACTTCTTCCCCATTGCTTGATGCAATGTACGCCCGTTTTTTTTGTCGGAAGAGAGTCCCCCCCTGTCCTAAAAGCCCATTTACCCTTGGTTTTTTCTCCCGACCGCGTTTTCTCGCTTCATATTCATCACCTCTCAACCGTGCCTTCGCGGCGCAACCCTTTGTTTGCCGTAATGGCCTCCGTGAAGGGTCCCCTCTTTGAAAAGGATCATTCCTTCTTCCATCTTTTTTTTCTGTTTTTCCCCGATGAGCCCCCTCTGCTCAGGTTGCCTTTTAATCTTTCCATCTGCCCCTTTCTATTTCCTCCAGTTGCGGTCGTCCGCCGGGTTCTGACTTCCTTGATTTTGAGCGCCATGTCAATGACTCCCCCAATCTCTTATCTTGTCCCTCCCTTCGTTGTTTCGATGCCTGTATGCTGGTCCATCAGTTTTTTTCTCTTTCCCCGTCGTGGCCTTTTAACCTTAAACTTGCTCGCCCTATGGCCTGTCCAGTTTTCCTCTTTACACCATTCGACTTTTTCCCTCCCCTCTTTCCTCTTGTCTCTTTTTTCCCCTTAAGCGGAAGTACTGATCCTTTTCATTACTCGTCAATCTTTTCGCTCCACTTTTCCTTTGCAGACCGACAAAACCCTTTGCCATCTCTTCTTTTGCCCTGAGCTGTTCGATTAGCCTCCGCCTTCTTTTGTGACATGTGCATTGAATCATCAACCCAGGTCCGGTGGCCTTTTCCAGAATGGACTCGCCCCAACCCTGCTGGGACCTGACCTGATTCTTTTTATCCTTTATCCTCCTCCAACGTTCAATCAAGGGAATACTGGGCAGGTGGTTTCCGCTCCGTTCAGGTTTTAGACAATGGCATCCGGACGGATGTGATAGATTCCCTGCCTTCACCCCGAGAAAACTTCCCGATTCGTTCCGTATCCCTTCCCCTTCTTCTCCTCGGTCGCCTTAAAGTCAAGGACTCCTACTCCTTTTCCTGTTTCGCTTCATAAGCCCTCCCTTTGGTCACACGCCGCTGACCCCTTCAGTGGGCCCCTGTCCGGTTGCCACCCCCAACTTTTTTTTCAGTACAGACGGGCGTTACCTTTTTTGACTCTGGTTTCTCTTTTTTTCCCAATGGGACCCTTGAAGTCCTGGGACGTTGTCCAGTGGACCCTTTCAGTTGCACGACGGCCCCCTAGTGTTTGTGCCTTTTTGTCCATCCTTCTTTTTTCCCCTCACCACAGCGGGGGAAGATACGGTCGTCCCGGTAATGTTTGTTTACCCGCGTTCTTTTTCTCAGGTCGTCTGCCTAAGCACTTTCCATCGAAATCCCCTTCTCTTTTTTTTCTGGAGCAACTTGAGGGGCAGCTTGTTATGGTCCGTAAACCCCGAGCGAAAGCAAGCCTCCTGATGACCTTCCTTTTTCTTTAAGAATTCTTGGTGAACCACTCGCATCCTTGCTTTCTTGCCGACTTTCCTTCAGGAAGCTGGACTGGCCCCCCTTGACTCCCCTTAGGCGTATTGTTTTCCCCTTTTTTTTTTCCGGGCGCCTGCCCGCTCTTCCTCCTCTTTTCGTCTACATTCCTTCCTTTTGGTTCAGGAAACTTCTTGCTCGTCTTTCTTGGAGGTCTCTTCGGCGGCATCCTTTCTTGTGTTCTCCCGTCTTTGCGAGGCAGCTTCCCACAAGAACCCCCCCCCCTTTCCCCCTTTTTTTCCTTGCTTTAGGTCCAAATGGAGGAGCTTTCATAGACTTCCTTCCAAAAACCATTTTCCCGTTTTACAACTCCCATTAACGTTCACCCCTTTTCGCTTCCTTGAATGTCCAGCGAGTGGAGTCTTTAGCTTTTTTCTAACGTGTCCGCCAGGCGCTTTCTCGTTTCTTTTTTTATGTCAGGTCCCTTTCTTCGTGCCCCCCGTAATGGCTTCCACCCGGGGCCCATTTTTTAATGCAGCCCTCGTCGGGTTGCTTTGAACCACGAAGTATCCGACGGTTTTTCCCCCCGCTTTAGTTTTCCTGCTTTTGGGACGTCCGTTACGGGTTTCTAAGGACGAGACAGGCCTTAGGAATTTGATCCTGACTTTATTTTCTGACGGGTGATCGAATTGATAAGGCGTCTTTTTCGCATCTCTCTTGGTTCTTCTTTTTGCCAGGCTATCCCAGAATTTCCGGTGATTGTTCTTCACCCGCCATCAAGCTGACTAATACACCATGCCCCCTTTTTCCTTGTCTTGTAGTCGGGCTAATTCCGTACCCCATAGTTGTACCCCCCTACTGTTGTAGACGGCTTCGTCACACTTTTGCCCCCGCTTTTCTTGTCCAATTACCTTTTGTGTTCCTCCCCATGTCCGGGCGTGTCGAGCATCAGCTCAACAGCCCACAACCTGCCCCACGAGCCCCCTTGTTTTGTCCTCGGTCCACCCCGACCTTTCTCTAAGAAATCGTGAGTGTCACGAGTGGTAAGATCAAGTACTTCCTAGGCGGAGATCCCCAAGATTTGTACCCGGCGGAAGGTTTTTCCCACTGACTTTTTCTCTGGGGCGACGGCCCCCTTCTATTTAGATCTTATTACCCTTTTGCTTTGATTTTTAAGACCTACATTTTCTGATGGCCGCCCCGTGCGGCTTGTCATCAGTTGTTGTTTTGTGATTTCCTCACTTTCTTGCCTTTTTTCTCCTCAGACAGCTTTCTTTTTCCCCCCGTGTCCCTTCTGCGGAAACGCACTCCGAGGAGAAATTCTCCTTCGCTCCGCTTGACGAATCCCCCCCTTTCCAATGCTCTTTGGCCTCAATTCTTGTTCTTATCATCCTCGCTGGTAATGGCTTGTTACTTGTGACACTCCGCTTTCGGAGCGTCCCGTGTTTGCAGCTTGTGGGCCCCATGGCTTTCTTTTAGCCGCGAATTACACAATGTGGGGGCTGCGTGAAGGCTGTTTTTTCTCGGCGTCGAGGCACGTGTATGGGGTGCTGAAATTCCACCACCAAAAGGTAAGGTGTCCCCTGTGCCATCCTTTCATGGCTTTACTGCTCCTTCCACTGACATTGAAGAGATTTTTTTTAAGCTTTTTAGGCCCGAACCGCAGGTGGTTTATTAGTCAGCTTGCTTGCTTTGCCACTTGTAGGAACCCCCTGGATCCCATACCCAAGTCTGGTCTCTCCTTAGGCCTCTCGAAGAATACAATTTAACTTTGGACGCTTCTCGTCGGCGCGCCCCCCTCTCTCGCCTCTAACACGCAATCCCTTGGCAAGTTCAGAACAGACCCGTCTTTCTACCATCCATCTGCCTTGCGCTCTTTCCGGGGCCGAGCTTTTGGAGACAGTTCTTTTCAGCCTTTCTGCTGCTTCCTCTTTCCGTGCGCGCCCTGGGCTTTGAATTTTTTTTTTTTCCTGACCATTCTCAGAGCCACGCCTTTCAAGATCCTCGTTGCCTTTGTGATCCCTCCGCTCACTTACCGCCACTTCGAGGGGACCAATTCCATTACTTCGGGAAACGTACTGGTCCTGGCTTTCCTAATTTTTGTGGCCTGCAGTATCGTTGGCTCTAAAAGCAATTGAACTTTGACACCCTTCAAGCTTTACGTGTGGGGCTTGATCCCCCCCCCCCCCCAGGGGCCTGCCTTTTGTTCTGTGACTGCTCAACCGTGCGCACCCCATTGCAACGACTTCTATTCCGGGCCTCGAAGTTTCTCCTTTCCCGCCTGCGCCCTACCGGTTCCTCTTCGGAAGCCCCCTCCTTCCCGCAGATTACGGGAAGATGCAGTCCCCAATACCCTTTCGTGAGTGCAAGGCAGTTCTCCCTGCAATGCCATCTGACTTTTTACTTCTTTCCGACGTGACTCAGGTTTTACTTCGTGAGTGACGTACTTTTTACGTCGGCCTTTTTTTTTTCAAAGACATCTTTTTTTTTTTTTTCCTTTCCCTGAACACCTTCCCCTAATTTCTCTGAACTTGGAGTTCTTCCTTTTCAAATGCATCTCTGCCGCTTTCCCCCCCAATGCAGAGGAACATTTTTCACCCCCCCTCACTCGCCGTCGTAAGTGACCCACAATTTTTTTCCCCTCGGAAGTTGAATCGATGCTGCACGACAGTGATTTTCTGGCCCTTTCTCCCCTATCACTCCCCCTGATCAATTGACATGATCGCCCCCCCGGAAATGCCTTGCGTTCCCGAGACTATTCCCTTCCTCGCCCAGGGGCTTCATCCAACCTTTTAGTGCTGTGCAGCCGGGTTTGGTTCTTTTCCCACCCGTGTGCTGCAGGCTTACAGGTTCGCAGCGGGGATTTCTTGATCCTTTCCCATAGTCCTCCGAGTTTTTCGGGAAGTTCCCTTCAGTTTCGTCTTCTTTTTTTTTCGCGGTTTTTTTCGAGACTGGCCACGGGGAAGATATCTTCGGTTTGAGACATTTCACACCGCCGGTGTTTCAAACTGCCACTAATACCTGACCATTTCGCCTTATTGGGGCTCCTTAATATTCAAAAAGCTGGTTCACCAGCTTGTCTACGGCGGACCCCTACCGTTAAAGGGCAACTTCACTTTTTTTTCATTCCCATGCACCTCCAGATGCAGAGGCCGCCACATCACAAGTGTGCATTGCGTCCAACTTTTCGCCGTCCCCTTTCTTTGTATAGCTCCCATAGTGAAGGGTCATTCTTGATTTGTACCCCTTTCCCGTCTTGAGGAGATCGACCCCCATCTTGTCGTCTCCTCGCTTTTTTTTTGGAATAAGTGGGATGCTGGACCCTCTCTCTTTCTCCTTATATTGGACGTGGGTGAACCCACTTGCCATTTTTTCCCGACGCATTCTTCTCTTCCCTTCGTTTTTTTTTTTTTCTAGAGTTTGCATGTGCTTTCCATCCTGTTAATTTTTTGCTTTCAACCCCGAGTCATCGGAGCGCACGTCCCCCTCCTCGGTGAAAAGTCTCCCTGGCCATTCGCCCTTTGCGTGACGGGGACCCCAATTGAGGGATTTTCCCCTTTCTATCTTTGAAGGACGTCCTTGACCTCCTTGCCCCCTCACGATTTCGTTGATACCCCTTTTCCTTGTTTTGCCGTCTTTTTTGTTTGAGCCTGCATGCCACACATGGGTTCGTTTGTTTGGCCTGCTTGTGGTTAAGCTTCTCGCTCGCCGCGCTACGCATTCCTTTTCCCCCAAGGTAAGGTTTCCCTTTCAATGGCCCTTTGTGTGTGTACCCCCAAGGCTGCGGATTGCACGAGCTTTAGATTACCCCCCCCCCCGGGAAATTGATTTTGGCAGGTGGTTTATGTCGTTTTTTGCACGAGAACCATGGCTCCCCCAAGTGGAAAAGTCTTGTGCTCTCTGTTCCCCAGCCGGACTAATAAAGCCGCCCCTGCCGCTTCACCGTTTTCGTCCGCGAGCCCAACTCTTTTGCCTTTTAAAGTCCCCTCGGCGGGACCTAACTGTCAGGATGTTCTTCTTCTCACCCGGTGCAACTCCCGAAACTGCGCCATTGTTTCCAGTCCCCCGAGCCTTCAAACGTTCGTGGTCAGAAGTCCCCGGGGCGACGGACCCCGTATTCGTTTGGCGATCATGGGCGCTGGAAGCTTTCCATCTTTTTTTTTGACAGCGACAAGTTTTCCGTCCCCCCCCCCCCCCCCCCCCCCGGGGCCCTCCGTCCCCCACTTTTGGGAACTTTCTACGGCGCGGGGAACCCTGTCGTCCTTCGGCACTTTCCTGGCGGTTTTTTTTTAAAGCATTGGAAAAGGGAAGCCAAGCCTGAACCTTGAGACTTGGGGCCATCTTTCTTCTGGTGCGGTTGAAACCGAGCGACCCCCACTTTCTGATGACCCTTGATGCGCGAAGATTCCTTCCTGTCCTACGATCCTCCGGCAGTCACGACGCAGCTATTTCCGGACTATCCCTTTCCCCTCCCCAACGGAAGCCAACTAATTTCGGGTCGTCTGAGTCCCACGGTCCAGCCTTTTTTTTTGCAATGCCAGCTCTTACTAATCTCTTCGATCTTTGCCTTTTTCGTCGTTCGTCTATGTTCCAGGCTACTAGGACTGGTACCTGTGCTGGATCATAGCCTTCCCCTCTCAGAGCAGAAAAAAAAGGTACCCCCGAATTTCCCCGTTTCAGCTTCAAGTTGATTTCTCCAATTTTCTTAGTTTAGCGGCGGCCTGCCTCCAAATTGAAAGTTCCCCTCCTCCCCACGCGCGTAATTGCTTTCCCTATTTCCCTCGTGCGGTCCAGCGGGAGCTTCTTTTTCACCGTGCAGACCTTGGGGCTGAGAAGTTTTACCTACGCTGACGCTACCATGATCGCCCCACTACCCCCTACATGCTCCGCGGTTCGTCCCGGTGCTTGAAACCTCCCCTCTCATGCTAGCCCTTGGACGTACTTAAACCCGTTTTTAGGCTTGGAAGAGGGTGTATTTCCCCCTTGGCGTTCTACCTGCCGCGACAGGGTCGACGGCCCGGTAGTATTTTACTTTTCGACAATTATCCTCCGGTAAGGTCGAGCAGGCAGTTTGAGCTTGTCTTTCTATTCCCCACTCTCCCGTATTTCCGGGAGACATGTTTCTACATGGCTTGGCTTCAAGCTGAATACCTACCCACGCTTTCATTTAGGGGTAGGCGGCATAATCCAAACCACACCCACAACAAAACACCAGATCGTGCAATGTCCCCTCCTTGTACTACTTTAAGAACAGTCTGGCCGGGCCACCTTCCCTTGGTTTGACTTCCCTGTCGCTTTTACGTTGGCGCATCTTTCAAACAGCCATGTGTTTTCACCTCCTGTTTTGTCCGGTCCTTGCACCCCAAAGTGTGTCTTTTCCCTCCTTTTTTCTTGTAAACGCTTCCCTTAAACGGATATCAAACAAAAACGAGTACACTCAGCGAGTGTCATTATCTTTGATGTTTTTTTTCAGGTCATGGAACTTTTGGAAGTCGTCAAGCTGCCAGACTTTTTCACTTATCGTTTCTCCCTGAGACGCCGGTTTTCCAAAGTCGATGATCGCCATTCAATGACTCCCGTCCTTCTCCTCCTCTTTTTTTTTTTCGAGAGATGCTGAATGATCTCAGCTTTTTGCTTTTCACCCCAGGCGTTCCCTTGCGGCCACCCTAATTTTTTTTTAATAAGAGGCCTGCCTCCGCATCCCTCTACCTTCGCCGAGGGCTCAATTTCTCCCCCTTGAAGTAGCCCTTACTACTTTTCTCCTGACCCTTTCTAGCGCTAACGTTGCGGTGCAGACCCCCACAATTTTTTTGTTTTGTCCGCGAATGACCGTTTTTCCTGCGCTCGCCTGCTCCGGCAGAGGACCATTCATGGGAATGGTCCATTCAATTAAGGTTTTTTTTTCGGTGCTGGCCAGGTTACTTTCTTCGCCCTGTGACCTTTACTCGCTTTTCCTTTTTTCCTACCCCCGGCAGGAATCAGGCTCCCCTGTTCGGTTATTTTTAGTCAGCTTTCGCAGTTTGAACCGGCTTAGAACTTTGCTTCTTCACGTCTTTTTGAATGCCTTCTTCCATCGAACTCCTACCCTCCGGCCACCTTCTCGACGGAACAGTTCGCCGTTGCAGGCCCGACCCTCGTCGCCGATACTCAATTTTTCCCTCCCCGGCGGCGAAAACCTTGCAGTAATCCCTCCGGCCCCCCCGGCTGCCCAACCCTTGGACTTCTTCTTCCGCGACCCGTTAGTGGTTCATCCCCCCCTTCACTCGCCTTACGATTTACGGTTGGTTCACCTTTTCACTGTCTTCATGCCCCCTGGGACCTCTTAGCTCCCCCTCCCAGTCGCCTTTCTTTTTGAAGATCATCGCTGGACTACGCCAATCCGAGTGAATTCCTTCCTTTTCCTACGTTCTGGGACCTTATGGTATGGTCCGCTTTTTTTCATTTGGAATGCAGCTCGGCTCGCTAACTGAGTCCAGTTCAGTTGACCCTGGGATACTTCTTTTTCTGCGCTCTCACAGAGCGAAAAACCGCCACACCGACTGGGCTTATCCTCAACACAAGTCTAAGATTCTGCGAACATCTCCTCTCACGACCGGTTCCTTCCGGTCCTCACGACTGATCGCGCCCCAAACGGAAGCACCTCCTAATCGCGCGCCCGGCTTTCATTAATCTTCGATCGTGCTGTCGGCCCGGCGGGAACCTGATTCCTTACTCCTTGTGTTGATTCATCATCCCCCCCTTTTCTTTTTTTCTCCCTTGCACAGTAACACAAAGCTGACCTTTTATTTCCCTGTAACGTTGGAGTTCCCTTTCCCACATTCTTTGAGCGCGCCTTCCTTCACGTGCCCGAGGTCCCCCACCCGCCCTAAGTGACATTCCTACTTTTACCTCCCGACGTTTTTTTTATACAGCTTTGATGATCTAATTGCCGTCCGTTCGTGTGTCCATTAAGGCAAGGACTTAAGGACATTTTTCCAAACCTTCCCTCATAAAGCCTCTTGCCCTGTTCTGGTCGAATTTCGCTTCGGACCCGAGGACTCAACTGTCCTTTGAAGAGGGTTTTTGGTTAACCGCCGGGGAGGGTTTCCTGTGCCCCCAGGGCAGGATCCTTGATCTGCCACCTTATAGGCCTGACGGGTTTTAGAGACCGGTTTTTTTTCGCAGCGTTCGATTTATTTCTTATGAGGAAACGAAGGCATTCTATCCCACCTTTTCCTTTTTTGACATTGTTCTACCATTTCACGCCCACCAAGCGGACCTAACCGTTATCATTGATTCCCCTTGCGGTCTTCAATCTTAAAAATCTCGTTGGCCCAACCAGCTTTTCGTCCCTGGCCCACAGTAGGCCTGAACGACCTTTGGTTTCTTCTTTCCGCTCTGCGCGCGGCGGATGCCTCCAATGTTGTCCATTCTCGCCTAAAAAATCCCTGTTTTTTTCCACCGAACCGGTGGGTTTTTTCTTAACGAATCGTGAAGTTTCCCCTTCCGTTTTCTTTCTTCAGAGAGGAGGAGATCGACAATCTTCTCCTCCGACATTGAACTTTTTTTGGAATTCGTCCCTTGTTCTGCTTTGATTATCGGATCCTCTTATTATTGGGCCGGCGTGCCGTTTTTTACGCCTAAAGCTGAATTGATGTCTCAATGCA
>Ga0179593_1632927_pt1 | contig 10860 bp, 9 predicted proteins | sample CZODoug2_1_08_16_FD_185931 | JGI IMG/M metagenome (GOLD analysis project Ga0179593, IMG submission 185931) | Vadose zone soil fungal communities from Angelo Coast Range Reserve, California, USA - CZODoug2_1_08_16fungal (PacBio error correction) | ecosystem: Environmental > Terrestrial > Soil >... | reverse complement strand
CGATCGCTCCTGGTAATTTTCCGAGACCCCCTAACTGGTAACCCTCTTTTTCCCCCCTCATCGTTCAGACGTCAGTTTTCCTGATCCTGGCCGAATAGGATAATCCTAGATGGCTCTACCGCGGCTTTCTTTCCAGGATTGACAGAATCCCCCTCCCGATTACTTTTCTATTTCAATTGGCGTTCCCGACCCCCCTTCTATCCTGTCCTGCTTGCCCCAAATTATTTTTTACGGCCCCTTTTTACAGCGCTTTTTTCTCCTTCAGCGGGCCTTCCATCGGCATTTTTTTTTCTTCGCTTCAGATCCCCCCTCCTTCCAATGTTTTGAGTGGTCCTAAAATCCTTTGGGTCCCAATTTTTCTCCCTTTCCAAAAGTGGGAAGGCCGATGCAATTGTCTCACTTCCCCCCCAAAATGTAGAGACTCTTTTGACATCGTTCCGCCCTGCTCCGGCTCAGCTTCGTTTTGTCTCGCTCATCGGGATTCAAAGAGCCTTTTATCCCTTGCCTGCCGGCTTCTCCCCAATCGTTTGCTTCTTTCTCCCTATTTTGTGAAGTTTTTCCCCAACGGATTTCTCGGTATTTTTCCCAAAGCGGAGACGTCGATATCGTTTAGGATCCGGTTGGGCGTGAAGTTCCTCTCGGGAATATTCTTTCAGTCATGTCGTTCCCTCTTTTCATATAACCATCTGCAACTCCCGGTGATGATCTAGTGACCCCAAACTTTTTGCCTCTACTGCTGCAAGGCTGACCCTCCTTTTTTCTTCGAAGAGGAACTTTTTATCCTGAGCCAGCTATTTTCTTAAGACCCTATCGCCTTTCGGCTTCCCCCTGATGCGGCATCTGAGTAGCTCCGAAAAGATCGACTTCTTTTCTTTTTTCGTCGGGTTCGTCAAAATGGCTTCTTCCCCATTTTCCCCGAGCCTCTTAGCGCCGTTCCATGGCAGGGCCCTGGAAGCCCTCTTCGCCTGTGCTCTCCTTTCTCCCTACTTGGTTTGTTCTCTCCCCTCCCCATGACCCTCAATTTTTTGGACTGCTTTGGGGATGTACTTCCCTCTTTTTCGCCCGAGCGGGCGTGTCTCACTGGAGTACCAGTTTCCTTTCGCGGACTCCCCTTGTTACTTTGAATCTTTTTCCTACGCAGACTAAAGCCCGTGCACCCTTTTTTCCCCCCCATCGCCTCAGCCCCTCGTCCGTCAGGACTTTCTCTTATCAAAAGCTTCCTTTTTCCCTCCCCTTCTATTCTCCCGGATTGCGCCCCTTGCAGAGCCTTTCCCTGCGCTCGACTTCTGGCCATTTACCGCTTTTTTTCGAATCACCAAGGCTCCCTGCTTCTGTTCCCCCTAAACGCTTTTCCCCCCCCCCCGGAATTCCTTTCTCTTCCTACTCTACGTCGCCTTCTTCTCGATTCCCGAACCCTCCTGTTGGCCATCAAAAATCGTTTTGTTGCTATTTTTTTTTTAGGAGCTTATGCAAGTATACCAGCCGAGTTTTCCCCCTCATTCCGCGGATCCCCTCCGCTTGATTCTTCTCGAGTATCCCCCCCCCCCTCCGTCAAGATCAACCCCGAGTTTCTTCCCCTCGAAACAATGGCTTGCCCCTGGAGAGTACCACCCCTTTTTGAAACAATTTTTTAGGGTTGCTTACTGGGAGTTTTTATTGGAGAGTCATCCCCTCCTCTTGCCTTTTCCTGGAGAAAGATTTCCCAGGCAATGCGCAGTTTCATCCAGAAGCGTTCTCTTTCCGGCTTCCTCTTGCTGAGTCGTTCCCTCTCTTCCCAATCTGCAGGCCCGTTACTTTTTTTATCAGGGACTCCTTAAAATTAGCTTACCCTCCTCCCCCCCCGATGCTCCAAGCTATAAAGAGATTCAAAATTTCCTGATGGTCTTTGGAGACGATTTTAATATTGGAGAAAGGGAGCTCTCGAATAATTAACCCCCCCCCCCCCCCCCCCCACCCAACCCCCCCACCCCCCCCCCCCCCCCACGAAGCTCTCTGCAGGATTACCGCCACTTTTTCTTATACCCCTGCCCCCCTCCTACTTTGAAATATCCCCCCCTTTTGGGTCCTGGAGAATTCCCATGCACCGCTCTTACCAGAGGATCCCCCCCTTGGTCGAGATTTTTTTTCCCCCCTGGAGCATTTGGAATCCAGATGGAAGGCCTACCAAACAACCAGTAGAGCTCTATCGCCCCCCCTTCTTCCTATGCTTTTTTCCTTTTTCTCTGACGACAGCTTTTTCCCTTACGCGGACCTTTTTTCAGGCATCCTCTTTCCTACTTCTTTTTTTTCAGATGTTGCTAAGACTCTTGGCCTGATCCCCTTACTGTCCGGCGTAAGCTGCGCAGTTTTCCAGTCCGTTTTGAAGATTTTCGTGAGCGTCTTTTTTTTCTACCTCGCGATTTAGTTCTCTTCGTTTTCGAGGGTTACACCGAGCCAGCACTCCCCGCCCCGAGCCCTCCTTCTGGTAAGCTTTGTTTTGGAGAGAATTCCTGCGGTTTTTCCGCGTTCTTTCCCAAGGCCTTTTTTTTCCCCCTGTCCGCTTGATTTGCCCTAGATATCGTTGGTATTCTATCATTTGTAATGATGCGCGCCCGTCGCCGGTTCACTGCAATCTTCTTCTACCAGAATTTGTGGATTTTTTCCTCGGTAGGCTTCCCTCCTCGAGATATAGCTTTGGAGACCTCGAATTTCCCCATGAGCCTCTCCATCTTTTACAGAACGGATGCCCGGGGCGTCTCCCTTAACTTGGCCTCCTCGAATCTCTTCTTCGGCTTGTCCACACGTTCTTTGAGGTACGGCAGCGTTGTCTCCTCTTGTTTTTGGAGCCTTTCCACTGGGCTTTTTTCCCTCCTTCAGACTTCCCTTCTCTCCGATACCCCTCCCCGCCTACCCCTGCAAGACTTTGGTCAGAGTTTGCCTCTCCTCAAAAGGGTTTCCCCTCTTGACATTCCTCCCCCCCCTGATCGAGGGATCTGACCTATTTAACATACGAGTGACCTGTTCTGCTTTAGGGTTACTAGTTTTTCCCAAAAGCCTGTGCTAGTCCTTTCTCCAAGCTTCCCCCACACGGGACTCAGAGGTTCCCGCTTTTATTTTTCCAGCGGCAAAGGCGTTTTTTCTTCATGATGCTTCTTCTTTTCCGCGGCTCCCTCCCCCCGAGATACTTGAATTTTCCCTTTTCATTAATCCCTTTGGACGCTCCTTTTCGAGCGGTGGAGTCGATTTTCCTTCCCCTTCCCTAACGGTGGCATATGTCGTTGATCCTCTATTTGCAGACCTTGACGGAGAGATTTTTTAGAGGCCTCCTCGAAGGGATTACGGACGTATCCTGATCCTCAGGGTGTCTCTCCGAGCCTTGCCTTGGGGGAGGGCGTCACGTTCCTTTCATTCGGTACTCTTTCCCATCCACGAAAATTCTTTCTCCTGTCTTGTCGCGACCCCCCGGTTACTTTTCCCCAATGAGCATTCCTCCCGCAAGCAGGAGGTGGCGACTGAGACTCCCCCGGCGGTTTTATATATATTATTCCTCTCCCCTTTTTGTGTTGATCTTCCCCCCATTCTTGAAATTTTTGGACGCGACGCTTTGCACTGAGGCCCTTTTTACTTGAACCTGTAGTTCCCTTTTGCATCGATCCCTACGAAACTCTTCCCCCTCCCTCTTCGTGGAGGCGGTCCCGCATCCAGGGCCCTCAAATTTTCCCCCGCGGAGCATATCGTCGGACTTCCTCCCTCTCTTTTCTCTGCGATCAACGCGCCCTGTTCGGCGATATTTTCATCCCTTTTTATTCGTTTCTTTTGCACGATTTTTTATTATCCCCCCCCCCTCTTATGGTGTCGACTCACCACTCCGGATTCAAGACATTTCTGCCGCCTTTCTCAGTTGGCTACCTACCAACCGGCAAAAGTTTTTCCTTTTCGTCGAAGTTCCTCATCATTAGGGTTCCCTTTTTTAAATATTCTTCAATTTCGGATCCTTTGCCTCCAAGATTGGCCCCTTTCCCTTAGCCTCGCGAACTTTCTCCCCCGACAATCCAATCTTCTCTCCCTCCCTCGAGCCTCCCCTAGTCCAGTCCCCCCCCCCTTACCAAAGCTCCCCCTGTCGGATAGGTTTTTCTCGATGAAATTCCTTCCTGCCCCCCTTTGCCCCAAATATGTTTTTTCCTAAATTCCCCCCCCTGACGGTCCTTTGATTGAAGTTTTTTCATTTCTCGGTGGAAACTGCTCTTTTCTAGCCCTATGATCCCAATAGTCTTCTACAAACGAGTTGGCCAAGCCCGTCCTCTCCCTCTTTCCACTATATGTCCCCCCTCTCCCCCCTTTCCAATAGACTCCATGGGCCTCACCTTTCTGTTTTAGGATATTTGAAACTTCTGCGGCCAAGCTTCTCCTCCCGAGACCACACTTGAGCGTTTGACATCCTTTCTTTTGGTTTGCAGGTAGGGGAGCCCTTGTCGAACACAATCTTCTCATTTGGACGACTGTTTCTCCTACTAATCAAGCTGGTGGCCCCCCTCTTTTGAATATCTTCGCAGGTTTTCATTTCCGAACCTGGAGCTCGACCCTTGAGATGGTTTTCTTCCTCCTCCCCCGCAGCCGGAAATTCGCTGGGAACCGAGAACTACACGCGCGCCCTATAGCGCCCCCCCCTATGAGTTTTTCTCAGGCTCCGATCGAAATTCTGCGCCATCGCTTTCCCCCCCTTTACCTCTACTCCGGTTGTTCGATATTTTAAAGAGGATGCCTTTTACTTTTTCACGTCCCTTCCCTTTCTTCAGCAGATCCTTTCTCGCAGAGCTTTGCCCCCACTTTGGGGGCCTAGAGTCGAACTTCTCCTGGTAGTTCTTCGGCCAGATGAGCGGGTTATGAAAATACTTCCCCCTTCTAAGGCCTTTGTATCTCTCGGCGGGGTTAATACTTGCTTCGATAAGATTCTCCTCCTGAGGTTCACTAAGCTTTTTCTTTCTGGGAGCCCCCCTATCTTCTCCCCGTGCGGTCTCTTCCTGTAAGGTTTCCTCCCTGGCAACAGAGCTACCCTCCTCGCCAGGTGGATGTCCTCCCCCCCCCTTCTAAGTTGGATCTGGGAGTAGAGATTTTTTCTCTTCGATCCCCCCTGAGCATTCTCAGGCGAGTCCAACCCTAGGGGCGATTACTTTACCCCTGGCTCTCTGCCCTCAATTCCTTAAAGATTTTTTTCCCCCTTTTAATAGTGCCGCTCTTGTTTCTCTTCAGACCTTGTGAGTTTTCCTGGGCGGACCCCTGGATCGGTCCTTCCCCCGATGACGCTTTTTACCCCTTTCTGAAATCGACAGGGATGAGTGTATTCCTTCCCTTTTTTTGTCCCCAGAGTGTGCCGCTGCAAAAGGGTCCTCCCTTTTGTGACTAGCCTCTAGATCTTCTATCGGACGTAGTCTTTTTCCCCCGTTGAAATACCCTTTCCTCGACGGGTTTCCTGAATTCCAAAGCTGATTTACGTCGTCTTTTTCTTCCCCCAACTCGAATTTTTTTTCCCCCAAATCCTGGCTTAGACCCTGATGGCCTTTTTTTCCCGAATGCTTGCTCCCTGGCAACCTTCTCTTCGAGTAGGCCGAGTTCTTTCCTTTTGGTCTTTCTCCCCCCTTTCGGGAATCTCCTTCCTCCCCTTGCTCTCTGGTGGAGTTCTTTTTCCTCCTCCGTTTCTTCAGTCAGTCTCGTTACCCAAGGGAAGCTCTCTTCAGCCACCGCCCCATGACTTTGAGAAACTCCCCCGCTTTGAGCTCCCCCCTTTTTCACTTGACGGGTCCTCCGGCTGAGGCGTTTCTCTTTTTCGGCGTCCTCCCGATGCGTAACCCTCTATCCCAGCTCACGTGAAAATTTTTTCCCGGATTGTTACGTTCCCCCGAAGAGATGCTTTTACCTCCAGTTTGGGCCAATATTCCCTTTCGCGTCGCGCCAGGAATTGCCACATTGGACCATTCCTTAGCGATTTTGTATCCTCCCCAGTTGTTTTCTTCTCCAAGGTTCCCTGAAACTTTTTTGCGGCGCGAAGCTAAAGTCGATAGTGACTCAGGGTGGACTGTTTTCTGTCAGTTGATCTGTTCTTTTCGTTGACCCGCCCTCCCCTCAGTTGTAGATTTCCTTTGTTCTTTCGGACAGCATCCAACCATTCCGGACTTTTCCCGCCGGATCCCTTTTTCCCTTTTTTTTTCCCGTCGGAATCGTTTTGTCTCACCATTCTAGTCTTTTCGTTTTATGGCGGTGGCAGATCCTCCTCGGGGGATTATCAATTTTTTTCTGGGCCAGCCGTATATCTTTTTTCTCTCCAACCCCCAGATTTTTTCTGAGCTTTCTCTTCCGAACAAATCCTCCTCCAAAACTCCTCGAACGTCGCTCGCGAGCACAATACAGCAAGCTTCCTGGCACCACCCGTATTTCCCGATAATTACCCTCTCTCTCTGTTGAGCCCCTTCTTTTCTTTGCAGGAGCATCTTGGATCCCTAGATTTGCTCTTCTAGTGCCCTCCGGTTCTCTCTATAAAGAAGTCCCCTTCTTCCAGATTTTCCCTACTTCCAGTATTTTCCCCTTTAGTGGTTTTTCCTCTCGGATTTCGTACCACTTCTTTTATAAACACCAGCCTGGGTGGTCCCTGGGCTTTATTCTCTTTCATCTAGGGACGGCTTGCTGCCGTTTGTCCAGAATCTATTGTCGAATTCCCCCCCCCCCCGCTGCAAATTTCCCCGCGTTGGGGCCCCTTTCTCGATGGAGGCGATGCGGGCCACTCCAGGGGAATGGCGCAGGACCGCCATTTAAGGTCTCCCTTTTTTTTGCTCATGGTTAGAATATCTTTCCCTCTATACCTCTTTCTCACGGTATCCTCTTAAGTTGTCCCCCTCTTTGGATGACTCTTTTCCTTTCCTTTAGTGGAGACCTCTCCTTCCGCGGCGTTTTCCCCCCTTCTTCTTTTCCCTGGAAGGCCTCTTCGTTAGATGCCTTCCCTGGGGAATCTCGAGCTACTCTTTCCTCAGACAGGCCCCCCCCTCTCCTGACGAGTCCACTTCAGTTCGCGTGGTTCCCCCCTCTCTTAGCGGTTTTTTTTCAAGAGCTTTCCCCCTACTTTTCCCGCGCGAGGGCTCCTTAGTCCTATTCCTTCTCTGCGCAGCATTGGCGGACTTCCAGTTGCAAACCTTCTTTCTTCCCCTCTGCGCTGACCCCTCTTTATTTCCTCCTCTTTTGAGAGCCCTTTCGATTTCACTGTCACGGGCGTCAATCTCGCTTTTTCTACCGAGCAAGGGCCTTTTTCATCGTATCCTCAACCTTTCCTTATATATCCCTCGTTATCTTCGGCCTCAGTGGCTTTTCGCGGTCTGAACCGGCCAGGTTCGTCAGGAACCCACCCCTTTTTTCCTTTTTCGAGTTTCTTCGGATCTTTATCGAGATTTTTCTTGTCAATCAGCTTGATTATTTGTGGCCCCCCAGATCCCGTGGCGGTATCCGGTTTTAATTTCGTTTCCGCGCCCCCGTTTTAAATCGTTTTCAATTCGCAATCGATCTTTTCTTTTAGAGTCTTTCCCTGCCTTGACTCTTCTTCTTTGCTCGAACGCTCTTCCCTTCTGGCCAGTCCTGAACCAGCAGGTTCCCCCCCTTAAATTACCCTTTTTATCTCCCTAACGTGCGCCTCCGGTCCTTTTTCCGGTGACCACACTTTGTATTACGGCCAGTTTTCTTGGACCCCCCCTCAGAGGCTTTTCCCAGGGCAGGCATGCGACCCAGTCACCTTTTGCCTTCTTCAAATTACCCCCCCTTCTGCGTGGTTTTCTCCCGCGATGGCACAGATTTTTCTTGGGGCCAGCCCCTCTTCCTGAGGACCACCTTCTTTTAGAGCTTTATTTAGACCCCCCTTTTTTCCTACGCGCTGAGAGCTTGTGGACTTCTCTCTTTTTAAAGAGTTCCTCCCCGGCTGTTTCCTCCAAAATCTCTTGGCTTTTCTCCGGTACGTTTAAAGCGGCCCCTTCTTTTGGTTTCAAGAATGCTTGCTTTTTCGAACTCGGCGACGTAGTTTTCCCCTTTTTGGGAGGTGAAGGCTCCTGTAGGTCTTTTCCTTCTGGAAAGTCCCTTTGAGTCCCTCTGGCCCAGACTGAGAACTAGTTTTCCCCAGGCTTTTTTCTTTTTTTTTTCCCCGCAACTTTCCTCTGCTGAATCCCAGCATTTTCGTTTCCCTTTTACGGGATCTGCTGATGAAGACTCTCCCTTCTGGAGGCGATGAGTAAGGCTTGGCAGATTTTTCCCAACCCGGATGATCCCTTAGTCCCCCTAGTCGTTTTGTTCGTTTTCCGATGCAAGGGCACCCTTTTTTCCAGTCCGCCATGTTCCTGGCGACCTCTTCTCCTCCCCGAATGGCCCTTCCCCCCTTAAGGGCTCAGCCTCAATGTGTTTCTCACTCCCTTTTGTTTCTCTAATATTCTCCTTGGAGATACTCCCTGCAAGTGGATGTCCCCCCCTAGCTTTTCAATGGTGCCTTTCCCTGAGTGTCCCAGGGCAGTTTTCCCTAGGACCCGACGAACATCCCGGTTTTTCCCCCTCTTTCGTTTTCCCTTTTATCCGCTGTTTCCTCTCTGTTCGCTCAAATTTCCCAGACGTCGTCCCCATCCCTTCTCCGTCGCTGTCTTTTCCATCGGACGTGCCTTGGCTAGTCTTCTTTAGGCTGGAGGTTTTTTCACGAGATTTTTCCTTTAAAATTTTTTTTTTCCTGTTACAGACTTTTACTAGTGGGTCTCCCCCTTGAGTGTGCTTCTCGTGCCTATGAGTTTTCTCCCCCCCCTTCCAAGCTGATCCGTACAACAGTATACATTTCCTGACGTCGCAGTTGCGAACACCCCCCCCTCCCCCCCGCATTCGGGACCCCCCCATGTCAGTTTGCCCTCCCCCTACTTAACTTTTTCGAAGACACGCTGAGTTCCTTCGAAGACTAGGATCCCAGCAGCGCTTTGCTTCCCCTTCTCCCCCGAAAGAGAGTTTTCCTTCTTCCACGATTCCGCGCCCTCTAGTGTGGCCTTTTGCAGCGGTCGGGCCCCGCGAGTCTACACTTCCCCCCCTTCTGCTCATCCACTCAGCCTTTTTTTTCTTCCTGCTGCGTGGCTCTCCCTTCCTCTTTTCGTTGCCTCATGCTTTCTCCAAGGCACCCCTTGACACCTCATAAAGTTTCTCCTTCGCGCGCCGGGGATTTTATTCCCTCGCGCCATTTTCCTCTTCTTCAGAAATGTTTCCGTCTTTCCCCTCTGCGAGGACTTTTTTTCCTTAAATCTTCTCGTCCAAAGATCCCCTCACAGTAGTTGGGACCTCGACAGTAGGATCCCCCCTCCTTCGTCCCGCGCAGCACTTCTTTTTCAGCTTCGAAGGATACCTCAGGTGTCCTTATCCTTCTGAGTTTTTTTCCTGGAGGAACCCCCCCCCTCTCCCGTGAGCCTAGTCTCTTCCAGAAGGTTTACACGTGTTTTCCCCCCTTCGAGCTGGGAACCTGTGAGGTTTCCCCGCGAAGTTTCTAATATGCCTTCCCATACAACTACGTAATCCTCCGAGTTTGCATATGCTTGCGTCTTGCGGGACTTACGCTTTCTTCCCACCAAGGGGATACCCCCCCCTCTCTACCCAAAAATCCCTCCTCCCGTGTTTGGTGCTTTGCCCCGAGCGTTTTCTCCCTTTTTTCACTGTTGGAGCATCCCTTTTCGAAGGAGCACCTCCGGCTCAGAGTTCCCTGTCGGCTTCTTCGCTTTTAGTTCTTTCCCCCCCTCCCCTCGCTTTTTCTTTGAAACCGACCGGTCCCCACCTCTCTTCGGCAGTCCATTTTCTTTGGAAGAAGCTGTTTTTCCCTTTATTCTACTGTTCTTTCCAGGACGATTCCTCTCTTGAGCGTCCCTCAGACTTTAGGCTGGCGGGCCTCCTTCGACTTAATTCTTTCCCTTCCTTCTCACTCCCTGGTACCCGATCTCAGATTGGATGGCTTCGCTCAGTTGGATTTTGCGGTCTTTCCTGAATAGAGTTTACCTCTTCTAGCTTTTATTCTCTCACTGCGTTCCCCTACAATCATCCCTCTTACCCTGTCGACCCTTCCGATGGAACGTCCCCCTTTCCCCCTTAGTTTTTTTTTAGTCCGGATTGACAAAAGCTTTTTCTCGTCCCCAAGCGTTTTCTCTTTCTTTCCCCTTTGTTTCCCTCCTCCGGGAGAGGCCCTGGACATAGACTCACCGGCGAAGACCCCAGGGCTGCGTGGATGCCTAGAAGCATTGCCTTTACGCTTCCCCCTTTTTCCGCCCCTTGAGCTTCTTTCTCTGTATTTTTTTTTCCGTTTTCTCGGCCCATTCGTGACTAAGCGCTGGATTTCCTTCTCGTCCTTTCGGGTTTTCCTAATCTCCTTTTAGCGGCTCGTTTCTTCTTCCAATCTCCAAACCCTTGCTCGATGCTCGCTCTGTGGTAAGATGGCCCACGCGTTTTTGGTCCGAATTCCGGAGGCTCTTTCTGATTTTCGCTGACTTTGCCCCCTCCTGGAGACCTCTGGCGAGAGGCCGACTTTGTTGTTGTTCTTTTTTCTCGATCAAACACGAATGGCGGCCAAGACCTCCTTCGTTATAATCCCCCCCTCGATACTGCTGATGACCTTTTCTCCCTCTTAGATCCCCGGGATTTCCCTTTTCCTTTCCCGATAGATCTTCTGGAGGCCGATCGAGTAAGGATTTTTCCTGGTTCAGTCCCCTTCTTCCCGTGTAACTCCCCCGTGATCGAGTCCCCTCTTCGTCAATACTTTTTTTTTGCTAAAACTGGTCCGCGGTCAGTCCAACATGCCTTCCCCCCTCCCCCTATAGTTCCCTCGTCTCTTTCAGTAAACCATGG
>Ga0179593_1547845_pt1 | contig 10860 bp, 17 predicted proteins | sample CZODoug2_1_08_16_FD_185931 | JGI IMG/M metagenome (GOLD analysis project Ga0179593, IMG submission 185931) | Vadose zone soil fungal communities from Angelo Coast Range Reserve, California, USA - CZODoug2_1_08_16fungal (PacBio error correction) | ecosystem: Environmental > Terrestrial > Soil >... | reverse complement strand
ATCTTGAACCTCTGTTTGAGAAGAATCCCAATTTTCCCACCAAGGAACTGTCCGGAGAAGATTTTTTTTATTGTCCTGACCTCCCCCCACCTTTCTTTCGAAGGTGATTTACCATTTTATGGGTCTTACTTTTGGTTCGCTGGTCAACGACCGGTGAGGTACAGCTCACCTCCCCCCTCCCTCCCCGCGCGTGGGTTGCAAAAGGGATTTTTTATAATAGAACAGATTGCTCTTACTTCCCATGTAATTTTCTTTCGTTTTTTTCCCGCCCGCGCTTCGCTGGTTTTTCGCGGTTTTTTCCTTGTAAAAGCGGGCGAGCTACGTTGCTTTGGCCTTTGACCCCATCGTGTTTTGGGTGCCCAATTCCGTCCCAGTCCATGCACTTCCCCCACCCGCCCCAGATAAAAGCAAAGACCCTGTTTCTCCCGTACAAGCTGTATACCGCCCCTTCAACACCCCCTACCCCCTCTCCAGGGGGAATAATTTTGGACGGTCACCGCCCTCTTGGGGTCCTCTCCCCTCAGTTCTTTTTGGCGTTTCGGCGCTTCGCCATTGGGACTTGATGTCCACCATCGATTTTCGTCTTATTACCCTTTTTTTCCCCTTCGTTCTTCATTCCCCCCCGCCCGGCCCAAGTTGGGCTGGTGTGCAAAACCCCCCCCCCCAAAGTCGACTTTGGTGCGGCCCTTTTGCCTTGCTTTTTCCTGTTCTCCCTCCTTTCTACTTTTTTGGCATTACCGTTTTCCATCCCCGGCCCTTCTAAGGAGGTCGAGGGAATGCGGAACGGTGCCCATATAGGCCTACAATCGGTTTTCCTTCTCTTATAGGAGGCCCCTTGACACGGCAGAAACGCGCCTGGGGCACACCGGCTGTTGAGTTTTTTCTTCCCTTTATTTCCTTTGGTTTGCGATTTGGTTGCTCAGCTGCTTAGATTCGGTTGGTCTGTCCTTTTTCTCATTTTTTTCTTGCCTCCCCCCGTTTCCAACTTCGGACGTTCATTTTTGCTCGCCCGTGTTCTTAGTTCGCAACCGATGCTGGAGCGTCCTTTTTTTTTCCCTTCCTCGCCACCTTTGCGCCTAAACTCAACGTCTTTTCCGCGTTTACCTGCGCACGCCCCCATAACAGACTGTACGTTGCGCTTTGATGTTTTTACATTACCCCAACGTTGGATATTCATTTGCCTTTATTCCGGCTTTCTTCCCAATTGTTTTAGGCGGCTGGCGCAAAAAAACCAAAACCCCTCCCCTTTGGGTCCTATTTTGAACAGTTGGGCTCGCCGATCCCCCATACACCTTTCCTTATCAGTCTACTTTTTTGATTAACCAGTCTTCACCCCCGCACTCCTTTATAGAGATCGGGCTCCTATTTTTTCCTCTTTTTTTACCCCCCCGGGCGGCGGTTTTTTCTTCTTTTCCCCGTAAAGACGCAAGGCGGGTAAACACGGCTTACGGTGCACGCCTAGTCCCCCCTCCGTTTTTTTTCAAAAACCCTGTCGTGGGGGTTCCCAAACACATCCCCGTAACATCGTGACATCAGGGCCGATTGGTGTAAGGCACCTCCTGGGTTTGTTTCTTTGGCAAAAAAATTTTTGGAAACGGGCTGACCAGCTCCCCATCCCACCCTTTGACCTTTCACTGTTAGGTACACTTCCCGCTGTCCCCCCCCAGACAAGACAAAAAACCACTCTCACAATACTTCTTCTGTCCTTATCGTCTTTTTTTCTTGGCGGGCTGGTTGTACCTGGCTGGTCTTATCGCGGCAGCAGGGGCTCCCTGGATTTTTTGAACCTTCTGTGCAGTTGTCCGTGTGCTTCTTTCCACAGGAACCCCCCCGGGACCCTTCACCACATTGGTTTCTTGTTTTTTTTCCTGTTTGATAGGGCGGACCGTTTGGTTTTGGAACTCCTTACTTCCTCCCCGCGGGGTTTTTTTTTTTTCCGCGCTTTCGCTCGCCTCTCGGCCTTTGGCCCGCCTACTTTAAGGGGAAGTCTATCGTGAGGTTGTTTGAGTCCCTGACCTCGGAGGACCCCTGTTGTGCCTGGGAGGCGCCCCTTGAGACCGGAAATGCCGATCTTTTTGGAGATGGCTGCAAACACATTTCATTTTTCCTTTGCGACTATAGGCGTATCCTGCGCGGCAACACTGCTGGGGCGCCATCATGGAGTTGGTTGGTAAAGGCTGGCTCGTATCTTCCCCCCCCAGATCTTGGACTGCGCGGCAGAATTTTTGCGCCATTCGGGGCAGGCAGGAAGATGGTTGTACGTCCATTCTCTGGGTCCCCCCCCCTCCCGTGCCTCCCCGACAAAGATATATTTTTCCCTTCGCTGTGGGTTGTTGTTTCTCTCTTTTTCTGGGTTCTTTTTGTTTTTCCCGGGAGAGGTCTGATCGATGGAAATCACAACACCAATCTGCCTTATCACTTTCAGTCTGCCGGGGAGTGCGTATGTAGATTGCCAGCCATGACCATTTTTTCCCCTGCGCCTGGCTTCTCCCAAGCGATTGCTTTAAGGTTGCCAGAGGTGGGCTTCCCTTTTAGCCGATTGACCCGCCAACTCTTTTGTGCCCCTCAGATCAGCAAGTCGCCGGTCTTCTTACCAAAGCTCTCACCGGTTTTCCTCGATTTAGGAGTGATCCTTACCTCCGAGTCTTCGACGGCGGCCCAGTTCCTCGTTCCTCTCTCAAAGGGCCTCGAAAACCACGTTTTTTACAGGGCGTGTCGCATCTAGGTCCCCATCCCCCCCCGGTATCCCCTCTTCCCCAGTATGAGCATAAAGACAATTTTTTGCTGGCTGGTCTTTAATTGACGCACTTCAAGCACGATGTCACCCCGTTTTTCCAAACGGCTCCTGCCCCCAACCCCAAAGGGTTGGTCCTACCCCTCCCTATCCATCCCTACTGCACGAGACTACGGGGCAGAACTTATATTTTTCCGTTTGGTCGTTTTCACCCGACGACATTCGTTCCAGTTGTCTGTGGAGATTGCTTTCTCCCTTCGAAAATTTGGGGATGTAACCCATCTCACGGCGCGTGGGATCCATCCTTTTCGGGTCCCTTCGATGTTTTGTCTGGTGCAGCCCCGAACATTTGGATACAGGCACGTTTTGAACTTTTCCTTCCCTGGGGTCCGAATTTGACGTACGTGGGTCTCACCTCCTTGTTTTTCGGCCTTCCCTCCCTATTCCAGGCTCTGAATACGGCTGCCCCGGCCCACGTTCTCCTTCTGAACTTTTTGGAAGGGACTTTTGATCAGACTTGACGAAAAGCTTGCCTTGAACAGGTAGCATCCTACCATCGAACCACCTTTTTCGTTCGCCCAGAACGGGTGCATCGGACCGGATAGCAATTCCGTCTTGGTCCCCCGTTCTCTCCTTTTGGCACTTGGGTTTTGAGATTTCCTTTCTCGACCTTCCCTTTGTTCGTTCTTGTCCCCTTCAGGGAGTATGGCTCCGTTAGCATGATTCTGCTTCAGCCCTCTTTGCGACCCAGCAGCCAGTACCTTTCAGCTGTTTCGTTTGGATTGCATGTTGGAGAACGTACCGTTTAATCTTTAAAAAAATTTCTTCGGTTTTTGCAGGGCGCTACCTCTCTATTTCTTGTTTTCTCCCCATCGTACCCGGGTTTTTTTGCCAATTTTGATCGAAGCTTGGCGTTCTTGCAGCTGCCCACCTTCTCCTCACGCTCCCTTTCGCAGGTCTTCCGAGTTTACCTAGAATGCTCAGGATCCCCTTTGCATTCTTTTTTTTATTTTGTGATTGCAAGCGGTCCGTTCGGACCTTTTGTCGACCCTTCAACAAGACTTTCTTACCCACTTCATGTGTGTTGAGACCCGGTCCTCCTTTTTTCCTCCGTTCAGGACTCATGCATTCGCTCTTTTACCAATTCCCTATGACGATCTCCTGGTTGGACCCTTCGGACTGATTTTTGGCGCTGCCCGGGGTCTGCGCTTGCCGTCCATTAGTTTTTTTTCTTTGTGCCCTTCCCCAAATAGGCACCTGGCGTTGTGATTTGTTTGTTGAATCGTCGTCCGCTTGTTCCTTTTCTTCCGGTGCTTTGTTGTAGGTTAGTTGCCTTCTGGCACCGCATTTTCTTTGTTCGGGCACCAATCTTTTTGTTTCCCGCCTTTCGCTCTTCCGTCCTGGTGCAACCCCACCTCCCCCCACTTCTAATGGCGTCTTTTTTTTTTCTTTCACTTGCCAGGTAGCGGGATTTCGACGCACTAGCCAACGCTTTTTTGATTCCCCCTCTTTGTGGGAGTGAGTGTCTGATCTCCCTTCAAACCCCCTATATTGACCTAGCCCCAAACGCACGCTTCCCACAGACACGTGTTTAGTCTCCATGGTTTGGTGGCTTATAACCCAGGAGTGCCATATCTCCTTCCTCACTTGGATTTATGGATGCTGAGTCCGGGACGGTGCCCTTTCCTAGCTCTCCTTCTTTTACTCCGTTGTTTTAGAGGACGTGGATCGGGGCCCACCATTTTCTTTTAGCCTCCCTCCTGTCCGAGTTCGATTTTTTTCCCCCTTGTTTCCGTAGCCAGACACCCACCATGGGTAGCTTTCCCCGGTGGCCTCCACGTTTTTTTTTTTCCGTCGAGTTTCAATAGTATCCCCCGCCTTCTGTACCGCCTCCACCCCCCTTTTGTTGTTCCCAAACGGCTTCCCTTTGCTTCGTTCTGCTCACCTCCTCCCCTGGGTTTTTTGCGCCACGGCAGTCCCTTACGCTCGGCTTGGGTTTTCTTGGGCATGCTTACGGTTTCCGGTGGGTTCTCCTTTTCTTGTTTTGTGTGCCCCCGTTTCTTTGCTTGACAACTCGTCCCATGTCCCGTTCAGCAGTTTTTCTTTCACCCCCAACTTCCCCCTGGATCCCCAGCATGCACGTTCTTTTTTGATTCCACGGACAAGCTTCCGGGCCCCCTCTCCTTCTTGCGGGCTGTCCGGTTTGCCCCCCCTTAGCTCTCTGTTCCAGCGCAGCGTTTTTACCACCTGTCGTCCATTCCCTCATAAATACTCCTGTGTTTCCACCCCGCTGACTTCTCGTCTATGGCTTTTCCGTCTTTGCTGCTCCTGTGAGTACACGTGTCCCCCACGTGCCCCCCTTCCCCCCTAGCCCCTGTTCTTCAACCCCCCACCCAAAGTAGCTTGGTCGCCGCTTGCGTCGTTCTACCACAATTTTTGTACTACAACTGTTTTCTGGCATCATTTTCCCCCACGCAGTTTCCCCGGCCCTTGAGAGCTCTTACTTTCGTTCCCTCCCCAGATGCTCAGCTATTTCCTTTTCTCTCCCCCGTCTGTGACTTGTGGATCTCAAGATGCTAGCCCCCCGCACGCCAATGCTCGTTTTTTTGTTTTCAACTTTTTATCAAAACCCACCCTTCCCTCTCTTATGTTTTTCGTTCTCTTTAGTTTGTGCGGGAATGTCTTGGCTAGATTTTGTCGTCTCGCCGCATTTTCGCACTTCCCAGACTTTTTTTTCCTTCACCGGCTGCTTGCCTGTTTTTTTTCTCGCCCTTTGGTTCCCCGCGAATTTCTCTCGCGGGAGCCAAGGGCTGGCGCCCCCAGCCTACCCCCGTCGTTCCTTCCCTTCCCTTCGACGACCCCATTTTGTGTTTTGCCCAGTTTGTTTATTGATGTGGGTGCGTCACCGTTTTCCTTCATACCGGCGCTCATTTTCCCTCCCTTGTATTGCCTGGACTGGCTTGAAAACGCCACCCTGACACCCCCCTTTTTTCCCCTTGCAGAGCCTCTGTCTCCCCTTTCTTTTCGCTTTCGTCGTATTTTTTTGACACCAATTTCTTACCCCTCCCTCTGCGAGGTGGTCCCCCCCCCCGTATTTCCCGTGGCTCGTTTTTCCCTCTGAAACGTTCTTCGCGTCTGGGCCCTAAACGCCCATTTCTTTCCAGCCCCCTTTTTTTTCACCCTTTTACCCTTTCCAGTCGGCTTTGTTATCCCCCCCCGTTTCGCCCTTTTGCGAAACTTCCCTCCAGAGGATTTCATGCCGTTTTTCTTGCTTTCTTTCGGAAATTTTCTTTTCCTTTTTTTTTTTTTCTTCACCAACATTTTTTTTCCCCGGGTTCCCTCGCCCCATCCCTGCACGACGGGTTTTTTGTTGCAAACCTTGTCACCCTACCCACGTTCCCCTTCCCCAGATTTCATCTCGGCGCAGTCGGTCTTCTTTTGCATTTCGTCTGCTTTGCGTTCTGGTCGATTGTTCGTTTTTTCCCTTGTCCAGGCCCCATCACTTGTTCCCGTTTTTTCGTTTCAACCCCGGACGGGTGCCCTTTGCGGTTGGGTGCAGTTGTCGGAATCACTACCTGGCAACCCCTTGTTCTTTTTCCTCGGCAGGCCTTTAGAAAAGCGGCCTGTGGTCGGTTCCTATTCATGACACGTTTTTTTTTCCCCCAGCCTGGCTTACGCTCCAGTTATTTTTTTGAAGGTCTGGGGCCCCCTCGCAAAGGCTTGCTACTTTTGGCGGGGGGTCTGTTCCCTCTTCGTTTTCCCCGAGGGACTCCCTTTGTTGTGTCAGTCAACACCGTGCCGCAACACCTGCCGATTCTGCTGTTTCTTCTCCCACCCCTTTGGATTTTCTCTTGCTCCTTTTCTTTTTCCGCACTGCCCCGTCCCCCTTGCGTCCTTTTTTTTGGCTGTGGTCCCCCCCCCCCAGGGGGATGGTGGACTGGTAATGGCTAGCGGCTCCCCTGACCCCCCCGAAGATGCTTTCCTTTCCATTCGGCGCCGTCTTTGTTGGGGGTTCGAGTCCGATCTCTTTTTTTCACCCAACGCTTCCGTCCCCCCCGTCCACCCTCATCCCTCCCTCCTTCCTCGTTGTGTTTTTGATTCCTCTTTGTGCGTTTTGCCCCGGTGTTTTTTTGACCCAATAGATGGACTCCCTAAACAAAGGGGTCGTCTGCCCCTCTTTTCCTTCCTCCTTCTTTTCTGGCGTATTAGTCTCCTTCGGCCAGGTGGTCCGCCTTTTCCTGGGCTTTTTCCCAGCGCTGGCGCAATTTTGCCGCGGTGCTAATCTCTCTCATTTGGCCCCCCCTTTTTTTTTTTGTTTTGCAAGTATTCGTCTCTTTTTTTCCTGGGCCATTCGCCGTATGCTCCCTTGCCTCCCAAGCGCACCCCCTTTCTTCGGTATTTTTATAGCTGCGTTTTTCTTACGCGGCGGTTTTACGGATTGCGAGTCGCCAAGCATCGCTCCCTCTCCGTTGCGACTCAACAACCCTGTTTCCGTGTCGATGTCCGCGGGGGTCCCCCCATCCCAAGGCCGGTCTTACGCCTGCGCGTTTTCTCCCCCCCTTGCGTCCCTCCCCTTTCCCCGTGTGCGGCTTGTTTCCGTTCAGTTTTTTTCCCCTTAGCACCTGTCAGGTCCCATGGCCCATATTAGGGCATGCTTGGGCACCATCTCCCCCCCCCCCTCCTCCCCCCCTTTTTTCAGGCACCTCTTCCAGAGCTCTTTTTTTCTACGTTTTCACTTCGTGAATTTTGCCACGGCGAAACGTTCCCCAGGGTGGATGGGCGCTGGAACCAGAAGTTTCTTCCCCCCCCCTTTTATTCACCCCCAGTTTTTTTCTTTTTTCCCCAGAATTTCGTCCCCCGGACCATGCGGTTGGTGGTCGACGAGGTTACAGCACGGACGTTTTTAACGTACGGGTCGGAGTTGTCTTTTTTATCTCAGCAGGCGTCCGTTGCGTTTTGAAGCCCCAACCCTTACGGTGCGGCACTCTAAGGCTAATTGCAGGTCCGTTAGGGGTGAATACTTCCTTTTTCCTACCTACGCCCCTCCCTCTGGCCCAGGTAATTCTTTTTTGTTTCCCTGTGCTTTGTATGGACACCCAACGTTTAGTTGCTTGACAGCGCGTCCCTTTTGCATTTCCTTCATTTTTCGTGCTCTTTTCAACTCCACGAAGCTGAAAGGGCCAGCGTTTTGGGTTAGTGCGAAGTCGCGGAACTCCTTTCTTTCGTTTTTCTGCCTTGTGATTTCCTTTGCGGCATCTTGGTTTTGCGCGGACCTTTTGCCACGGGCATCACGCAGTACGGTAACGACCAGTTTTTCCTTCATTCGTGTCATGCGTCTTTCTTTATCCTGCTGCACCTGAGCGCTGGACCCATAGTCTTCTTGTCTTTGTGAGAAAAACCTAGTACGAGTGTTTTTTCTCGTCTCCCAGTCATGAAGCTTGCCACTTCCCGCTCATTCACGTAGTCGCAGTGTGGTTTTTCCTCCGAATTCGAGCCCCTTGATACTCTCTCTTATGTCAGCCTTTTAGTTCAATTTTTGTTTTGTAAACCTCCCTGGACCCGCGAACCCCCAGCGAATGTGTTTTTTTTTTTGAGCAAAGGCTTTTTCCCTTCCTCAAGTGTTCGTTTCCTTGCCTTCTCCCCCCATGGTGCCCACTTTTTTTCTTAACGGGTTGTGGGACCCGCAGGGTGTACAACTGATGGAGGGATTTTAATCCGCCTCACCCCCCCCCCCTACAACCTGTTTGAGGGATGGCGTTTTCAGGCCAGCCGCACAGGTGGAGTGGGATGCTGTTGAAGGGCTTCTTTGTCCGTGTAGATTCCTCCTTAGGTGGCGGGTTTTTCCATGTTTTCCGTCATGGTTAACAAATTTTTGGTTTTTTTTCCCTCCCGCTCCTACTTTTCGCCCCCCCTTTTAACCGTAAGTTTGCCTGATTTGTAAGCGCTGATGAGGGCAAGTGAGAGCAAAAAGGTTCCTAGCGGGGCTTCCTCCCTTCAGCGGGGATCAGAGCCGAAGGTTAATGTTGAGGCCTTCCAGCCTGCGGCTAACCGAATTATTGCCTTTCGGGCCCAGACATTGATACGTAAACTGTGGAGGATACCACCTTCTGGGGGCTTATTACCGTCTATTTCTTTTTTTTGGGATTGATTTTCTGGCCATTCTTACGGATTCTTTCTTTTCCCTTTCCCTTTTAACTTTCCACCGGTGCGAATAGTATTTTTTTCGGATGTGGCTTTAAGCCGCCTTCAAGCCCCCCTTTTTGCGGACGGTCTGTTTTCCTAGTAATCCATTGGTAGTTCTTTTTGCCGCCTCTTTGGGTCCCCGTTCTGTGCAGGTTCAATAGACTTTTGAGGGCGTCCCGATTTCCCCGTACACTGCCTCGAGTTTTTTTGACACACGGCACTTTTCGGGTTTTCTATCGGCCCACACTTGCCTTCTCGTTCGGACCTTCCCGCCAAGTCCCCCCCGTACTTTTTTTGACGGACCATTCGTCGCTTACGCTGTGTTCAGGGAGGTACTTACGGTTTTCTTTTTTTCCCGCTCTTCGTGCTTTTTCACTTCCCTCCATTCGACGTCATCAGCTGGACCCGACAACCACCGCCCCGATCCCACACTTCCCCCCCGGATTTTTTTCACTCCCTTCCACCCCACGCTCCCCTCCATTTTCCTATTGCTTCTGGCCGGGAAACCTATCCGCCATCGGCTGCCCCCCCCCCATGCTTGGTTTCCCCCTTTGTTTTCGCGTCTCAGAAGTTGACTGGTCCAACTTTTTTTTCGCGCTCGTCTATGGCCTTTTTGTCCCCCATTTTTTTCTTTGGCTCCGTTTTTCCCCTGCACCGGGCCTTCACAGGCTGTTGGCTAAACCCAGTCGCTTGGTTCGCTTTTTTTCTGCGTTTTTTTCTTACCAACACGTTTCCTACAACGTGGCATCAACAGTTTCACTCCCCAGACCTCCCTTCTCGGTCGTTCTCCCCTATAACCCCCTTCCGAGTTTTTTTTTTACCAGGGCTGCTCCAAGATACTGACTTTGTCTGTGTCTCTCCCCTCCCCCTTGACACCTTTTTTGGTATCTTTTTTTCCCGATTTCCCCTCCCCCCCGACCCTTTTGGGCCCCCCCCACAACATTACGAAGTTTCTCCCCCCTCCAGACCATCTCTATGGTTCGTCCGTGCGCCCTTTCCTATTCTATTTTTTCCTTCCGTCTTTTCGGGCCCTTGAATTCCTTGGCTGCTGTCCCGTTTTGCCAGTTTTTTCTTGCGCCACCCCCTTTCTTTCTCCCCGCTTTCCTTTTTCCTCGGTTTTTCCCCGATCCTACAACCTCGTTTCGCGAAGAACGTCTACGGACCCCTACCTAATCCCTTCGTTTTTTTGTTTTTTGTACCGCCCCCCAGTGGGCCGCAATCCCTTGATATTCCGTCTGCCTTTTTTTTCCCGCTTAAAAAAACCCGCCCGAACTTTTTTACAGATCTTTTTGACGTTTTGTTTCGCGCCAGAGATGGGACCTTTCATAGATTTCCCCGTTCCCTTTCTCTTTTTTTTTACACCTCCTTCCAGGAATTTTTTCGCGCGATGGGAGTTGTCGCCGTATCGTCTTGATTCCTAGGCGGCTTTGTCTGTTTCGATTGTACCCCAAGTCCACAGCTCGGCAACGGGTTACAGTTCCACTCTTTCTATACATAACCCCTCGTTCTTCCTACCCCCTCCCCTTCTTGTTTCCGGGGCCAGAACGGAATTCTGGAATGTCTTTTTTCCCCCCTTTCTTCCCCTGTCCCCTCCTTTTCCACCTTTCCCAAAGGTCCGTTTCGCGTGGAAAACTAGCTTGTCAACCAACCCCCCCCAAACGTATTTAGCACGAGTTCTTTTATTTCCTTTCCTTCCTTATGAGCTGTTTTTTTTTGTCTGGTGGTAGATGGGGGCCGTTTCAGACAGGGTTCCCACACTTGTTGTTTTGAACCCCCCCCTTTTTGGTGTTTTGTTTTTTTTGAGGCCGTGCACCGACTCCCGCACAAAAACATGTTCATGGCTCCCCCCTTTTTGTTGCCCGTTTTCTTCCTTTGTTTTTTTTCATTCACCCCGGCACCCAACCCCTTGAACTTTTAGCCAGTTTTTCCCCAGGCAGAGAATC
>Ga0179593_1456113_pt1 | contig 10860 bp, 10 predicted proteins | sample CZODoug2_1_08_16_FD_185931 | JGI IMG/M metagenome (GOLD analysis project Ga0179593, IMG submission 185931) | Vadose zone soil fungal communities from Angelo Coast Range Reserve, California, USA - CZODoug2_1_08_16fungal (PacBio error correction) | ecosystem: Environmental > Terrestrial > Soil >... | reverse complement strand
TTCTACTCCACGATACCCCGGAACGCATGCCGAGGGGGCGGACACCCCCTTTTTCATGAAGACGGTTTCCGACCTCTTCTCAGATCCAATCCCTTACCCCGTTGCCTCCTCACTAATCTACGCAATCGTCGTAATGCCCTCCACCCCGCCCCCTATCGCCGACACGCATAGAAAGCGTCCCTGTGATGCTAGTCTCTTAACCATTCTATCCCTGCGCCGTTTTATTATGGGTCTTTTTTAGTCGGACTACCCCCCATGAATACAACCCTTTAGCTCTCCCCCTATAGTCCTCCCTACAAGTGCCGCCCCGGCGGTCGTGCCAACCCCTGGGGTATTCTTTCTGTCTCCCCCATCATCATGCTTTCTGGCGCCGCCTTTCCCTTTGGACGCCTACATAGCTTGTTGCTCCTGAGAAGAAACGTTGCCCCTCAACTATAAAGAACTTTTTTCCTTGGTGAATTTAGGAAATTGAGCGATCGTTAGACCTTTTCGACCCTCAATCCAGAAGATAGATGTAGCTTGATCTCAAGTCTTTATTTGAATGACGACTTTCCAGTTATCTACTAGCTCTACTTCTTTCTGGAATTCCTCAGCTCACATGAAGAGGACGCCCTCCCCCGCGCCCACGAATAGTTTTTTTCTGCAGCGTCCCCTGCTCCCTCCACGCTGACGTTCGCGCAGTCCAAAACAGAGGTACTTATCCCTTGTATCTCCGTAATCGCACGCTCTTAAACCCCAGACCACAGACTCAAGTCCGAATGATACTATCGTACGCCCTCTGAAAGTATATTCACCTCTACTGCTTCCTCTTCAAGTGAGATCCCGGTTAACCTTTTGCCTTCGAGAAGAAGATTTCAGAACCTACATCAGTTTTGATCTATCATTTTAGGCAAGCACCTTTTTCGATTCGGAGAAGAAGTTTTTTTTTTTTTCTGATCCATCCTCTCTGAGAGAAGTCAATAGGTGCGGTTTCTCCCACGTTGGGATCAAGCCGCGGTCAGACCTCTCCCCCCTCTGAACCTGCCCGCAGATTCCCTTTCGCCACTTCAACCCCACTCTCCTTCGCCCGCCCTTTTAAGTTAACTCGGGTTCCCCCCCCAGAAACCCTTTTCCGTAGATAGTCCTCGCTGGATATCGACCATCCCTCCTTGATTGATTTTCTTTAACTTTCGTTAGGAGATGAAACTCGACCTACCTCTAGCTTCCCCTTGATCCCGTTGACATTTCCAGAAAAAACGCGCCCATTTCCCTCAGACTCACTTTCTACAGCGTATTATTCGGAGAAGAGCTCGATGGATATTCCTCAGTGATCGACTGCTCCCCCCACTTTTTGCCCCCACCCCCCACAACAACCTGTGCTGCCCTTCCGATATGACCGCTATCGCCTACCCGATTCTTGCCCCCCCCCCCCGCGCTGTTTCCCCCCCAAGTGTCGACCACCCCCACCTCTCTTTTGACATGCCTCCTCTATCCTGGACTTAAGCCCTGGAGCCTTTCAAGTGAGCCAAGTCGATTTCGTTCTACCCACTACAATTCGTGGAGCGATATTGCCAACGAGTACCCAACTTCTCGCAGGAGGGGGGCACTGGCCTCAGCCAGGAACGTTTCGGAATCGTCAAGCAACAAAGACTTACACAACCGTGGAGCGCACGTTCCCTCTCACTGGCGCGACTAGTTATAGCTACTCTCTCTCAGATCGAGACGAGACCTGAAAAGCCCATGATTCCAGACCCCCCCACTAGACCCCGTATTCCACAACCCTCACAACGGGGCGACCTAAGTGAGTGACCAGAGTTTGCCCCTCTTTTCGTGAAGGTAAGTCCAGCCCCCTGAGATTAAGAAACGCCATTTAGCGGCTTCACGCGGAATTTCACCGAGACATTCCTTTAACTGCTAGGAACCCCTTCTCCAATCTCCTCCGAACGTTTTCTGTTCTCGTAATGACAATTCCTCGGCGTCGATTCTACTCGCGCTCGCGGTTAAACCATGACTCCGAAATGAAATAGCCACCTTCAGAAATAAAGTCAGAGTTCTGAGACAACTCCTTTCCACTCAGGCACTCTTTATTCGAGCTCATCGATGGTCGCGAGTACACCGCAATTTCCCTGGATATAAGGTAATTCTCCCAAAGACTGTTTTTCAGACCCTCCCCCTCGACCTACCTCCCCAGTAGTCAGGAAATTTCCTATTCTGTCACATGTTGTCCTCTTTCGAGGATCTTCTTTTCGTCCCCCCTACGACCCTTTTTCTCCCCACCGTCTGGCTGTTTTCTTAAACCTCCTTTGTACGCGCGTCCGCGCGTTCTCGATCTATTTGACGATTGCGCCCATCTAATCAAAATACTATTCTTGAAGACCTCCGGCTTCACTTTGGGTTTCTGGTCCCCCCAGCGAATTGTCCCCCTCAACCCCCCCCACAAAACGCCCCCCCCCCCCCCCCCCCCCCCAACAAACCACCCCACCACCCAACCCAAACACCACCCCCCCCCCAACCAACACCCCTTCTAGTTGCGAGGCCTCTCCCTTGAACCCTTATTCTCTTTAGAATGAGTCCGTCCCGAGGAGAGAGGTCGCGAATCCCGGAATATTCCCGTAAACATTGTATAGCAACCTAATCTATGAACCAAAAATTTTAATAACGACATTCCGACCCACGACCTAGATTTAAGTTTCTTTTTGATCGTCCCGGAAGTTCTCAGAGGAATGACAACGTTCGGAGAAGCGACGCCGCCCCGTTGCACCCCAACCAAAACACGAACGTCCCCTCCCCCGACCTTTTCCGTATTCGTCCTACTCACCCTCCTCTGAATTATAGAAGCAACTTGAATTAGTTTTTTTTCCCAATCTCGTCGCTGTCGACTTTTTAAGTGAAGATGTAGATGTAAGTGAAGCAGAGACCCTCTCGGAGATTTAAGTTCCAGCTCGAAGAATTTCCCATATTCTCCACCCCTCTGTGTTTAGCGCAAGCATCTACGAACCTCCTCTCTCTTGCGATTTGCTCCCCTTGGAGCGAGTCGAAGCCCCCCTGCAGGGTCGCGTTTTAGTAGCCCTATCTAGACGCTTGCTTTCCCCGTTCTACCGAAGCGCCCTCCCCGTTCGACAGAGCGTGCCGACTAACCCGCACTTGAAGCCTTCTATAGACGGTGCAGGTCTCCCGTAACAGGACTGCAGCCGCTGCAGACCCCACCTCTACCCTACGCCCTTTTGAAAGAGGTCCTATGTGAAGGTCTTAAATGCAGCTTTTCCCGCTGGAGCGGGCTAGCTATGAAACGAGATTCAAGTGCGAATTCTAATTTTCTTTCGAACCCCCCGCCCTAAGGCCGGCCATCGAATTTTGACGCCACGAAATTCCTAGCAACCCCATCTTGTATCCGTCCAGTTGCATCCCCTTCCGTGATTTCAAGTTTTTTCCCTTTTTGACAACATGGGTCAGACTTTACTGATAATCGAGCCGATCTTATCAACTGCCGCTCCGAAACCCCAATTGCTACTTTCCACCAGCAGTCTCCTCCCCAGTAGATATTATCCAAATTCCTCCACTTTTGCTTCGATGTCTGAAGAGAGCTCCCTGTGCCCTAGAAGGTACCTCCCCCCCCCCCCCCCCCCCCCCCCCAGAGGCGAATCTTCTCGCTGAGATGAGTAGCCTGCTATTGCGCCACTCAAGTCTTATGACTCCAATTGCTCTTTAAAGCCCTGAGTTCCGGACAACGTCCCCCCCCCTTTTTCTTTGACACCCCACCACCCTTTTTTTGGATAATACGCCCCCCTCTATTGGAAAGCGACGGCCTAGATATTTAAGAGCTTCAATCTCGCCCGCAGCTCAGTGGACCGAACGATTTCAGCCCCCTCGCCGAAACCAGGCCAGACTCCCTCCGCCCTCCGTTTCGATAGGCCAAGCCGAGCATATCCGGGCGGCCCACACCTCGTACGGCGAATTGGATTTCGCTAGAGGTCGCCCCCTTGAGACCCGATCGCCAAGCGCGACTCCTTCAAGGGTAACTGACATCTCACGTTGATAATTCGCTTCCGCCTTCACAAGCGACCTGCGCGTATTGCCTCTCTTTTTCTACCCTTGGAGTGACCACTGCTGCATCTCGTCTTCTCCACGAATCTCGCGGTGGGAACTCCGAAAAACGCCATACGTTCTTTTTTAGCCGTACCTTCTTCGTTGAAAATCCTCATTCCCCCTATAAGACAATCCCAAAGAAAAGCGACCCTTTCGTCACTTCAAGGTCGCCTTCGATCAAAGATCTGAAAACGTCAACGTTTTCGCCAGCCACGCTCCGCGGAGTGCATCATAGGTGATAACTACTCTTGCCCACTGACCCAGACATTTTCCCGCCGGTGTTTTCAAAGCCCCCCCCCCCGTTTTCCCCCCCCAGGCTTGACGGGCTTGATACCCATATCGAAACACGTAACTCCTAGATGGGGAATTTTCTTTTTTGGAACTCCGCTCTACGACTCGATCTAGTGAGGATCCAAGTGAACTGCGGACCTATCGCCGGTCTTCTTTCTTTCCCGCTCACTCTCCGATAACCCATCGGTGTCCCCCCGGAACGCGCTCCCCCATACCTGCGCTACTACCCGGCCGCCAGGGGAAACAGATTTGCTCACACGAGAAGCCGTGTCGCCCCAAACACGTCTTTCATCATAGACATGCCCTCTCCTGCTGGGATAATATAGATACAACTCTAAGCGCTGAGTGGCGGCCCCACCCCCCCCAACGTCCTTCTTTTTTAGACCGGCCCGAGACCCATACCGCCGACGATGGAGCTTTATCCGAGTGGCCTCCTTTTTAGAGAAACGACGATTAACCGATCACCTCTCTTTCCTCGACCGTTTAGTCCTATTCCTCTTTTTAAACCCAGAGTTTTCGCTATATGACAGAGAAGCAGACCGCCGAGCGTGGGCGGCGCGAGAACTTGACCGAGAGGATGGAGGCGGCCGTCTACTGCGCCAATGCGAGGCTCTGCGCGCAACAAAATGATAAAAGACTCGAAGTGACCTTCCACGTATGCGCGCCTCTCCGCGGACGAGCAGTCTGGAGAAAGTCACTTGTGACCCCCCCCAACACCCCCCCCCCCCCCCCCCCCCCCCCCCCCCCCCCCCTCTTTCCCGTCGTCCCACCCGGCCCTCCCCGAGACCCTATCCACTAGTTTATTTCTCCGAAGACGTCGTACCCTTTTCCCCCTTCCCCTGATACCCGCGTGGCGCAGGCTTTATCTCTCGTTTCCGCTAGCGCCGTGTTTTAAGTTTTGCAAGCTCCCCTCCGATCGAGCAGGAAAGCAATCTTGAACGAGTAAACACCACCCCCCCCCAATAGCGGTCCCCACCCCCTTCTTTTTTTCCTTTCCCTCGATAGATTTTCGGGGCTTCGAAGAACCTGAATGTAGCTAGGCTGTGCTTAGCAGCCGAAGGTTCGGAGTCCATATTAGAGAACGCCCACCCTCTCAAATTAGTCCTCCAAGAACTCCGTACCGGTGAGACGAGCCTTAGTTTCTTAAGGTCAAAAGACCTCCCCTAAAAGCCGTACCATCAAATCGCCCCTGTCACGCCATATGAATAGACCAGACTATGAGGAGAAACCCCTCAGTCTCCCTTTGACCGTAGCCCTTGCTTTCTAGAACACATTCGAACCCGAGAAAGGAAGTCCAGCTTTTTCCAGGTCAGCCGCTTTCATGCTCGTGTTAGACGTGTTGATCCCGAAGCGGTTCCCATGAAAGCGCTCCTAGACCGTCCCCTGAAACTTCAGGATTAAGGTTTCCGAACCACAAGCACTTAGTAGAGGGATTCTCGTCTCAATTCCTGCGGCTCTTTACCAATACTTGCAGACTCAAAACCGCGCTACGGCCTCATCTCATTAGGTGAGAATCGTCTTTCCCCTTTTCTTTCGGCCATATTTTCCTCCCCCGAGCGAGGACAGGCAAGCTCCGTTTACGCCGTGTATGTCTCTGTTTTTTATCACAACCCCATGGTATAGGCAGAGAAAACTCCCACTTTGGGAAAGTCACGAAGTTTAACCTTCCGCTCCTCAAGTACGCGTGCAGATTCTCGTTGAGATTGCAAGTACTTTACTCGTTGATCGGGTTGTAGCTTCCTTGTCGCTGGTTACCTCGCGCTTTCGATTTCCTTTTTTCTGAGGGATATGATCGCGGCTGCCCCGTCTCTGCCTTCTCCTTTTTGAAACTTTTCCCCGTAACAACCATCCAGTCCCCCCACCTGCGCGCGTTTTGCCCTTTTGCAGCTCCTAGCTCCCCCCCATACGCGCTCACTCTCTCTCAAAGGACTTACCCCTCTCTGCAAAAAACCCTTTCGTTAGCCGAAAAGAGAAAAAAACCCGGTTTCATCCCAAGCCCTCCTCAGAAGAGATACCCGCTAGCAAAGATGGCCTCGTTTTCCCCCCTTCCTCTAAAGACTGGTTCGCACCACACGACAGTCAGTCCTTTACGGGACCGCGCAGTTTCCTTAGGATCGCTTCAGAACAGACTCGAACCATAACGGTCTTTCTTTTTTTTTTTTTTGTGCAGACTAGAATCGGACCCTCCCCCTTGCGATCGGGGAAGTAATCGGCGCGCATTCCGACTCCCTGAGCGTTGAGCGCTACTCGTAAATAAGACGAACTCCCTACGACCTTTAGCCGAAGATAGTCCGATGGTGAAATAATCCGTCTGAACTTTTCTTGAACTTTTTCTAAGCACACTCCCTTCTTTCGTCCCTCAAGGCAGCGCTCCTCTCAAGGAAGGCAATCAATTTTCTAAGAGTAAACCTACCGGTCATCGTCCGAGCAAAGTCACCCCCCCGTCGGAGGAGAATAGCCCCTTCTGAATCCCTCCTCCGAGCACTATAGCGAGCGTGACCCGGCGAAATCCGCACCGCGGCTTGTAAATAGGCTTTTATGTACCCCCCAGTTGCGGTCGAAACCGATCGGAGACTAGGGAGCGGCCCTTGCATCCCGGCCTACTCTTACATTTAAGCACATCCTAAGAGAACGCCCCCCCTCCCCCTCAGAGCGTTGATATAGAATAGAAATCCCAGCTGCTAACTATCTCAGTCTTTTCGCCTTTTTCCTTTTGAGGAAAGGCTTAAATAATGGCAGAAATATTTTTTGTATTCTCTCGGCAGAGTCCCCCGCGTCCATTCAGAGTCTCACTGTCCCTCTCAGTCTGCGTACATCGACTACCCTCGGCACCAGCGAGTCGCTCTCAATTATGCCGCCGTCACTTTTTCAGCCTATCAACCTCGCGTCTGACTTTTAAATTCTCTTTAATACATCCTTACATGTTGTTTTAGAGATCGTTTCTACTCCGTCGACTGGCGCAGAACATGCCCCAAGTCGGAAGGACGACGCAGACCACCTCCCGTATTCCGCCCTAAGTAGCACATCGCTCCTCATGTCCCTTTGAAGTGAGTCGCGTCGTGCCTCCCCCGAAGACGACGCCCTCTTTCAGAAGTTCCCGCCTCAGAAAAGCCCCCCCGATCCCTCGCTCCCTGCTCGACGGCCTTTTTTGACTGTTTGAGTCAAATTCTTAGCTCCGTGACGTCTCGGACAGAGCCCTCGAGACCCCCGGACAGCCCGGTCAATTAGAGCCGAGCCCACTTAGCGACTATCGCGGAGCCAGAAAAGGACAGTTGTACACCAATGAGCTGTGTGAGCGCCCACTGCTATTATTTTTTCTGCGACGACGATTCTCGAAGCTTTCCCTCGTCTGCATTGTGACAAGGAAGTCTTTAGGAATATCTTATACCCTTTGAGGAACTCTTCTCCAGACGCCTGCCCGGCTGGAACTCGAACCGCGTTTTGTTAGAAAGCAAATTTAATGCCCCTGTCCCCCCCCGGATTTCAAAATCAGAACATTCATACCAACCTGCACGCGCCCGTCGAGGCTTCCGTTTCCCCCGTGAGTTCATGTAGCTCTGGGGAATCTGTCGCGCATTGGATGGAACCACAGATCCCTGCCGATTTTCGTCGATATCGCACGAATCTACGTCTTTCCCTCCATAGGAGCCGATGTCCACCTATCCCTGCCCCAGCGCAAACACCCTTTTTTCGCACAGCCGACGAACCAGAGTTAGAGCGACAGCACTCCGACCTCGATTCCGAACTTTTCCTTTTCCGGGATACTCCGGCATTATTGAGCGGGCTAAGAGATGAGTATTGCCCCTCTTATTTCCTCCCTCCCGGGTTTGAGAGAGTCACCCCCCCCCTCTCGGTCGCAGATCTCGGCACCAAGTTTCAGCTAATCCGACTGCTCACTCCTCTCCTGTGCGCGACCCCCCCGACTGCGGTGTGCCTGTTTGTCTTAAAGTTTTCATAGGCGCCGCGCAATCGCCCCACGATCTGACACTTCCCGCCACGCCCTAGAAAGAAGCGTCTTCCGCCTTGACCCTCCCCTCACCCCAGGGAACTCTTTTCCCAGGCAGCCGCTAACCTAATTATCTGAGAGCCTAGACTTTGCATCCGTAGAAACCCCTATGATCCGTTGATATTCTCGAAGGTCAGCTCCTGGCTATTGGTAATTCCTCGCGCCAGACCACTTGAAGAGCCCCCTCAACGAGCTTTGAAATTGCTACATCATGTTATATCCCGAAAAACAAAACTCCCTAAGAAGGTGCATCGGTCTCTTGAGTCGAAGATCTCGCAGTTACTTTCCAGAGCCCCCCCCTTAAGGATAGAGAGCCCCCCCCCACCCCTCTGTGAGAAAATGACCTCCCCTGATATGACGAACGATCATGAGACTTTTACAGAACATATCCCTGACCAAATCCTAGCCACGTATATCTCCGCCCATCGAGAGCATCTCTGTAGTTATCTGAGCAGTAGAATGGCGCCTTAACGGATTTTTCTTATTGGCCGCTAAAACGCTTAGTAGATGCCCCCTTACCCCCTTTCTTCACTACTAGAGAAGAACGCCTCTGTCGCTGCACGGACTGCGCATAGACGAAAACAGGACGCTAACAGGCCGTGCTTACATTTGAAGGTCGAGCCCATCTCATAGAGGCCCCGATACATGCGGATTTCGCGCATTGTTCGAGCCGTTGATACCAGCTCAAGCCTCGAAAAAGTGAGCACCGTCATGCCCTCCTCGTCAAACCCCCGAGCCACCTCCCGGCCTTCGCATCGAGGTCCCCTCCTAAATTTTCCCTATTATTGACTATATCTACGGCGCTTCGGGATCACTCAGTCCTCTCCTTTTCCTTCCACGCCACGAGCCGCCCCTCCCCTTCTGCGAACGGCCGCGCTCTGACCCAGGGCATCTCCGTCCTTAAAAGTTGGCCCAGCGTCTAGAGTTTATGTACTCCCTTCAATCCGACGCGTTACCATGAAATCCTACTTTTTCCCCCCTATCCCCACTACTGTTCGCCCCTGCCGGGCGAGGCGCCGCTTTCTGAGAAGCATCTCCCGGCATGGCGCTTGGACGAATAAGCCCTCCAGTGATCCGGTCACGATCTCCACTGATCGGAATCTCCTTCAGAGAAGGGTTTCTACTAAGCTCCTCTCTTCGAGCTATCCTCCTGCTACTGCTAACGACGCTCTGAGGAATGCGGCGATTCCTAACATGATAGGATTCCCCGGTCCTAGTTTCCTCGTTCCATGCCTGGGCAGCTTACCGCCCCGTCCTCCCCCATGCGTTTCCCTCATGTCAAGATAGGAGCGCTAAAGACAGGAACACTTTTTCTTCTCGGGCCTGCCCTTTTTGTGGACCTATAAGTGGTTCTGGCCCCCCTCCCTCCCTTTTTTCCATTCTGACCTGTATCCAGAACTCCGCTTGAACGGCGTTGATTCTTCGCTCGATCTTTTCGGCGCGTCCCATTTTCCGCCCGATTTGAAATCTACGACGCATCTTTCCCCCTTGTGCCCTTCGTACAAGCACATGAATACTTGCGGCCCCCACTCAATGAGGTCGACTTTTTTTTTCTTAGCGCTTCCCGGCTTTCAACAGTCCCTCCTTCGACACCTGCCTTCTATGTCGAGTGTACAGAGAGTATTGACATCGGGGATACCTGCTTCCTGGTCCGGCCTTTCAGCACGCCTCTTAGGTTTTTGATGGCCCACGTTGATAGGCGTACCCAATCTTTTCTTTTGGATAAACGTGGAAAGAAGTGCCTATTAATTTTATTTTCTTCCCCCCCCCCCACCCCCCCCCCCCCCCCCCCCCCCCCCCCCCACAACCCCCCCCCCCCCCCCCCCCCCCCACCCCACCCCCCCCCCCCCCCCCCCAAACCCCCACCCAACACAACAAACCACCCCCCTCGGCGAATTTCAGAGTCCCTTGTACTTCAACTTTTTTCCCCATTCATGTCGCTTTTGTATACCCCCCTGCATGTGGGAACACCGCCTACATGGTCCCCTCTCACTCCTTCTCCGGACGTAAGGCCAAGAAGGGACGACCCTGTCGTCCGTGATTTCGAGGAGAGTGTTCATCTCCGAAGAGGAGTCTATGCCCCCTCCCCGAGAGGATCTCCCATGTCCCCCGCTACACATCTTAGAACATGTCCTTCACAAACCCCTCCCCCCCTTTTGGCTAATTATGACGAGGGAGTCAGGGCGTGAACCGGGCGTCGTCCCACAAATAGTAATGCCATCTCTTTTTCATCGCACGATAAGCTTTCTCTTACAGCTTTTCTGTTATTCCTTCTCGCACGTCTTCGATCCTAGGGGCCGTCCTTTTGACACCTTTACGGCCTGATTCAAGGGCGCTTAAGCCGCCTAGACGAGTCTGACCGCACTTTGTTCTTTCCTTTTGGTTTTCCCCCGATCCCCGTCTGAACACTTCGTCCCCTTTTGTCCCCGCCAGCGCGCCCCTCTTTCCTCTTCGCGAGACCCCCTGGCACCGACGGTCCCCGCCTCGACACGACAGTG